>Ga0134128_10000390_pt1 | contig 61455 bp, 55 predicted proteins | sample KB31754_FD_96462 | JGI IMG/M metagenome (GOLD analysis project Ga0134128, IMG submission 96462) | Terrestrial soil microbial communities with excess Nitrogen fertilizer from Kellogg Biological Station, Michigan, USA - KB3-175-4 | ecosystem: Environmental > Terrestrial > Soil > Unclassified ... | reverse complement strand
TAGATCGTGCTCGACGCCATTGCCTGAGTTCGCTGCACTACCGCGCCACTCGCCGCGATGATATCCACCTGCCAGTCGCCAGGCTCCTGACCCGTCTGCAGATTGATATAGCTGGTAGCAGGATTGGGGTAGACCCGCAAGCCCGTACCGGCGGCAGCAACCGAAGAAGAAGTACCCGCAACATTCACCTCCTGGATCGCCGAAAAGGATTGTTTGGCCTGATCGTGGATCTGCAACCGGTAAAAGACATTACCCGAGACCGAATCTTCGAGGTTATCGGTATAGCTGTAATCGGCGCCACTGGCATCGCCCTGGGCCGTGACCGAATTGACGGTGGCAAAATTCTGGCCGTCCCTGCTGCGCTGGATATCGTACACGCGGTTAGCGGTCTCATTCACGGCCGCCCACGTAAGACCAGCGATATGCGGCGCCGTTAGTGCCGCGCTGAAACGGGTAAGCGTCGTCGCGAGGACCGTATTGCCGGCGCCCCCACCGTTAAAATAATACTTCACCGTGAAGTGCATGGTGTTATTGATATTCGCGCTATAGGAATAGGTAGCATTGTTGACGGTGCTGAGATCGGTATAAGTGAAAGACAAATAGTTGAGCGCTACCGCGCCGGTACCCAAAAATGGCGCGACATTACCCGTGATGCTATCGCTGGAGACGTGGTTGGTCAAAAATGCGAATGGCGGTTGCGTCTGTATCTGTCCCGAAACCAGGGGATAGGAATTGATCTGCTGCGTCACGATGTTGGAAAAGGGCGAGCTGAGCGCACTGCCGGTGATCTGATCGTCCTGACCGAGCGTCAGCGTATAAGTTGCGCTCTGGTTATCGGCATTGGTAAGTGTAAAGCCGTACTGCGAGTTTACTGTAGCACTGAGGTTCACGGCGACAAGCGTACCGGAATCGGGACTGAATTGCGGCACGTTGATGTTGAACACACCGAAACCATTACTTGTCAGCGACGTATCGTACGTGTGAACGGAAAGGGCGTTCGGGTTTTGCGCTTGAACAGAGTGATGAAACATCATTCCTATGCACAATACCAGGCCCACTTTTAACAGGAAGGAAATGCGGTTTCCCATATCGGACGGATAAATATTGGATTTTAGAATGCCTATTTAACTCACGACACACAAGGTTTATTTTGTCTGTCCATGACAAACCTACGATTTTATTCAAGTTTGGCACGCCACCACTTAGCCCAAAATGGGAAAATAAGTGTATTGTTTACCCCAATCTGGGAAAGTTTCCGAACGGGCACCGAATCGCACACAAAGTATGCCAAAAAAGCAGCCGCCCCCTTTCGGAGGCGGCTGTGCAAAATCAAAACCTAGTAATTACTTGGTGATCAGAAGTTTACTGATTTGACGGGACCCGTCGGCGGCAGAAACCACGATGAGATAGTTACCCTCTGGGTAGCTGCTAACGGCAAGGGGAACAGTTGTTCCGCCCGCATTGGCTACATTTTTCTCCTGCAGGAGTGCACCGGATGCGTTAAACAGTCGAATTAGCATGGATTCCCCGGCAGTACCGTTTAACGTAATGTTCACATAATCGCGGGCGGGGTTGGGATAGATGCTCACACCGGTTACGATGCCTTGGGTGACAGCCTGCACGGTGGAATAGGTGAATGAGCCGTCTTTATCGACCAACTGTAACCGGTATTCGCTGGTACCCTGCGCCGGTTTGTTATCGGTAAAGGAATAATTGAGGGGGGTGTTGGAATTGCCTGCAGCCGCTACCGTACCGATCTCGTTCCAGGACTCGCCTGCATTGGTGCTGCGCTGTACGCTGAAATGGTCGGAATTGCTTTCCATAGCCGTGGTCCAGCTGAGGTCTACTACGCCCTGGTTCAGCGCTGCATTAAAGCTGCTGAGGATGATGGGCAGGATACCGCTGCCGCTGTTGAGCTGTGCGAAGCCGGTAGCAGAAGATCCGAGTTTTGGCCCGGTGGTGAGGCTTACCGTATTGCCGACGAAGTAATAATCGGCCCCGGTGCCATATTGTTTAAAGTAACCTTCGGGCGTGGTTGCGTTGGTGGTAATAAATACCCCATCGTAATCGCCTGCGGCCGTAGCATCTAATTTGCTCGTTGCATCCGATAGCACCAGGGTATTGTTAGTGTTGGCCGAATTGTCCATAAAGACACCGTTCGCGCCCGTGAAAGTATTGGTTTGACCGGAATTGTCGATCACCAGGGTCACACCAGGACCCACGACCAGCGAAGAGTTGCCGCTCAGGTTTATGCTGGTGTTCATGTGGATCACACCAGGGGCGTTGAGCTCGATCAGACAGTTGCTGCAGTTGGTAAGTGGCTGACCGGTTGTCCCATCCCAAATGGGAACGCCGCTGCCAGCGCTCCAATTAGAGGCGCCGAGGGCAAGTACAGGAGTCGTTTTGTAGGTGTGGGCGTACGTTTGCGCCGAAACCGATGAAGAAATACAAGGACTGAGCGCGATCAAAAGCGACAGTGTTGAAGGGTAGAGCTTTTTCATGTTCACAAAGTGGTTGAGTAATTGAATGTGGTTCAAATAGCAAATCAGGGTTTGCCTGAGGTAAACCATAGTCAATAGTGGATTCTATTCCCATAGAAAAACATTGGATTATCCAGTTTTCAACCAGATCAATGGCGCGGGTACATTAGAATTGCAGGCACTGGAAAAAGTTTGCCAATGCAAGTCTGAAAGGAATTTCTGAATTTAAAGAATGGTTTTAAGCAAAAGAGGATGATTGGGGTACTACGCGATCAGGTGACGATACTAAAGTTCGTCTGTGCGTGTCTTCGAGGAAGGGTACAGGCGATAAAAGTAGAATAAAAACTAAATCCTTGCAAGTAAATGGGGATAAATTTTTGACTATCGGGGTTAGCCGGCGTCATCGGCGGTGTCTACTTTGTTGAGTCCCAGCTTATCAAGGGCCAGCTGTGCGGCAATCTGGCTGGCGTCTTTTTTGTTGTAGGCCTTGCCCTGGGATAGCAGCTCGCCGTCTACCACGGCACCCACGGTGAAGAGTCTGCGCCCGCCTTCGACCCGCTCGTCGAGGGTTTCGAACTCCAGGTTCTTGCCGTTGCGGTTCGCCCAGCCATAGAGTTTATTCTTGTGGTTGATCTCCAGGTTTTCGAGGTCGTCGAGGAAAAGATAGGGCTGGATCACCCGCTCCATCACCCACTGCCGGGTCTTGTCGAAACCTTTGTCGAGATAGATGGCGCCAACGATGGCTTCCAGCGTATTGCCAAAGATCTGGCTCATCTTGAGACTGCTGTCGAACTTGTTGAAGTTGCTGATCTTCTTCAGCCCCATCTTGATGGCGATCTCATTGAGCTGGTTGCGGTTGACCATCTTGCTGCGCATCTCGGTGAGAAAGCCTTCTTCCTTATAGGGATATTTCTTAAAGAGGAAATCGGCGATGATAGCGCTTAAGATGGCGTCGCCAAGATATTCCAGGCGTTCGTTGTTCTCGTCGGCTCCATCCTTTACGGAGCGGTGGGTAAGTGCCGTTCTATATAATACGGCCTTGCCCGGAGCAAAGCCGAGTACGTTTCGGAGCTGTTTTTTGAACGACGTGACGGCGGCGTCGCTCTTTATGATACGTTCCAGAATTCCCACCTTAACAAGCTACAATTTTTTTTACCCACTAAAAAATTTCTTTGACGCAGCTAATCCGGATTGCCCTGCTTAATGGCTTATTGCGCAAGCTATTGTCCATTTTTGACTATCCGACCCTGAAGATCCGGTGCATCGGCTGCGTGCCGCGGCTCCGGCCGTATCGGTTAGGCCTCGTATTTCTTAACGATAACGCAGGCATTGTGCCCGCCGAACCCAAAGGTATTGCTCAGCGCCGCCCGTACCGTTTTTTGCTGTGATTTCCCAAAAGTGAAGTTTAACCGCGGGTCCAGCTCCTCATCGTCCGTAAAGTGGTTGATGGTTGGCGGGATCTTGTCTTCCACCACGCTCATGACGCAAGCGATTGCCTCGATGACGCCGGCAGCACCAAGACAGTGACCGGTCATTGATTTCGTGCTGCTGATATTCAGCCCGAAGGCCCGGTCGCCAAAAACGTCTACGATCGCTTTTATCTCCGCGACGTCACCCAGGGGTGTGGAAGTGCCGTGTGTGTTGATATAATCGATCTCTTCGGGTTTCATGTTGGCATCCCTTAGCGCCGCCATCATCACATTCTTTGCGCCCAGCCCTTCCGGGTGGGGAGCCGTGAGGTGGTAGGCGTCGGCGGTAGCGCCGCAACCGATGACCTCGCAATAGATCTTTGCGCCCCGGGCCCTGGCATGCCCGAGGTCCTCGAGTACCAGCACTCCGGCGGCTTCGCCCATCACAAAACCATCCCGGTCCTTGTCATAAGGCCGGCTGGCGGTCTTTGGATCGTCGTTCCGTTCGCTGAGCGCCTTCATGGCGTTGAAACCACCGACACCCGCCTCGCTGATCACCGCCTCGCTTCCGCCGCTGATGATGATATCGGCCATACCCAGCCGGATCAGGTTGAAGGCCTCCATGATGGCGTTGGTGGAAGAGGCGCAGGCGCTGGTCACGGCGAAATTCGGGCCTCTGAACCCGTGCCGCATGGAGATATGTCCGGCCGCGATATCCAGGATCATTTTGGGGATAAAGAAGGGGTTGAAACGGGGAGTCCCATCACCCTTGGCAAAGCCGATCACCTCGTCCTGGAAGCTGATCAGTCCGCCGATGCCGCTTGCAAAGACCACCCCGACCCTGTCCGGGTTCACCGTCTCTTTGTCGATAGCGGCATCTCGTACAGCTTCGTCGCTGGCGGCTACTGCGATCTGGGTATAACGGTCCACCTTACGGGCCTCTTTCCTGTCCAGGTACTGTAGCGGATCGAATCCCTTTAATTCACAGGCGAAGCGCGTTTTGAACTTGGAAGCATCGAAGAGGGTGATCGCATCTGCACCGGAAACGCCATTCAGCAATCCTCCCCAGTAATCTTGTACATTGTTACCTAAAGGTGTGAGGGCGCCGATGCCCGTAACAACAACTCTTTTCAATTGCATAATGGATTTTCCCCAGACGGGCCGCCTTTTACGGCTCAAATTGAATTAAGGATAAAATCCGCCTTCTAAGCCGAATTGCTTGAAAAAGGCGGATCGAACTATTTTTTACAAGTACCTTTTAGACGGAGGGCTGTTGCTTCATCGCCACCGGGGGCGGCTTATCCGTCAGGGCGGTTCTTGCTATTTAGCGTGCTCTTCCAGGTAAGCGATTGCCTGACCTACGGTAGTTATAGTCTCGGCTTGCTCATCGGGGATCGAGATATTGAATTCTTTCTCGAACTCCATGATGAGTTCCACGGTATCCAGAGAGTCTGCCCCCAGATCATTGGTGAAGGAAGCCTCGTTAGTTACTTCTGCTTCTTCCACCCCGAGTTTGTCGACTATAATTTTCTTAACCCTTGTAGCGATGTCTGACATTTTGATAGATTTTTGTTAGTTACGCCCGCAAAAATAACGGTTCCGGATTACAGAACAAAATTGGCCTTTTTTATTTTGAACATTTATGAGGCCGGGGGGTATATTTGCGATCTGGAATCATTAATTTCCATTAATTTCACAACCGCATGGCGCTTAGGATGATAGATCATGGGACCAGGGAGTATAAGCAGATGGTACATCTGCGCAACGAGATGCTCCGTAAGCCGCTTGGGCTAACCTTTACCGAGGAAGAGCTGGAGCAGGAGAAGGACGATATCCTCATGGGCGCCTTCGAAGATGACCGCTTGTTAGGTTGCTGTCTACTCACCCCCATGGATGCCGGAACAGTTCGGCTGCGGCAGATGGCCGTCCCCAACGGTATGCAGGGCAAAGGCGTGGGCCGGGCCCTGATGATCTTCGCCGAGAACGTCGCACGCGATCTCGGGTACAAGAAACTGAGTATGCATGCCCGTAAAACGGCCGTGGGGTTCTATCAAAAGCTCGGCTATTCGGTCACCGGCGAAGAGTTCATGGAGGTGACCATCCCCCACTATATAATGGAGAAATCGCTTTAACGACTCATCGATGAGCCTTAACCGCTACTTGATCAATCGCAGATTGAAGGGATACCTGTAGATTTTGTTCTCGCTCACCTGCACGGTGGCGACGACAACCAGCACGAAGTTGACAATCCACAAGGCGCCGAGTATAAGAAAGCCTATTCCGATCCACATGAGCAACCACCCGATGACATAGAATACATAAACGGTGATCTGGAAGTTCAGCGATTCTTTGGCATTTTCGGTGACGAACGCAGGGCCATCCCTTCGGATCAGAAAGATGATCAAAGGGCCAAGGATACCGATACCCGGAACGATCGACAGGATATGTGCAAGCACGGCCAGCGTGCGTTCATCGCTTGTAGGCGTGGAGAGGGGATATTCGACCGGCATATGCGTAGATTTTGGTTACTGAATATACGCAATTTTCGCGAATTTGCTCATTCGCCGCAGGAAGGCCAGCAGATCGGCCATGGTCCGGCAGTGTTCGATCACCAGCAGGAAGTTCTTCCCGGCTTGCCTGAGCCTTGCCTTGTTCGTTTGCTGCTGTAAGAAATCCAGGATCAGCTTGAACGTCTCCGATTCGAAATAGGGGGAATCCGGCCGGTTGATGAAATAGCACCGCACGGTATCGTCTTTCAGGATAAGCTTCTCAAAACCCAGGCTCACCGCCAGTTTCCGGATACGAACGGTATCGAACAGATCCTCTACCTGCGACGGTACGGGACCAAACCGGTCAATGAGCTCTTTGTGAAATTCCTGTAACTCTTCTTCGTTATCGCAATTGTCCAACCGGGTATAGAGAGTAAGCCGTTCCGTAATGCTTTCAACATAACTATCGGGAATCAAAATTTCCAGATCGGTGTCGATGGTGCAATCCTGCACGTAGTCTTCCTGTTTCGAGATCTCCTCCTTAAAAAGCTCTCGGAATTCCGTGCGTTTAAGCTCTTTGATGGCTTCGTCGAGGATCTTCTGGTAGGTTTCGAATCCGATGTCGACCATGAACCCACTTTGCTCGCCACCCAGCATATTGCCGGCGCCGCGGATATCCAGGTCACGCATGGCGATCTGAAAACCACTGCCCAGGTCGCTGTGTTGCTCGAGCGTCTGCAGCCGTTTGCGGGAATCGGTGGGCAGCGTAGCCAGCGAGGGCGCCAGCAGGTAGCAAAAGGCTTTTTTATTGCCGCGACCTACCCTACCCCGAAGCTGATGCAAGTCGCTGAGACCAAAATGATGGGCGTTGTTGACGATGATGGTATTGACGTTGGGAATATCCACGCCGCTTTCCACGATATTGGTACAAACCAGCACATCGTATTTCCGGTCGATAAAGTCGAGAATACGCTCTTCCAGCTCGTTGCCTTCCATTTGCCCGTGCGCATAACCAATACTGAGATCGGGGCAAAGCGCCTGGATGATGGCCGTCATCTCGGCGAGTCCCTGGACACGGTTGTAGATGAAGAATATCTGTCCGCCCCTTTCCGTCTCATAATAGATCGCATCGCGGATAAAGTCTTCGTTATAACCGTGCAGTTCCGTTTGGATCGGCTGGCGGTTAGGCGGCGGCGTATTGATGATACTCAGATCCCGGGCGCCCATAAGACTGAACTGCAGCGTCCTGGGGATCGGCGTAGCCGTAAGGGTAAGACAGTCCACATGCGTCCGCAGGGTCTTTATCTTTTCCTTGTGCGCGACGCCGAACTTTTGTTCTTCGTCTATGACGAGCAACCCGAGGTTTTTGAACTTTACTTCCTTTCCTAACAGGGCGTGGGTGCCGATGATGATATCGATCTCTCCCGCTTCCAGTTTCTTCAACGTCTCCTTTTTCTCTTTGGAGGATTTGAACCGGTTCACGAAATCGACCTTGACGGGAAAATCCTTGAGCCGGTCGCTGAAGGTCTTATAGTGCTGAAAAGCAAGGATCGTGGTCGGTACGAGGATCGCAGCCTGCTTGCTGTCGCAACAGGTCTTGAACGCCGCCCGGATAGCCACTTCCGTTTTTCCAAAACCGACGTCGCCGCAAACCAGCCGGTCCATGGGCGAAGGCAGTTCCATGTCCTTTTTTACATCGGCCGTGGCCTTGCTTTGGTCGGGCGTGTCTTCATAGATAAAAGAGGCTTCGAGCTCCGTTTGCATATAGTTGTCGGGGGCATGGGCGAAGCCTTTCTCCGTCTTGCGTTGGGCATACAGCTTGATGAGATCGAAGGCAATCTCTTTGACCCTGGTCTTCGTCTTCTCCTTTAATTTTTGCCAGGCATCGCTTCCGAGCTTGTTTACTTTGGGAACGGTGCCCTCTTTGCCCGTGTATTTGGAGATCTTGTGCAGTGAATTGATGTTGACATACAGGATATCGCTATCCTTATAGATGATCCTAACGGCTTCCTGCAACCGACCATTGGCTTCTATCTTCTGCAGGCCGCTGTAGACCCCTAAGCCATGATCGATATGGGTGACGTAATCGCCGGGTTGCAATTCTCTCAGGGTACGGAGCGTGATCGCCTTGTTCTTGTTGTAGGCCTGTTTTACCTTGTATTTATGGTACCGTTGGAAGATCTGGTGGTCGGTATAACAGGCCACCTTGAGATCTTCGTCGATAAATCCTTCGTGGATGGAGAGCGCTACCGGTGTAAAGGCTATGGCCGATTTGAGGTCTTCGAAGATCGTATGGATACGCTCCAGCTGCCGGGGATTCTCGGCAAAAAGATAGAGGGTGAATTTTTTAGCCTCCAGCGTCTTGAGGTCTTTGATCAGCAGCTCGAACTGCCGGTTGAAGGAAGGCTGGGGCCGGGTATGGAATTCGAGAGTCACCGGGTTGGAAAAAGGTGAACCTGCCGACGGGCCGAATTCGACCAGGTGAAATCGCTCCAGCTGCCCTTCTATCTCCGCGGCCGTTACGAATTCGTTCACCGTGATGTCGTGTTTCTCCATTTTGTCTTCATCACCGTCGATGCTGGTGTCGGGGGGAAGGGCGCGGTTCCGGGCGCCGGGTTTCCGGGTATCCGGCGCCGGCTGTTGGGCAGCCTTCTTTGCCTGTTCGATATGGTCGAGGAAAAGACCCAGCTCTTCTTCCTGAATGACGAGCCGCTCGCGGGTGAAGGCCCAATCCTGTATCCAGATCACCGTATTCTCTGGAATGAAGTCCAGCAAAGAGATCTTTTCGCCGGTATCGGGCCGGTTTTCGACATTGGGGATGATATTAACCTGCAGTAGTTTACGTTCGCTCAACTGGGTCTCCGGATCGAAGATGCGGATGGAATCCACGTCGTTGCCGAAGAGTTCGACCCGGTAGGGTTTTTCATTGCCAAAGGAATAGATGTCGAGGATACCGCCGCGAAGTGCGACCTGGCCTGGTTCGTAGACGAAATCCGTCCGATCGAAGCCTTTATCGATCAATTTCACCAGTAATCCATCGACATCGAGGGTATCGCCGGCCTTGATGGAGATGATATTCCCGCTCAGGGCTTCCGGCAGGACCACCTTCTCAAAAAGTGCCTCGGGATAGGTAACGATCAGCTTTTTATTGGTGCCTTTTGCTGCGGAAAGCCGCGTAAGCGCTTCGGTTCGCAGCATCACGTGGCTGCTGTTCAGGAGGCGGTAGTTCTTTTTGTTCTTGAACGAGGAGGGAAAATAAAAGAGGTCCAGCGCGCCGGTGAGACTCTCTATGGTGTTGTGCAGATAAGCTGCCGCCTCCGCATCTTCGCTGACCACCAGGTGGTTGAGCTGACTCGTGCTGTCCTGCTGGAAAATAGCGCTGATAAGAAAGGCCGGGGAGCTGCCCTGAAGGTTCTTACAAACGACGCGTTGGGGGCTGGACAATAAGATCTTATCCGCCAACTGAAAAAGGCGGGGTGAATGCGAAAATGACCTGAGAAGCGCCTCACTATTCATTCGGCCGCAAAGTTACGAAAAAGTCAAGCAACCGATAGAGGTAAATTGCCGTAAGTTCCTTATAGACTAATAAACGGCGGTATGATCGGACTCTACACTGCAATCTACCCGGGTAATCTTCCCGGGTAACACTTCTACAGGCGCGATATTGTTCTTTTCATCCCTACGGGTGGCATAGAACAATTGTCCTTTCTTAGTGAAAACGGAGTAAGTCCCCGGTGGTAACAGGATACGAAAATGGCCCGAGTCATCCGTATCTTCCTGCCGGACCATGTTGGTGTGTACTGCGCTGTATAGGCCGGCGGCGCCGGCATTCGTAACCTGGTTTTGATTGGTCAAGGCAAAAATGCAGATCGTAGCGTGCGTGCCGGCGGGGGGCCGGGGATGGTATTTGGGAGAGGGCATCAGGTTGCCGCTAATCCGGCGGGCAACTCCTTCAATACCTTGTTGTTGCAGGGGAGTGACGGGATAAACCGGCAGCATGGCAAATACGGCCACACATCCCTTTATAATAAAGGCCCGAAAGTCCATAAAAACTGTAATTTTAGAAAGTTTTAAAAAATATTTATGAGAAAAAGAAGGATCCCGTCCTTATACCTTTCCATTTCCCTACTCCTATGCGTTTTCACCGGACTAACTGCCAGCGCTCAGGTGCAAACCAATACGCAGGCGCTGCAAAAAATCAGCCAACAACTTGCCGCTCAGTATCAATCCTTTCATAAAATCCTTTTGCAAACGGCCAGGGAAAAGGGTTGGCCGCTTACATTGCGCGGCAAAAATGGCCGCATGGCCTATCTGCGGGGGATCAACGGCCAGGGTTTTCCTTATTACGTCACAACCACCGACAATATTATTTCCGCCGCCACCATCCGGACCACGGCTCTTTGGGCGGGTGGCAGTTCGGGGCTGAATCTGAATGGCAGCAGTTCTTTTTTGAAGGGCAGGATCGCCGTATGGGATGAAGGGCTGGTGCGGCCGACACATGTCGAGCTCACGGGACGGGTGAAGCAGGAAGATGCCGCGCAGGGCGATACCATTCTCAGCGATCACTCCACCCATGTCTCGGGGACGATGATCGCGACCGGGGTCAACCCGGTGGCCAAAGGGATGTCGTATGGCGCCCAGCTGCTGCAGGCCTACGATTTCAATAACGACGAGTCCGAAATGGCTGCCGCCGCTGCCGGCTCGAACGGGATCATCGTTTCCAATCACAGCTATGCCGATATCGCGGGCTGGTATATCGACAATGCAGAGAACGACCGCTGGGAGTTCTGGGGTAACCCGGGCGACACGGTGGACATCAAATTCGGGCTCTACGACGACGATGCCCGCATCTGGGATTCTATAGCCTATAATGCGCCTTATTACCTCATCGCCAAGGCTGGCGGCAATAACCCCGGCGAGACCGGTCCGGCTGTAGGCCAACCTTATTTTCGCTTGAACGCCCAGCGACAGATGGCCAGTGCGGGTAACCGCCCTGCGGGCATCAGCAGCAACGCCGGCTATAGGACTATCGCCACCTACGGGTGTTCCAAGAACATCTTGACCCTGGGTGCCGTGAATCCCATCCCGGGGGGCTATAACCAGCCTGGCGACGTGGTGCAGGCTTCTTTCAGCAGCCTCGGGCCCACGGGTGACGGACGTATCAAGCCGGATGTGGTCGCGGACGGGGTCAATGTCCTGTCGTCCATCAGTACCGCGGACAATGCTTATGACATCTTTAGCGGCACTTCGATGGCGACGCCGGCCACGGCGGGCTCGTCATTCCTGCTGCAGGAATACTATGGCAAGCTGCATCACGATTCGCTGATGCTTAGCGCCACGCTCAAGGGGCTGCTGATCCATACGGCAGACGAGGCCGGCAACAACCCCGGTCCGGACTATACGTTTGGCTGGGGGCTGGTAAATATGCAAAATGCGGCTGCGGTGATCACCGCCAATAATTCGGATCAAAGCCAGCGTCTCATCCAAAGCAGCCTAACTCAGAGCAGCAAGGACCAGGAGACCTTTACCGTGACGGCGTCGGGTAAGATGCCGCTTTCCGCCACTATCTGCTGGACCGATCCTCCGGCCATTGTCGCCAGTATCCCGGTGAATTCGCACAATTTCCAGGATACGGTGAGAAAGCTGGTCAACGATCTGGATCTGCGGATCACGGACAATACCACGAACAAGGTCTATATGCCCTGGATATTGAATCCCAGCAGTCCGGGAAGTGCCGCTACAAAAGGCGATAATATCCGCGACAACGTCGAAAAGGTAGAGCTCGGGGACAGCACGGTCCCGGGCAGGACCTATACCATTACGGTGAGCCATAAGGGCACCATCTCGAAAGACGGCGCCACGCAGGCCTATAGCCTGATCTACAGCGGCGCCGGCACGACTTATTGTCCTTCCGCTTCGACGTCGACCACGGGTACGGCGATGAGCAATGTCACCGTAAACAGCAAAATCATTTATTCAGGCGCACCTTGTCCGAACCATGAATATATCGACTCGACGGGCGGCAATCTGGTCCCGCTTGCCGTGGGTCAAACTTACCCGCTCGCCCTGTACTATCAGAACTGCAGCGGGTCGCTGACGACGAATGTTGCCGTTTATATCGATGCCAACGCCAACGATACTTTCGAGAACAGCGAGCTGGTATATTCGGCGAACGGCCTCTCCAGCCTCACCAGCTCGTCTACTCAAATCGGCAGCTTCGTCGTGCCGTCGACGGCCAAGGCAGGGTCTTATGCGCGGATGCGGATCATTTTCGAAGACGGAGCTACGCCCGCACCCTGCGGTGCCTATCCGTCGGGTGAGACCATCGATTTCACGGCAGCCTTTGTCAGCCCGGCCAACGACGTGGGAGTGAGCGCGCTGGAATATCCGACGCCGACGACCTGTGCCAATGATTCACAGCTGGTGTCCGTCCATATCCATAATTACGGCACTGTTGCGCAAACCGGCGGCATTCCGGTGAGCACCGTAATAACCGGTGGAAGCAAGAGCATCACGCTTTCCGCGACCTGCCTGGACAGCATCCCTGCCGGCGGAGACGTGATCTTTACCTACAATACCTCGTTTGCTTCGGTTGCCGGAACCCCCTATACTTTCACCAGCCAGACGGGGCTTTCCACCGACCCGAATACCGCCAATGACACCAACAGCACCACCATCTCCGTGAATGCAGCCCAGCCGGCCGTGACGGGAGCGGCCACGCTTTGCGGTGCCAATGCAACCTCGGTGGTATTACACGCCAACACCACCGGCGACGATCTCGCACTCTGGTACGATAGCCCCACCGCTACTACCCCCATCGCCGCCGGCAACAATACCAGTACTACGGAGATTCCCGCCGACAAGACCTATTATCTCGGTGTGAACGATCTCCAAACCAAGGCTGGGCCATCCGGTAAAACGGCGAGCAGCCTCGCGGCCACCGCGGGGTCGTCGGTCACCGGCGCCTATTTCCGGTTCAACGGCAACTTCATGAGATTTACCACGTATGTGCCGCTTACCATCGAAAGCGCCAAGATGTATCTCGACCACGGCGGGCAGGTCACTTTCACGCTGGCGCAACTGATCTCGTTCAACGATAACACGGGTGAATATGAATATCTTCCCATCCTGACCAATACGGTGGACGTTTACACGACCAATCCGACCGCCAAGGCTTCGGATACAACGAATGGCCAGTTCAATTCATCGCCGAATAATTCGGATACGGGGGCCTATTTCCTTCTGAATATCCCCGTGCCCAACCCCGGCGCTTATATCCTGATGTTCAGTTGCCAGAATAACGCGATGCCCTTTCTCAATGCCAATATCAAAACGAATCCCTATCCGTTCACCTTGCCGGGAGTAATGTCGATCACGGGTAATGATTTCATCGACATTGGCAAGGCGGATAGTGTTACGTATTCTCAAAAATTCTATTATCCGTTGTATGATATCGGTCTGCGGCTGGAAAGCTGTCCGTCATCGGCACGCACGGCAGTCACTGCGACGACCACAGGATCGGCGCCCACCATCGTCCAGCAAGGCGCATCCTTTGTAAGCAGCGCGGCCAGCGGTAATCAATGGTATCTGAACGACAGCCTGCTTATAGATTCCACGGCGCAGCAGATCTCGCCGTCGATCGCGGGCGTCTATTATTCGGTCGTCAATGATCCTGCGACGGGATGTACGTTAAAATCCAATTCGCTGACCTATACGCCCAATTCGAGCAATCCCAATGACATGATCAGCCTAAAGGTAGGCCCCAATCCGGGACCGGGTTATCTAAACATAAAATTCTATATGACTACCCAGGCCGACCTTAGCATTGCGTTGTTCGATATGGAAGGGAATAAGGTCTATCAAAAGGATTACGGCAGCTTTACCGGCCAATTCAATGATCGGATCAGCACAACGGTGGGTTCGGGTATCTATCAGATGAAGATTTACTTTGGTTCGAATACCTACAATTATAAAGTAGAAATTCTGCATTAAAACTGAAATAAAATATGCTACAACCCTGGCAAACAGGGAAAGTCATCCGGATCGAGCAGGAGGCAGCACAGACCAGAAGATTCTGGATCCAGCTGTCTTCATTACGTTCGTTTGAATTCGAGCCCGGGCAATTCGTGACTCTCGACCTGCCTATCCACGAGAAACTCAACAAACGCATTCGCAGCTACTCGATCGCCTCCTGGCCGGATGGCACCAATGTCATCGAGCTGGTGATCGTATTACTTGAAGGAGGGGCTGGAACCAATTATCTGTTCAATGAAGTGAGCGTAGGGAGCGAGCTTACGTTACGTGGTCCGCAGGGGATCTTCACACTCCCCGAGGTCATAGAGAAAGACCTGTTCCTTATCTGCACCGGGACGGGCATTGCTCCGTTCAGGGCCATGAGCAACCATATCCTGAACTGCAATATCGCGCACCGGAATATCTACCTGATCTTTGGCTGCCGGCATTTCGAGGATGCGCTTTACCGAAAGGAAATGACGGAACTCGCGCGGCAGCTCCCCAGCTTCCATTATATTCCAACTTTCTCGCGGGAAACACCGGATGCCAACAATCCGCAGCTACGGACCGGATATGTACATGCGATCTATGAGGAACTTTGTTCGCGGCAGGAAACCCTGCGGCCGGCGCATTTCTTTCTTTGCGGATGGAAAAATATGATCGATGAGGCCAAGCAACGTATCCAGGCATTAGGCTATGACCGGAAATCGATCCACCAGGAATTATACGGGTAATTGAATGAAAGACCGCCGGCGGCGGTTTTTTTATTTCGAAGCTTTTTCTTTAGACGATTCTTTGGTGGGGCCACTGATCTTCATGGGAATAACAGGGATATCCTGATTGTCCTGCATTTGCGATTCGAGGGCAACAAACGCCTGTTGCGCTTCCAATGTCTCCCGATTCGCATTCAGCAGATCGCTTTCAAGTTTCTGGATCTTTGACTGAGCTTTAACGAGCCTAATCCTTATCGTGAGATAACCTATGAGGATTCCAGTTATACCTGTCAGCGCCAGAACGATAGGGTTAATGACCAGATCTAAAGTAAATGACATGTTTCAAAATGTGTTTTAAGTTCTGAAAGAAGACAGGTTCTTCAAACGGACTGAAACTACTGGCTTTACAGGGGATAGGGACAAAAGACAATTGTACCTAAAGGGGTCAAATATAGCCACAAAGTAATACAAATCTTTAGAAAATCCTAGGCTATATTTTTAATTTTTAAGCCAGTTGTCGGTTAACAATAGCCGCCACTTCGCTTATGGGAATTCGCTCCTGTTTCATGCTGTCACGGTGCCTTATAGTGACCGTGCCGTCTTCTTTCGATTGATGATCAACTGTTACGCAAAAAGGCGTGCCGATCGCATCCATCCGGCGATACCGCTTGCCAATTGCGTCCTTTTCCTCATAAAAGCAGCGAAACCGGGGCTTACATGTCTCCATGATCTCCCGGGCGATCTCCGGAAGCCCATCTTTCTTGGTAAGCGGAAGGATGGCCAATTTAATGGGCGCCAGTTTCGGCGGAAACCGCAGCACCACCCGGCTGTCCGGTTTTTCCGGCGTGCTCAGGTCCTCCTCGGCATATGCTTCGCTCAGGACCATGAGTACCGTCCGGTCGAGTCCGATCGAAGTCTCGATCACATAGGGAATATAGTTTTGGTTGATCTCCGGGTCGAAATATTGGATCTTTTTCCTGCTGTATTCCTGGTGATTCTTCAGATCGAAATCCGTCCGCGAATGGATGCCCTCCACTTCCTTGAAGCCGATGGGAAAATCGTATTCGATGTCGCAAGCGGCGTCCGCATAGTGAGCCAGCTTGACGTGATCATGAAAACGATATTTCTCCGCCGGGATACCCAGGCCAAGATGCCATTTCATGCGTGCATCTTTCCAGTACTCATACCATTCTTTCTGCGTGCCGGGGCGGATGAAGAACTGCATTTCCATTTGCTCGAACTCCCGCATGCGGAAGATGAACTGCCGGGCGACGATCTCGTTGCGAAAGGCCTTGCCGATCTGCGCGATACCAAAGGGGATCTTCATCCGGCCCGTCTTCTGTACGTTAAGAAAGTTGACAAAGATGCCTTGCGCCGTTTCAGGACGCAAATAAATTTCGCTTGCTTCTTCCGAAACGCTACCCAGCTGGGTCGAGAACATGAGGTTGAATTGCCGGACCTCGGTCCAATTACTTGTACCGCTAACGCCGCATTTTATCTTTTGCGTTTCAATGAGTTTTTTCAGCCCGTCGAAATCACTGGCGGCGATCAACCGGTCCAGTTCGGCCTGCAGGGCATCCGCCTCGCTTTTCTTGCCTTCTTTCTCCAGTTCCTCGATACGGGCCTCGATCAAATGATCCACCCGATAGCGTTTTTTGCTATCCTTGTTATCGATCATGGGATCGCTGAAATTATCTACGTGACCGCTGGCTTTCCAGGTAGTTGGATGCATAAAGATGGCGGCATCGATACCCACGATATTTTCGTTGAGCTGTGTCATGCTCTTCCACCAATGATCCTTTATATTTTTCTTGAGCTCGCTGCCGTATTGACCGTAATCGTAAACGGCGCTGAGGCCGTCATAGATCTCGCTGGAGGGAAAAATAAAACCGTATTCTTTACAGTGTGATATTATAGCCTGAAATCTATTCGAGTCGTTTGCCATATTAAACCGTTGGGTCGCAAATATAAAGGATTCTACCGCAGCTTTTCGTTCGACTGATGACGGGTTGCGTCCCGGATATTTTTTTTAATAAAATTGTTCTCCAACGCGGTGGTCAGGTCGACGCCCGTTTGATTGGCGATACAAATGAGCACCCAGAGCACATCGGCCAGCTCATCGGCTAATTGTTTTCCCTGATCCGACTGTTTGAAGCTCTGATCGCCATAAAGCCGGCTCATGAGCCGGGCGACCTCTCCTACCTCTTCGGTAAGAATGGCCATATTGGTGAGCTCGCTGAAATAGCGGACACCCGTAGTCCTGATCCAGGTGTCGATCATTTCCTGAGCCTTTCTTATCGAGATCTCCGGGGATGCCCCGGACGACGATGCGTCATTCATCCGGCAAAAATACATTTTTGCCAGGTACAGGATGTCTACAGAATTTTGCCGCAATTTCATATGCATGAAAATTCTAATTGTCGAAGATGAGATAGACCTCGCGCAGAGTATGGCGACCTATCTCAAGGGAGAAAATTACCTATGCGAACTCGCCCCCGATTGTCGTACTGCATTGGAAAAGATCGAGTTATATGACTATGATTGTATCCTGCTGGATATCTCGCTTTCCGATGGGAATGGATTGAATGTACTTAAAGAGCTGAAAGCCAATAATAAAACCGATGGTGTTATCATTTTGTCGGCCAAGAATTCCATTGACGACAAGATCGACGGGCTCAACCTTGGCGCCGATGACTATCTCAGCAAACCCTTTCATCTGCCGGAATTGAATGCCCGCATCGCGGCGGTGATCCGCAGACGCCGGTTCGAGGGTAATAAAACATTGGTTTTAAATGAATTAACGATCGACCTTGTAGGCAAGACGGTTGTAGTGGGTCAGGAACCGGTGGATCTGACGCGAAAGGAATACGATCTGCTGCTTTATCTGGCGTCCAATAAGAACCGGGTGATCTCGAAAAATGCCATCGCGGAGCATCTCTCCGGAGAGCAGGCGATGAGCTATGACAATCTCGATTTCATCTATTCCCACATGAAGAATTTAAAACGGAAGTTGAGCCAGGCGGGGTGCAGCGACTATATCCGCTCGCTGTATGGGATGGGGTATAAGTTCGAAATTCGGTCTTGAGAAAAAGATAAGCCCGAATTTCGAACCGTCTAATGATGGGCCTTCGGCCGGTGGACCCGTGGTCCACCTTGTTCGAAATCCGGTAAGATCACTCCCTGTTCTTCGTGTCGATGAGGATCGTCACCGGCCCATCGTTCAACAGCTCGACCTTCATGTCCGCACCGAATTCACCGGTAAGCACCGGCTTTTCAAGATCGGCTGCGAGCCGGGCGACAAGTTCTTCATAAAGGGGAATGGCGATATCCGGCTTGCTGGCGCGGATATAAGAAGGCCGGTTGCCTTTCTTTGTAGCGGCATGGAGGGTGAACTGGCTTACCACCAGGATATCTCCGCCATTGTCTTTTACTGCGACATTCATGACCCCGGCGTCGTCGTTGAAAATACGCAGGTTGACGATCTTGGCGCTCAGCCATTCGAGGTCTTCCCGGTTGTCGGCGTCTTCGATGCCCACGAGGACGAGCAGGCCTCCCGCGATGGATGATTTGACTATTCCTTCGATTGTAACGGAAGCCCGGCTGACACGTTGGATAACGGCTCGCATTTTTCGCCGGAAGATACGATTACACGTGGAAACGCCAATGTCTGGCCTTCGACCGACGGACCTTTGGTCCGTAATGGATGCTCCCGCCAAAATACGATCACCAGTCCCGTCACCATCAGCAGGAAAATAATGGAAGCCATCCACTGGATCTGCCGGCCCAGATAATAGGAAAGGGGCCGGAATAAAAATCGGATGATGTGCCGGCCGGGGGGTACGGATAATCCGCGCAATACATAGTTCGTACGGATGATCGGGACCTCTTTGGTATCGATCCAGGCCCGCCAGCCGCGTTTGTAATACACCTCGCTGAAAACGGCAAAACGGCGATGCGGCGCATCGCAGCGGTAGGTGATCTCATCGTTATCATTCTTGATAAGCTGGATAAATCCAGTGGTGTCGCCGGTCCTATCATAAGCGACCCTGGTACTGTCCCGGGAGAAGACGATCGCGGTGTCCTTGGGATGAAAGTGCGTCAGCGCATTCATCACGGTCCCGGGCGTGGGTTCGAATTGCACGTCCCGGACGAACCACACCGGTCCCAGCGAGCCTTTGTTGCGTACCACGGTATCGCCGCCGTCACCCGTGGGTCGTATGATGTACTTCGTATTAAGCATATTGAGCACGGGGGCGCAGTTGGGAAAATTGAAGAGCTGCCGGTTGATCAGGTCTTCGTAGATCGAGAGCCGTGCCGCATGATATCCCCCGATGGAGTTATGAAAATAGGCCGTCATCGCCCCATAGGTGAGCGCGTTGGAAATGCTGTCGCGCAGATCGAAGACCCGGTAATCGCTTTTATCCGCCATGATCTCCTTATCCGCGTCGGTTGCCGTGAAGTTCTGTTGGTATTCGTTGCTTTCTTTGTAGTTGTCGTCGTTGAGGTAATTGACATCCATGGAAAGGATATCGGCAAAGCTCAGGACCCCGACGATGCCTACCAGGAGGGCCGGCCGGAGCCGCCGCCGCAGGTAGAAGGTTATTGCCGATGCCGCAGCCAGCACCAGGCCCAGCGACCGAAGAATGCTTTGCAGGAATAGTTGCTGCCGGTCGGCTCTCAGGCCCTGAACAAAGTTCGTCATATACCCCGCCGCGGCTTTGCCCTGTAATGCGGCTCTTTGCAGCAGGTCCTTCTCCCACCCGCTCGAGTAATTGAACCCGAGATAGAGTCCCCCGAGGATCAGAAAGATGCCGCCCATTGCCGCCAGGCCCCAGCCATAGCGCCGCCAGAGTGTCACACTGTCCTTGTCCGCGAGGATCTTTTGCAGCGTCATCACGGCCATCATACAGAACAGGAAGGTGGGTACAACGAGGATCATGCTGGGTCCCCGGAATTTATTGTACAGCGGCAGGTATTTGAGCAGGAATCCGTTGAATCCCTGGAAATAACCTCCCCAGCTCATGGCGATAGTGAGGACGCAAACTCCCAGTATCCACCATTTATGGCGATTGTCGAGGATAAAAAAACCGAGAACCGCCAGCAGGATAATAATGGCTCCTACGTAGGGTGGGCCCGAGAAGAACTCGCCTACTCCGCCCCAGTAGTAGCGTGGCCCGTTATCGCCTACCAGTGCCGCTACATTCGCCGGCATTTTATCCAGCGCCCGCATGGCCCTGGACTTTTCGGGCGGCAATTGCAGCTCGGTACTACCCCCATAGATATCCGGCACCAGCATCACGAAGGGCTCCAGCTTGTACATGCTGAAGTCAAAGGCGGCCTGCTCGCTCAGCCCTTCTTTCGTATAGTTGCTTTGGGCGTCCGCCAGCTCGCTGCCTCCCCGGATGGTCTCTTTGGAAGAATCGAACGTGGTAAACAGGGCTACGGCATTGCTGAGAATGCCGATGATCGCCGCGCCCAGCGCCAGGGCGATCGTCCGCATGAGTTGTTTTCTTTTGCCCTTTCGTAGCCAGGGTATTCCATAACCAACCATGAGCCCAGCCGCAATGATCATCGTATAGTAGATGATCTGCACATGGTTGAATGAGACCATCAATGCCGTGCAAAGCGTCGTCAGGACGATCCCCAGCCAGTACCTTTCTTCGAAGATCAGGATCAGGGAGCCGATGACGGCAGGCATCAGGGCAATGGTCTGCATCTTTGTATCGTGGCCAACGGCCACGATCACGGCGTTGTAGGTCGCATACGCATAGGCCAGACTGCCGATGATGCCGACATACGGATTGACCCGTAGCACGAGCGCCAGGAAATAAAAACAAATACAGGCAAGGAAAAAGAAATTTGCGGGCTTTTTCAGATCCAGGGTAAGCAGCCCATAAAATAAATTAGGGATACTTATGGACTGGGTATCCATGGCGATCTGATACGCAGGCATGCCGCTGAACATGCCATTGCTCCACAAAGGAAAATGACCATGCGTTTCCTTATATTCAAAGGAATTATGCGCCATCCCCTGCCACTGCATCACATCTTCCTGCTCCAAGACCTTGCCATCGAAAATAGGACGGCAATAGATCACGGCTACCAGCAGAAAGACAAAAACAGCAATGAGGTGCGGAAAAGCGCGCCACAAAAGATCCTTACGACGCCATAAAAGTTCCTTGCGTATGGTTTTCATCTAATTGACTCTCAAATTCCTGCAATTCCCGGACCATCCTGATAAGGTCCCTCCGCTTTTTAATATACCTTTAACGCGGCTAAAGTAATATGAAGATCGATATTTCAAAAGAAATTATTTTCCGAACGGCGCGCAGCGGTGGAAAAGGCGGACAAAATGTCAATAAAGTCGAGACCATGGTGGAAGGCTATTTCTCCATCCATGACTCGGCCGTTCTTACGGATGACCAAAAATTGGTGCTCGGCCACAAACTGGCTGCCCGTGTCAATTCCGATGGCTATATCCAGGTCCGGTCGCAGGTACACCGGACACAGCTGGGCAATAAAGCGGAGGTCATCCGCAAGATGCATGACCTGCTCGAAACGGCACTGAAAAAAGAAAAACGGCGGATCGCTACCAAACCCTCGGCCGCGGCAAAAGAGCGCAGGATAGAGTATAAGAAAAGGCAGGGGCAGGTCAAAGAAGGACGAAGAAAATATCGGGGGGACTACTAGCCGCCTTCGGCGGCTCGGGGTCTATAAGCAGCAAATCCCGGCCTGTCGACGGGATTGCTAGCGGTAACCTCACAAAGGCTTAACGTTAATAGTATCTGATCTGCTGAAGGTTTAGGTTTCCGGCAAATTTCATTCATCCTTCCCGGCTGCCCTAGCGCAGTTGTACGCAAACACGTACGTAGTTATACCTATTTTATTCCAGAATTTATACTCGATTTTCTTTATATGATCAATAGTACCTTGGCTCCAACTTCATGGAAACTAAGGTCCTTTTTATCTCTTTAGGGGTTACGATTGCTATTGTCATTGTCACTGTATGCTTTTTTGTGTCCATTATACGCTATCATCGCCGGTATATGCGCATGCAACGGGAAAAGATCCTCGCGGAGATCACGATGCGCGAGAACGAACGGAAACAAATAGCCGGAGATCTTTATGACGGTCTCGGCCCCCTGCTGTCGGCGGTCAAGCTGAACATCAGCAGCGTGGAAACGGAGAGCTCATCGGATAGGGATCTCCTCGAAAAAACCGGCGGATATCTGGATGAGATCATCGGCAGTGTTCGGCGGATCAGTCATGACCTGCTGCCGAATACGCTGGAGAGAAAAGGACTGTTGGATGCTATCCGCGAGCTCATCACCCAGGTACGGCTTCGCCAGTCCGTAAACATTCAGCTGTATGTCGTCAGGGAGTTCCGGCTTCCCAAGGAAAAGGAGATCCATCTATTCCGGATGATACAGGAGATCGTGTTGAACACGATCAAACATGCAGACGCGAACAATCTGCAGATCGGTTTTAGCGAAGAGGAAGGGCATCTGCTGTGTCTTACGAAAGACGATGGAAAGGGATTCGATAAAGAAAAAGTTCTGGCGGGCTCTGCCAGCCTGGGGCTGCGTAGTCTGCAAAGCCGCTGTGAGATCCTCAACGGTGTCCTGACGCTTGACTCCATGCCGGGTGGTGGTACGAACTATTTTATCAGGATTCCCATGTGGCAGGTGGCTATAAAGACCTAATTTTATCCGGATGAAAAATAGCATAAGTCTGATAATCGCAGACGATCATGAGATCTTTCGGGACGGCCTGGCGCTCATGTTGGCCAAACAGGATACGGTACAGCTGGTGGGACAGGCCGGGGACGGTCAGGAACTGCTTCGCCTGGTGGATGAGACCAGGCCCACGATGGTGCTCACCGATATCAAAATGCCGCGAATGGATGGCATCGCGGCGACCAGGCTTCTGTTGCAACGACACCCCGAACTCAAGATCATCGCCCTCTCGATGCATGAGGAAGAAGATCTTGTCGTGGAGATGCTGGAAGCGGGCGCCCGGGGATATTTGTTGAAGCACGCGGACAAAAAAGAGATCCTGGAGGCCATTCTGACCGTAGAGGCGGGAAATATCTACTATTGCAAGCATACGACGGCCAATCTGGCGGCGCTGATCGTCAAAAGCAAATTCGAATCGCAAAAAAAAGCGCCGTCGGCCTTGTTCACCGAGCGTGAAAAAGAGATCATCCGGCTTATCTGCAGACAGCATACCGCCCAGGAGATCGGCGAGCTGTTGTTCCTGAGCAAGCGCACCGTCGAAGGCTACCGGACGCGGATACTGGAAAAAATGGATGTCAAGAATACCGCCGGCGTGGTGATCTTCGCCTTGAAACACAATATTATCCGGGAGGAGGAAATCGGCTGAATATACGTTATTTACGATTTGAGCGTTAATTTTGCGCTTTGTCGCCGATGGCGGCCAGTGACCCAACATGAGCAGTATCAAAAAATTAGCGGGCGAGACTATGTGGTATGGCGTGAGTGCCATCGTATCCAAATTCGTTGTTCAACTGCTGACTCCCTATCTCACTGCTACGATGAGGGGGACACCGGAGTTCGGGAAGATGACCCTGGTCTATGCTTTTATCTCCTTTCTTAATGCCGGGGCGTTATTTGGGCTGGACTACGCGTATTTCCGGTTTATCCAAAAGAAAGAGACGAAGCAGGACCTGTATCCTACCCTGCTGATCTCGATGATCTCCACCACTACGCTGATCACCACGCTGCTGATCCTTTTCCGGGCACCGGTGGCCCAGATCCTGGACGTGACCAATCACCCGGGGTATATCACGCTGGCGGCGCTGATGCTCGGTTTCGACGCCCTGACGGCTTTGCCGTTCGCCCGGCTGCGTCAGGAGGGAAGACCCCGCAAATTCGCGTTCATCCGCATCTCGGGTGTTATTGTGTATGTGGGGCTGACATTTTTTTTCCTGTCCGTATGTCCACGGGTGCTGAAGGCGCATCCGAACAGCATCATGGGATTTATTTATCACCCGAGGTTCGGGATGGCAGGGTATGTGCTGCTGGCGAATGTATTGCAGAATGTGTTCCTGCTGGTGATGGTTTTGCCGTTGATAAAGCGGGTCAGGTGGTCGTTCAATCTGCCGCTGTGGCGGGAGGTCATGCTCTATTCGCTGCCGTTGACGGTGGCGGGTCTTGGGGGGATGATCAATGAGACCTTCGACCGGATCATGTTGGACTGGCGGCTGCCGCATGCGAATAACTATGCCACTTACCAGGTCGGCATCTATAGCGGCTGTTATAAGCTATCCCTGCTGATCTCCCTCTTCGTGCAGGCCTTCCGGATGGGGGCGGAACCATTTTTCTTTCGCCAGAGCGTGGAGGAATCGGCCCAGCGTACTTACGCGCGGGTAATGAAATTCTTTGTGATGCTGATCTGCGGCATGTTCCTGTTCGTGATGATGTACATCGATATTTTGAAGTGGTTTATCCAGGACCCGAGCATGTATGTCGGGCTTAAGGTGGTGCCTATCCTGCTTTTTGCCAATATGTTTTTGGGCATTTATTACAATCTTTCCATCTGGTATAAGCTCAGCACGAACAGCCGTCCGGGGATGTATATCACACTGATCGGCGCTGCGATCACGCTGGTGATCAACTATGTCTTCATCCCCTCGTTTGGTTTTATGGCTTCGGCCTGGGCGACGTTCCTTTGTTATGGGAGCATGATGGTCATTTCTTTTGTCTGGGGGCAGAAGGTCTACCCGGTACCTTATGCCTGGAAGAAGCTGGTGGCGTATATGGTGATCGTGTTTTTGCTATACCTGGTGCATGCCGGGCTTGTCCGGCTTTGGTCGAATATGGCGTTTTCGCTGGTGCTGGGCACGATCTTTCTGGCGGCGTATGGTCTGTTTATCCTTCGGGTCGAGCGCAGGGAGTTTAGCCGGATGCCAGTGCTTGGAAAGTATCTGGGCGGCCGGCCACCCGCGGTCACTTGATCGCTGGGTAACGGGCGCCGGCAAGCCACTGCTATTGCACGAATGGGTTATGCGCCCGTTCCCAGCCCACTGTCGTGGGCTTCCCGTGTCCCGGATAGACGATTGTTCCGTCCGGCAGGGGCCAAAGCTGTTCGCGGATCGAACGCAGGAGGGTGGCATGATCGCCACCGGGTAGATCCGTCCGGCCGATGCCCTCCCGGAACAGTACATCGCCACCGATCAGGAAGCCCTGCTCGGCGGAGTAGAACCCGACACTGCCGGGGGAATGCCCGGGCAGGAAAAGGATGGAAAGTTCATTATCGCCAAGGGTTATCGATCTTCCGGGCGTCAGAAAAACGAACTCACCCCGGTAGTTCTCAAAGGGCATCCCCCACCGCAATCCCATATCCGGCGCCCAGGCCAGCACGTCCCGCTCTTTTTCGTGGAGATGGAGGGGTAAGTCCCAGGTCTCGCCGACAAACCGGTTACCGAAAACGTGATCGAGGTGGCAATGGGTATTCAAGAGCAGCCTGGGGCTTAACCCCTGCTGCTCAATATATTCCTGCAAAACCGTGCGTTCATGGCCGAAATAACAGCCGGGATCGATGATACAGCAGGCATCCTTTTCATCGGATAGCACGTATGTGTTCTCTTGTACAGGGTTGAACTCGAAAGTCTTTACGGTCAGCATATTAACAAAGATCAAAATTAAAATCTATTTTACCAGTAGGGGGGATTGTTATAACTTTAAAACTTAAAGGGTAGCAGGTATGCAATTTCATCAGTCTAGGTTGAAGTCACATTACTTTTTTTTGGGTTTCTTAGGATTGCTCTTTTGCTCCGGCTCCCTCAGGGCCCAGGTCAATACGGTCGAATTCGGAAAGAACCGCCTGCAATTCAAAAACTTCAAGTGGCAATATTACCAGACCCCCAATTTCAATACCTATTTTAGCCAGGGCGGCCAGGATCTCGCCAAATACGTGCTGCAGCTGGCCGAAAAAGAGCTGCCCGGCATCGAAAAATTTGTAGAATACGGTCTCCAGCGCAGGGCCAATATCGTCCTTTACAACACCTACAACGATATGGAGCAGTCCAATATCGGCCTCAACCTGGACTGGCAGACTACGGGGGGGATCACCAAGCTGGTCAACAACAAGATGGTGATCTACTATACGGGGGACCATAACAATCTTCGGCTACAGATCAGGGAGGGAATCGCCCGTATCCTGGTCGAAAACATCCTCTTCGGCGATGATCTTGGCGAGTTCGCCGCCAACCAGACGCTGCTCGATCTTCCGCAATGGCTTACCGACGGCTATATCGAATATGCGGCGGAACCCTGGAATACCGTGTTGGACGATCAGCTGAAATCGGCGATGCTTTCGGGCAGGTATAAGAACTTTTACCAGTTCGCGTACGAGAAGCCGAATCTTGCGGGTCATGCCTTTTGGTATTACCTGGCGAACAAATACAAAAAGGAAAATGTCACCTATTTCCTCTATCTGGCGCGGGTCTATCGTAATCTGAACAACGCCTCGCAACGCATTTGTAAGAAGAAGTTCAAAGAGGTGCTCAAGGACTTTATGCAGGAAGAGGAAGATCTCTACGAGCGGGATCTGCGTGGCCGCCGGAACCAACCCAAGGGGACCGTAGTGGAGTCATTCGATATCAACGATCATAAGGATTATTTCCATTTTGCACTCAACCCCAATCCCAAAAGCCAGACCTATGCCGTCGTCGAATACAATCGAGGAGCATACAAAGTGATGCTGTATGAACAGTATATCTATACGCATACGCTGCTGAAGAACGGGGTCAAGTCGCTCGAAGAACAGCTCGCCCCCCATTACCCGTTGTTAGCCTGGGACCCCAAAGGGACCCGCCTGACCTGTATTTACTGGGACAGGGGTAAGGTGAAGCTCTTTGTTTACGATGCGGTGAAGCACTATAAGCCGATAGTGACCGATCTGCCGGATTTCCAGCAGGTGCAGGACATGAAGTATATGCTGAACAGCAATACCCTGCTGCTGAGCGCCGTGCGTAACGGCCAATCCGACATCTATACCTACGATCTCGAGAAAGCCACCTGGAAACAGATCACCAACGATATCTACGACGATTTGGACGCCTCCTTCGTATCCTTTCCCGGCAAAACGGGGATTATCTTCTCCAGCAACCGGCCGGCGGGCATGGCAGTGAGCAAGGACACCGTGCTGCCCAGCAACAACCACTACAACGTCTTTCTGGTAAGCAACTGGAACGAACCCGATGGCAAGCAGATCACACAGCTTACCCATCTGAAATACGGCGACGCCCGTTACCCTACGCAATACAACGTCACGCACTTTACTTTCGTCAGCGACGAGAACGGGATAGCCAACCGGTATGCCGGTTTCTTCACTACGAAACGCGCCGGTCTCGACACCGTCTACAAAGTCGGGGATGAATTGCTGCACAACCCAACCCCGGAGGACCTGGACTCTACGTTGAAGGCAGCGAATAAGACCCAGCCCGACACCTCCTATGTCTTTGCTATCACCAGCGACTCGTCCTATGTCTTCCCGATCACCAATTACCAGAGCAGCCTGGTGGAAACCAAGAGCGCAGGCGACAATGGCCAGGTGAGCGAGGTCCGGCAGGAAGACGATGTGAAATTGCTCTACAAACTCAAAGTGGACGACGCGGCACTGAGAAAACGCAATGTGATTGCGCGCATGACCGACTACCGCAAAAAGACCGTGGCGGAATCACAGATCTCGGGCGCCAATGTGTTGCGCCCTGTTGCCCCGGTAAGAAGGGATACCACGCGTAAACAGTCTACCGGGGACTTCTTCGAGAGCGAGTTCGATAACAAGAAAGATTCCGGCGCAAACCGGCGGCCGGCGAATTCCAATCCCTTCGCCATGGCGCGGCCTGCCCGGTCACCGGAGCCAAGGGATGAGCCCATTTTGCGGAAGGCAAAACTCTTCGATTACAACCTGAAATTTTCGGTGGATAATTTCACCGCCGGGTTCAACAACGACGTGCTGGTCAATAAATATCAGCCGTTCACCGGCTCCGTGCCCATCAATCTGAGCGGTCAGGATGCTTTCAGTGGTATGCTCAAGGCCTCGATCTTCGATCTTTTCGAAGACATCCGCTTCACGGGAGCTATCCGGCTTCCCTTTTTTGGAAGCGGCTCCAGCCCCTCTGACGTGGCGACCGCCAACCAGGCAGTCTTTACCCCCGGCAACTCATCGTTCTTCGATGGAAGCGGGGAATATTACGCCCGGTTCGATTATCTGAAAAAACTGCTTGATTATTCGCTTATTTACTATCGGGAAACGCAAACGGGGGATTACTACGATCCCAACCTGGGTCAGATCTATAGCGGGGACTATGACGCCAAGGCCTATACCAATCTCTGGCAGGCGGTGATCAAATATCCTTTCGACAAGGTTCGCAGTCTTCGTTTGTCCGTAGGTTACCGGACTGATAAGATCGTGATCCGGCCGGATATCACCGATTTCCCACCCGTTCAAAGCAACGACTCTTTTGCGCTGACCACGCCGCCGCTGGATGTACAGCATTATGGCCTCGTGCACCTGGAATATGTGTATGACAATACGCTCCTGAAGGCCACCAATATCTGGAATGGCCTGCGGTATAAGTTCTATATGGATTGGAACAGCCAGCTGAACGGCGGTGCGGAAACCGGCGGGGGAAGATATGGGTTCAACTTCGGCTTCGACGCACGGCATTATCTGCCGATCTTCCGCAATTTCATCTGGGCCTTGCGTGCAGCGGGTGATTTCTCCTGGGGCAGCAATAAGATCGTATACTATCTTGGGGGTACCGACGGCTGGCTTTTCCCGAAGGCTTATCAGTTGCCCCAGCCTAATCCGCAGGCAAACTATGCCTTCCAATCCCTGGCGGTCAACCTTCGCGGGTTCGACCAGAACATCGCGAACGGGAACAACGACGTCGTGATCAATAGCGAGCTGAGATTGCCGGTCTTCACTACCCTGTTCAACAAACCCATCAACAATGCTTTCCTGCGGAACTTCCAGATCATTCAGTTCTTCGATCTTGGAACGGCCTGGAATGGGAAATACAATGGGCTCAAACGTCCGGAGGTGACGTATACCGATCCCAATAACCCCACGAATTTCTCGGTGCTTGTCAAGGCCGGTGGTATCGGCCCCTTTGCGGGGGGCTATGGTTTCGGCTGCCGCAGCACGCTCCTGGGATATTTCCTGCGGTTCGACGCCGGCTGGCAAATGAATACATTCTTCCAGGACAAGCCGGTACTGAACGTTTCGATGGGAGTAGATTTCTAAGGGACCTCTACCTGGCCTTAATTGGCTTTTAGGGTCGCGGCGATACGTGTGAGCAGGCTATCGGTTTTTTGCTCTTCCGCGAGGATAACACTCAAGATCTCCGCCGCGTCCGGGTGGCCGAGGGTTCGGGCCAGCTGCGCCAGACCACCATAGGTTGCTATCTCATAGTGCGCCGCTTTTTGGCTTGCGAAGATCAGGCCTACGTCGCGCTCGACGGTGCCGGCTTCCGTTTCGTCGATAATGGTTCGCCCCTCGTCCACTATTTCCGCAATGGCCGCGCATTTCTTTTCATCCGCTGGGGTATCGATCATGCCGAATACTTTGTCGAGTCTCGCCAGATGACTCTTTGTTTCCTGCAAATGGCTGCTGAACGCCTGTTTCAATTCATCGGACGAGGCAGCTTGTTCCAGCATGGGAAGAGCCTCCGCCAGCTTTTCTTCTCCACAATAGATGTCCTGCAATTGATCGATAAATAATTGTTGCAGTTTCATAAATGCCGCTTAAACCATAGTCCTTAAAATTCCCGTGCCAGGCTCCACAGCCTATGCTGTGGGGATTTTTTCCCATTGGATCTTCCGGGAAAAATACATGACGATGGCCAGGATGATGAATAGCCCGATGCTGCCCATCAGCAATGCATAATCCTGGGACTGGATAAGGATAAAAATGAACCCATATTGCACCGCGAGGATCAGGCCAATGAAAAGCGAGGTTTTTGATGAGCGCAACACGCTGCCCACATACCAGGAAATAAGGCCGATGGTCGCAATGGCTGCGATCAGATACGATCCGTTGAATCCAACGTATTCGGCCAATGACAACAGCAGGGTATAAAAGAGACAAAGGGCGAAGCCCACAAGCACGTATTGGATGGCATGGATCGACAGGCTGTATACCCATTCCATCAAAAGGAAGGCGGTAAACGTGAGCACGATCACGAGGATGGCGTATTTGACGCTGCGGGTGGTCCGCTGGTACATATCCACGGGGATCACAAGGCTCACCCCGAATGCGGCACTATTGAGGTCATACGCCTCCTTTTTCCATTGTTGCGGAAATTTTGCCTGCAGGGCCAACACTTTCCAGTCGGCCACGAATCCGCTGTCTTTTACGGTACGCAAGTCCGGCAGAACGCTTCCGGTGAAGCTCGGGTTAGCCCAGCTGGAAGATGCGGAGACGGTGGTCACCCTTCCTCCGGGTACAAAATGGAGGTCGCCGGAACCTTTGATGCGGATGGTCGAAGAGAATTCGAGGTCCTGAGCGGCGGTATTGCTCTGTTCCGCCGAGGTGATCGAGGCGGGCAAGGGCGCGGTCAACGGGTTCTTGAACTGGTCGGTGGATACTTTGGCTGTGGTGAGGGTAATATCTTCGGCGGGAATTTCTGCACCCCCGGTCCCGGGAGAGCCCCAATGCATCACCAGGTCCTCGTTCAAGCCCTGGACGTTGCTGAGATCGAAGAATACCGTAGCCTCCTTCCAAAGCATATTGGCAGGGGACAGGCCGAGCTCTTGCAGATGCAGACCGTGATAGCTGCCGTGCAATTGCATCGCTGCCACATAGACGACCACCTGGTAGATACCCCGGTATCTTTTTTCGGGTACCAGACGTGTGCTGATGTCGAGCCGGTCGGGCAAAAAATAGGCCCAGCGTTTTATGATTTGTCTGGCGCCGTTGTCGGCGATGGAATCATAATACGGGATACCGATCACAGGGCCGGTGACCGTTTGGGGTCCGGCCCAATGCGAGTCGACTTCGGAAACGGCCTCTTGTTGCCGTTGCTGTCTTTCCGACACCAGGTTTTGGATAAGGTTTGTCGGGATAAGCAATAAGAGGCTGAGTGCGCCGATGATGGCGCTCTTGACAAGGATCCTGAAACTGTTCCAGAATCCGTTTTTGTTTTCCATGATTAAGTGTTTATCAGGTTAGAGCATGACTTAGCTTTTTGAGCATTTGGTAGATAAAGCTCAGCAGGATGGTATAGCAGGCGATCATCCCCCAGGCCTGCTCACTTCTGAGCGGATGGATGATCAGGCGGGTCATATCCAGCGTCAATTCAAAGGGGTTGGTTAGGATGTCCCAGCTGTTGAGCCGCAGATAGCGGCCAGCATATACGCCCAGCGCATTCAGCGCCATCACGAGGTAAACAAAGAACCCGCCCCACCAGGTGCCGACCATCGGACGTGCCAGCTTCTCCATTTGTCTTACGGATAATACGCCCAATAATAGGCCGTTCCAGGCGAACGAAAAGATCAGCGACAGATCGAACCAGGCCGGAACGCGCGGGGTCCTGCAGTCGATGAGATGAAACAAATCCGTGAGGATATAAAAAGAGTTGGGGATGAACAAAAGCCAAACCAGGGAAAGGACCAGGAATTGCCGCCGGACAGGCTGCCGTTCCGGCGTTGCATAACGCAGCGTAAGCCAAGACGAAAGCAGGTAGGGAACATAGGCCAGGAAAAGGTTCCAGATAAGCCAGAGAAACATGGGTTTTCCGGTATGGATGATGCGCAGCACTACGAGCATGCAGCTGAAACAAGTGGAAGCCATGAGCAGGCGTCCTATCTCCGATCTTAAAAAGCCGAGATACCGGGATTTGGATATGTTGAATATGGATGCAGTGGTATTGATCATATGATTTTCGGTATGAAGATGAACAGGGCGACGATCACCGCCGTGATGGCCGCTATGAGTACAGCACCCGCTGCAAGGTCTTTGATGATCCCGATCCCGGGATGCCGCTCTTTAGTGACATGGTCCGCCAGCCGCTCGATACAGGTATTGAGGATCTCCGTAACCCAAACCAGTCCGGTGACCATCGCCAGGATAGCGGCTTCCATTCGTGTCACGCCTACGACCAGGGCGGCAATGATGACACCAATGGTCGCTACTAGATGGATGCGGGCATTGTGTTCGCGGATCACGAATTGCCTCAGACCCGCCAGCGCATAAGAGAAACTCTTTATGCGGCTGCGAACAGAGAATTTTTCAGACTGCATGTTCCTTGGTTTAATACCGCAGGTGCTGAATAAACGTATAGGCGAGCAGCACCAGCAGGAGCATGATACTTTGCATGGCGATGGCGGTATTCAGCCATGAACGGCATTTGGAATTGAACAAGGCGGCGATCAGCAGGCAACCCACGATAACCTGCGCCTTGTGAAAGGCGAAGATGTCGAAGTGGGGTTGCAAGAATGAGGGCGCGATATAATAATACGCGGCTTTGGCCCCAAAACAAATCCTTGCGAGCAGCGTGAAGAGAAAAATTATCGCCGGAGCCATCAGCATGATGCCGAGGATGCTGGAAACCAGCGGGCGGAAAAAGTTCAGTCGGGTAAGAAATTGTGAGCGGTTCATAACGATTAACTTTTATTCACGCCCCGGATGATGTTCTCGAGGCCTTCCAGGTGATCTTTGAATGCTTTTTCACCTGACTTGGTGATCGAATAGGTGGTATTCGTTTTCCGGCCGATAAATCCTTTGTGCACCTTGATAAAAGCGTTCTCCTCGAGGTTGATGAGATGCGAGGCGAGGTTACCGTCCGTAAGCTCCAGCAATTGTTTGAGGTCGTTGAAGCTTACCTCCTCGTTCATCAGCAGGATGCTCATCACACCCATCCGGATGCGACTGTCGAATACCTTGTTCAAATTTCCGATAGGATTCTTCATTTTCTCTCGTATTTCCACCACATGATCAAGCCATAGATAATGTGCAATATGCCAAAACCGCCGGTCCAAAAATACAATCCTTCGTGCGGAAAATACATACAAAAACATCCAAGTGCTATTTCGAGCAGACCCAGATAGCGAATATCCGTGAGCGTATACTTACTGGCATTCACGAGGGCCAGGCCATAAAACACCAAACAGGCCGGCGCCACATAGTTCCAGCCGCCATGGTCAAGGAGGCCGATAACGAAGACTCCGCCCGCGGCTAGCGGGATCGCCATATTAATGGCCAGTTTTTTCGAGGCGTGATCCCAGATGGGCAGCTGATTTTTGCTGGCCTTGCGCCAGGTGAACAGGGTGGAGGTCAGCAGGGCGGCTACGAGCACGGCAATCGCCAGACCGATCATATGCCACTCGAAAACATTCCGGCCTTCGGCGGAAAACATCTCGGGAGAAAGCGATTCGGTGCCCGCATAATGCTGATACCTATAGATCATGCTATGTGCAAAATATGCCCCCACCAACGCGCAGATACCGGCGCTGACGCCGCTGAGACCGCTCAGCGAGATAAAACGCGAAGAGCGTTCCATTATCCTTTTGATGTCCTGCAATGTTTCGAGCGACTGTTCCGCCGAGCTTTGAGAGTTGCCTTGAGCTGCCATAAAAGCACTTTGAAGTACAAAGTAATGGCGAATTTTTCATCCTTCAAAGTGTTTTGGGGAAAATATTTTGGGGGCGCGGGTGGGCTAGAACACCAGCTCCATCTGGATATTACAGCGCTCGTAGGGCGACGGGGCGCCGGCGGCCTTGCGGAAACCCAGCTTGTGATACAGATTGATGGCGGGTTTCAGGGCCGTATTGCTTTCCAGGTAGACCCGCCGGGCACCCAGCGCGCGGGCTTTTTCTATGCAGGCCTTGCCGATGAGATAACCGATACCCAATCCCTGCGCTTTCGGCGAAACGGCCATCTTGGCCAGTTCAAAACCTCCGTCGTCCAGGTGGATCAGCGCACAGGTGGCCACGGGTTCACCCTTGTACAAACCGATATAGATATAGCCGCCCTGGTCGAGGATATATTCCCTGGGATGATCCAGGGCCTTATAGTCGCTTTCCTCCATCCGGAAATAGGTCGAGATCCATTCCTCGTTAAGCTGCCGGAATGCCGCCTGATAGGCCGGTGTATAATCCACGATCTCCACGGCATCGCGTTCCCGCAGTTTTTGCTCTTCCTGCACCCGGCGCAACAGGCTTTTTTGCTCCAGCAGCAGCTCCCACTCGGCAATTGCTTTCCAGAGATCATGATTCGTCTCTTTCATCGCCTTCTCGATCGCCGAAGTGACATCGACTAACTGGGGCTGCATCTTCTCGCGTATCCGCAAACCAAGCGGCGACAGCAGCACGAAATTCTTGCGGCCGTCCGTCTCCCCCTTCTTCTCGGTCACATACCCTTTCGCCGACATCTCACGGACGATCTGGCTCACACTCGGATGCGTGTGACCGATCTCGCGGGCAATATCGGTGATCGATTTCTCGTCCGTGGGTGATAGGGAATAGAAGACGGGAAACCATTTAGGCTGAAGATCAACCTGATAGAGGTCATAGATGCCGGCTGCCTGTTCCGTCATTTGCTCGCTGAGCCGCCGAAGCCGGCTGCCCAAGGCCATTTTTCCTGTCGCAGTATAGAAATCCATGATGAATAGTATTAATTACGTAAGCACTTACGTAAATATAAACACAATAAAATGTGCTGACAACTTTTTTTTCCAAATCGGGCGGAGGCAGATATCTTACAGGATCATTCAAAACCAACGATTACATGCCAGCCCAGTACATTCTCTCGCTCGATCAGGGTACCACGAGTTCCAGGGCCATCCTTTTCGATCACAATGGCAGCATCAGGCAGATGGCGCAAAAGGAATTCCGTCAGTACTATCCGCAGCCGGGGTGGGTAGAGCATGATCCTGAAGAGATCTGGTCTTCGCAATACGGCGTGCTTGCCGAAGTGCTGGCCAAGGCAAATATTACCACCAGGGACATCGCCGCGATAGGCATCACCAATCAGCGGGAGACCGTGATCGTCTGGGAACGGTCCAGCGGAAAGCCGATCCATCCGGCCATCGTGTGGCAGGACCGGCGGACGGCCGCCTTTTGTGATCGGCTCAAGAGCCAGGGTCTCGAATCGCTGATCAGGGACCGGACGGGTTTGGTCATCGACGCCTATTTTTCCGCGAGCAAGCTCAAATGGATACTGGATCAGGTCCCGGGGGCCCGGTCTCGTGCCGAAAAGGGCGAGCTTGCCTTGGGTACCGTCGATGCCTGGCTGGTATGGAAACTCACCGGCGGAAAGCTGCATCTTACGGACAGTACTAACGCGTCCCGCACCATGCTTTACAATATCCACGAAGGGAAATGGGACACGGAGCTGTTGCGGCTCTTCGATATCCCTGCTCCCATCTTACCGGAAGTAAGGTCTTCCAGCGAGGTCTATGGCCCCACGGGCAGCATCATGGCGCCGGGGTCTATCGGCGTGCCCATAGCCGGGATTGCGGGGGATCAGCAGGCGGCGCTTTTTGGGCAGCTTTGCACGCAACCCGGAATGGTTAAAAACACCTATGGTACGGGTTGTTTTCTCCTGATGCATACGGGCGACAAGGCCGTGCGCTCCAACAACCAACTGATCACCACCATCGCGTGGACCCGGGAGGGCAAAACGGAGTATGCGTTGGAGGGCAGCATTTTTATCGCCGGGGCGGTGGTGCAATGGCTTCGCGACGGGCTGCATTTTATCCGGGATTCGAAAGAAATAGAACTGTTGGCGGCGGAGGTGCAGAGTACGGATGGCGTATATCTTGTTCCCGCGTTCGCGGGATTGGGTGCACCACACTGGAACCAATATGCCCGGGGATGTTGTTTCGGGATGACGCGTGGCACCACGAAGGCACATATGGCGCGGGCCGCGCTGGAAAGCATCGCTTATCAGACCTACGATGTACTGAAGGCCATGGAAGCGGACAGCGGTATCGTGCTGAGGGAATTGCGGGTCGACGGTGGCGCCACGGCCAACAACCTGCTGATGCAATTCCAATCCGATGTGCTCGGGGTGCCGGTAGTACGGCCCACGGTGACGGAGACGACGGCATTGGGAGCAGCCTATATGGCGGGGCTCGGCGTCGGGTATTGGTCATCGGTAGATGATATCCGGCGGCAATGGATGGAAGACAAACGCTTTAAACCGGCAATGGACAAGGATAATGCGCAACAGCTGTTAAAAGGATGGCAACGCGCCGTGAAGGCAGCCATTGCCTGGACACAGGATTGACGCAGACTCACAATATCGGGAATATGAATCGAAAGGACATGATAACGGCGCTCGACGCCAGGCCGGGACAAGCATGGGACATGTGTATCATCGGTGGCGGCGCCACCGGACTCGGTGTGGCCGTGGACGCGGCTTCGAGAGGGTTCAGCACCGTGCTCGTGGAACAGTATGATTTTTCCAAGGGCACTTCATCACGCGCAACAAAGCTCGTGCATGGCGGTGTCCGTTATCTCCAGCAGGGAAATGTAAAGCTCGTGACCGAAGCCTTGCATGAAAGGGGCATTCTGCGCCGGAATGCGCCGCACCTCGTGAGGAACCAAAGCTTTATCGTTCCCAACTACAAATGGTGGGAAGGTCCTTTTTATGGCATCGGTCTAAAGGTGTACGACTGGATGGCGGGAAGCCTGGGATTGGGAAAGAGCCGATTGTTATCACGGGAGGAGACGCTGGAGCTGGCGCCGACCCTCGGGGCGGAAGGACTGCGTGGCGGCGTTCTGTACTATGACGGTCAGTTCGATGACGCGCGTTTAGCAATAGAGCTTGCCAAGACCGCGGCGGAAAAGGGCGCGGTGGTACTCAACTATTCGCGGGTGGACGACCTGCTGAAAGAAAATGACCGTGTCACGGGGGTGCGTGTCACCGACACCATTACGGGGCAGGCCTATACGATAAAAGCCAGGACGGTGATCAACGCCACGGGCGTATTTACCGATGCGATACTCAAAATGGATGATGCCGGCAGTGAACCGATAATCGCGCCCAGCCAGGGCGTACACCTGGTGCTCGACAAGGAATTCCTGCCGGGCGAAGCGGCGATACTCGTGCCGCACACCGATGATGGCCGTGTTCTTTTTGCCGTGCCCTGGCATGACAAGATCATCATCGGCACTACCGACACTCCTGTGGCCAGACCGGTGATCGAGCCACGCGCGCTGCCTGCGGAGGTCGCTTTCATCCTGGAACAAATAGGGCGATACCTGGTCAGTGTGCCGCGGATAGAAGACATCCGCAGCGTGTTTGCGGGGTTACGGCCACTGGTAAAAAGCAGTGGTAAAAAAACGGCGGAGCTGGCACGCGACCACGTGGTGTTGGTTGCCGATTCCGGATTGATCACCATCACCGGTGGAAAATGGACCACCTACCGGCGTATGGCCGAGGACACCGTCAATACGGCGATCACCCGCGGCGGCTTGCCGGAAAGGGCTTGTGTGACCGCCACGTTGCCGATCCATGGCGCCGCAGAGATCGATGCTGCCGACCCGCTGCATTTTCATGGAACCGATGCAGCCGCGATCCGCGCGCTCGTGACGGAACAGCCGCGATTAGGCGACAGACTACATCCCCGGCTGCCCTATATCCTTGCCGAGATCGTGTGGGCGGTAAGAGAAGAGCTTTGCGTTACTGTGGAGGATGCGCTCAGTAGGCGGACCCGAAGTCTTTTGCTCGATGCCCGGGCGGCGGTCGAATGTGCAGCACCCGTGGCAGAACTGATCGCGGGTGAAATGGGACATGACCGGGCCTGGCAGGAGGCGCAGGTGGCTGCATTCAGCGAGGTGGCGGCGGGCTATTTACCGGAACACTCTTAAAGCATATAAACCATGACACCTTTTTTTGGCGAATTCGTAGGTACGGGACTGATCATCGTCCTGGGACAGGGGGTAGTGAGCAACGTGGTCTTACAACGATCGAAGGGATACAATAGTGGCTGGATCGTCATCAGCTTTGGCTGGGCGATGGGCGTTTTTGTAGGCGTTTATTGTTCGGCCGCGGCCAGCAAGGCCCATTTGAATCCTGCCGTTACCCTGGCCTTTGCTGTTTTGGGGAAGATCCCCTGGAGTCTCGTGCCGACGTATATCGCGGCTCAGATGCTGGGTGCGATGGCCGGTTCGCTTGTGGCGTGGTTATGCTACCGGCCGCATTTTGACGAAACACCGGATGCAAACGCAAAGCTGGCCGTTTTCTGCACGATACCCGCGATCCGCAGCTATGGTAATAATCTGATAACGGAGGCCATAGCGACCTTTGTGCTCATCCTGGGCGTCCTTTTCATCGCCGCTCCTTCGAGCAGCCTCGGTGCGCTGGATGCCCTGCCCGTGAGCCTGCTGGTGCTGGGGATCGGTTTAGGCCCCGGCGGGCCCACCGGTTATGCGATCAACCCCGCCCGGGATCTCGGCCCGCGGATTATGCATGCCATTTTACCGGTACCGGGGAAACGAAACAGCGACTGGGGCTATGCGTGGATACCGGTAGTAGGCCCTTTATTGGGCAGCCTGCTGGCGGTATTGGCTTATAAGCTCTTACAGGGGGTCTAATGATCGTCCTATCGGACAAGCCGCCGCGGCGGCTTAAGACAAACCCCTGTCAGAAGACAGGGGTTTCACTAATCAAATTCCTAGCCAAATTATTCTTCTCATTCGTAGGTACATACGGATAAAAAGTCCGTGCGGTTTTCCATGGAGCTAATTTTTCCTGCCATGATGTTTTTCCAGGATCAGCGAACCTGCTTCCAGAAAACGCTCCAGGTTCTTGCAATTCATTATCAGACTTGCCCTTTCCGCCGGCTCGCTGAATTCCGTATTATCCGTTGTGAGGCAGGTCTGCAACATGGTCCAAAGGATGTACCGGCATTCGTGCAAATGATAATCGCTGAAGAACTGTTCGAACACCTCCATGGGTTCCTGCATCTCGTCCGCACCCAGCAGCAGGATACGATCGAACAGCTCTTTCCGTTCCAGAAACAGTGACATACGCTATATTTTTAAGGTTAAGATTGGGCCGCGCCACGGTTAGCGGACGCTGCACTTATCCGCTGGGGTGAGAAGAGTAAACAAAATTAATCAAAGTAAATCTAAAATCGGGGGAAAGATTAGATCGCTGCCAAAATCATCGAGCAGGCCTGCCCGATGAGCTCATGCGTGATGGAAAGCGGCGGTGCGATCCGCAAACACTGCGGTGCGAACAGGTACCAGTCCGTGAGCAATCCGCGATCTATACAGGTGTCGATAATCCGTTTGTTCGTCTCGAAACTATCGAATTCCACAGCGATCAATAGCCCGCAGCTGCGCACGGCCCTGATGGCCGGGTGAACGAGCAACCGGTGGAATAAAGCTTCCTTTTCCGCCACCTCCGCGATCCAGCCGGACTCCAGCAATACGTGCATGGCTGCCAGACCTGCCGCGCAACACAAGGGATGTCCACCGAACGTGGTGATATGGCCCAATACCGGATCGCCCGTGAGCAGCCACATGCGTTCACGACCGGCAATAAAGGCGCCCATAGGTAAACCGCCGCCAAGTGCTTTCCCCAACAGCAAGATGTCGGGAACGACACCATAACGCTCGAATCCCCATAGGGTCCCCGTCCTGCCAAAACCAGCCTGGATCTCGTCGAGCACCAGCAGGGTACCGGTGGCGTCGCAGCGCTGCCGCAACTGCCGCAGCCAGGTCCCATCCGGTACGTATACTCCCCTTTCCGCCTGGACCGTCTCGATGATAATGCAGGCTGTTTGCATTGTAATGGCTTCAAGGGCAGCCGTGCTGTTGTAGTCGACATGACGGATGCCGGGCAGGAGCGGCCGGAAGGCATTCCGCCAGTACTCATCGCCCATGATGCTAAGCGCGCCCTGGGTGGAACCATGATAAGACTGCCGGCAGGCTACGATCTCAGGTCTTCCGGTGACTCGTTTCGCCAGTTTCATGGCTCCTTCCGCAGCCTCTGCGCCGCTATTGGTAAAATATACGGAATCCAGGGAAGGAGGCAGGTGCGAAGCCAGCAGGCTTGCATACTCTACCTGCGGGGACTGAACGAGTTCCCCGTATACCAGCAAGTGGAGATAACGGTCGGCCTGTTCCTTGATCGCCGCCACCACCCGCGGATGGCGATGACCGGTATTACAGACGCTGATGCCACCGATAAGATCGAGCCAGGCCTTTCCATCCGGACCATAAAGATAATGCCCTTCCGCTCTTACGATCTCCAGGCCCAGGGGGTTAGGCGAGGTCTGGGCGACGTGGCGAAGAAATAATCTATTTGTTTCCAGGTGTGGCGTCATCGAAGGCAAAGTTCGTAAATTTGAAGGAGCAAACATTTACTTATGGCAACGATACTTCCGGTTGAAGGCAAATCTCCCCGCTTTGGAAAAAATTGTTTCATCGCTCCTAACGCCACGATCGTCGGAGACGTAGAGATGGGTGACGATTGCAGCATCTGGTTCAATGCCGTTGTGAGAGGCGACGTGAACAGCATCCATATCGGTAACAGGGTGAATATCCAGGACGGCGTGATCCTGCATGGTACTTACAAAAAGACGAGCGTACGCATCGGCGATGATTGTTCAATAGGCCACAACGCCATCGTACACGGATGTACCCTCAACGACAAAGTACTCGTAGGGATGGGCGCTATCATCATGGACAATGCGGAGATCGGCAAGAACTCGATCATCGCCGCCGGCGCGGTGGTGCTGGAAGGGACAAAGGTCGAATCCGGAACGATATACGGGGGCTGTCCGGCCCGCAAGATCAAAGACATTCCGGCCGACCTTATTGCCGGGCAGATCGAAAGGATCGCCAAGCATTACCTGCTCTATTCCGGCTGGTTTAGCGAGGTGAATGCAGCCAAAGGACTATAGCTACCCATTTACCCCGATCTATGCCCCCGAAAGCCCGGCTCCCGGGGTTAATAAAAGGTTTCTGTCTTGCAAATACAGGATAATATTTGTAGGTTTAAGTACGTTTATTAGACATATATCCCATGATCCGACCTAAAACCATACTTCTTTTTTTCCTTCTCTCTACCCTGCTCACCGGTATATCTTCGTGCGGATGGATGCATAGCCTTTTTGGGCCGAAATACGGCTGCCCGAGCGACGGCAGGAACGTAGGAGCGGAACGTATACTAAGCGGAGAAAAAGTGCGAACACCGCCAAAGTTCAAGTCCTGACGGCAAACCCCTACAGAATCAATACCCTTAAATAAATTAAAATCCCTACCACTATGAGCCCTCTTACCTTACGCACCGATTTTGGCTGTACAGAAGCCGTGATTGACGACGACTGCGGTCTGAAACGCTTCTACGAAGTCGCCAATATTCTCTCCGACGATCTGGATATCAAATTCACACAGAAGACCGATGACTTCGATTCGCTGATGTGGGACTTCCTCTACAAGGGACATATCCTGACGCTTCATTACAATATTTACACCGGGATCTCGATCTACCCCCGCAAATTCCGGGAGGCTCCCCGGAAAGACAACGACGCCGTAGTCGAGGTGGCGAAATTCCTGGAAAGCAAACTATTAATTAATACGGCCCGCCGGTTCATGTCGTAGTAAGCAGTTCTTTGCAGATGAGGGCTGTACGCTAACGATTGTTTGCAGAATGTTGAGGGGAACCTACGATAAGGTTCCCCTTTTTGTTTATATTGCGACCGATGATCTCCCTCAAACAGAACCCTTTCTATACCAAGCTGGCGATGGTGCTGATCAGCCTGATCGCATTGTGCTATATTGCCGTGTTGGGGAAGACTGTATTGGTGCCCCTCGTCTTTGCCCTGCTTTTTTCCGTGATGCTTCTTCCGCTGGCCAACTTCCTCGAACGGCGTTGTCGCCTTCCCAGAAGCGTGGCCTCGATCCTCTCCGTCCTGCTATTGGTAGGTTCGCTGGCGGGGCTGCTCTATCTCGTGGGTTCGCAGATCAGCAACCTGGCCGACGACTGGCCGCAATTCAAAGAACAGGTGATGTCTTCGGTGACCGACGTGCAACATTGGATCTCGGCAAAATTCCATATCCGTATCCGGCAGCAGATGACCTATGTAAACAATGCTACCTCCAAGCTGCTGGAGACCGGTGGATCGGTGATTGGCAATGTCGCCATGTCTCTATCCTCGCTCCTGCTGACGCTCGTATTCATTCTCATCGATACCTTTTTCCTGCTTTATTACCGCAGGCTGATCATTCGCTTCCTGGTAGCCGTTTTCCGCGAAGAGAACGCGGTGATCGTATACGATATCATCGCACAGGTGCAAAGCCGCATCCGGCAATATATCCTCGGATTGATGCTGGAAATGGTGATCGTCGCCACAGCGACCTGTCTTGCCTTGTGGATCCTGGGCATCAAATATGCGATCCTGCTGGGATTGCTCACGGGATTGTTCAACCTCGTTCCCTACATCGGCATCATCACCGCATTGTTGCTATCGCTGCTGGTAACCTTCGCCACCGCGGGTGCAGCCAAGCTTCTGCTGGTGATCGCCGTTATCCTCGGCATTCATCTGATCGACAGCAATGTCCTGCTGCCGGTGATCGTTGGCTCCAAAGTCCGGATCAACGCCTTTATCACTATCCTCGGGGTAATCATCGGGGAAAATATCTGGGGCATCGCGGGCACCTTTCTTGCCATCCCCATTATCGCCATCGCAAAGATCGTCTTCGATCGCATCGATCCTCTTAAACCATGGGGATTGCTTTTTGGCGATGAACGGGATGAAAAACAGCCGGAGCCACTAAAGGCCGAGATCGCGGAACAGGGTCACGATGTCACGAATGCCCCGGAGAAAAAGACTTCCTGAGCCCCCTATCTATAATTATTTTCTTCTATGCTATCGAGGATCGCGCAATAACTTTCATATCGCTCGATCGCGATGTTTCCATCCGCCACCGCTTGTTTGACGCGGCAACCGGGCTCCCCGAGATGCACGCAGTTGTTGAACTGACATTGGCCCGCGAAGACCCGCATTTCGGGGAAATAACCCGACAATTCCTGTTTGGAGATATCCACCAGGCCAAATTCGCGCATGCCGGGAGTATCGATGATGCGTCCCCCGCCCGGCAGATCGAACATCTCCGCAAACGTCGTGGTATGTATGCCCTTGCCGCTCCAGCCGCTGACGGCCTGCGTCTTAAGACTCATCGCGGGGAACAGCGCGTTCAGAAAAGAGGATTTCCCCACTCCCGAATGGCCGCTGAGCAGGCTGATCTTGTCGCGTAGCAGCGCATTTACCTCGCCCAGTCCTTCGCCCGTGTGAACACTCATTCGGACGACCGGGTAGCCGACGGTCTCATACATCCGTTTCCAGGCATCGAACCGTTCTTCATCTTTTTTCCGATACAGATCGGCCTTGTTGAAAAGCAGGATGGCGGGTACGTGATAGGCCTCACAGGTGACCAGCCAGCGATCGATGAACCCCTGGGAAGTGCGGGGCTCCTTGAGCGTGACAACAAGAAACGATTGGTCGATATTGGCTGCAACGATATGATGTTGCATCCGGTGCGAAGGAGATTGCCGGTTGATATAGTTACTGCGATCGTGGATCGCCGTTATAAGAGCCGTTCGTTCGTCATCGTTCTCAGGTTCGAGGTCCACGGTGTCGCCCACCGCCAGGGGGTTGGTGGAGGTGATCCCATCCAGCTTGAAAAGCCCTTTGAGCCGGGCATTCCAGGTTTCGCCCGCCGCTGTCCTGACAACATACCATGATCCGGTGGATTTGTAGACCTTTCCTTCCATGGGTCTAAATTAAGGGAACTTTCGCAGGACCGTCCAGCGCAGCAACATTTCGAGGAACAGGAAGATAGCAGCCGCCAGCGCAAAAGGGAAGAATTGTTCGGTATACCTGCGGATCGAGGAGACCTCGATCCTGGACTTCTCCAGCTGGTCGATCTCCTTGTAGATATTGCTAAGGCTCTCGTTGTCCTTGGCGCGATAATACCGTCCGCCGGTTTCGGTGGCGATCTGGGTCAGCAGCTTCTCGTCGATGTTTACCTTTTCGCGCTGCATAACGACCCCGCCCGGTGTCTGAACAGGCACCGGAGCATATCCCTCCGTTCCCATCCCGATGGTGTAAACGCGGACACCCACGGATTTTGCGATCTCTTTGGCGGTATTGGGATCGATGAGCCCGCCATTGTTTTCGCCGTCGGTGAGCAGGATGATGACCTTGCTTTTGGATGGGGAACTACGAAGCCGGTCGACGCCGGTAGCAAGCCCCGAACCAATTGCCGTCCCATCCTCCAGCAAACCGCTGTGTACCTGGAAAAGCTGAGACTTGAGCACATTGCGATCCGTAGTCAGCGGGCACATGGTAAAGGCCTCGCCGGAAAAGATCACCAGCCCGATGCGGTCCGTAGGCCGGTTGTCGATGAATTCCGAGGCTACATTCTTGGCCGCCTCCATCCGGTTAGGCGTAAAATCCTGGGCCAGCATGGACCCGCTGATGTCCAGACATAGCACGATATCGATCCCTTCGCCGTTGACCAGCTGCTCGTCGTTCCGGGTCTGCGGACGAGCCAACGCGATGATCAGGCAGCAAAGTGCCAGCACCCGGAATATGAATAGCAGTGGGCGTAGAAAATTTTTCCAGGAACGCGTTCCCCTAAAGGCCTGAATAGTGGAGACCATCACCGTCGCCTTGCCGGCATCCGCGCGTTTCAGCTCCCACCAGATCATCAGCGGGATCAGCAGGAAGAGCCCGAAGAAAGCGGGCTGGCTGAAATAAATATGTTGATACCAATCGTATAGCACGTTTCTTAATTAGTTTGTTTTTCCGGAACATCGGTGGCCGCAGCGGCGGCGGCGGCAGCCAGCGCCTCCTTTTCCATTTCCTCGATCGCTGCGCGGACAGCCCGGTAATGCTGATCGCTATCTGCAATCCCCGGCTTGTACTTGGCAAATTTTACGAAATCACTCATCCGCAGCGCTTCGGCCAACCCATCGAAAATATCCGCAGGCAGCCTCAGTTTGCGCAATTGCCCGATGAGCTCTTCGCTTGTCTCTGCAAAGCTCGAAATGTTCAGGCGACGCAACAGGTACACCCGCAGGATCTCGCCCAGGCGGTCATAATAGACTTTCATCGCGCCCGTATCCGGAAGGTGTTGCTTTTCGAGCTCATCCAATTGCTTAATGGCTTCCTCATAGGGCGAAAGCCGCGGCGCTTGCCGGACCGCGATCAGTGTTTTCAGGAGCTTCTTTTTCCGGATGATCCATACCACCAGCGCCACGGAAACTAAGGTCACGGCGACCACCAGCCAGCCGATCCAGCGGGCAAACGGGTTGGGTATATCGACAATATCCTTGATGTCATGAAAATCCTTTAGCGAGTCGATGTTCGTGTAGCTGATGGATATCCGGATGGAGTCGCTGAAGGCCTTGCTGTTGCCCACGATAAAGGGCAGTCTCGGGATGGCATATGTTCCGGAATCGAAACTGGTAAGGGTCAGGTATTGCACATAAGACCGTTCCCCGGGCCGCACCGTCGTATCGATCTTTCCCTTGTCCAGCCAGTCGAAATGCGGCAGTGAATCCAGGCCGGGCCAGCCAAAAGGGACATTGTCGGGCACGGTGATATCCAGCTTGAGGTGGATCGGTTCCCCGATGACGATCTTGTCCTTGTCCACACTCGCTTTGATCGTCGCTTGAGGCGGCGGTGTAGCGTTGTGCTTTCGCTGGGCGTGGAGAAGAAGAACCGGCCAACAGAGAAAAGAGATGATGATATATGTTCTTAAGAGTCGCATGTACTAGCCCGGCCGGCGGCGTCCGACAAAAAACCGTTGCAGGATCTTGACGTAGTCCTCATCCGTGCGCAAATGCAGCAAGTCGCATCCGGCTTTCTGGAAAATGGTTTTACACTGTTCCGTTTGGTTAAAAAAATATTGTTGGTAATTCGAACGGACCAGGTAATCGCTCGTATCCACCCAATACCGGCCGCCCGTCTCGGCGTCTTCCGCCTCGATCATCCCGATGGCCGGCAATTGCATATCCATTTTATCGTAAACCTTGATACCGATGACGTCATGTTTTTTTCCAGCAACCTTGAGCGCCTCTTCGAAAGCCGGCTCACGGAAGCCGGACGAAGCGGAAATCGGACGGGCGCCCAAGTCAGAGGGGCGCCACCGGTCCGATGGGAAGTCGCGCCCACGGTCCGGCGGGAGAGAGGCCGCTACCGGACTACCGCCGCTGCCATCGAGAAAATCGCTCAGCAGAAAAACGATGGCATTCTGACGGGCGCTACGCGTAAGAAAACGGATCGCCTCGCTGAGATTCGTGCCCTTTCTCTTAGGTTCGATCGATAAGAGCTGACGAACGATATACAACACATGCTCCCGGCCTTTCTTGGGCGCGACATAGGCTTCGACCTTATCGCTGAAGAAAATGACACCGACCTTATCGTTGTTATTGATAGCGGAAAAAGCCAGTACGGCACAAACTTCGGTGATGAGGTCTTTTTTCCGGGCATGCACGGTACCAAAAAGCGAGCTGGCGCTAACGTCGACCAGCAGGATCACGGTAAGTTCCCGTTCTTCTTCGAATAATTTACTGAAAGGATGATTGAAACGCGCCGAGACATTCCAGTCGATAAAACGGATATCGTCACCCGCGGCATATTCACGCACCTCCCGAAAGCTCATGCCCCGGCCCTTGAAGGCGCTGTGGTATTCGCCAGTAAAAAGATGCCGGGTAAGCCGCTTGCTTTTTATCTCCAGCTCCCGTACCTTCTTGAGTATTTCGGCAGTAGTGAGCATTGTTACTTACGGAATAGGAATAATTTTCAATACTTCGTCGATCACGTTCTCGACATCTACATTCTCCGCTTCGGCCTCGTAAGTGAGACCGATGCGATGACGCAATACATCCTTGGAGATAGACCGGACGTCTTCGGGGATCACATAGCCGCGCTTGCTCAAAAATGCATTGGCCTTGGCCGCCAGGGCGAGATTGATACTGGCCCGTGGACTTCCGCCATAGGCGATCAGCGGCTTGAGCTTCTCCAATTTGTATTTTTCGGGGGTACGTGTGGCAAAAACGATGTCCAGGATATAGTGCTCGACCTTCTCATCCATATAGATCTGGCGGCACAATTCCTTGGCCCCCATGATCTCCTGGATAGACACTACCTGTTCTACTCTGGGAGATTGCCCGCCTTGTACATTCTGACGAATAATAAGCTGCTCCTCCTGTTTCGTGGGATAATCCACGATAACCTTCATGATAAAGCGATCCTGCTGGGCTTCCGGAAGCGGATACGTCCCCTCCTGCTCGAGCGGGTTTTGTGTCGCCAGCACCAGGAACGGTTCCTCTAATTTGTGACTTGTGTCGCCCAGGGTCACTTGCCGTTCCTGCATCGCCTCCAGCAGGGCGCTTTGAACCTTGGCGGGCGCACGGTTGATCTCGTCAGCCAGTACGAAATTGGCAAAGATGGGTCCCTTGCGAACGACGAACTCGTGTTTTTGCTGGTTATAGATCATCGTCCCGACGACATCCGCCGGCAACAGATCCGGGGTAAACTGGATGCGGCTGAAATTGGCATGGATGGCTTGAGCCAATGACTTAATAGTCAATGTCTTAGCAAGGCCGGGTACGCCCTCGAGAAGAACGTGACCGTTGCTGAGCAGGCCAATAAGCAGGCGGTCGAGCATTTGATGCTGGCCGATGATCACCCGGCCGACCTCATCCCGAAGCCGGTCGATAAAGGCTGCCTGATATTGGATCTTCGTGTTTAATTGTCTGATATCCTCTGCTGTATAAAGCATAGCGCAAATATATTCGAGTTAAGGCTTGTGGGGCCCGAAATTACGAATTCGATTTGGCAAGTTGAATGCCAATTTTGTGGATAATTTAATGAGGATAAAATTATATATGTTAACAATAAGTTGAGGAGCTCCGGAGTTTTAAACTTGTGAAGTCCATATCCTTCTAACCGAAAATGTGACCCGGATGTTTTGCAAATGGATAATATTGACGTTAACAGCCGCCACCCTGACAACAGGCTGTTCCAATAAGAATACTTCTGGAAAAGACGTAGACTTGCTTACGGGCACACCCTGGAAATACGAAAAAGCTGGCTTCGACAACGACGACGGTACCTTTGACGCGCTGGACCCGCGTATCTCCGGCTCCGAAAAAGACAATACCGTCATCTTCTGTAAGGACGGCACGGGGTATTCGGAGCTCAACCATAAAAGCCGGAACGGCAATGCCGATAGCCTTCCTTTTATCTGGGCCTTTCAGAATGGCGATAGTACCATCTATTTTCAGGATACGTATTATAAAGTACGCGAGCTTTCACCCAACCGTTTCGAGATCTACGCAGATCAGCGGATAGGCGGTAACAATACCCGCTATACTATCGTTTTCAAACATTAATACCTCACGAAAGGTATTTTGCCACGATAGGAACTCTTCTCCCCACGCCAAATGCTTTGCAGCTGACCCGGATGATCGGGCAGAACTGATTGCGTTTGTATTCGCTGGTGTTTACCAATTTCAGGATCCGCCGGACGACGGCTTCGTCGATGCCCATGGCGATTATCTCCTTTGGTCCCCGGCGGCGTTCGATGTACTGATACAGGACCTTGTCGAGGATCTCGTAGTCGGGTAAGCTGTCGCTGTCCTTTTGGCCGGGACGCAATTCCGCCGAAGGAGCCTTGGTAAGAATATGCCCGGGAATAATCTCGCCATTCTTGTTGATATCGCGCGCCAACGCGTAGACCTGGCCTTTGTAGACGTCGCCGAGAACACTAAGTCCACCGGCCATGTCACCATATAGCGTCCCATAGCCTGTAGACAGTTCGCTTTTGTTGGATGTGTTAAGCATCACATAGCCGAACTTGTTGGCGAGGCCCATGACGATGTTCCCGCGGGCCCGGCTTTGGAGGTTTTCCTCGGCGAGGCCAATGGCCGATGATTGGCCTTCGGCCGAGCCGCCTCCGGCGGCTCCCGCGCTGTCCTTAAATACGGGTTCCAACGTATGCAGCAGCGCTTCATAGACTTCTTTTATGGGAATGATGTCATAGGGGTTGCCGAGATTCCGTGACAATTGCTCGGCGTCGCTCACGGAATGCGAGGACGAATACTGAGAGGGTAACAACACGGCCCGGACATTGGCCGGTCCCAGGGCCTCGCAGGCCAGGGCCAGGGTCACTGCGCTATCGACGCCACCGCTCGATGCGATGATCGCCTTGCTGAAACCCATCTTGAAAAAATAATCCCGGATACCCAGGATCAGTGCCTTGCGGATCTGCCGGATATTCGCCTCGTCGACCAGATATTCATGGATGCGTTCGGGGTCATTCATCTTGGAAACCCGCATGTCCTTATCGAAGAGCTGTTGCGATGTGGTAACCGGGCGCCATCCTTCTTCGTTGGGTGTTGCGGCCTGCAGCTGGCGCTCTTCCTCCTCCTGATCAACGCGGTTAGTGGCCACTGATAGGCCCGGCAACAGCTCTTCATACAGCGGCGGCACGCGATGCGGTAGCGGGACAACGGCGAAATCCTCTTCAAAATAGCCGAGCTCCCGGACAAGATTGCCTTTCGCGTCATATACGACGCTGCCGCCGTCGAATACGATCTCCGTTTGCGAACCAACGGCGTTGACATAATACATCGGCAGATGGTATTTCAACACATTCTGCCGGACGACCTCCTTACGATCCTCGTCGTGATCATAATCGAAAGGCGATGCGGAGATATTAATCATGAGATCGGGATGCTGCCGGATGAGCTGATCCATAGGGCAAACCCGGTATAACGGGTTATCGCCTAAATTCCAGATGTCCTCGCAAATGGTCAGTGCGATCTTTTTACCTTTGAACGGAATGACCTTCCATTCATAACCGGGTTCGAAATAACGGTATTCATCGAATACATCGTAGTTAGGCAAGCAGGTCTTATGTGCGACGCCTTTGATCTCCTTTTCGTATAGCAGCCAGGCGGCATTGAAAAGATCCTTCCCTTCTTTCACCGGATTACGTGCAGGTGCACCTACGATGACCCCGATGGTATCGGCATGCTCCCGGATACGGTCGATGGCTGCATAACACTGGGCGATGAAATCTTCGAACTCCAGAAAATCCCGCGGCGGATAACCACACACGGAAAGCTCCGTAAAGACAACGAGATCGGCGCCGGCAGCTTTTGCGCGGTCGATGCCTTCCAGGATCTTCCGTGTATTGGCTTCAAAATTGCCGACGTGATAATTTTGTTGGGCGATGGCGATCTTCATAATATGGCAAAGTTACGAACTGTGCTTATATTTGGTCATGGCTTTCGACGAGCACATAGCACACCGCATCAGGGAAGCCCTTGCTCCCCTGCCGGATGTGGCGGAGAAAAAGATGTTCCATGGCATCTGCTTCATGGTCAATGGAAAAATGTGTCTTTGTGTGCGGCTCGACGAAATGCTTTGCAGGATCGGACCGAACAAATACAGCGAAGCGCTCGAGATGAACCATTGCCGCCCGATGATCCACAATGGCCGGACCATGCAGGGCTTTGTGTTTGTGAGTAACGAAGGCATCCGTAAGAAAAAAGATTTCGAATATTGGGTGAACCTTGCCCTGGAATTCAACAAAGAAGCAAAAGCCACAAAAAAAGCCGTTAAAAAAAAGAAATGATCCAGCGTATCCTTCCCGTACTTTTTCTTCTCTCGCTTGGCGCCTGCCGGTCGCACGACCTCCGGCCCGATATTTCGGGTATTCATGTTGACGATATTCATATCGTGCGGTTCGACACCGCCTTCTTCGATTGCGATTCGAACCATATCGAAACCGGGCTATTCCGGCTGAACCAGCGGTATCCCTATTTTACGCAGGACTTTGTCGCCAATATCCTCGGCGCTGAGCCGTTGTCGGATACCAGCCGTGTGGCGTTCGAAGCGGCGCGGGAGTTCTATACCAGCTATCTCCGCATCCGGGATTCCCTGGAACCCAAATACCGGCAATTGGGCTGGCTGGAACAAGAACTTCAACTTGGTTTTCGCTATGTGAAATACTATTTCCCGAAGTATCGTCTTCCTCCGAAGGTGGTAACGTTCATCGGCCCCTTCGATGGGCCGGGTGTGGCGATGACGACCTATACCCTCGCGATAGGTCTGCAATCCTATGCCGGCAGGAATTTTTCCTTTTATCTCACCGGCAAGGGACAGGATATGTATCCAGAGTATATTTCAAGGCGGTTCGAGCCCAAATATATTACCGTTAACTGCCTGAGTGCCATTGCAGAAGACATCTTCCCCGACAGCAGCGAAGGCCGGCCGCTAATTGAAGAAATGATTGCTAAAGGCCGCTATTGGTGGCTGGCAGGAAAGCTGATGCCCGATGCCCCCGACAGCATCACTACGGGTTTTACCAAGCGCCAGCTGGATTGGTGCGCAGCGAGTGAGGCCTCGATCTGGAATTTCTTTTTGCAGGCCACCGACCTTTATACGGTCGACCCGGATATCATCAAAAACTATATCGGCGAAGGGCCCAAGACCCTGGGTATGCCGGACGATTCGCCGGGGAATATCGGTGCCTGGGTAGGCTGGCGTATCGTGCAGAAATATGTCAGCGAGCACAGCGGCATCACCCCCGAACAGCTCATGCGTGTACCTTCGCGGACGATCTTCGAAGAATCGAAATACAAGCCACACTAGTAATTTTCTTTTGGCGGTTGTTTTTCCGCTTTGGAAAGCTGCAGCATAATGGTGTCCTTTCCATACAGGCCGTCCCAACGCATATGGCTCCCGTCATAACCACTGATGGTGACGTTCAGGCTATCCTGTCCATCGACCATCTTCAGCCGGTGCCGGCTGCTATCGTATTCGAACTTTTCCAGCTTCGCTTTTTGGGGATCATAGATATAGGGATTGGCACAAAGCGCCATAGCGCCACGTTCTTCGATATAGACGGTAGTCCAGGCTTTCCCATTCGATTCCCAATCCTGTCCTTTGACAGTATCCCTGTTGCGTACCAGCCGTTCCACCCGCCATTTGCCGGCTAGCGGCGTAACGGAAGTCCTATGTACGACGATCATGAGGATGACGCAAGGCACCGCGATCGCACTAAGCCGGAGAAAGAAGCCAGGAACGCGGGATGCTGTCACCGGCGGGTGAGCCGGAGCAGATAAAAAGAGCGCTACCAGCTCCTTCCAATGCAACAAAAGCAAATAGATAAGCCCTAGTGAATAAAGTACGGAATTGTAAAAGGCACCAATCGCGATATGATAAAAGTAATTGATCAACACGATATTGATCATCACCGGGAGCAGGATCACGACCCCCAGCAGCGAGGTCCGGCGCCATAACAGCAGCGCCGATCCGCCGATCTGTAATCCCGCGATAAGAAGGGCAAGTGTATAGGAGTGTGCAAAATAGCTCCAGGTGAGCTGGAACCCGTTGAGCGCGCCCACAGGCATGTCGTCACGGGTAACCATAGGAGCAAACTGGGTCTTGAAAACTTTCGCAAAACCATAGATCGAGATACTAAAAGCCAGCCAGTATCGAAGTAAGTCGCGCATCCGGGCATGCCGGCGGGGAGTGTTTACCCGTTTGCCCATCTGGATCCATGTCGCTCCATATAACACCCCAAATCCTACCGCCAACGCCAGGGAGATGCTTGTATACGGGATAAGAAACCGGGTGAGTTCAAGATATAGGGATGTTGGAAGCAACATCGTGCCATATTCGACAAGATTAAAGATGGCGATAGCCGCAAAGATCGGTTCAACGATCTTGCTGAACGCGGAAGAGCGTTGCATGGAACAGGTTTTAGGTCCTACTTCGCGATCCGCTCTTTCAGGAGTTTCCGGGCCGCCTGGATCTCGCTGAGATCCTTAAAGGAGTCCTTAGGGATCATGAAAAAAGAGCGGGCATTGAAATAGATATGGAAAAAATACAGTGTTTCCTTGAATCCGCTGAAATCGTCCCAGGTCCAAAGCTGGCTTCCCTTCCTGGTTTCCAGCAAGATACCTTTGTCTTCGAGGGTAAGCGTGAAGGTGTCCTGGAAGGTAGCCGATTTCTTATAAATGCTCAGCGGAAGCAGCCGGCGGATCGAGATCCAAAGACAGAACCAGAGGACGGAAAAGACCAGGAAAGGCAGGGCCTGGATCTTTTTAAAGAAGAAAAGGATGGCACTAAGGATAGCAAAGACATTGATAACGATAACCATGGTTTTAATCTCGGGACGGGCGAAAAAATGACCCCGCAGTCCATCTAAAACCTGACGTTTGTTGTAACCGAATTGAATTGTCATCCTCGGGCGAAGTTTTTAGGTAAACCAGCCGATTTTGGCGGCCTTGAGGGCCTAAAAGTAAGGAAAAAACACGCGCCCGCCTTTTAGGGGCGGGCGTGGGCAAGATGTTGTAAAATCGATATTATCGCATATCCCGGCAACGACTGTAGTGATTGCTGGCGGCTTGATCAGGGGTAACACTACGACTGCAAGAGAATAATAAGGTGCTGGAAAGGATGACGAGAGCGACCAATAAACGTTTCATAATGTTTTTCAGTTTGGGTTTATGGATTACTATGCAACTGTAAAACGAATAGATATAAACTTTAGTATATCCGCCGGTTTACATCGAAAAGATACTACGGGAAAATTGGAAAAAATAACCGATTAAAGAAGCCGCCCCGGGGCAGGAGACAATCCTGCCGGCCGGGGCGGCCTGAAGAACCCTGGGGATTAGCTGCAACCCATGCTATTCCCGCAGTTAAGACATTTATAGCAGGTCCCGCTGCGGATGGTGATGTGTCCGCAGGTATTACAGGCAGGGGCGTCGCTTTGCATGCTTTTGGCAGCAGCGTTAAGAGCATCCAGACCCGCGTCCGTCCTCGGACCAAAGCTGCTGGTAGCCATGGCTTTAGGCGCTTTGGCGGCTTGCGGCTGGGGGTTGCCGGGAGATGCATTGCCGCCTGCCTTGGCCACGATCCGGACATCGCTGAGCTCCGGGGTATCCTGGGTAGCAGGCAGGTCCCAGTCCTCATTACCGGTGTTGCCTATTTCCGGCCGGTCGAGCACATGCACCAGATCGGTACGACCCAGGTATTCATACGCCAGGGACCGGAAGATGAAATCGACTATGGAGGTAGTGCTCTTGATATTCGGGTGATCGACCATACCGCTGGGTTCGAACCGGGTAAAGACGAATTTCTCCACGAACTCTTCCAGTGGCACACCGTATTGAAGACCAATGGAAATGGCAATTGCAAAACAGTTTAGCATGCTCCTCATCGTGGCTCCTTCCTTGGCCATATCGATAAAGATCTCGCCCACCGTTCCATCGCTGTATTCGCCGGTGCGGAGGAAGATCGCCTGGCCGTTGATCTTGGCTTTCTGTGTGAATCCGCGGCGTTTGGCAGGCAGGGTCCGGCGCTCTACGATGGTAGCCAGCGCCCTTTTGAGCTTGGTATCCGGTGAAGCCTGAACCCGTTTCTGCACTTCTTCCAACAGTTCCTGAACGGTGAGTTTTCCCAGATCGACGATATGGGACTCTTGCACCGGGGCAGGGATGGTTTCTGTTGCCGGGCCGGCTTCCGCAGCCAGTTCGCTCTCCTTTTTCTTTTTATCGGATTTGGTGCTCAACGGCTGGGACAGTTTGGAGCCGTCGCGATACAGGGCGCAGGCTTTCAGGGCCAGTTTCCAGCTTAGCATATAGGCGTCGGCAATCTCTTCCACCGTAGCCTCGTTGGGGAGGTTGATGGTCTTGGATATCGCCCCGCTGATGAACGGCTGGGCCGCACCCATCATCCGGATATGGCCATGGGCATGAATATAACGCTGTCCTTTTTTCCCGCATTTGTTGGCGCAGTCGAATACGGCCAGATGCTCCTCTTTGAGGAAGGGTGCGCCTTCGATGGTCATTGTTCCGCAGACATAGTTGTTGGCGGCTTCGATCTCTTCTTCGCTGAAACCCAGGGCCTCGAGCAGGCTCCATTCGTAATTGTAATATTGGGCGGGTTCAAAACCAAGCCGTTGCAGACATTCCGCGCCAAGAGTATGCACGTTGAAGACGAACCCGATCTCGAAGGCCGAGCCAACGGCCGCATCGAGCTTTTTGATCTCTTCGGCGATGAACCCCTTTTCGCTCAGCGTCTGGTGGTTGATATAGGGAGCTCCGGCAAAGGTGGCCGAGCCCACCGCATACTTGACGATAGCGTCGATCTGCTTATCGGTGTAATGCAGATTTTTTAGCGCCGTGGGCACACTTTGGTTGATGATCTTGAAATATCCGCCGCCGGAAAGCTTTTTGAATTTGACAAGGGCGAAATCGGGTTCGACCCCCGTGGTATCGCAGTCCATTACCAGACCGATGGTCCCCGTGGGGGCGATTACGGTACTCTGGGCGTTCCGGTAACCATATTTTTCGCCGAGTTGTACCGCTTCGTCCCAGGCCTTGGTAGCGGCTTTCAAAAGATAATCGGAACAATATTTTGCCTTGAGTCCCTGCGGTTTGATCTCCAGCCCTTCGTACTCATCGGCGTCGTAGGCCGCAAGGCGATGGTTACGCATCACGCGCAGCATGCTCTCCCTGTTCTCTTCATAACGGGGAAAGGGGCCCATAACGGACGCCAGTTCGGCCGAGGTCTTATAGGCGATACCGGTGAGGATCGCCGTGATGGCTCCGGCGATGCCGCGGGCTTCTTCGCTGTCGTAAGGGATGCCCATGATCATCAGCATCGATCCCAGGTTAGCATATCCCAGCCCGAGCGTGCGATAGTCATAGCTCAGCTGAGCAACTTCTTTCGAGGGGAACTGCGCCATCAGGACGGAGATCTCGAGTACGGTTGTCCATAGCCGTACCGAATATTCGAATCCTTCTACATCGAAGGTGTTGGTCTGTTCGTTATAAAAACGGCGCAGGTTGACGGAAGCCAGGTTACATGCCGTGTTGTCGAGGAACATATATTCCGAACAGGGGTTCGATGCCCGGATAGGGCCGCCTGCGGGACAGGTGTGCCATTCGTTGATGGTCGTGTCGTATTGGGTGCCCGGGTCGGCGCAACGCCAGGCCGCATAGGAGATCTGGTTCCATACCTCCCTGGCGGGGATGCGTTTCATGACGCGGTGGTCGCTGCGGGCCGTAAGTTCCCAGTCCTCACCATTCTCCAGCCGGTGAAAGAAGGCATTGGGAATACGCACCGAATTGTTGGAGTTCTGGCCGGATACCGTTTTATAGGCTTCGCCTTCATAATCGCTGGGATAACCGGCGGCTATAAGCGCAGCGACCTTTTTTTCCTCTTCCACCTTCCAGTTGATGAAGTCCATGACCTCGGGATGATCCAGATCGAGACAGACCATCTTGGCGGCACGGCGCGTAGTTCCACCGGATTTGATGGCGCCGGCAGCACGGTCGCCGATCTTCAGAAAGCTCATCAGGCCGCTGGATGTGCCACCGCCGCTGAGCTTCTCGCCTTCCCCGCGAATATGCGAGAAATTGGTGCCTACACCGGATCCGTATTTAAAGATCCGGGCTTCTCTTACCCAAAGATCCATGAGCCCACCGTCGTTGACAAGGTCGTCTTCCACGCTGAGGATAAAACATGCATGGGGCTGAGGGCGTTCGTAGGCCGAAGTGGATTTCTTCAACTGGTTGTCGACAGGATCGACGAAGTAGTGGCCTTGCGGCTTACCCGTGATACCGTAGCTCTCGTGGAGGCCCGTATTGAACCACTGAGGAGAATTGGGTACGCAGGCCTGGTCGAGGATACTATATACCAGTTCATCATAAAACACCCGGGCATCATTTTCCGAAGCAAAATATCCGTATCGTTCGCCCCAGACCCGCCAGCAATTGGCCATCCGGTGGGCGACCTGTTTTACCGAGGTTTCGCGGCCCAACTTACCATCGGGCTGCGGGACGCCCGCTTTGCGGAAATATTTTTGAGCAAGGATGTCTGTGGCAATTTGCGACCATTGGGCGGGAACTTCTACATTGTTCATCTCGAAGACCACTTCTCCACTGGGGTTCCGGATCACCGAGGTGCGATAGTCATAAGCAAACTGGTCGTACACGTCGATGTCTTCACGGGTGAAGCGGCGGGAGAATTGCAAGCCCTTCACAGATTGCTTTTTTGTTGCCATAATCAGCTCCTTAAAATTAATTATTGAAGTGTGTTAGGAAAATAGTTTTGCGGCGGGTAGGGGAGTACAAGTTAGTTTTTGACATCCAATTTTCCGCGCGACTTTTTTGCACATGGCTGGGGATAATTAATTCGCAACACGATCGCTCAGCTCCGGGTGTCTTTTGAAATAAGTCAGCACAAAAGGACAGTATATTTTTACCGGAAGATCTTTTTCTTTAGCAAATTTGAAGCCATAGGCGGCGAGCGCCGTGGCGATGCCTTTACCGCCCAATTTCTCCGGAACCTCCGTATGCATGAGCACTAATTTTCCGTCATGATACCGATATTCCAAAAAAGCGGTCTCGCCATCCATGGCTACTTCAAATTGCTGTCGTTGTTCGTTGTTATGTATCGTAATGGGTTCCATACAAATCGTAATTTTCCGGGTAGAACTTACCAAAGTTACGCTGTGATTAATCAGATATATTGAGTAATTTCGTGAATTACTCGTCGAATGAAGCAATTTATTTACGAAAACTTGTTGGCCAAAAAAAGAAGAGGACAGCGGTCTTTCGCCTTATTGATCGATCCGGACAATGTGAATGCTGAGAAACTGGAAGAGCTGACGAGTCTGGCTGTTGCTGCAGAGGTGGACTATTTGTTCGTAGGCGGAAGTCTTGTTATTTCCGACCATCTCGACGAAGTCGTCCAGCAGATCCGGCGCCATTGTTCAATCCCTGTAATTCTTTTTCCCGGTACGCCTTCGCAGGTCTCCCGGTATGCCGACGGCCTTCTTTACCTGTCCCTGATCTCGGGCCGTAATCCCGAGCTCCTGATAGGCGCGCATGTCATCTCCGCTCCCGCCATCCGTAAGAGTGGCCTGGAGATCATTTCCACGGGTTATATGGTGATCGACGGCGGCGCGCCCACAACGGTTTCGTATATCAGCAATGCCAGCCCCATCCCCGCCGACAAGAACGAGATCGCCCTTTGCACCGCCATGGCCGGCGAGATGCTCGGCATGAAACTGATCTATATGGATGCGGGAAGCGGCGCCCGGCACCCCATCCGGGAAGAAATGATCGCCTGCGTCGCCAGCCATATCGAGGTTCCGCTGGTGGTTGGCGGAGGCATCCGAGACCCCGAAAAAGCCTATCGCAATTGTAAGGCCGGAGCCGACCTGATCGTCGTCGGCAATGCCATCGAAAAAGATCCTTCGCTGATCCGGGAAATGGCCGCGGCTGTCCACAGCGTCCCGGTGCGGAACGTCTAGCGAGCTTCTCTACTCATAATCAGATAGTTACCCCCGCAGCGGCGCGGCTGTTAAAGCCTGGGTTAAATAAAATTAAAATGACCTCAAAATGTTTTTTTTATCTAACTTTGCGCAGCAATAGCATTTACAACAATTTCATCTTCTATTGAAATGAAAAAAAACTCACACATATCACACCTTGTGGTATTGCACGCCTTCAACCAGCGTGGGTTTTTTGCTGCGCCTGTGTGCACAGTTTTTTCCGTTCGACCCATTCCCTTTTGGGTACGACGTTGATACTTATCTGCCATACAGACAAAGACCCTCGTGTCTGCCGTCATGATCGATTACGCTACGAACATTAATGACGCTATTTTCCAGTCCTGCCGCTCTTTTTTTCACTTTTGCGTTGAAGGAATGCACCATTAAGAACATGGAACAACAACACCAACAATTTAAGATACTTATTGCCGATCAATCCCACCAGGATTTTGCGCAGATCATAGTCGATGAAATGGCCTCCTCGGCGAAGGCCCGGGGCACGGGCATTGCCAAACGAAGCCCTGAATATATCAAGGGCAAAATGCTCGAAGGAAAGGCCGTCATCGCCTTTACCGAAGATGGCATCTGGGCCGGCTTTTGTTATATCGAGACCTGGAGCCATGGAGAATATGTCGCCAATTCGGGGCTTATCGTTTCCCCACCTTTCCGCAAGAGCGGTCTGGCCAAGCAGATCAAGAAAAAGATCTTCGATCTTAGCCGGACGACCTATCCCGAGTCCAAGATCTTCGGTCTCACCACGGGGCTGGCCGTGATGAAGATCAACTCGGAACTGGGCTACGAGCCGGTGACCTATTCCGAGCTGACCCAGGACGACGCTTTCTGGGCGGGCTGCAAGAGCTGTGTCAACTATGAGATCCTGATGAGCAAAGAACGCAAGAACTGTATGTGTACGGCGATGCTCTACGATCCCAAGGACCATTATACGCCGGAAGAGACCACCCAGGATTTCAAAAAGCACTCCAAGCTATACGAGCGATTCATGCGCATCAAACAGTGGAAATTGCTGGCTCCCTTCCTGAAACATCATGTCGAGGACAATAGCGGCAAGCTTCAGAAGGCGGGCAACGGCGGTGGCAAAGCCAGGTCTCTGTTTCACATGTTCTTTCATCTCTAAAAATATCTTTTTAAGCCATGAGCAATAAAGTCGTCTTAGCCTACAGCGGCGGATTGGACACTACCTACTGCGCCATCTATCTCAGGAAGGTAAAGAATCTCGAGATCCATGCCCTCACCGTTAATACAGGCGGATTCAGCAAGCAGGAGATCGAACAGATTGCCGCCCGTGCCAAAAGCCTCGGCGTAGCCAGCTTTGAATGCGTGGACGTCACCAGGGAATATTATGAGAGCTGTATAAAATATCTGGTTTTCGGAAATGTTCTTAAAAACGCCACCTATCCGTTAAGCGTGAGCGCGGAACGGATGGTCCAGGCGATCGCCGTGGCGAACCACGTTAAAAAAACGGGCGCCGGCTTCGTAGCGCATGGCAGCACGGGCGCCGGTAACGACCAGGTGCGTTTCGACATGGTCTTCCAAAGTATGTTGCCCGGCATAGAGATCCTCACGCCGATACGCGATCTGCGTCTCAGCCGCGAAGAAGAGATCTCGTTTTTGAAAGAGCACGGCGTAGATATGAATGTGGAGAAGGCGAAATACAGCATCAATAAGGGTTTGTGGGGAACATCGGTGGGCGGAAAGGAAACCCTGACCTCGAAGGATTATCTGCCCGAAGATGCCTGGCCGACCCAGGTCACGGAAACAGGCACGCGTCAGCTCACGCTGGAATTCGGGAAAGGTGAGCTTCGCGCGGTGGACGGTAAGAAATTTTCCAACCCCGTAGAGGCGATCCAGCATTTGCAGGCCATCGCGCAGCCCTATGGCGTTGGGCGCGACATCCATGTGGGCGACACGATCATCGGCATCAAGGGCCGCGTAGGGTTCGAAGCTGCTGCCCCCCTGATCATCATCAAAGCGCATCATCTGCTGGAAAAACATACGCTCACTAAGTGGCAGCTCTACTGGAAGGACCAGCTTTCCAGCTGGTATGGCAACTGGCTGCACGAAGGACAGATGCTGGACCCGACGATGCGCAACATCGAAAAGTTTCTTGCCGATTCGCAGGAAACCGTCAGCGGCAAGGTCTTTGTCACCTTACAACCCTACCGGTTCACCGTGACGGGGATCGAAAGCCCGCATGACCTGATGAGCAGCAAATTCGGCAGCTATGGGGAGATGAACAAAGGCTGGAGCGGCGACGACGTGAAAGGTTTTGCCAAGATCTTCGGGAACCAAACGGCTATTTTTCATAAGGTCAATGAAAGCGAGAAATAATGACTATCGTCTCTGCTCAGCAACCCCTGAGACATTATAGCTGGGGTGAAAAATGCGATGGCTGGAATCTTGTAGACCAACCCGATCTTCAGGTCAAACAGGAGCGGATGCCGCCGCATACGGCAGAGGCGGAACACTATCATCTCAAAGCCCGACAGTTTTTTTATATCCTTAGCGGTACGGCCGTTTTCGAGACAGCCGAAGGGCGGATCGCGGTGGGGGCCGGCCAGGGGCTGGAGATAGCTCCGGGGATAAAACACAGAATCAAGAACGAGTCGGAGGCGGAGCTGCTATTTCTCTTATGCAGTCAGCCGACGACGATAAACGATAGATATGAGACGCGTTAGAGCAGGCATAATAGGCGGCGCCGGATACACCGGCGGGGAAACGATCCGGCTACTGATCAATCATCCGGCAGTGGACATTCGTTTTATCCATAGTAAAAGCAATGCGGGCAAACCCGTCGCTACGATCCATGAGGACCTCGCGGGCGATACCGAGCTGACCTTCGATGCCGCATGGCATAGCGAGGTCGACGTGGTCTTTCTTTGCCTGGGTCATGGCGACTCCAAAAAACTCCTGGCGGATGCCGGCAACGCCTTCGAGGGTGTGCTGGTCATCGACTTGTCGCAGGACTT
>Ga0134128_10000389_pt1 | contig 61576 bp, 64 predicted proteins | sample KB31754_FD_96462 | JGI IMG/M metagenome (GOLD analysis project Ga0134128, IMG submission 96462) | Terrestrial soil microbial communities with excess Nitrogen fertilizer from Kellogg Biological Station, Michigan, USA - KB3-175-4 | ecosystem: Environmental > Terrestrial > Soil > Unclassified ... | reverse complement strand
GCGCTTCTGATCAAACGCGTGCGCCAGGCGCCGGACGATCAGCAAGCCTGGACCTATCTGGCGCGCGCTTACATGAGCGCGGGCGACGCCGGCGACGCCGCCAAGGCCTATGCCCGCGCCGTGACCTTGGCAAACCGCAGCGGCCATCCCGATCCCACCCTTGATGTGTTTTACGGCGAAGCGCTGGTGGCGCAATCGAATGGTGAGGTGAGCGAAGAGGCCGAGGCGGCTTTCCGCGCTGCGTTGAAACTCGACCCGAAAGATCAAGCCGCCCGTTTCTTCATCGGCCAGGCGTTGGCAACGCATGGCGACAAAGGGGCCGCGCTGGAGCTGTGGAACGGGCTTTTGGCGGAGGCTCCGGCGAATTCGCCGCTGCATCAGGCGCTGGTGGATCGCATCGCGCTTCTGACCGCGCAATCCGGCGGCGGCGCTCCCGACCCCAAAGCGATGGTGGCCGGTCTGGCGGCGCGGCTGAAGGACAATCCAAACGACGCGGCCGGTTGGCAGCGTCTGATCCGGGCTTACAGCGTGCTGGGTCAGCGCGCCGAGGCGCAAGCGGCGCTCGCCACCGCGCGCAAGACCTTCGCGGCACAGAAAGACGTGCTGACGACGCTGGAAGCGGAAGCCAAAGACCTTAAGTTGAACTGATGCGCTCCGGCGTGGCGCCAAGCTTCACGGCCAGCGCCTCGATCGCCCTGGCCGCTTCTTCCACCAGAGACGCGTCGCGCGAGCGCACCACCAGCTGCGCGCCGAACTTGCCGTCCCGAACCCAGGGATAAGAGCCGATCACGGTCTGGGGATAGGATTTCTGGATATCCGCCAGACCCTGGGCGATGGTTCCTTCGGGCAGCGCGGTCGAGATCGTCACCGACAGAACCGGCGCGCCGTGCGGCAGGCGCGGCAGGATCTCCTCCATCATCGCCCGCATCACCATGGGCACGCCGGCCATGACAAAGACATTGCCGATCTGGAACCCTGGCGCCACCGAGGCGCTGTTTTTGATCAGGGCGCCGCCATCGGGAATGCGCGCCATACGCTTGCGCGCCTCGTTGAATTCCCCTGGCGCATAGCGGGCCTCCAGCAGTGCATAGGCTTCAGGATGGTATCCAATGCCCACATCGAAGGCTTTGGCCACGGCATCGGCGGTGATGTCGTCATGGGTGGGGCCGATGCCGCCGGTGGTAAACACGAAATCGTAACGCGATCTGAGGGCGTTCAGCGCCGCCACGATCTCATCTTCCGCATCGCCCACCACCCGCACTTCGCTGAGGTCGATACCGATAGCGGTCAGCTGGCGGGCAACATAGTTGCTGTTGGTGTCTTGAGTACGGCCCGACAGGATCTCGTCCCCGATCAACAGCATGGCGGCGGTTTTAGACATTTGGTTGCACTTTTGGCCTTAAAACAGAGCCTAGAAAAGCCCTGCTTTTCGACTATATTCAAGCCATATGACCATTATCCCCGACAGCGATACGTTCGAGGCGGCACGCAAGGCGCATTTCGCCGTGACCCTGCACAATCCCTCCGATTTCGAGGGCATGCGGCGGGCCGGACGCTTGGCTGCTGAGGTGCTTGACCTGCTGGTTCCGCTAGTGAAACCCGGCGTCACGACCGCGGCTCTGGACAAGGTCGCGTATGATTATGTCGTCGCGCATGGCGGATTGCCGGCTTGCCTGGGCTATCGCGGCTATCGCCACACGGTCTGCACCTCGATCAATCATGTGGTCTGCCACGGCATTCCCAGTGACAAGCCGCTGCGCGACGGCGACATCGTCAATATCGATGTCACGGTGATCTTGGATGGCTGGCATGGCGACCATAGCCGCATGTATCCGGTGGGCGACGTCAAGCTGAAGGCGCTGCGCCTGATCGATATCACCTATGAATCCATGATGCGCGGTATCCGCGCCATCAAGCCCGGCGCCACCACGGGCGATATCGGCCACGCCATCCAATCCTATGCCGAGGGCGAGGAACGTTGCGCCGTGGTGCGAGATTTCTGCGGCCACGGCCTGGGCCGCATCTTCCACGCGCTTCCCAATATCGTGCATTACGGCAAGCCCGGCCATGGCATGGCGCTCAAACCCGGCATGTTCTTCACGGTCGAGCCGATGATCAATCTGGGCAATTATAGCGTGAAAGTGCTGGGCGATGGCTGGACCGCGGTGACGCGCGACCGCTCGCTGTCGGCACAATTCGAACATTCGGTGGGGGTGACGGAGAATGGAGTCGAGATCTTCACGCTCTCGCCCAAAGGCTGGGATAAACCTCCCTATCTCTGAGAATGACGGTCTTTTGGGTGCGGCGCTGGACCTCGCGTCGTCAAAACGCGTGACAATTCCCGAAAATCCCAATGCCGGGCATCGCGAACGTTTGCGCACGCGTTTCCTGACGGGCGGCGCGGCGGCGATGCCGGATTACGAATTGCTGGAAATGGTGCTGTTCGCGGCCTTGCCCCGCCGCGACACCAAACCTTTGGCCAAGGCATTGTTGAAACGCTTCGGAAGCTTCGCCGAAGTGATCGCGGCGCCCCGCGACCGGTTGCGGGAAATTCCTGGCGTGGGCGACAGCGTGGTCAGCCAGCTCAAGATCGTGGAGGCCGCCGCAGCCCGCCTGGCGCAGACCCGGGTGATCGGCAAGCACGCGCTGTCCTCGTGGTCTGCCCTGTTGGATTACTGCATGGCGGCCATGGCGCGTGCGTCAGCGGAAGAATTTCACGTCCTGTTTCTGGATCGCAAGAATGTCCTGATCGCCGACGAGGTTCAGGCGCGCGGCACCGTGGACCATGCGCCGGTTTATCCGCGCGAGATCGTCAAGCGAGCGCTGGAGCATAGTGCTTCCGCCATCATCCTGGTTCACAATCATCCCAGCGGCGATCCCACGCCCTCCAAGGCCGACATCGCCATGACGCGGGAGATCGCGGCGGCGGCAAAACCGCTCAAGATCGCTGTGCATGATCATCTGGTGATCGGCCGCGGCGGCCATGCCAGCTTCAAATCGCTGGGTCTTCTTTAGCCTGCCCGCCTGTAGAAAGTCGCCATGCGATAGCACTTGCGCGGGCCGGTAACGCACCAACTCACCGCGAACACATTCTCTTCAAGGACTCGATAGCGGCCGCGATAATGATCTTCGCCGCATTGATGCCGGATATCGTCCTTTCCCGCGGACAGATTTAGCGCGTGAAACAGGCTGCCATCGGCGTGATGTATGTCGGCGGTATCGGGCCGGTCGAAGGCATAGAGATAGCGGCGTGCCGCCTGTCCTTCATAGTTGCCGAAGCGCAACAGACCGGCTTCGCCATAGGTGAGGCCCCGCAGCGTGGGTGCAAAGTCGCCCCTGCCCGCAAGCCGGCCGACCAGGCCCTGCCTGATGTCGTGAACCCGCCGCGCGATCCGCCAGGAGCCCGTCAGAAAAGCGCGCAGATCATGCACGGGATGGAACACGCAACTGCCGCTCAGTCTTTCGCGGGGCTCCGCCCATCCGCCAACCGCCACAGAGCGACGACGATGGCGGCGCCCAAACCGCTTTTGAGCACGGTCGCCAAAAGAAATGGCGCAATCCCGAACGCAATCGCCCTGCTCCATCCCAACAGCGCCGCCAGCCAGAACACGCCGGGCGCAAAGATCAGAACATGCCCCAACAGCGTGACCAGCAAGGTACGCGGCAGATCGCGTGCCCAGCCATGCTCCGCGGCACATCCGGCAAAGGCGCCACCCAGCAGAAATCCGACCAGATAACCGCCGGTCGGACCCGCGATATAAGCGGGGCCTGCGGCCATCCCGGCGAAGACCGGCAAGCCCGCTGCACCCTCGGCGAGATAAGCCAAGATGGTCAGCGCACCCAGACGGCTTCCAAGTGCGATGCCGATCAAAAGCGCCACCATGCTCTGCATGGTGATCGGCACCGGCCAGAAAGGGACCTGGACCTTTGCCGACAGCGTAAGCGCCAGGCTGCCGCCGATCACGAGAAGAACGTTGCGCAGGAGGCGCGCCTGGGGAAAGAGGACGTTGCCGAGGATGGGCGGGGAAAACGGGATAGGCGAAGCAGTCATGGAACACCCTGCGCTGAAAAGAAGCGCGAATTCGATATCCCAGCCCGCGCGAAGAGGCAACGCGCCGGAGCGGTCCTTATAAGACTGTTTACGGTTTCTACAGACGGGCGAGCCAGACTGTGGCCATGGGCCCCGCCATCGGCTTTTTTCGCGACGCGTCCTGGATGACGTCCGAACGCCTGAAGCGTTTCGGCATTGCCGGCATGCTGGCCGTCTTTGCAGTCTTTGCCGCCAACACCTTCCTCTATGTCGGCCACGGCCTGGTGTTGCCATCGGGCGAACAATTGGGCCGCGACTTCATCAACTACTGGGCCGCCAGCCGGCTCGCGCTGGAGGGACATGCTTCCTGGATTTACGATCTTCAGCGCTTCGCGGATTTCCAGAGCAGCGTGAGCGCGCCACGCTGGTACGGCTATCCGCCCTTCGCCATTCTGCTGGGCTTTCCCTTGGGTCTTTTGAATTTCGTGCCAGCCTGGATCGCGTGGACCATCGCGGGGACCCTTCTTGCGGCCCGGGTGCTGGCCAAGGATATCGGATGGGGATGGGCGCTGGTGGCCATCATCGCATCGCCCGCTTTTCTGCAAAACGCTATTGCGGGGCAGAATGGCGCGTTCAGCGCCGCTCTGATGGCCGGCGGCATCTTGATGCTCGATGCCTATCCGGTGGCAGCCGGTCTTGTGCTGGGCTGCCTCTGCTACAAGCCGCAGCTTGCTGTGTTGGTGCCGATCGCGCTGGTGGCTGCTGGACGTTGGCGCACATTGTTTGCCGCTGCCACGACCGTGCTGCTGCTGGTCGCCGCCAGCGGATCGCTGCTGGGCTGGGATGTTTGGAGCGGCTTTCTCCACAACATGGCGATCCACGGCAATCGCCTGGAAAATCAGCCCGGCATGTGGCCGCGCATGCCAAGCGTCTATCTGGCGGCGCGCTGGCTGGGAAGCTCGAGCCTCATCGCCTATGGCATGCAATGCGCGTCGGCGCTGGCGGCGGGATTTGTCGTCTTTCTGCTCTGGCGCAAGACACTGCCCCTAAAGCTCAAGGGCAGCGTCCTGATTGTCGCCACCTTTCTGGCGACGCCCTATGCATGGGATTATGACATGGTCATGCTGAGCATCGCGGCCGTGTGGCTATGGCGCCAGGCCGAGGCGAGCGTCTGGCGCCCCTGGCAAAAGACGCTGCTGCTGTTGCTGATCCTGGGCCCTTTGCTGACGCCTCAGATCGCCTATCACACCAGACTACAGCTCGGCCCACTCATGCTTTGGCTGACCTTGATCGCCATTGCGCGCGGCTTTCTAAATCAAGGCTTGGTGATGACCACTTCCAGATATTCGCTGGGCACGATAAGTCCACGCGAGCCGCCGCGATTCATCTGATCGAGCAACGCCAGCAGATCCGCCTCCAGCGATTTCTGCCCGGCGGCATCGAGTACCAGGAAAGCCTTGTTGGTGGGGCCGTAATAGGTCTTGAAAATCTCCACCCAATGGGCCGGCGATTTGTAACGGAAATTGAAGAACTCCTTGCTCGCCTTCACCGCATGTCCGGGGAAAAGCTCCATCAATCGCGCTTCAGTGCCCCAAAGCGCGGGAGGCTTGATGCCCGCCGGCGGCGGCACGTGCTTGCCAATGATTTTGAACAGTTGGCCGATGAAGCCTTCCGGCGTCCAGTTGGCGAGACCGATGCGTCCGCCCTTGCGGGTCACGCGCGAGAGTTCGGACGAAGACTTCACCTGGTCGGGCGTGAACATCACGCCGAAGGTGGACAACACCACGTCGAAACTGCCGTCCGCGAAAGGCAGATTCTCGGCGTCGGCTTCCTGAAAATGAACCGGTAGATGTTCCGCCTCTGCGCGAGCGCGGCCGCCGTCCAACAACCCACCGACATAATCGGTCGAAGTCACCTCGGCGAAACGGCGCGCCGCCGCCAGCGTGGCGTTGCCATTCCCGGCGGCGACATCGAGCACACGTTCGCCGGCGCACAGATCGACGGCCTCGCAAATGCTTTCACCGACGATCTGCAAGGTGGTGCCGACGACGGCATAATCGCCGGCGGCCCAGGTGGCTTGCTGGCGTTTTTTGATGGCGGGAATGTCAGGGCTGGTGTCTGCGATGGTCATGATGGGCTCCGCTCCAATCAATTTCGCAAGGTCTATAGGCCGCGCACGTCGGAGGCCGAATGACTGTTCGGCCGGATTGTTTGACCGTTCGTCTCTATTGCAGCACGAAAAATCGGTGGCCGCGCTAACGCTTGAGGCTGGCGAGGCTCATACTTTTCCAAATCCGGCCGAAATCGGCCGCCGCAGGCAGGCCGAAGCGCAGCCATTGGCGCGGGTTCCCACCTTTGCTAGAAGCCAGCATCAAGAAAGGCCATTTTTGATGGCCTACCACTTCGTTACTTCAGGTCTTTTTTGACCTATCGCTTCGCTACTTGAAGTCTTTTTTTGACCTATCGCTTCGCTACTTGAGGTCCTGTCATGATCCCCCGCTACGCCCGCGAACAGATGGTTTCGATCTGGTCGCCCGAGACCAAATTCCGCATCTGGTTCGAGATCGAGGCGCACGCCACCGACGCGCTGGCCGAGTTGGGCGTGGTGCCGAAAGAAGCTGCCGCCAAGGTCTGGGAGAAGGGCAAGGACGCCAAATTCAACGTCGCCCGCATCGACGAGATCGAACGCGAGGTCAAGCATGATGTGATCGCCTTCCTCACGCATCTCTCCGAGATCGTAGGGCCCGAAGCGCGCTTCGTGCACCAGGGCATGACCTCATCGGACGTGCTGGACACTTGTCTCAATGTGCAATTGATGCGCGCCGCCAATCTTCTGATCGACGATACCGACGCGCTTTTGGCCGCCTTGAAAAAACGCGCCTTCGAATATAAGGCCACGCCCACCATCGGACGCAGTCACGGCATCCATGCCGAACCCACCACTTTCGGCATCAAACTGGCGGGCTTTTATGCCGAGTTCACCCGCGCCCGCCAGCGTCTGGTGACGGCGAAGAATGAAATCGCCACCTGCGCCATTTCCGGAGCCGTTGGCACCTTCGCCAATATCGATCCGCGCGTGGAAGCCCATGTCGCCAGGGCGATGGGCCTTACCGTCGAACCCGTCTCCACCCAGATCATTCCACGTGACCGCCATGCCGCTTATTTCGCGGCTTTGGGCGTGGTGGCTTCGTCGCTGGAGCGGCTGGCGGTGGAGATCCGCCATCTTCAGCGCACCGAAGTGCTGGAAGCGGAGGAGTATTTCTCGCCCGGCCAGAAGGGCTCTTCCGCCATGCCGCATAAGAGGAACCCGGTCCTGACTGAGAATGTCACTGGCTTAGCCCGCATGGTGCGCTCTTACGCCATGCCCGCCATGGAGAATGTGGCCCTCTGGCATGAGCGCGACATTTCCCACTCCTCGGTCGAGCGCTATATCGGCCCCGACGCCACCATCACCTTGGACTTCGCGCTGGCCCGGATGACCGGCGTGGTGCAGAAGCTGGTGGTCTATCCTGCCCGCATGCAGGAGAATCTCGACCGCACCCATGGCCTGGTCCACAGCCAGCGGGTGATGCTGGCGCTCACCCAGGCGGGGGTATCGCGGGAAGACAGCTACCGGATGGTGCAGCGGAACGCGATGCGGGCCTGGAACGGTGAAGGCAATCTTCTGGACCTGCTCAAGGCGGATCCCGAGGTGGCCAAGGCACTCCCGGCGGCGAAACTCGAGGCCATGTTCGATCTGGGCTATCACCTCAAAGCGGTGAACACGATTTTCGAGCGCGTGTTTGGAAAATAAGCCATTGTAATGAAATAATTTTTCCGGCAGCTGTGGACGGGAACCCGGTATGCCGCACTGCGGCTCCAGGAATCATTGCCGGGAAGCCCCCCGATCCCTAAATTCAGGTCACGCCTGACTTTTCAGGCGAAATTCGTTTGGGCGCGCCCCCTGGCGCGACGAGGACACTCCCATGAAAAGACGCCGCGTCATCTACGAAGGCAAGGCCAAGATTCTTTACGAAGGCACCGAGCCGGGCACTGTCATCCAATACTTCAAGGACGACACCACGGCGTTCGATGCCCAGAAGAAGGCCGTGATCGAGGGCAAGGGCGTCCTCAACAACCGGATCAGCGAATATCTGATGACCCAGCTGGCCGGCATTGGGGTGCCGACCCATTTCGTGCGCCGCCTCAACATGCGCGAACAGCTGATCAAGGAAGTGGAGATCATTCCTCTGGAAGTGGTGGTGCGCAATGTCGCCGCCGGCTCCATGTCCAAGCGGCTGGGAATCGAGGAGGGCACGGCGCTGCCCCGCTCCATCATTGAATATTATTACAAGAATGACGGCCTGCACGACCCGTGGGTGAGCGAAGAGCACATCACCGCCTTCGGCTGGGCGAGCCCCCAGGATCTGGACGACATCGTCAATCTCACCATCCGCATCAATGATTTCCTCTCCGGCCTGTTTTTGGGCGCCGGCATCAAGCTGGTCGATTTCAAGCTGGAATTTGGGCGGTTGTGGGAAAACGACTATATGCGCATCGTGCTGGCGGACGAGATCAGCCCTGACAGCTGCCGTCTCTGGGACCTGCAGACCAACGAGAAGCTGGACAAGGATCGTTTTCGCCGCGACCTGGGCGGCGTGGTCGAAGCCTATAGCGAAGTCGCCAAGCGTCTCGGCATCATGCCGGAGTCGGTCCAGGGCGAGAACAAAGGTCCGGTATTGGTGAAATGATTTATGCCTTATCGCTTCGCTATATGAGGGCCGCATGAAGGCGCGGGTTTTTGTGACATTGAAAAACGGTGTGCTCGACCCTCAGGGCAAGGCCATCGGCCATGCCCTGAACGGGTTAGGCTTTGGCTCGGTCGGCGAGGTGCGCCAGGGCAAGGTGATAGACTTGGAATTGACGGAAAGCGACGCCGCCAAGGCCAAGGCTACCGTGAAGGATATGTGCGAAAAACTTCTCGCCAATACCGTGATCGAGAAATACGAGATCGAGATTAGATAGGCGTGTCGTTGATGCTCCGGGCCGTTCGGCTTTTCGCTGTTCCTTTCCTGCTTCTGGCCGCACTCCGCCCGCTCTCCGCCCAGACCGTAGACCAGTTGCTGAGCCAGCCGCCGGAAAAGCTGGCAGCGTTGAAGACCGACCCCCATGTCGCCAAGGCGATGAAGTTCCTGGACGTGTCTGACTCCCGCGCCGATGTCCTGAAGAAGGCGGACGGCGTTCTGGACGCCGTGATGATGTCGGAACAGCGTGAGCATCCGGGGCAGAACGCCCTGTTCTGGAATGCCTTTCGTGACCGGGTGCGGGGCCAGATCCAAGAAGAGACCAACGCGTTCCTGCTGCTTTCCGCCCAGCTTTACGCCCAGCGTTTCACCGACGCCGAGCTGGATCAGCTGATTTCGTTTTATTCCAGTGGCATCGGGGCCAAATATTTCCGCGAGCGCGCGGCGCTGGATCGCCAAGAACTCGACCTGGCATCGGCCTGGAGCGAACAGGTCACGCCCAGAGTATTGGAGAAAGTCCGCGCGAGCATGAACGCCGGCAAAGGAAAGTCGCCATGAAATCCGCCGTGATCGTGTTTCCCGCTTCCAATTGCGACCGCGATGCCGCGGTGGCGCTGGAGGAAATGACCGGCCAGAAAGCCCAAATGGTCTGGCATCAGGACAGCACCCTGCCCGATGTCGATCTGGTGGTGCTGCCAGGCGGCTTTTCCTATGGCGATTATCTGCGCTGCGGCGCCATGGCCAACCAATCGGCCGTAATGAAGGCGGTCAAAGCCCATGCCGAAAAAGGCGGCGCGGTCTTGGGCATCTGCAACGGCTTTCAAGTGCTGACGGAATCGGGCCTCTTGCCCGGCGCCCTGATGCGCAATGCCGGACTTAAATTCGTCTGCAAGCCCGTGACCCTGACGGTGGAGGAAAGCCAGTCCTCCTTCACCCGCAAATATGACAAGGGCCAGAGCGTAACCTTTCCAGTCGCGCATGGCGAAGGCAATTACTACGCCGATGACGAGACCTTGAACCGGCTGGAAGGCGAAGGCCGGGTGATGTTCCGCTATCAGGACAATCCCAACGGTTCAGCCCGCGACATCGCCGGCATTCTCAACGAAACGCGCAATGTACTGGGGCTGATGCCCCACCCCGAGCGCGTGGTCGATCCCATCACCGGCGGTACCGACGGCCGCAAATTGTTCGAAAGCCTGATCGAAACTCTCTCCTAATCAAGAAATTGGCATGACCGAAATAACCAAAGACCTGATCCGGGAGCATGGCCTCTCGGACGAAGAATATGCCCGCATCAAGGGCCTTCTGGGCCGCGACGCCAATCTGGTGGAGCTGGGCGTCTTTTCCGTGATGTGGAGCGAGCATTGCTCCTACAAATCCACCCGCGCCCATCTGAAGAAGCTGCCGACCAAGGCGCCTTGGGTGATCCAGGGCCCGGGCGAGAATGCGGGCGTGATCGACATCGGCGATGGCGATGCTTGCATCTTCAAGATGGAATCCCACAATCATCCCAGCTTCATCGAGCCTTATCAGGGCGCGGCCACCGGCGTGGGCGGCATCATGCGTGACGTCTTCACCATGGGCGCGCGCCCCATCGCCATGATGAACGCGCTGCGCTTCGGCGAGCCGGAACATCCCAAGACGCGCCATCTGGTATCGGGCGTGGTTTCCGGCATCGGCGGTTATGGCAATTGCATGGGCGTGCCCACGGTGGGCGGCGAAGTCAATTTCCACCGCTCCTACAATGGCAATATCCTGGTCAATGCCATGTGTGTGGGCCTGGCGCGCACCGACAAGATTTTCCTCTCCGCCGCCAAGGGCGCGGGCAATCCCGTGGTCTATGTCGGCTCCAAGACCGGCCGCGACGGCATCCATGGCGCCACCATGGCGTCGGCGGAATTCAACGAAGACAGCGAAGAGAAGCGCCCCACGGTGCAGGTGGGCGACCCCTTCACCGAAAAGCTACTGCTGGAAGCCTGCCTGGAATTGATGGCGACCGACGCCATCATCGCCATTCAGGACATGGGCGCGGCCGGTCTTACCTCCTCTTCTGCCGAGATGGCGGACAAGGGCGGCAGCGGCATCGAGCTTGATCTCGACAAGGTACCCCAGCGCGAAGAGAACATGACCGCTTATGAAATGCTTCTGTCGGAAAGCCAGGAGCGCATGCTGGCGGTGCTGAAACCCGGCCGCGAGGCGGAGGCGGAAAAGATTTTCCGCAAATGGGAACTGGATTTCGCCGTGATCGGCGTCACCACCGACACCCATCGCTTCATCGCCAGGCACAAGGGCAAAGTGGTGGCCGATATTCCCGTCACGTCGCTCTCCGATGCGGCGCCGGTTTATGAGCGGCCTTTCGTCAAGCGCACAGCAGCCGCCGGGCAACCCGCCTTCGACAAGAACAGGCCGGTGCTGGCATCGCTGGTCCAGATCCTGGGCGCGCCCGACATGGCGTCGCGCCGCTGGATCTGGGAGCAATATGACCACAGCGTGATGAACGACACGGTGCAGGCGCCCGGCGGCGACGCGGCCATGGTGCGGGTACATGGCACCAAGAAGGCGCTGGCCATCACCACCGATGTAACGCCGCGTTATTGCCGCCCCGATCCTTACGAAGGCGGCAAGCAGGCTGTGGCGGAAGCCTGGCGCAATTTGACCGCCGTGGGCGCCACGCCGCTCGCCGTTACCGACAATCTCAACTACGGCAATCCGCAAAAGCCCGAAATCATGTGGGAGATCGTGGCCGGCATCGAAGGCATCGGCGAAGCCTGCCGCGCGCTCGACTTCCCGGTGATCGGCGGCAATTGCTCGCTCTATAATGAGACCAATGGCGAAGGCATCCTGCCCACGCCCGCGATTGGCGGCGTCGGCCTGCTGAAAGATGCAGCCAAGCACGCCACTTTGGATTTCAAGCACGACGGCGACGTGATCATCCTGATCGGCGAAACCAAAGGCCATCTGGGCCAGTCCATCTATCTGCGCGAGATTGAAGGCAGGGAAGAAGGCGGCGCGCCGCCGGTTGATCTGGCTGCCGAAAAGAAGCATGGCGATTTCGTGCGCGGCCTGATCGCGGCCGGCCGCGTCGATACTGTGCATGACGTTTCCGATGGTGGTCTGCTGGTTGCGGTGGCCGAGATGGCGCTCAAAGGCGGTATCGGCGCCGATATCGGCCAGGCTTCGCTGCCCGACGCTATTCCCTTCTTCTTTGGTGAGGATCAGGCACGCTATGTCATAGCCGCGCCCTTTGCCGAGGCCGAAAAGATCGTGGAAGAAGCCCGCGCCGCTTACATTCCGGTGGCGGAGCTGGGCAAAACCGGTGGCGATGCTATCGTCATCAACGGCCAGGACATGGTGACACTGGCAAAGCTGCGCGATACGCATGAAGGCTGGTTCCCCCGCTTCATGCGCCGCGAAGAAATTCCGCTGACGAACTAATTAAGGTGAAGCCATGGCCATGAAAGCCAGTGAGATCGAGGCTCACATCAAGGAAGCCTTTCCCGACGCCGATATCGAGATCAAGGATTTGGCGGGCGATGACAATCATTTCGCCGCCGTGATCGCGTCTTCGGCCTTCAAGGGCAAGAGCCGAGTGGCGCAGCACCAGATGGTCTATGCCGCGCTCAAGGGGCATATGGGCGGCACCCTGCACGCGCTTCAGCTTCAGACCTCGGCCAAGGATTGAACGTCCCCTCACCCTGAGCTCGTCGAAGGGTGAGATACCAACTCATCCTCATGCTTCGACGGGCTCAGCATGAGGGATTTCGAATTGATCGCTTAAAACAAATCACCCCAACCCTTGCGGCGCGCGGCACGGAACGCGCCTTTGTCGCGGCGCGCGACAGAAGCATTCCGCAATCCGGCGGCGTCGCACAATGGCAGCGTCAATCCCGGCTTCCCCTCCAACACCGGCTTGATGATCCGCGCCCTCCCCGCGTGATCCACCGGACCGCGTGAAACAGCGACATAGCTGTAACGCTCATCCTCGAACGGCGCGTCCGCACCCTTGGCGAGTTTGTGGTCGCGCGAGCGCGCCAGGCGCTGCGAAAAATGACACCAGTCACCGTCTTGGAGCGGGCAATCCCGATCATGCGTGCAAGGCGCCACAACATGACCACCCGCCGCGACCAGCGCCGCCCGTGCGGCGCGAATGCGGGCGAAACCTTGCGGTGTGCCCGGTTCGATCAGAACCAGCATTTGATCCGTCGCGCTCCAGAGTTTTTCGGCGCTCTTCGCGGCTTCCGCCTTTGGCAATTCGGCCAGCATATAGCTGGCGATCACCAGATCGGCATGCGGCAATTTCGCGTTCCAGCCGCCCGCGACGATGTCGGCATCTGGCATCAGCCGCGCGGCAAGCTTGCGGAAGGTCGGGTTGGGCTCGAGCAAGCGGACCGCTTCGAGCGACGGCCACAGATCCCGCACCGCCCAGGCCGCCGTGCCCGGCCCGGCACCGACATCCAGAAAGCTGGCTGGCCGAAATTCCGGCGCAACCTCCGCCATGCGAGCCAGGACAGCGCGGATCGCGGCATAGGTCGCCGGCATGCGCGCCACCAGATAAGCCAGGGCATCCGCCTCATTAGCTATGACCGCCGAGGTTCCACCCTGGCGATAGGCCGAAGACAATTTCTCCGCGCGGACAGCGAGATCCTTGCGGGAAACCCCTTCGAGAAGCATGGCAATCGCGGTTAAGAGCGCGGGCGGCACGGCGCCTCCTTGACCCCATGACGGGCGATGCTTAGATCAAAGCAGCTTTCCAAAGGGTCCGTCCCATGTCTGATGTCCAGGCGCGCATTGCCGACGATGTGAAAAACAACGATGTGCTGCTCTACATGAAGGGCACGCCGGTCTTCCCGCAATGCGGTTTCTCCTCCATGGCGGTGCAGATTCTTTCCCATCTGGGCGTGAAGTTCAAAGCCGTGGACGTTCTGGCCGATCCCGACGTGCGGCAGGGCATCAAGGAATTCTCCAACTGGCCCACCATCCCGCAGCTTTATGTGAAGGGCGAATTCGTGGGCGGTGCCGACATTCTGCGCGAGATGTTCGAGGCCGACGAACTCAAATCCTTCCTGGTCGAACGCGGCGTCGCACTGGAACCGGCGGCTTAAGCCACTTCCGTTTGTGTCATTCCTCCTCCATCGGCGGGCCCCCCGGTCCGCGCGAAGCGCGGCCGGAGGACAAGCTTCACGACCCGCCCATCCATGAGCCGCGACCGCGAAGCGGACGAAATGGTCCGGTGGACCATTTCGAGCGGCGAATGCCGCGAGCTTGGGCGAGCGGCGGGATGGGTCCCCGCCTACGCGGGGACGCCAGCTTTTCTAGTTCGCTTTGCTCTCAAGAAAAGCTTGGCGGATGGCCGGCTCGGAGGCCGGCCATGGTGAGCAGGCTGGTTTCAGGCCGGGTTACTTCTCAAAATGCTTCTTCCACACCGGCGCGATCGCCGGCCGCTGTGACACGGCCACCGCCACCGCATTGAGCCGCGGCAGATGTGCCTTGCGCCATTCCGCACCCACACTCCAGCGCGAAAACATGGCGGCATAGATGTCGAGCAGCGAAAAGCCGTGCGCCAGCATGAAAGGCCCAGCCATGACCCGCTCCAGCAGCAACAGCCGTTCGCGTACCCGGGCTCGCGCCGCTTCGCGCAAAGCGTCGGCGGCCGGGCCTTGGGGTGCGAAGCGCGCGGGATAATCCACGATTTCGACAAAGGGATAGATCTCGCTCGCCATGAAGGCGAGCCAGCGATAGGCCGTGGCGCGGGCGGGCCCGGCTTGCGGCGGCAAAAGCCCGCTTTGGGGAAAATGATCGGCCAGGGTGAGCAGGATAGCCAGCGACTCGGTGACGATCTCGCCTTCCGGCAAGCGCAGCGCCGGTATCTTGCCCGACGGATTGAGGCTTAGGAAACGCGGCGCTTTCTGCTCGTTTCGTTCCAGCGAGACCGTCTCGAATTCATAAGGCGCGCCGGTTTCGGCCAGCGCCGCCTCCGCCGAAAACGCGCCCGATCCCAAATCGCCATATAGCCGATATGCCATGTTCGCTCCCTCGTGGTGAGACTAACTCGCTGGCACAAAAGAAAAAGCCCGCAGGCGCGCCTGCGGGCTTTGCAAATTTATCAATCCACGCGCTAGCGCGAGTAGAATTCCACAATCAGATGCGGATGCATCTGCACCGCATAAGGCACATCTGCCAGCTTGGGCGCGCGCAGCAGCTTGGACGTCATCTTGCCGTGATCGACTTCGACATAATCAGGCGTGTCGCGTTCCGCGCTCTTGGAGGCTTCCAGCACCAGCGCCATCTCCTTGGCCTTGGGGGAGAGCTCGATCACATCGGTCGCCTTCATTTGGAAAGAAGCGATGGTGACGCGGCGGCCGTTGACGCGGACATGACCATGGCTGACCAACTGGCGGGCGGCAAATGGCGTGGGCACGAATTTCGAACGATAGACCACCGTGTCCAGACGGGTCTCGAGCAGGCCGATCATGTTCTCGCCGGTGTCGCCCGGGCGGCGCGAGGCATCAGTGTAATATTTGCGGAATTGCCGCTCGGTGATGTTGCCATAATAGCCTTTGAGCTTCTGCTTGGCCTGCAGCTGCGTGCCATAGTCGGAGAGCTTCTTGGCGCGGCGCTGGCCGTGCTGGCCCGGACCATAAGAGCGCTTGTTCACCGGGCTCTTGGGACGGGCCCAGATATTCTCGCCCATGCGGCGATCGATTTTGTATTTTGAATTCTGGCGCTTGCTCATCGGTCTCTTTCGCTCGTCGAGTTCTTGGAAGGCGGCGCACTATAGGCAGCGAAAGCCAGGAGTCAAACGGCAGCAACTTATGGTAGAGTGTCTTCCATTCATGTGAACATAATCAGAGGCTTACACACTGTTTCCAAGCCCTAGGGCACTGTTACAGTTTGCCCCTAGCGAGCGAAACAGCCACTATTCCGATGCCGATCCCGACGGTAACAGCTACCATCGGTATCATGAACCACAGAGCCATTGTGCCTGCCGCCGACCCCAGACTATTGCCGTGCCAAAGCCCCATTGTTCCGAGCAACAAGGAACCGGCTAGAGCGTATGGCGCAGTGATGCGCCAAGCTTTGACTAAACTAGCCATCGGTCGATACTCAGCGCCCATGATGCGAGAATACCCCCATGCCTAAAGGACCCCAAGGCCAGAAGAGAAAGGCCGATGTCATCGGCAACGCCGTCCTGGTGATGAAGATCGCCACGGGAGAGTGTGCAGAAACCGGCCGTGCGCCCGGAACCGAAGCAAACCGAAAGGGCGGTCTTAAGGGCGGCGTGGCGCGAGCAAAGGCTTTGACCAAAAAACAACGCCAGGAAATCGCAAAGAAGGCTGCGGCAAAGCGTTGGGCTAAGCCTTAGGCGCGGGCTGCAGATTCAGTATTCCCGCTACGTACTGATTCGATCCAATCATAACTTCAAACTGCGCTCGTCCGAATTTTGGGACCAGATAGGGTGTAGACTGCAAAATGACATTCACGCCAGCTATCGGATTATCTTGCGCGCGAGCGCTTTCTTGCGCTTTCTCGATAGTCTTTTGATCCACCGCCCCAAATTCAACCGCATCACCACCCGGATTAATTAGTTTTGACCTAACGGGGCCAAGGACTCCGTTTGCGTCAAAGCTAATGCGCACAAATATGGCCAGTTTGGGCAACGCAATTGATGCGCCAGCGGGTTTTGCATCTGCCGGAACGGCAAGTTGTAGGTTATCTGAATGCAGGCCAATGATAGTGTATCGGCCGTCCGCCTCGGCCCGAACATCGTCGCAAAAGAACGCGATTACGCTAGTCGGATTCATACGGCTTCAACATGTAAAATACTGAAGCCGTCTACCTCCCCCGCGTTGACAGGGGGCGAAGGTGCGGGGTCGGTAGATGGCTTAGCGTCAAATTTCCAATCGTTCGAATCAAAATAATTGCTGCTGTCATAAGTCTCCAGCGGTTTGAATTCGATGACCAATCCGCAATCGAGACCCGAAGCCATCGCGCTCAATGTTTTAAGGGTCATGTTTTCTTCACCCTTAAAACGTCTTGAGATCAATCCTTCATCAGCGCCAATTCGCGCCGCCAATTGTCCTTGAGTGAACCCCGCACCGGCTCGCACGGCAAAGGCATCGCGCATTGATCTATACGCTGCGTGCAAATTCTCGAAATAGTCCTCTGCAAGCCGACGGCGTGAAATCGGCTCAATGTTCTGTCCACCTGGCATCGCAATGCTCCGCATGACTGATATAATGAGAAAGTCTACTCCCGGAAAACTTCAGACATCCGGGAAAATGATGAACCCACATGCGGCCACATCTATCTATCTCGGTATGCCAAAGCGCAGGAGTTTTATCTAAGTTAGCTCTCGATTGTTTGCTGAACATGATGAAGTGGTCAGTCCACAAGAACATTCCGAAAAATCGGAACTGAGGGCTAAATCTGATGCCGTGTGCCCAAACTTGGTGACCGTATCGGTCGTTTCCGTCCCGTCTATCTTCAACTCTCTTCACATCAGTGCAATCGTATACCTTCTCGCCGCGACAAAAGTTATTGAACTGCACGACGATGGCAGCTTTCCAAGCATCGCGCTTTGCATCTGAAGTTGGCTCATTGAGCCAATCCATCATTTTGGACGGAAGGGTAATTTTGCGATGCTCCTTTTCCTTGCCGCGTAAACGGACGGGGAAGCGGACAAACCTCGCCTCAGGTCCTTCCTCTAACGCCTGCAAGATGGTGGCGGTTGACAAAGAAGTCAACTCCGGTTATGTCGCATAGTTAACTAACTGATAACGCAACACAATTTCCGGAATCGCTCGAAGGAGGAACGCCAGATTTCCTGGGAACTTTAACGAGCATTCAGCGGCACGCAAGCCGTCTAAAATAAACAGAATGCTTGACACTCAAGTAAAAAGATCACATAGTAAGGGCATGAATAAACTGCCCTTTGAGAAGCGCCGTCAAATCCTTCACCTGCTGGTGGAAGGGAATTCCATTCGCGGGACGGCCCGGCTGGCGGACGTGTCTCCAGTGACGGTCCTGAAGCTTCTGGAACAGGCCGGGGATGCCTGCATGGGCCACCACGACAAGGCCGTGCGGGGTGTGAAGGCGAACAGGGTCGAGTGCGACGAAATCTGGAGTTTCAATTACTGTAAGCGGGCATCTCTAAAGACCGCCAAAGCCGCTCCGGCTGATGCCGGTGACGTATGGACCTGGACGGCGATTGATGCGGACTCCAAGCTGATCGTTTCCTACCTGATCGGTGGACGCCATGCAGAAGCCGCTCAGGACTTCATGCATGACGTTGCGGAGCGGCTAGCAAATCGGGTCCAGCTAACCACGGATGGCCATGGCGTGTATTTGAGCGCCGTCCTGGGGGCTTTCGGAATTGACGTCGATTATGCCCAGCTTGTGAAGCACTACGGCCCCACGATTGATGCCGTAGGCCCTGAACGGAAATACAGCCCTGGCGAATGCTGCGGGATCACCAAGCACCGGATGCTCGGCCAGCCCTTAAAAGCCCTTGTCTCGACGTCCTATGTCGAGAAGCACAACCAGACCATGCGCCAGCACATGAAGCGGTTCGCCCGGCTGACAGCGGCGCATTCAAAGAAGCTGGAAAACCACGTCCATATGGTTGCGCTCTATACCACCTGGTACAATTTCGCCCGCGTGAACCAGGCGGTTCGCATGTCTCCGGCGATGGCCTGCGGATTGGAACAACGCCTTTGGGACATTGGCGATATCGTGAACCTGATCGAAGCTTCTGAGGCTCAAGCAGCTTGACGGCAAAGCAATACCTCCGGCTTTTGGTGGTCGCCTGGACAGCCTGCGGGTTGCTGACATGGGCGTATATGTTCTACGCCCAGCCCAATGCTCCTATTGGTGTCAAGGTTTTCCAGTTGCCAGTGCTCATTATTTCTTGGCCGTTCAGGGTCTATTGGATGACGCAGCATCACCACACAGTTCTTGAGGTAACGCATTAGGCTATCGTGAAGCTGATCGAGGTATGGGAAGCAGTAAACGCCTGATCGCAAGCTTGATATTTGCTGGCTGGTGCCTCAGCGCCAGCGCGGCTCAGAACGACTATTGGGTGCCGACATCGGGTCAAGCTAATCGTCTTGAACGCAGCTTGAAAATGCCTCCCGGCACGCATCCTCTGTCTGAATACGTTCGGTATTATTGGGGAATGACGCAGAAGGGCGAAAAGGTCATCGCGGGCGCTCTTGTGCCATTCCCCGTCATAATGCGGGGCAAGCCACATCTGAGAAATGCTCCTGTCGTGCCGGAACACACGGACAACGGCTGCAACTGGATAACCGTTACATTTATCGTTTCGAGCGGCGTATCAATTGCCCGATGCGACGGCACCGGCTAACCACCACAACCCTAGGTCAAACTGTAACAGTGCCAGCCCTAGGGGCACTGTTACAGTTTGGCCGGAAGCCGGGGTTGAGGGGAAGGCGGGCCGGGCCTACGGTCGCACCATGCACTACGTATGGGTCACCTTGAAGGTCCTGATTATCGCCAAGCTATTGATCCTGGCGGCGGTGGCCCTTGTGCTGTTGAAGCCCTTCCTACGCAATCGGCGGCGGCTTATCCCCCATGCCTAAAGGACCCCAAGGCCAGAAGAGAAAGGCCGATGTCATCGGCAACGCCGTCCTGGTGATGAAGATCGCTGCGAGCTGAAGACGATGATCGAAGGCAGTTGTCATTGCGGCGCGGTGTGCTGGAAATTCGACGTCGAGCCGGATAGCGCCACCACCTGCAACTGCACCATCTGCCGCCGCTATGGCGTGTTATGGGCTTATGACCTTCAAGGCGACCGCACGGAATTTTCCGGCCCGACGCGTTCTTACATCCGAACTACCGGTGATTGGGGAGAGCCCGGCGTCGGCTTTTATTTTTGCGAGAATTGCGGCTGCGTCACGCATTACCGGGCCTTCAAACCCGACGCGGAAGGGCGCATCCGCACCGCCGTTAATCTGCGCATGGCCGAGCCGGAGGCGATAGCCGGCCTCCCAGTCCGCCATTGGGAGGGCCTGCATAGCTTTACCAGTCTCGGTCAGGACGGACGCTCTGTCGCGGATATGTGGTTCTAGGAAAAAACCCCGCCAAATTTGCGGAACCGGACCGCGTCCCGTATTGGAATTCCTTCAGGGCCCCGTGGCGGAACTGGTAGACGCACCGGACTTAAAATCCGTTGTTCCGAAAGGGACGTGACCGTTCGATTCGGTCCGGGGCCACCACGCCTAGCTTTTCTTATGAGCGTAGCGAGCTAGAAAAGCTGGCGCCGCACCGAGGCGCGCAGCGCTGAGGGCGGATTCCCGCTGCGCTCATTATGGTGGCCCGGCCCTGTTTTTTATGCCCGCTCTCGCTTCGCTCGCTCGGGTTGGCCGGGCCAGCGACAGCAAATCCTGTCCGACCGGACGCGCCACACGAATTCCGCGAAGCTGACAGAAGAAACACAATCAGAAGATGAAATCAGCCGCTGCTTCTTACTCTTTAACGTCATCCTTACCGCGCCCACTTTATCTGGCCGCATGCTGCGCGTGCTTGGCTGCATCACAGGGCAACATGACCTGCGGTTTGTCGTGATCGCGGGATTGCTTTGCGCCTTTGCGTCTTGGACGGCGGTGGCGCTGCTTTCGCGAGCGGGCGCGACTGAGGGCGGGACTCGCTGGCGCTGGGTGAGCATCGCGGCCATCGTGTTCGGCGCTGGCATCTGGACCACGCATTTCGTGGCCATGCTGGCTTATCGCAGCGTTCTTCCGATTTCTTATGACCTCATTCTCACGGGACTCTCGATTCTCGTCGCGGTCGCTTTCGCGGGCACGGGCTTCAGCTTGCTCTTCACCCGTCGCTGGCGCCTGGCGGGCGGCGCGGTGGTGGGATTGGGTATCTCCGCCATGCACTATACCGGCATGGCGGCTCTGCGGGGACCGTTCATCCTCACCTGGGACAAGGGTTATGTCATCGCCTCGATCATCTTGGGTGCGGCGCTGTCCACGCTTGCCGTTCATCTGAGCCGTTCCCTGCCGGGTCTCCGGGGCCGGGTGGCGGCAGCCATTTCTCTTACCCTGGCGATTGTCGCCATGCATTTCACAGCCATGACCGCGGCGACGCTGGTGATGGCGCCAGTGGTGGATTCCGGCGCCGCGATCCTAGACCCCGCATCACTCGCCCTCGCCATCGCTGCTGTTGGCGTCCTCATCATCGCGCTGGGCCTGACCGGGGCGCAGCTCGACACCCATCTGACATTCCTTCGGGAACGCGAGGCGCATCGTCTGCGCCAGCACATCGTGGAATTGGAAACCGCCCAGGCGCACCTGGCCACCACGCTGGCCGAGGCCGAAGCCGCCAATGAAGCCAAGTCCGCGTTCCTGGCCGCCATGAGCCATGAGCTGCGCACACCGCTCAACGCCATTATCGGATTTTCCGATTTCATGCTGATGGGAGAGGCTTCACTTTCCTCCGCCAAGCGCGAGGAATATGTCCGGGAAATCCGAAACAGCGGCAATCACCTGCTATCGCTGATCAACGACATTCTGGACTTGTCGCGTCTCGACGCCGGCAAGGAAGAATTGAAGGAAGAGAAAGTCGGGCCTCGCGCGCTGCTGGAGGAAGTCGTCCGCATGGTCCGGGTGCAAGCCTCGGGCGACGGTCTCGATCTGCTGCTGGAGACGCCGGAGAACCTGCCCGACATCCTGGTGGACCCGCGCCGCCTCAAGCAGGTGGTGCTGAATCTGCTTTCCAACGCCATCAAATTCACACCCGCCGGCGGGGAGATCACCGTATCGGCCGCGATGGGACGCGACGGTTTTGTCATCGCCGTGAAAGATACCGGCATCGGCATGGCCAAAGAGGACATTCCCAGGGCACTGGAGCGTTTCTCTCAGTTGGACCGCAGATTGGCCCGCAAATATGAAGGCACGGGCCTGGGCCTGGCGCTCTCCCGCAAATTGATGGATCTGCATGGCGGCACGCTTGCCATCGAAAGCGAATTGCGCGTCGGCACGACAGTCACCCTGACTTTGCCTTCGAGCAGAATGATCGCCTGGGACGACGCGCTGGTGGCCTGACCGCAGGTCCGGCCGTCAGAAAGTCTTGCGGAGCTGGATATAGACGAAGGGCTCCGAATGGGTGTGCGTCTCCTCGATGGAAAGCAGAGGCGAGATGTTGCGAGGACCCGCATAATTATATTCGAACTGGTCGAATTGATAAGGCACGATGTTCTGCAGCTTGACCAGAAAATCCAGATCGGGTCTGGGCTTGTAGTCCCAAGACAGCGCGACATAGAGCGGGTGGATATGATAATCGGTCACCTGGGCGATACGGAAAAAGGATTGTTGAAAGCTGGCTTGGACGGTGAGATCGAGGCTTGAATTCCAGGCCTGAATGTCCTGCAGCAGGTCGACCACCAGCTTCTTGTCTTTGACGCCAGAGATCTGCCGCGTGACGCCCGTCACCGGGTCGGCGACGGCGCCATATTTCCAGACCAGCGAAGGCTTGATGGTGGTTCCTTCCAGGCCCACCCGGTCCAGCGGCAGCGACATTTCCACGTCATAGATATTGTTGGTGGCTTTGGGGATGTTGCCGGGGCCGTCCAGCCCGCCGCCGATGGGGATAAAGTCCACCAGATCGGTGATGTTTTCGCGCGTGTAGCTGAGCACCAGCGCGCCCTTGTCCCAAAAATGATATTCGAAATCGCCTTCATATTGCCAACGCTGGTCGGGACGCAGCATCAGATTGCCGGCATTGATACCGTTGCTGGAAAAATTGCTCGAGGCGATGAAATTCGTGAAATCGAGCTGACCCACCACCCGCTCGACGCGGCCGCGAATCTGCGTGTTCGCGATCGGCGACCAGGTCACCAGCAGCCGTGGCTTCAAGAAATCGAAACTGCGCGCCGGCAGGCCCTGTGCCGCGATGGTGGAGAATTCAAAGCGTGTGCCGGCCTCAACCGCCCATTCGGGGGACAGCCGCCAACTGGCCTGGGCGAAGGCTTCGCCACGCTTTTCATTCACTTTGGGGTTGGCTCCCGGCAGCACGATAGCGGCGCCGTTGGAGATGAAGCTGGAACGGCCGTTGAGGAAATTGTAGGCGCCTTCCAGCCCGCTCTCGATCATCAGATCTTGCTCGGGCACATAGCGGACGGTGGCGCGCAGGATGCTTTCGCCGGTGTTGCTGACGGAATTGAAGACCTGGGAACTGCCGGGCGCGATGGCCGCGCCAAAATTCTGGTCACGCTCCAGCCTTTGCAGAGCGACAAGATTAAGTTCGACCGGCCCGAAGCTGCGATCCCAATTGGCGCCCCACTCGGCGCTGCGCGCTTTCTGGCTGGACGGAAAATTCTGCGCTTCCGGTGGATTATAGAATACCGAGCTGTTGAAAATGGTCTGCTGCAGAGTGAGATTGGTGTTGAAGGCGCCGCCCCAGACCGGGCGCGACAAGGACGCGTTCAAGGCGTAGCCCACTTGCTCGGCGCCGCGGCGATGGGCGCTGTCGATCACGGTCGGCTGGCCCGGCACATTGATGAAGCGGCTGCCGTTGCCGGCGGAGTCGTCATAGTCCTTGTTGAGACGGGTCAGTGTGAGATCATAAGCATTGTCGCCCATGCGGCCGTTGATCTCCACACTGCCGCCGGGCCCCTGATGGCCATCGCCATAGGATGTGTTCCACAAAGTAGCGATGACATGCGTCTCGTCCGCCTGTTTGAGAATGATATTGGCGACGATGGTCTGACCCTGCATGTCGATGCCGGGCGCACTGCCGCGGATGACTTCGATGCGCTCCACGCGCGCGCGCGCGATGCGATCCAGCACCGCGCTCAGCGTATCGGTCTTTGAAGACGGGCGGATGCCGTTGACCAGCACATTGCCGGCCGAACTGGCGAAGCCGCGCTTGGTGGTATCGGTGTCGATGAAGACAAAACCCGGCAACCGCGTAACCATGTCATGCGCGGTGTTGAGCTCCATGCTGTCGAAATAAGTCGCAGGATAGACCAGGACGGCACCTCCTTCGGCCGCGTGGGCCGAAGGAGTACCCAGACTGAACACGAACACGGTCGCGATGACAGCGAGCAAGTACCTGAAAGTAAATGGCATTTTCTGTCTCCTTGCGTTGGTCCTAATAGCTACTACAAGGTAGCTTGTACAGCAAGGTACCTTGCTAGACGGGAGAGTGCAAGAAGAAAGACGCAGAATTTTTTGAAATTCGAAAATTTTTTCGTGATCGTAGCGATCGAAGCGGTTCCAGGAAAAGTGTGTGCGGTTTTCCGTCCGGAACCGCGACAAACAAAAAAGCTAGAGCATTTCGCGAAGGGCGAAATGCTCTAGAGAATCGCTTCGATCAAGCGCGGACCTTTTTGTCTCATCGCATCTTCAAAGGCGCGCGCGAATTCGGCGCAATCATGCGCACGCTCCGCTTCCACGCCCATGCCGCGCGCCAACGCCACCCAATCAAGCACGGGATTTGCGATATCGATCATCGACAGAGCTTTGGGCCCGGCATTGCCGGCACCCACGCGCGTCAATTCGATATTCAAAATGGCGTAAGAGCGATTGGCCGCAATCACCGTCACCACATCGAGCTTCTCGCGCGCCTGAGTCCAAAGCGCCTGCAATGTGTACATCGCCCCGCCATCGCCGGAGATGGTGACGATCTTGCGATCCGGCGCCGCCACCGCCGCGCCCGTCGCCACCGGCAAAGCCTGACCGATGGAGCCGCCGGTGATGTAAAGCGTATCGTGCGGCGCGCTTGCCGGCAGAAAGCGCGTGAGGCCGGCGCCGGTGGTCGCCGCTTCGTCGGAGATGATGGCGTTGTCGGGAAGAAAGCGCGCCACGATCTGCCCCATGGCAAGCGCCGTCAGTTCGCCTTGCGGTAACTCGGGGCGTTCAAGCCGCGCGACCGCGCCTTCCTTCGCCGCGCCGATGACATCCGCCACAGCCTTGAGCGCCGCGACGCCATCTTGATGGGGATGCGAAAGGGTCATGATCTCGCACCCTTCCGGCGTTACCCAGCTGGGCTGTGCGGGATAAGCGAAGAAGGTCACCGGCGGCTGGGCGCCGACCAGGATCAATTGCTCGAGACCTTTCAATTTCTCGACGATGTCTTCCGCGAAATAAGGAATGCGTTCGACCGGCGGCAGACCGGCGCCACGGCTGACACGGGGCGCGAAGAAATCATGCGCCATGCGTGCGCCGCTCTTGGCCGCAATACGTGCCGCCACGCGAAGGCCTTCGTGCTGCAAGACATCGCCGCGCAGCAGCAGCAAGCTGCGCTTGCCGTTGCTGAGCGCCTTGGCGACGCGATCCACCATCTGATCCGGCACGGTCGCAGGCTTTGCGACAGTCAGGGCCGGCGATGGTCCCTCGGCCTCGTCCCAGGCGGAATCGGCCGGCAGGATCAGGGTGGCGATCTGGCCGGGCGCGGCGCGCGCCGCGGCGACGGCGCGGGCGGCATCAGCGGCAGCCGTGCGGGCCGTCGGCGTGGAATGAAGCCAGTGCGACACGGGCCGGCAAATGCCCATGATGTCGGACATCAAAGGCGCATCGTAACGATTGTGCCAGCTCGCATGATCGCCCACGACATTGACGATGGACGTAGCCGCGCGCCTGGCATTGTGCAAATTGGCGATGCCGTTGGCGAAGCCGGGACCCAGATGCAGCAGCGACAGAGCAGGCTTGCCGGCGATGCGGCCATAGCCGTCGGCCGCACCGGTCACCACACCTTCGAACAGAGCCAGGATCGCGCGAATGGGGCTCTTATCCAGCGCGGCGACGAAATGCATCTCCGATGTGCCGGGATTGGCGAAGCAGACTTCGATCCCGCTTGCGGCCAGCGTTTCGACCACACTCTCTGCCCCGTTTATGGCTGCACCGTTTATGGCCGCACCGTTCATGCCGTTCCCCCTTTTTATCGATCTTAGAAGCGGTCAGCGGAAGAAAGAAAGGCCGCATCTTTCGATGCGGCCTTTCGCATTGTCGTCGCTTGAGGGTGCCGTTAAGCGATGGCCCCGCAGGAAGCGAGATTCCAGTTCCCTCTTACGGTAAGACAATGAGACACTGGATCACCTCCTTTTCTTGATGGTTGCGCGCTCAATATAGGTGAGGCCCGGTCGCTTGATAAGACCCGCCGCGCCTGAAACTATCGTCAGGGGGAGAAACGCTTGGCTGAATTTTCCACCACATGCGTGATCGCGGGCGGCGGGCCTGCGGGCATGATGCTGGGCTATCTGTTGGCCCGGGGCGGCGTGGACGTCGCGGTGCTGGAAAAGCACAAAGACTTTCTGCGCGATTTTCGCGGCGACACGGTACACCCTTCGACGCTCCAAGTGATGCACGAATTGGGCCTGTTGGAAAAATTGCTCAAGCTACCCCACAGCGAGATCAGGACCGCCAATCTGGAGTTCGGGAAGCGGCATTTCACGCTGGGTGACTTCACGCGCTTGCCCACCATCTGCAAATTCATCGCCTTGATGCCGCAATGGGATTTTCTGGATTTCCTGGCCGGCGAAGCAAAGACATTTCCCAACTTCCATCTCATGATGGAGACGCGGGCCGACGAGCTGTACCTTGAGAAGGGCACAGTGGCCGGCGTCAAGGCCACCGGAGCGGGTGGGGCGCTGACCATAAAGGCCGCTCTCACCATCGCCGCCGATGGCCGCCATTCCACCTTGCGCGATCGCTCGGGTCTGGCGGTCAAGGATCTGGGCGCGCCTTTCGACGTGCTGTGGCTGCGGTTGCCGGTTTTGCCCGGCGATCCGGTGGATCTTGTGGGCCGGGTAAAGGGCGGTCAACTTTTTGTGATGATCTATCGCGCCGATTACTGGCAATGCGCCTATCTCATTCCCAAGGGCGGTTTCGACACGATCAAGGCGGATGGGCTTGCGAAATTCCGCGAGCGCCTGAAACTGGTCGCGGGCTTTGCCGCAGCGCGCATCGATCAATCCATCACCGATTTCGACCAGATCAAGCTTCTGACCGTGACCGTGGATCGCCTGACCGAATGGGCCCGGCCGGGATTGCTTTGCATCGGCGACGCGGCCCACGCCATGTCGCCCATCGGCGGTGTCGGCATCAATCTCGCCATTCAGGATGCAGTTGCGACTGCCAATCTTCTGGGACCGGTGCTGCAAAAGGGCGCAGCCCGCTTCGATGATCTGAAAAAAGTGCAGGCGCGGCGCGAATTCCCCACCAAAGTGATCCAGGGCTTCCAGGTGGCGGCGCAGAATTTGCTGCTGGCACCCACCTTGCGGGCAATGGAAACGCCCAAGCCGCCGCTGTTTGTCAAACTGTTCAATGCCGTGCCATGGCTGCGACAATGGCCCGCCCGCTTCATCGGCTTGGGGGTGAGGCCAGAGCATGTGGAGTTTACCGGAACATGAGCATCCGTACCCAGGCTCCCAACACTCTGTTGGAAGGCCCGATCTTGAAATCAATTCTGACGCTGGCGATCCCCATCGTGCTGGCGAATGTGCTGCAGTCCGCCTATCAGGTGATCGACGCTTTCTGGGTGGGGCGGCTGGGCGGCGCGGCAGTGGCCGCAGTCTCGATCAGCTTTCCGGTCATGTTCCTGATGATCGCCTTGGGCATGGGCCTGGCGATGGCGGGATCGACCTTGATCGCGCAATATCGCGGCGCCGCCAACGACTCCATGGTTGCGCATGTCGCGGCCCAGACCCTCAATATGGTGGCGGCCCTGTCCCTGACACTGGGTGTGCTGGGATATTTCGCGACACCGGCGCTGCTGCGCCTGATGGGCGTGGGACCGGATGTCTATCCCGGTGCACTGGGTTTCATGCGCATCTCCTTCGTGGCGCTGCTGTTCAATTTCACTTTCTTCGTCTTCCAATCGATCATGCGCGGTGTCGGCCGCCCCAACCTGCCGGTCTATATCGTGGCGGTGACGGTGATCTTGAACTTCATTCTCGATCCTCTGTTCATTTTCGGCTGGGGGCCGATACCTGCCGCCGGCGTGATGGGCGCGGCTCTGGCGACGCTGGCGACGCAAGTGCTGGCTGCGCTGGTCGGCATGATCGTGTTGCGAGCCGGACGCCATGGCGTTCATCTGCAGCCACGCGATTTCATCCCGGACCTCGTCTATATGAAACGGGCCTTCTATCTGGGCGCGCCGGCATCGGTCGAACAATCGGCGCGAGCGCTGGGCCTGATGGTGCTGATATTCCTAGTCACCAGCTTCGGCACCCAGACCGTGGCGGCTTATGGAGTCGGCTCCAATATCGTCCAGGTGGTGATCATTCCCGCTTTCGGACTGGCGATGGCGCTCTCCGTTCTGGTGGGACAGAATATCGGCGCCGGCAATATCGAACGCGCGGCGCGGATCGGACGGCTGGGAACGCAACTGGCCTTCTGGATTCTCACCGTCATCGGCGCCATCGTCTTTGTGTTCGCGCGGGAATTTTCCGCTTTTTTCGTGCCCAACGACCCCGGCGTGATCGCCGCCTCGGCGCATTTCCTTAAGATCATGGCTCTGGCCTGGGGCTTCATGGGCATCCAGATCACCGTGATCGGCGTGTTGCGCGCCGCAGGCAACATGGTGACCACCATGATGCTGACCATCACCACCCAATGGGTGATCCAGTTTCCGCTGGCGTACATCCTGTCGAAACACACGGGCTTGCATGCCGATGGCGTTTGGTGGGCATCGCCCATCACCAATGTCTTGTCGGCCATAGTGGCGCTGGCGGTCTATGCCCGCGGCGACTGGAAGAAGACCAAGCTTATCAGCGCGGACGACAAAGTGACCGCAAAGATCGTGACGGAAGCCGAACTTGAAGAGCCGATGCGGTAGCGGCTCGCCGGGGATGATTTCGCGCTAAGGCACGTGATTAATGGATCCCCACCCCGCCTTCGCTGACCTGACGGTCAGCTTGGCGTTCGGTTGGCTTGGCCGCCAACCTCACCCTCGGCGCTGGTCGCGCCTCGCCGGGGATGACGTCACGCTAAGGCGTGACGTCACATTTGCATCGTCCAACCCTCGACAGCCATCGCCGCCTGGCGCACCGCCTCTGTCAACGTCGGATGCGAATGGCAGGTCCGTGCGATATCTTCGGACGAGGCGCCGAACTCAATCGCCAGCACCACTTCCGCCATCAGATTTCCGGCTTCCGCGCCAAGGATGTGGCAGCCCAGCACGCGATCGGTCTTGGCGTCGGCCAGGATCTTCACAAAGCCTTCGGTGGCCATGATGGTCTTGGCGCGAGCATTGGCGGTGAAGGGGAATTTCCCGACCTTGTATTGCACGCCGGCAGCCTTCAGGTCTTCTTCGGTTTTTCCCACCGTCGCCACTTCCGGGAAGGTGTAGACCACCGACGGAATGGCATCGTAATTCACATGGCCCGCCTTGCCCGCGATCAATTCGGCGCAGGCAACCGCTTCGTCTTCGGCCTTGTGCGCCAGCATGGCGCCTTCACGGCAATCGCCGATGGCATAGATGCCCGCCACATTGGTGCGGTAATGTGCGTCGGTGACGACACGACCGCGCTTGTCCAGGGTCACGCCCACCGTCTCCAGCCCCAGATTGTCAGTACAGGGGCGCCGTCCGATGCAAACCATCATCACATCGGTTTCAATCACGCTTTTCTGGCCGCCCTGGGCGGGTTCGACGGTGACGCTGAGGCCGGTCTTCTTTTTCTCGACCCCGGTGACTTTGGTGGAAAGCTGGAAACTCATGCCCTGTTTGGTGAGTACGCGTTGAAAGGCCTTAGAGATTTCCAGGTCCATGCCCGGCGTGATGCGATCCAGGAATTCAATCACCGTGACTTCGGAGCCCAACCGCTTCCACACCGAACCCAGTTCGAGGCCAATCACGCCGGCGCCCACCACCAGCATTCTCTTGGGCACGCTTTTCAGCGACAGCGCGCCGGTGGACGACACAATCTGATCTTCGTCGATGGTGACGCCGGGCAGCGGCGAAACATCCGAGCCGGTGGCGATGATGACATGCTTGGCGGTGAGCGTGCGGCTCGAACCGTCCTTGCCTCTCACGGCGATCTGACCGGGCGCGATAAGCTTGGCCTCGCCCACGATCCCCTCGACCTTGTTCTTGCGGAAAAGAAATTCGACGCATTTGGTGAGCTCGCCCACCACCTTCTCCTTCTGCGCCATCATGGCGGGAAGATCGAGCTGGACGCTGGCCTTGATGCCCAGCTTGGCGAAATCGGTTTCCGCCTCATGAAAGCGCTCGCTCGCATGCAACAGCGCTTTGGATGGAATGCAGCCAATGTTGAGACAGGTGCCGCCAAAGCTGCCGCGTTTGTCCACGCAGGCCGCTTTCAGCCCCAGCTGGCCCAGCCGGATCGCGGCGTTATAGCCGCCCGGACCGCCGCCGATGACGATTGCGTCGAAACTGTCTGCCATGACCGTGCGCCTATATGGGGATGATTTGCGGCCGGACCATAGCCGGGGCCGAGTTTGCCGCAAACCGTGAATCCAGCCTGTAGGACCTGCTATTCCCCCGCCGTGGCTGTGGCTTTTGGGGCTGCGGGCTCATCCTGGATAGCTTCCTGGCGGTCGCGGGCGGCGGGATCGGGGAAGACCAATTCCACCACCGTGCCCTTACCCTCTTCCGAGCGCACGGATGCGACGCCGCCCAGCTGAGCGCCGAAAGTGCGGATCAACCGCGACCCCACGCTCTTGCCGGTTTCGTCCATGGCAAAGCCGATGCCATCATCGGCAATAGAGAGTTTGAGCCTTCCCACCCCGTCCGGCGCCAGGCTGACCCTGATGACGCCTTGCGCGTGAAGTGGGAAGGCATGCTTGAAGATGTTGGTCAGCGCCTCGACCGTGAACAGCGCCACCGCCACGGCCATGCCGCTCGACACCACCATGTGCGGCACATCGACCTCGACGCGGATATTCTCGCTGTCGCCCATACCTTCGGCAATCTGGCGCGACAATTCATCGAGCAGCTGCTTGAGGTCCAGCGTCGACTGGTCTTCCAGCTCGTTGAGGATGCGATGCACCAGGGCCAGCGCATTGATGCGGGTCTGGGCCTGCATCAATGCATCGCGGGCATGGACGTCCTTGACCTGGTTGGCCTGGATCGAAAGCAGGCTCATCACGATCTGCAGATTGTTCTTCACCCGGTGATGGATCTCGCGGATGAGCGTGGTCTTCATGTTGACCGACTCGCGCAGGCGGCGGTCACGGTCCTGGATGCCTTCGGCCATCTCGCTCATGGCTTCGCCCAGCGCCTTGAATTCGGTGGGCGCGTCGGCGAGGTCGGGCCGAATGGTGTAATGACCGCTGCGATAGGCGATGGCGATGCGACGCAGATAGGCGATCCATTGCGTCACCTGGCGATCGGTGGCGAACCAGATCGCGATCCAGGCGAAGAGGATCATCGCAATGGGCAAAAGGAAATCGATGCCGACATGGACATAGGTCTGGCCGAACAGACGCTGTTCCTGCTCGGCGAAGGCCACGAACAGCGTGTTGCCTAGAAGCGCGATATTGCCGAAGCGCCAGCTGCGCCCGCCTTGGCTTGTGTCCAGCGAAGCTTCGTCGGGAAAGCCTTCTTTCCTCGCCGTCGCCGCGATGGCGGGCGCCACCGCCTCGTCATTGGTGGCGAGAATGGCGCCGTTGCGGTCATAGATCACCGCCACCGCGCCCTTGGGCAAGGAATGGCTGCGCAACAGATAGCCGAACCATTGCGCATCCAGCGTGATCGCCAGGCTGCCGTCGAAGGTGCCGTCGGATTTCAGGATTGGCAGCTGCGTGCCGACCACCGGCCGCCCGGAGGCCAGGCTGAGGCTGCGCGTGCCCACCACCACGCCTTTGGCAGATTTGACGGCATCGAAGATCGGCAGCTTGCTTACATTGATGCCCTTGGACAGCGGCACCGCAGAACAGACCAGCGTGCCCTTCGCGTCGATGCGGCTCAAATTGGTGAAATAACTCACCCCGATCATGGCGTCGGCCATGATGCCGTCGCAGTTGCCGCTCATATCGCGCACATCCTGCAGCGAGCCCACCGCGCGCAGAATCTGTTCGCCCGCGTTCAGCACTTCCTGCTCGCTGGCCGCGGTGGTGCGCGCCGACTGGATTAGCTGTTGGCGCACATCCTCGGTATCGCGTTTGACCCGCTCCACGCCCTGGAAAAGGCTCACCGCCACGATCGGCAACAGCGCGATGGTGATGATGATCAACAGGCGGCGGCGCAGCGTCCAGCCGGGATCGCCTTGCGACACGATCTGTTGGGAATTATTTGGGGCGACGTTTTCCACCGGGTTCCCCCGACTCATTCGGGGCAAGCCGGTCCAACTGCGCCATGATCTCACGGGCGGCGTCTCCCTCGGCGGGCCGCGTCACGCCTTCCAGCGTATCATCGCCGTCAAGGATTTCCATCAAGGCCTTGCGCGCACGCGCGACTCGGCTTTTGACGGTGCCGACCGCGCATTTGCAGATCGCAGCCGCGTCTTCATAGGAAAAACCGCCCGCGCCCACCAGAATCAGCGCCTCGCGCTGTTCATCGGACAGGCAGCGCAAGGCCCGAGCCGTATCGGACAGCTGCGCCGAGAACACCTGGTCCTCGCCACCGCCAGGGATGCGTTCGGCCGCGTCCTGATCCCAGGGCGCCTGCCGCCAGGCCCGGCGCCGGTCCGAATAGAACTGGTTGCGCAGGATCGTGAACAGCCAGGCTTTCAGGTTGGTGCCAGGTATGAAGGTGGCCCTGCTTTGCCAGGCCTTCACCAGGGTTTCCTGCGCCAGATCGTCAGCACCTTCCTGGTTGCCGGTCAGCGAGCGGGCAAAGGCGCGCAGAAAGGGAATAAGTGCCAAAAGCTCGCTTTTGAAGTCGCCATCGCCGCTATCTTTGCCGGCTTCGACATGCTGGCGCAGGGGAGAAGAGGCTGTCATCACGACACCTTCTTGCCCGCGCGAGCATCCTCGGCATCGTCGATTTTGCGCAGCAAATCCAGAAAATCGTCCGGTATCGGCTCTTGGGCGACATCGTCATACATGCGGCGGAGTTCACGCCCGATCGCCCGCTGGCGAGCCCGTATGGCACGGGCTTTTTCGTTCGGCTTTTCCTCGTTCGACACGGTGTTATCCCATTGCATCTTAGGACGAGCACTCCTGAGGCGTCATATTCCCGCCCGTTTCACGCCCCATACAGGCCAAAACGCCCCCCAGTTCGAAAGGTTCCTACCCCCTATGGAACTTTTTCCACTGGCGGGAATTCCCAATTGGCGCTTTTCTTTAACCCTGAGGGAGCCTTTTCAATGAGCATGACGCAAACCCTTGCGCCGCACTTGCCTTATCTGCGCCGCTATGCCCGGGCGTTGACGGGGTCGCAGGCCTCGGGCGACGCCCATGTCCGTGCCGCGCTGCAGGCGCTTCTGGAGGGGGAGGAAGGCCTGCCGGAGGGCGTGCCGCCGCGGGTGGGCCTGTACCGGCTTTTCCACGCCATCTGGCAGTCCGGCGCGGAGCATTATGACGAAACGGAAGCTTCCGCCAAAGGCCCGGAGAACCGTCTGAAGACCCTCACGGCCTCCAAGCGGGCCGCCTTGCTCCTGACTGCGGTTGAGGCGTTTAGCCCAGAGGAAGCCGCGTTCATCATCGACGAGAGCCCGGACGAAATCGAAACCGCCATTCTGGATGCGCAAAAGACCATCGACAGCCAGCTGGCTAGCCGCGTTCTGATCATCGAAGACGAGCCCATCATCGCCATGGATCTGGAAAATTTGGTCACGGAGTTGGGCCATAAGGTGGTGGCTACCGCCACAACCAAGGACGAAGCGGTCGCCAAGGCCAAATCGGAACGCCCCGGCCTGGTTCTGGCCGACATCAACTTGGGCGAAGGCGGCTCGGGCATCGACGCCGTCAATGAAATTCTGTCTTCCTTTGATATTCCCGTGATTTTCATTACCGCCTATCCGGAGAAGCTTTTGACCGGAGAACGGCCGGAACCGACTTATTTGATCGCCAAGCCTTTCTTGCCCGAAACCGTGCAAGCCACGGTGGGCCAGGCGCTGTTTTTCCATCCGGTGAAACAAGCGGCCTGAAAGTCGATTATCATTTGCGAGTATCTGGAGAATTTGACATGGCCGCCAAAAAGAAGACCGCCACGGGTATCGACGCGCGCCTCGCGCAATTGCGTCAGGATTTCGAAGCCTTGCAGGACGACATCAAAGGCCTGGCAGGCGATGTGAGTGTGGTGGCGTCGGAGCGGGCCCAGGTCGCCATGCGTTCGGCCGAGGATGTGGCGGATCGCGCCATGCGGCTGGCCGAGGAAGCAGCGCGCGAAGCCAAGGTCATCGCAGGCGAGTTTCGCGAGGATGCCGAGGAGTGGGCTGAGGAGAATGCGGAAAGTCTGCGCACCAAAGTGCGCGAACAGCCCCTCACCTCGCTTCTGATCGCCGGCGGGATCGGCGCCTTCCTGGGCGCCATATTCTTGCGCCGCTAGGGCCGCCCGGTAATTCCCCTGGAAGCGGGGCTGTCGTAAGCTCGCGCCGGCAACAGCGATTGGGGGTTTCATGTTCGCGCGCCTGAGCGCAAAAGCGGTGCTTCTGGGAGCCGCCATCGCGCTGGTCTTTTTCGGCGTGGGCCTGATCGGCTTGGGCATCGCCGCCAGCCTGACGCCTCGGATTGGCGCTGCCTGGGCTGACATCATCACGGGCGCCATATTCCTGCTGCCCCCTTTGATTTGGGCGATCGCGCTGGTCAGTTCGCGCCCGCCCCGTTCCGCGCTCGCAGAAAGTGCCGGCGCCCGCCAGATCATGACCGCTATTGTCGCCGCCCTGGCCAAGGAAACGCCCTGGATCGCGGTGGTCGGCGCGGGACTGGCTGGCGTGGCGGAGATGTTCCTCAGCCGCAACAAAACCAAGAAATAGACGCCCGACGCCGGCCCGCGGGAACCCCGGTTGCCGGGCGAACGTTCTGCTTAAAGATCCTGGAGCAGAGGTTGCGTCATGCTGGGTTGGGCTCTCACATTCCTGATTCTATCGCTGGTGGCCTATTACGCGGGCTTTTTCGCGTTGGCAGGCACGGCCGCCGCCATCGCCAAGCTTCTGTTGATCGTCTTTGTGATCCTCTTGATCGTCAGCGCTTTTTCCGGCGCGCTGCGCGGCAGGCCACCCGTTTAGGGGCAACAGGGAGGGCTCGACATGCGTATTCCCAGTCGCATTCTGGAACATCCCATCGAAGCTGCGATCGCAAGTCTGCTGCTTCTGGGCCTGCTGTTTGGATCAAGCGAAATACCGGGCGCGAAAACGCCGGAAACCGCCCCGACCATGGCGGCCCAAAAACTCTAAAAAAGATTTCGAAGCCCGGAACCAACCTCCGGGCTCCTTGTTATTTAGGGCGAGCGGACGTCCGATCCGGAACGCCCCCAGCCCCTTCGACAGCCCGCCTCGGGTGTCCGCTCTCTTCCCCAAATTCCCAAGAACGTATTGCTTCTCAAGGCTTTTTGCCTTGGAGGGAACTTTTTGGCTCGGCCAGCTGCCAAAGACTAAAGCTGGCGATCTCGATTCCATTCCGCACCCGAGCCAGATCCGGACGCTGGGCCGCGAGCGTAAAATTCCTGATTACTATCTGATCCTGACCGCGGGCACGGTCGGCGACATAAAGCCAGGGACCTGTCCCGAAGCGCGCCACCGGCGCATCGAGATAGCGATTGGGCTGATCGATCGCGATGACGGCAAGCGTGGGCGCATAGAAGCGCAGCCAGGCCGTGGTTTCGTAATCGCCGGTGACGACAGCGCGGGCATTTTCCCTTTGCGCTTCGGCCTGGATCTTGAGACCAACATCCTTCATCCCGATACCCAGCAGCCGCGCCAGGGGATCGTGTTTCATCGGAACCACACCAGTTGCGGCTTGCGCATAAGCCAGCAGCAGCGCCAGGCCAGCCACCGGCATGGCGAGAAGCGAGCACCATCTGCGCCAATTCGACGACGCATCGGGCGCGAAGGCATCGGCCGCCAGGATCGCCAGCATGGGAAAGAGAAAACAGGGCCAGTTGCCTTGCACCCGGTCGTGCAAGGCATGGATCAGGAAATAGACCAAAGCGGGCGCGATCAGTGCCAAAAGCAGGAAGCGATCATCGTCCCGTGCTCGCGCATGCCAAGCTCCCAGCGCCGCCAGAACAAAAATAAAAGGCGTGGCCAGGCCAAGCTCCGCGCCCAGGAATTCGAACAGAAAACGTAAGGTGAGATGGCCGTTGGTGACGCGGCCGAATTGGAACGCGAATGTCATCCAGTGATGCTGCGATTGCCACCAGAGATTGGGCAGAAAAATCGCCAGCGCCAGCGCACCACCCACCCAGGGCCAGAAGCCTGTCAGCCAGCCACGCGCGCGTGGACTGACGAAGAGCCAGAACAGCGCGCCCGCGCCTACGAACAATCCGGAATATTTCGACAATAGGCCGAGCCCGGCAGCCAGACCGGCCCAAAGCCACCAATGGCCCTTGCCGCTTGATTGCAGCTTCGCCAGACAAAAAAGAAAAGCCGCTGTCGCGGCAATGGAGGGCGTGTCCGGCGTCAAGGCCAGCATCTCCACCCCGATCATCAGGGTCAGATTGAACAGCAACGCCGCCAGAGCCGCGCGCGTTTCGTCCTTGAGGATTTCGCGGCCTGCCTGCCAGACAAACAAGCTTGCCAGGATCGACAGAAGCACCCCGCCGAAGCGCACGCCGAATTCTGTGTCGCCGAACAGCGATGTGCCCAACCGGATCAGAAATGCGATCGCCGGCGGATGATCGTAATAACCGGCCGCCGGATATTTCGACCAAAGCCAGTAATAGGCTTCGTCGGCGGAGAGCGGCAGCAGGCCCGCCATCGCCGCGCGTACAAGGATCAGAAAGCCGATCAGGAAAAACGCGATCCGGCCTTGCGTCACCGCGCGCGCCAGACGAACAGGGTGGACATGGCGTAATTCCACAATGCGCCCATCAAGGCGCCGGCCGCGCCCGCCACCCACCAGACCTGGCGCTGGTAATAGAGCCAGGACGCAAGATCGACATTGGTGAGCGCGCCCACCGACCCGATCAGGCAGAACAACACAAAGCCCCGCAGCATGGCCAAGCCCTTCAGCCGCCGGTCGCGATAGGTGAGTTCATTGTTGAGCAGGAAATTGCTGGTCATCGCCACCAGGGTCGCCACGATCTGGGCGCCGCGAAAGGCATCAGGCATGAACACAAGCGCCAGCCGGAGCGCGATCAGATGGACCACCAGGCCCAACGTGCCGACGATGGCGAAAAACAAAAAACGCGGGTCCACCAGATCGCCGGTCATCTTGGCCAGCAGCAAGCCCAGAAATTCCACCCCGATCTGGGCGCTGAATTTACTTTCCCCGTCAAAACGGGTGCCGAACACATAAGGCTGCTCGGCAATGGAAAGGCGCTCGCCGCCTGTGGCCGCGATGTCGAGCAGGATCTTGAATCCCACCGGCGACAGAAGCGGCGCCATGTCCTCAAGCCGGTCCCGCCGCATCATGAAAAAGCCGCTCATCGGATCGCTCAGCGGAGTGCCTACCAGCCGGCGCGTGAGCCAGGTGGCCGCACGCGAGATCGCACCACGTTGCTTGGAGAAGCTTCCCGCGCTGCCGCCTTCGACATAGCGCGTGCCCGCGACCAGATCGGCGCCGCCCTTCAGCCGCTTCAGCATGTCGGGCAGCACTTTCTCGTCATGCTGCAGATCGGCATCCATCACGGCCACGAAGGGCGAGGCGGAAGACAACATGCCTTCGATGCAGGCCCCGGCCAGCCCTCGGCGCCCGACCCGCCGCAGGCAGCGCACGCGATTGTCGCTCCCCGCGATATCCTTGACGGCCTCGGCGGTTCCGTCGGGCGAATTGTCGTCGACGAAAATCGCTTCCCAGGAAATGCCGGACAGCGCGGCATCCAGCCGCCGCACCAGTTCGGCGACATTGCCCCGTTCCTTATAGGTGGGGACGATTATGGAAAGCTCGGCGCTGTGCATGCTCCCGGCCCGGCTCAGACCCGGCCTAGGTGAACGGTGGCTCGGCCGCCGTCAAGGCCCGCGCCGCCAACGTCCCGCTTAAAGACGGAAAAAGCTGAACCAGATGACAAGGCCCGCGATCACCGCCAGGGCCAGGCTGATATGCAGAACCCAGCGCACCGTGCCAGTTTCCACACCCTGCCGGGCTTCGACCGTATTCAGGTCTTTGCGTTCCTCTGCCATCGTCTTGAACTCCGCCTATTCCGCCGCGTGATTTTTTGGCGCTCGCCGGCGCTCGAGGTCCGCAATGACCGCACGGATCTCAGCTGTCCGCGCCGCATCCGCTTCCTCGGCCCAGGCCTCCAAAATCTCCAACCTCTCGCCATCGTCGAAACGGCGGTCGCGGACGACATCGCCTGGCAGGCGATAGAAGCGGCCTGGACGCGCCTTGATGTCTTCAAGCAATTTCTTTTTCGCCATGGCTCCGTCGGGATCTCACAGAGTTCAGATCCGGCCGGCCAAGGCCAGCACCAGCACGATCACCAGCACCAGGCCCAGCGTGCCGGACGGGTAGTAGCCCCAATTGGCGCTGTAGGGCCAAGCCGGCCAGGCGCCGAGCAGAAGAAGAAGCAGGACGACGATCAAAATGGTTCCAAGCATGGGCGAATTCCTTCCAAAAAAAGCGAGATCAATCCCTCACAAAACTCTTCGGCGAAGACACGGTTCCGTTTCGGGAAGGTCTTGGATTCCAACGTCTAAGCGTCGCGGCCGGGGTCCGCCAAATTTACGATGCGGCGCAGCGAAAGACCCGCGCGGGCGCGTTGTCAGGCAAGTGCGGCGGCCATTATACTGACGGCCGTTTCGGGGGGAAAAGGATGCCGTTGATTCCATCTTCCGTCGTGGAAAAAAGCTGGCGGCAGGCGCTTTCGCGCCTGGAAAGCGGCCGGCTGGAATTCACCGCGCCCAATGGCGAGCTTACGATCGCGGGCGGCAAGCTGCCCGGGCCAAATGCCCGGTTCCAGATCCGCGACTGGGACGTTCTGCGCCGCATCATGGCGCGCGGCGACATCGGGCTGGGTGAAGAATTCATCGCCGGCAGCTGGGAAACCGATGATGTCGAAGCGCTGGTCAGCCTTTTCCTGCTCAATCTCGATCAGCTGGAGGATTTCTCCCATGGCAGTTTCCTCAACCGCCTGGGCTTCGTGATCCACAATGCGCTGGTCAGGCGTAACTCCATCGCGGGCTCGGCGCGCAACATCAAGGCGCATTACGATGTCGGCAACGAATTCTATTCGCTGTGGCTCGACAAGAGCATGACTTATTCCTCGGCGCTTTATCAGGACGCCAAGGCGCTCTACGAGGCGCAGCAGAACAAATATGACCGCATCCTCTCCAAATTCGAGAAGCCGCGCGCCAGCGTGCTGGAGATCGGCTGCGGCTGGGGCGGTTTCGCGGAACGCGCGGCCGACGCGCAGCATCACGTCACCGGCCTGACCATTTCTCCGGCCCAGCACAAATTCGCCACGGAGCGCATGTCGGGCCGCGCCGATATCAGGCTGGAGGATTATCGAAAAGCCAAAGGAACCTTCGACAACATCGTTTCGATCGAGATGTTCGAAGCGGTGGGTGAGCATTATTGGCCGCAATATTTCGCCACGGTGGCCGAGCGCCTGAAGCAGGGCGGCCGCGCCATCGTCCAGACCATCACAATCCGCGACGACCTTTTTGCCGACTATCGCAGCCGCAGCGACTTCATCCGCCATTATGTCTTCCCCGGCGGCATGCTGCCGTCCCTGGGACGTTTCCGCGATGAGGCGGAGCGGGCCGGCCTGAAATTCGCCGGCGCCTTTGCCTTCGGCAAGGATTACGCACGTACCCTGCGCGAATGGTCGGAGCGCATGCAGGAAAGAAGCAGCGAGATCATGGCGCTGGGTCATGACCAGCGCTTCCTGCGCAACTGGCAATTCTATCTGGGCATCTGCGCCGCCGCTTTCAGCGTGGAGCGCACCAATGTCGTGCAGGTGGAGCTGGTCAATGCGTAGGAGCGACGGCCAGGGAAAGTGAGAGCATGCGTTGGCATGCGATCGGTTTCCCGAGCGGCGCCGGAAGCGCCCTCGAATTAATGGGCGCGTCCGCGCCCGGGGGAATTAATGGGCGCGTCCGCGCCCCGGCCGCGCGACCATCAAATTTTCTTCGGGCGCATCGCCGGCAGAAGCAGTAGCGCCAGTAGGAACAACGCGCCCAAAAGCCACCAGGCTTCGTTGCAAGCTTCCGTCAACGCGGCGCGCCGCACCATCGGCTCGATCAACGCCTTCGTCAGCGGATCGACCGGGCCCATGGGCCGGTTGTGAAACAGCTGCACCGGCAGGCCCGCTAGCGCGGCGGCTTTGGGATCGCCAGCCTGAAGCCGGCTCACCAATTGGGCGACATGATCCGGCGTGCGCTCGGTCAGAACCGTGTCGATGGCGGCGATGCCGATGGCGCCACCCAGATTGCGCATCAAATTGAAGAGGCCGCTAGCCTCCGCCACTTCGTGCTCAGGCCAATAATCCAGCGCCAGGCGGGTGGCCGGCAACAGACAGAACATCACCGCCAGACCGCGCAGCACTTGTGGCCAAAACAGCGCCTCATAATCGCTGGTGGTGGTGGTGAAGCCGTTGGCGATGAGGCCCGCGCCGAATAGGCCGAAACCCAGCGCGGTCAGGATACGACCATCAATCCGGGTCTCGGCCCAGGCGGCGAAGGGCGCGGTTAGAAGCTGGGCGGCACCGAATACGATCAGCACCTCGCCGACAGCGAGCGGCGTGTGGCTTCGCACCACGCCCAGAAAAAGCGACAGCAGATAGACCGAGCCGTAAAGCCCGAAGCCCAGCACGAAGCTCAGGCCTGAGCCCGCCGTGAAGCCCAGATTGCGGAAGCGCCGGAGTTGAACGAAGGGATGGGCAACTCTCAAAGCGCGATAAATTCCCAGGCCGCAAGTCGCGATGCAGACAGAAGCCAAGCCGAAAACGAAAGCGCCGCGCCAATGATAGGCGGGCGCTTCATGCAAAAGCCACTGCAGGCCCGCCAGAAAGGTTGCGAAGAGCACAAGCGTAGGAATGTCCAGCCGACGCAGCAAGACCAGCTGTGCGGCTTCGGCTTTCAAAGTCTGAAGAACGATCAGCGTCACCGCCAGGCCCGGCAAGATGTTGATCAGGAAGATCCAGTGCCAGGACTGTGTTTCCGTCAGCCAGCCCCCCAGAAGCGGCCCCAGCGTGGGCGCCAGCAAAGCAGCGACGCCAGCCAAAGTCGTGGCCAGCACATGCTGCCGTTTGGGGATCAGCACAAAGACGGCAGTGAAGACCGACGGGATCAGCATGCCGCCGAAAAATCCCTGCACCACGCGCGCCCAAACCAGCATCTGGAAATTCACCGAAAGGGCGCATATCCAGCTCGCCGCGACAAAACCCAGCGTGGCCAGCGCGAACAGCACACGCAGGGAAAGCGCGCGGGTCAGAATACCGGTGAGCGGGATCGCCACCACTTCCGCCATCAAATAAGCGGTCTGTATCCAGCCTAATTGTGACAGCGGGATATGGAGCGCGCCCTGGATGGCGGTCAGCGAAGAGGCCACCACCTGGATATCCAGTACCGCCATGAACATGCCCAGGCACATGGCCGCGAAACCGAACCAGAGCCGCGTGGGTGTCGTTTCCTGCTCACCCACCTTCGCCATTCAGCCCAACTCGCGCCTTGGCGCCAGCGCGGTTTCTTCCTCGCGAATGCGCCAGTAAAGCATCGCGGCGTTGGCGAGCGAAAAGACCACCGCCACCAGGATTTCCCCGAAAGCCAGCGGTAGCACCAGGATTTCGCCGGCCACGATCACATAATTGGGATGGCGCAGAAAACGATAAGGCCCCGTCCTGATCAACGGCGCGCCCGGCACCGAGATGATGCGTGTGGTCCAATAGGGGCCCAGCGTCGCGATCACCCAGACGCGCGCGCCTTGCAGCAGGACAAAGACGCCGATCCAGACCCAGTGAATGACCAGCGGCGCGGGCAAAAGCCACAAGACCGCCATCAGCCAGGCCATATGCAGCAGCACGATAAAGCGGTAATGGCTGGCGCCAATTTCCACCGCGCCTTTTTTCTTCAGCCTTTGGGTATTGCGGTTGGCAAGCACCAGTTCGCCAAAGCGCTGCAAGATGACCAAGCCGATGATGGCATAAGCCGTCCAGATCACGCTGCTTCCAATCCTTGGCCGCCGTCCAGCATCAAGAACGCCGCGGAGAAACCCGGCCCCAGCGCGGTCAAGAGCGTGCGTTGTTTCTTTCGCCTGATCTCCATGCGCTCCGCCACGAACAGAACCGTCACCGCCGACATATTGCCATAGTCGCGCAGAACCGCACGGCTATCCGTGAGGCCGAAGCGGGCGAGCCCCAGCGCGTCTTCCAGGGCGTCCAGCACCTTGGCGCCGCCGGGGTGACAGGCGAACGCATCGATGTCGGAAAGACCAAGCCCATTGCGGGTAAGGAAATCCTGCAGCAGCGACCGGAAGTCGCTGGCCACCAGATCGGGGATACTTTTGGCGAAGCGCGCTTTCAAGCCATCTTCCGCCATGTCCCAGCCCATCACCTCCAGCGAATGGGGCCAGGTATGCTCTCCTGCCGCGCCCAATTGGGGACCTTCGCCGCTGGTGGAAAGGATGGCGCCCGCCGCGCCATCGCCGAACAAAGCGGTCGCCACGATGTTGCTTTTAGACGTGTCGTTCTTGCGGAAGGTCAGCGCGCAAAGCTCGACTACCAGAAACAGCACTTTGCTGCCCGGCATAGCCCGCGCCAGATCGGCGGCGCGCGCAAGCCCAGTCACGCCGCCCGCGCAGCCCAGCCCGAACACCGGCAGCCGCTTGATGTCGCGCCTCAGCCCCATGCGGTCCACCAGAAGCGCATCCAGGCTGGGTGTGGCGATGCCGGTAGTGGAGACCGTGACGATGGCATCGATATCGTCCGGCTTGAGGTTGGCTTCCTCCAAAAGTCGGCGGGTCACGGTCTCCAGCAGCGTGACGGCATTGGCGACATAGAGTTCGGTACGGTCCAGCCAACCATGATCGCCCAGATACCATTCGATCGGCACGCAGGAATAACGCTGCGCGATGCCGGTATTCTCGAACACAGGAATGAGACGAGCGATGTCGCGCACTTGCGCAAACAGGCTCTTCGCGTAAAGCGCAGCTTCGCTTTGGGCGATGACGTGCGGAGGCACGGCCGTCTTCAAGGCCAGGAGGCGGGGACGCATGGATCCTCGTTCACGCAATCGATTGCGTTTTTTCTTGTTGTTATGCCCCGCGTCTTCTTACGAGCGTACGGACCCGAACACCAGCGGGCTTTACCTAAGCCTTTGTGCGAACGGCGTAAAAAGGGCTTAAATGCGGCGTTTTGAACACTTTTGGCGCATTGAAAAGCCATGCGTACGCATGTAAATCTCAATGCAATAGGGGCCCGACTTAAGAGGAAAAGTTGATGTCGTATGGGAAAATTGCCGCCGTCTCTTTGATGGCGGTTGGTTTGCTGTCGAGCCAGGCTTTCGCCGACGGGGACGCTACAAAAGGCAAGGCGGTCTTCGCGCGCTGCGCCATCTGCCACAATGTCGAAAAGGATGGCGGCAATGGCGTTGGCCCCAACCTGTTCGGAATCGCGGGCCGCAAGTCGGCGACAGCCGAAGGCTTCAATTATTCCGGTGCCATGAAGGCCGCAAACCTGACTTGGACCGATGAGAATCTGGCCAAGTACATCGCGGGGCCCGCCAAAATGGTCCCTGGCAACAAGATGGCCTTTGGCGGCATCGCCCAGAAGAGCCAGATCGCCGACGTGATCGCTTATCTGCATACCTTGAAATAGCCGATCTGTGACGGAATGACGCAGCAACCAATTGTTGCAGCGCACCAAAACTGACAAAGCTTTCGAACCCGGTACGCCGTGAACGTGCCGGGTTCGTTGACATTTGACAGGGACGATGCCTAGTTTTTGCGCCGCACAAGAGCAAAAGCGGCCGCGCCCGGCCCAAGGTTTCAAAAACCGCCTGAATGGGGACCCGATAACGTCATGAAGGTGCTGGTACCCGTGAAACGGGTGATCGACTACAACGTAAAAGTCCGCGTCAAATCGGATCAAAGCGGCGTCGATCTCGCCAATGTCAAAATGTCCATGAATCCCTTCGACGAGATCGCCGTCGAGGAAGCGGTGCGCCTGAAGGAAAAAGGCAAAGCGAGCGAAATCATCGCTGTGTCGATCGGACCGCAGCAAGCCAGCGAGACCATCCGCACCGCACTCGCCATGGGCGCCGATCGGGGCATTCTGGTGAAGAGCGAAGGCGAAGTCGAACCTTTGGTAGTGGCCAAGATTCTGAAAGCCATTGTCGAAGCCGAAAAGCCTGACCTGGTCATCACCGGCAAGCAGGCGATCGACGACGATTCCAACCAGACCGGCCAAATGCTGGCCGCGCTGCTGGGCTGGGGCCAAGGCACCTTCGCGCACAAACTGGAACTCAATGACGGCACGGCGAGGATCGAGCGCGAGATCGATGGCGGCCTTCAAACGGTAGAAGTGAAACTGCCCGCAGTGATGACCACCGATCTTCGCCTGAACGAGCCGCGCTACGCTTCCCTGCCCAACATCATGAAGGCCAAGAAAAAACCAATCGAGGACAAGACACCTGCCGATTACGGCGTCGATGTCACCCCGCGTTTGAAAGTGCTGAAGGTGAGCGAGCCGCCCAAGCGCAGCGCCGGCGTCAAGGTCAAGAGCGTGGCCGACCTTCTGGACAAGCTCACCGAAGCGGGCGTGCTCTGATGGCTTCGCTGGTCCTTGCCGAACATGACAACCAGACGCTCAGCGACACCACCGCCAAGACGGTGACGGCGGCGGCAGCCATCTCCCAGCCGGTGCATGTGCTGGTGGCAGGCTTCAATTGCGGCGCGGTGTCGGATGCGGCGGCCAAGATCGCGGGCGTGGAAAAAGTGCTGGTCGCCGACGATGCGCTTTACGCCCATAGGGTGGCGGAAACCATGGAGACGCTGATCCTCTCGGTCGCCGAGAAATATGACGCGATCCTGGCTCCGGCCACCACCACCGGCAAAAATATCTTGCCGCGCGTCGCCGCCAAGCTGGACGTGCCGCAGATTTCCGAAATCCTGAAAGTCGTTAGCGCCGACACTTTCGAGCGCCCCATCTATGCCGGCAACGCCATCCAGACCGTGCAGGCGTCATCGGGCAAAAAGATTATCACCGTGCGCACCACCACCTTCAAAGCGGCAGGTGAAGGCGGCAATGCCCAAATCGAAAAGATCGCCGCGGCCAGCGATCCCGGCACCGCGAAATTCGCGGGCGAAGCACTGTCCAAATCCGAACGGCCGGAACTTACCTCCGCCAAGATCGTGATTTCCGGCGGCCGCGGGCTGGGTTCGGGCGAGAATTTCAAATTGATCGAACGCGTCGCCGACCGGCTTCATGCCGCGGTGGGCGCCAGCCGCGCCGCCGTGGATGCCGGTTACGTGCCCAACGATTATCAGGTGGGCCAAACCGGCAAGGTGGTGGCGCCCGCTCTTTATCTGGCGGTGGGCATTTCCGGCGCCATCCAGCATCTCGCCGGCATGAAGGATTCCAAGGTCATCGCCGCCATCAACAAGGACGAAGAAGCGCCGATTTTCCAGGTCGCGGATTTCGGCCTGGTGGCGGATTTGTTCCAGGCCTTGCCGGAAATGGATCAAGAATTGGCCAAACGCGGCCGCTAACGCAAAGGTAGTCTCATGAGTATTCAACGCATCGGCGTGGTTGGTGCTGGCCAGATGGGCACGGGCATCGCCCATGTCCTGTCGCTTGCCGGATATGACGTGGTCCTTGACGATCTCAACAAGGACGCGTTGAGCAAGGCGCTGGGGAAAATCGAAAAGAACATGCAGCGTCAGGTGGCCAAGGGCATCATCGCCGAAGATCTGGTGAAGCCGGCCTTGGCGCGTATCCGCACCACCCAGTCCATGGACGATCTCAAGGATCGCGAGCTGGTGATCGAGGCGGCGACCGAAGACGAAGCGATCAAGAAGAAGCTGTTCCAGGAGTTGTGCCCCCGGCTATCGCCCACCGCCATGATCGCGACCAACACCTCGTCCATTTCGGTGACGCGGCTGGCGGCCTCCACCGATCGGCCCGAACGTTTCATCGGCCTGCATTTCATGAATCCGGTGCCCGTGATGCAGCTGGTGGAAGTGATCCGCGGCATCGCCACCGACGACATCACCTTCCAGACCGCGCTCGACATCGTCAAGCATGTGGGCAAGACCGCGGCTTACGCGGAAGATTTCCCCGCCTTCATCGTCAACCGCATCCTGCTGCCGATGATCAATGAGGCGGTCTATACGCTCTATGAAGGCGTCGGCAATGTGGATGCCATCGACACTGCCATGCGCCTTGGCGCCAATCATCCCATGGGACCGCTGCAACTCGCGGACTTTATCGGATTGGATACCTGCCTGGCCGTCATGCAGGTGCTTTACGAAGGCCTGGCGGATTCGAAATACCGTCCCTGCCCGCTCCTGGTGAAATATGTCGAAGCGGGATGGTTGGGCCAAAAGACAGGTCGGGGCTTCTACGACTATCGCGGCGAGCACCCTGTACCGACCAGATAAGGGCGCGGTCCTTTTGCGTCCTGGGTTCGTCGCGCGTACTCACGGGCTATACGCCCGCTCCGTGCGCGCTCCTGCCCAGCCCGCAAAATTCCTCGCGCCAGCCGTCAGCTGCCGGATAGACTTTTAAAATACGTCACGAATTGCGGCGAGGACCATTCGGCCGGTCCCTGCGCCTTGGCGATCTCTTTGCCGCTAGGATCGATCAGCACGGTCGTCGGCAAGCCATAGGCCCCGAAGGCGTGCAACAGCGCCAGTTCGGTATCGACATTCACGCCCAGCGAGTCCGCTTTGTGATCTTTGAGGAAAGCCGCAGCTTTCTCAGGCTTGTCATGGCCCACATCCACCGCCAGCACCTTGATACCCGGCACCGCCGCCTGCAGCTTCACCAGCGAGGGCAGTTCCGACACACAGGGCGCGCACCAGGTGGCCCAGAGATTGACCAGCACATAGCGGCCCTTGAAATCGCCGATGCTGTGTTTGCCGCCTTTGGCGTCGACAAAGGCGGTTTGGGGCACGGGCGGCGCTTTGGTCTCCGCAACCAAAGGCGCCGGCATGGCGGGCTTTGCGTGAAGGGGCCCGATCCCATATAGAACGCCACAGATTATTAGGACGGCCATCAGGATTGCGGCAGGCAAAAAGCGGCTTTTCTGCATAAGGCCTCGGGCAAGATCGAGCGATGACGGCGAACAAAATGTGGGGCGGACGGTTTGAAACCGGCCCCGCCCAGATCATGAGGGAGATTACCCCCTCCATAGATTTCGACAAGCGGCTGGCGAGCGAGGACCTGGCCGGTTCCCGGGCGCATGTGCGCATGTTGATGCAGGAAGCCATCGTGTCGCGCGAAGACGCCAGCCAGATCTTGATGGGCCTGGAGCAGATCGAAAAGGAAATCGCGGACGGAAAATTCGTCTTCAAGCGCGAGCTGGAAGACATCCATCTCAACATCGAGGCTCGGCTGACCGAAATCATCGGCCCGGCGGCAGGGCGGCTGCACACCGCGCGCTCGCGCAATGACCAGGTGGTGACCGATTTCCGGCTCTGGGTACGCGCGGCTTGCGAACGTGCCGACCATGGCCTGCTGGAATTAAGCCGTGCGCTGTTGAAGCAGGCGGAGATGCACGCCGCGACCATCATGCCGGGCTATACCCATACCCAGCCGGCCCAGCCGGTCACTTTCGGCCATCATTTGATGGCTTATGTGGAAATGTTCGCGCGCGACCGCGGCCGTTTCGAGGACGCGAAAAAACGCCTGAATGAATCGCCGTTGGGCGCGGCGGCGCTGGCGGGCACTTCGTTCCCCATCGACCGCGACGTGACGGCAATGACCCTGGGCTTTGCGCGCGCCATGCGCAATTCCATGGACGCCATCTCGGCGCGCGACTTTGCGCTGGAATATCTGGCGGCGGCGGCGATCTGCGCGGTGAATTTGTCGCGACTGGCCGCTGAGCTGGTGCAATGGTCGATGCCTGCTTACGGTTTCGTGAAGCTGTCGGACGCTTTCACCACCGGCTCCTCCATCATGCCGCAAAAGCGCAATCCCGATGCCGCCGAACTGATCCGGGGCAAGACAGGCCGCGTGCTGGGCGATTTCGTTTCGGTGGCGACCATGGTCAAGGGCCTGATGTTGACCTTCAACTCCGATATGCAGGAGGACAAGGAACGGGTGTTCGATGCCGCCGACACGATCGACCTGTCCTTGGCCGCCATGGCGGCGATGGTCGCCGATCTGACGGCCGACACAGCCAAGATGCGCGCCGCCGCCGAGCCCGGTTTCACCACCGCCACCGATCTGGCGGACTGGGTGGTGAGGGTCTTGAAGAAGCCGTTCCGCGAGGCGCATCACATCTCCGGTAGCATCGTCAAACGGGCCGAGGAATTGGGCGTCACCCTGGACAAGCTTCCGCTGGCCGAGATGCAAAAGATTGATCCCGCCATCACTCAAGCGGTTTTCGACGTTCTCTCCCTGGAGGCATCCGTCAATTCCCGCATGAGCCTGGGCGGCACCGCGCCCAGTCGCGTCAAAGAGCAGATTCATTTTTGGCGAGAGAAGTTGAGATGAGCTTGTCAGATTCTTTCTGGTCGCACGGCGGACGGAAAAGTGGCTCCCGCCGGTACGCTGTCGCTACCGGCTCCTGGTCGATGCTCCATCTGGCGTGAGAAATTAAAATGAAAAAACTTTTCCTGGTCGCGTTGCTGTCGCTGATGGCGGCGTCCTGCGGCGTCAAGAACGAACTGGTCAAGCCGGACGGCACGACCACGCCCAAGAATCAACCCGATCCCTCGCGTCCGCCCTATCCCATCGGCCGGTAGGTCCACGAGCCCCAAAGATGAATTTCTTTTCCTACAAGAACGGCATCCTGTCGGCCGAAGAGGTAGCGCTGGACCATCTGGCGGAGGAAGTCGGCACGCCCTTCTATTGCTATTCCAGCGCCACGCTGGAGCGGCATTATAGAGTCTTCGCCGGCGCGTTGCCGCTAGACTCGCTGATCGCCTTTTCCGTCAAGGCCAATGGCAATCTGGCGGTGTTGAAGACGTTGGCGAAGATGGGCGCGGGCGCGGATGTGGTCTCCGCCGGCGAATTGAAGAAGGCCCGCGCCGCCGGCATCGCCGCCGACAAGATCGTATTTTCCGGCGTGGGCAAGACGTCCGACGAAATGCGCCTGGCCTTGGCGGAAGGCATCTATCAGTTCAACGTCGAAAGCGAGCCGGAGCTGGAAACACTGAACGGCGTGGCGCTCGAACTGGGCAAGCGCGCGCCGGTCACCTTGCGCATCAATCCCGACGTGGATGCCAAAACCCACGCCAAGATCACCACCGGCACGTCGGAAACCAAATTCGGCATTCCCTTTGCCCATGCCCGCGAAGCGTACAAGCTGGCGGCGGCGCTGAAAGGAATCGCGATCGTCGGCATCGACGTCCATATCGGCAGCCAGATCACAGATTTGGAGCCGTTCGAAGCCGCCTTCCGACGCGTGCGCGAACTGACGACCATCCTGCGTTCCGACGGCCACGCCATCGCACGGCTTGATCTGGGCGGGGGGCTGGGCGTGCCCTATATCGAAAGCAATCAGCATCCGCCGGACCCGGTGGCCTATGGCGCCATGGTCGCAAAAGTGACCGAAGGTCTTGATTGCCGCCTGGTCTTTGAGCCCGGTCGACTGATCGCCGCCAATGCGGGTGTGCTGGTGACACGCGTCATTTATGTGAAGCGCGGCGACGCCAAGACCTTCCTGATTGTCGATGCCGGCATGAATGATTTGATCCGGCCGGCTCTCTATGATTCCCACCATGAGATTGTGCCGCTAAGGGAACCCGAACCCGGTGTGGAACGCATTAAATATGACGTGGTGGGCCCGGTCTGCGAAACTTCGGATCTTTTCGCGGGCGGACGGGGCCTGCCCGCGCTGAAATCGGGCGATCTTGTGGCAATCCAGTCGGCGGGTGCTTACGGCGCGGTGATGTCCTCTTCTTACAACGCGCGGCCGCCCGCGCCGGAGGTCTTGGTCAAGGGCGCGGAATGGAGCATTGTTCGTTCCAGACTGACCCATGAGCAGCTCATCGCAGAAGACCATATCCCCGGCTGGTTGGCCGGCTGACGCCAGGGCGCGCGGCAGCGCCAGGCTGAGACGCCGCCTGGGCTGGGCGCGCATTGTCATCTTCATCGAGCGGCTCGCACCCGCCCTGTGGCCCGCCATCGGGATCATGGGCCTTTATTTCGCGCTGGCCTTATTTGGCCTCTTCACCGTCACACCGTGGCTGGTGCAGTCGCTGATCCTGGCGGCCACGATCACCGCTGTGGGCCTGGCGCTGGAGGACGGCTTTCGTGATTTTCGCCTGCCCGCCAGGCAGGACGCCGCGCGGCGGGTGGAACGCGATAACAAGCTTCTCCATCGCCCCATTTCCGAAGGCGACGACATGCTGGTGGCGGGCGACGGCGATCCCGTGGCGCTGGAATTGTGGGCGCGTCATCGGGCGCGGGCGCTTCCGGACCGGCTCCGTCCGGCCTGGCCTGATCCGGATTTCGATGCCCGCGACCCGCGACGCCTGCATTTGATCCTACTGGTGTTGTTGACGGCGAGCCTGATCGCAGCGCGCAGCGAGTGGCGGGAACGGCTGATCGGCGCATTCGACAGCGGCGCGGCCAATGGCATCAGCCTGGACGCCTGGGTCGATCCACCGCCCTATACTGGCATCGCGCCCATTTATCTGCCAGCCGGTGAGCGCCGCGTCATCGCGGTGCCCGCCGGCTCGATTCTCAATCTGCGCGCTCATGGCGCCAGCCACGCGCCGGGCGTGAGCTTGGGCGATCTCAACCCGCCACGCTTTAGCGGCACGGCGGGTGAATATTCCGTCACGGCCAAGCTTACCCATGGCGGACATGTGCGGGTGCAGGCCAGCGGCCATCGCATCGGCGCTTGGAATCTCAATGTCATTCCCGACCATGCGCCGGTGATCGCTTTCACCGCACCGCCATCGGCGACGGAGCGGGATGCCGTCAAATTTTCCTTCAAGGCGAGCGACGATTACGCGGTCATGTCGGCAAAGGTGGTGATCCGGCCGCACGGCAAACCCGGCGCGCCTGTCGTGATCGATCTGCCGCTGGCGCCAGCCAAGAGCGTGGCACAGACCAGCTATTCCGATCTCACCGGTCATCCCTATGCCGGACTGACGGTGGATGCGCATCTGGAAGCCCGCGACGGCGCCGGCCAGGTCGGCGTCAGCAAGACCATCACATTCCGCCTGCCACAGCGCGTCTTCACCGATCCTCTCGCCCGGGCCTTGATCGAACAGCGCCAGGCGCTCGCCACCAGCGACAATCGCGAGAGCCGTCGCGCCATCGCCGAGATGCTGAACGCGCTCACCATCGCGCCGGAGAAATTCTATGCCGATCAGGCCGGCGTCTATGCCGCCATCCGCGCCGCCTATTGGGGCGTGCGCGCGATCAAATCGCAGAGCGACATACAGCATGTAGAAGATCTGCTGTGGCAGACCGCCATGGCGATCGAGCAGAAGGGCATGCTCGCCGCCGCCAACAATCTGCGCGAATTGCAGGCGCTGATCACCGCCGCCATGGCTGCGCATGCGCCGCAGGAAGTGATCGACCAGCTCTTGCAGCGCTACAATCAGGCCATGCAGCGCTATCTGAGCGCGCTGGCGCAGAACGAACAGAATGCCGGCAAGCAGCCGCAGCCCGACGATCCCAACGCCAAGACCTTGGGCTTCGACGATTTGCAAAAACTGATGCAGGCGATCCAGCAATTGTCGCAAAGCGGCAATCGCGAGCAAGCGGCCCAGATGCTGGCCGCGCTGCAGAACATGCTGGAGAATATGCGCGTCTCCCGCCAGGCCAACGGTCAGGGCGCGGGCAGCCAGCAGAATTCCGAATTGAACCGCGCCATCCAGGAATATGGCGACCTAATGGGTCAGCAGCGCGCCTTGATGGATAAGACGCTGCGCCAGCAGCAGGGTAAGGGCGATCCCAAGGATGGCGGTTCCCAAGGCCTCGCTCGCCAGCAACAGGAATTGCGCAAGAAGTTAGACGAAGCCCAACAACGGCTGGGATCCAAACTGGGCAAAGGCTTGGGCAAAGCCGGGCAGCAGATGGATCAGGCGCAGAAATCCTTAAACGGCAAGGATTTGATGAATGCCCGCAATGCCCAGGAAAACGCCCTGTCCGAGATGCGCCAAGGCGCCGATGAACTCGCCAAGGAAATGCAGAACGGCAAATACGGCCAGAACAACGGCCAGGAAGATCCCTTGGGCCGCGGCCAAACCGGGCCCGGCCCCGGCATCAAACTGCCGGACGCCAACGATTTGGCCCGGGCGCGCGACATTCTCAAGGAACTGCGCCGACGCGCCGGCGAACGCGGACGTCCGCCACAAGAGCTGGATTACATCGACCGGCTGCTGCGCGAATTCTAAAAGCGGTTCCAGGAAAAGTGTTACGCGTTGATGCGCTGCCGCTACCAACTCGGTGCGGAACTGCGACAATAAAAAATCTTAGACTTTCCCAATATACGGCAAAGTACGATAGCGCCCGGCATCGTCCATGCCATAGCCAATCACGAAGTCGTTGCCGATCTCGAAGCCGACATGATCGGCCTTGGCCACCGCGCCGGGCTGCCGCTTGTCCAGCATCACCACCACCCGCACGCTGGCCGCGCCCGCGGCTTCGATCAACGAAGCCGCCTTCTTGATGGTGCGACCTGCGTCCAGCACGCCATCGATCACCAGCACATGGCGGCCCGCGATCTGTTCCGACGGACCCGCGATCATGGAAATCGCGCTCGCCACCCGCTTGTCGCCATAGGATCTGAGCCACAGCATCTCGATATCGAGTGGAACGCCTTCTCGCGCCAGCGCGCGCACCAGATCGGCAGCAAAGACAAAGCCGCCCACCAGGATGGGCATGGCGATATCGGGCCTCTTGGGCAGGGCCGCGATGTCGCGCGCCAGCTCCTGCACGCGGGTTGCAATCTCTTCGGCGCTGAAAAGAACCGGTATCGCGGATGCCTCAGCCATTGGGCGCGAAACGCACTTCCAAATGCCGGGCGGCGGTGGGCGGGCTGGAAAGCCGGGTGAGAAACGGTGACGATTGGCCCGGCTTCAAACTCTGCACATTGGGCGTGAAGCTCCAATGATAGAGTTCGTGATTGTTGGCGTCGCTCAAGGTCACGCGCACGCTTTGCGGCACCGGCAATTCGCGCCGGCCGGAATTGACGATACTGCCGGTGACGGCCAGCACCAATTGGCCGTCTTCATTCTCGCGCCGGTAATCGACATGCGCGAAATCGATACCCTGGGCGCTCACTTTGAGTCCCAGCACGGAATAAACGCTAGCCGATTGCGGCCAGATCATCGAAATCTCTTGGCGGTAGCGCACCAGCGAATAGCCGATAGCGAGAATGACCAGGATCAATCCCACCCAGCCCGCCAAGACCGCCACCATGGCGCCACGCGGCGCGGGCTCCGGCTCGGTGTGGGTCGCGGCGGGCGCGAAAATCCGGGTTCGTGAGGGGCCCGGCTCGGGCGCACGCACCGGCTCGTCGGCCTTGATCACCATTTCCGGCTCGGGTTGGGGCGTAGGTCCCGCCTGGTGCCAGACATGACCGCATTTGGCGCAGCGTACCTGCCGGCCCTGGGGCGGGAATTTCGCCTCGTCGGCCTGGTAGCGCGTATCGCAGGAAGGGCAGGTGAGGATCATGGGCGGGGCGGAGGTTTCACTGCGAAAATACGGGCCGCGCCGGATGACCGCAAGGCATGGCGCACGCTATGGTTGGAATCATGGTTCGCTTCGAAAATGTCGGCATGCGGTACGGTTCCGGACCCGAAGTGCTGCGCGATGTCACCTTCGACTTGGAAGGCGGCTCTTTCACCTTCCTGACCGGGCTTTCGGGCGCAGGCAAGACCACGCTTTTGAAGCTGATCTATCTGGCCGAACCGCCATCGCGCGGTCTCATCACCCTGTTCGGGCAGGAGCTGGCCACCGCCAAGCGCCAGGACTTGCCGCCGTTGCGCCGCCGCATCGGCGTGGTGTTCCAGGACTTCCGCCTGCTCAACCATCTCTCCGTTTACGATAATGTCGCGTTGCCGCTCCGCCTGGCCGGACGCCGCGACCAGGATTATGCCCATGACGTCAAGGAATTGCTGTCTTGGGTCGGATTGGGCGACCGGATGCAGGCCAAGCCGCCCACCTTGTCCGGCGGCGAGCAACAGCGCGTCGCCATCGCCCGCGCCGTGGTGGCCAGGCCCGACCTTCTGATCGCCGACGAGCCCACCGGCAACGTCGATCCCGACATGGGCGCCCGCCTGATCCGCCTGATCGGTGAACTGAACCGGCTGGGCACCACGGTTCTGATCGCCACCCATGACCGCGCCTTGATCGAAGCCGCGCGCGCCCGCGAGATGCGGCTGGTGGACGGACGGCTGGTGGAACTGCGCACGCCCGTGAGCGTCACCTCATGAGAGAGAAAAATCCCATCATGCCCCGCGACCAGGGGGCGGCGCCCTTGGACTTTGTCATCGCGGTGATGGCCTTCCTAGCGGCCCTGGCGCTGGGCGCCTCGCTTATCGCCGACCGGGCCACCCAAGGCTGGAGCCAGGGACTGGCGGCCAAACTCACGGTGCAGGTGGTACCGCCCGACAGCGGCGACGCCAAGGCAACGCTGGAGCGCGAGACCGATGCCGCGCTGCGGCTTCTGCGCGCCACACCCGGCATCGCCCATGCCGAGCCTCTATCCGAAGCCGATCTGGACGCGCTGGTGGCGCCTTGGGTGGGACAGAACGGACTGACCGCCGATATCCCCCTGCCCCGTCTGATCGACGCCTCCATCACGCCGGGGGCCGATATCGATGTCGCCAAGCTGACCGAGGACCTGAAACAGGCGGCGCCGCACGCCAACCTGGACGATCATAGCCGCTGGATGAAAAGGCTCTCCGCCGTCGCCAACACGGTGCGTTACTCCGCATACGGAATATTACTGCTGATCGCCGGAGCCACGGCGGCGGCGGTATCCTTCGCCACCCGCGCGGGTCTTGAAGCGCATCATGAGATGGTGGCGTTGCTGCATCAGATGGGCGCGCGCGCCACCTTCATCGCACGCACGGTGGAGCGGCATTATCTGATTTCCGCCTTCTTCGCCGCCCTTCTGGGCGCGCTTTGCGCCATCTTGCTGTTTCTGGGCGCGAGCGGGCTCGAGCAGTTCGGCGTCGAGGCCGTGCCCTTCCTGCCGCCCTTGTCGCTTTCCTGGAAAGAAATGCCCTGGCTTTTGACGGTCCCCGCCGTCACCGCCTTGATCGCCTGGGCCACGGCGCGGGCCTCGGTTCTTTCTGTCGTGCGCGCCATCTACTAACATCGACCTCGCATGATACGCGGCTTCTTCATGGCGGTGATCCTGGTGGCGCTGGCTTATAGCGCGGGCTTTGTACTGTTCGTTTCGCTTCTGCCGATGACCCCGGACGAGGTTCCCAAGGCCGACGGCATCGTGGTCCTGACCGGCGGCGGCACACGGCTCGACCGCGCCGAAGCCTTGTTCGAACATGGCGTGGGCAAGAGGCTTCTTATCAGCGGTGTCGATCAGGCCACCACCAAGGAGACATTGAAACACATCATGCATGGCGGCCCGCGCTTCGATTGCTGCGCCGATCTGGGCTATGCGGCGGAAGACACCAGAGGCAATGCCCAGGAAACCAAGGCTTGGACGCAAGCGCATGATTTCCATAGCCTGCTCTTGGTCACCGCGCGCTATCACATGCCGCGTTCGTTGCAGGAATTTTCCGCCGCCATGCCGGATGTGGCCTTCACGCCCTATCCGGTCGAACAGGGCCGCATCGATCTTGCCGGCTGGTGGCATTACCCCAAGACCGTGCTGCTGCTGCATCGGGAATATGTGAAATATCTGGCCAGCCTCGTCACCACCAGCATGGCTCGGGCATGATCGCATTCCGCTCGGCCTTGTTCATGGCCTGGTTCCTGTTGTTGACGGCTGCGATGGCGATCCTTTTCCTGCCGCTGCTGGCGGTCCCGCGCAAAGCCACGGTGTGGATGGCGCGATACTGGGCGCGCGCCACGCTTTGGGGATTGCGCGTGCTGGCGGGGGTGGCTGAGCGGCGGATCGGCGATGCGCCCAGGGGTGGCGTGCTGGTCGCCTCCAAGCATATGAGCATGTGGGACACGTTGGCGCTTTACCTGGCGCTGGACGATCCCGGCATCGTGCTCAAGCGCGAATTGCTGCGCATTCCCTTTTACGGCTGGTATCTCGGCAAGGCCGCGGCCATTCCCATAGATCGCGCCGCAGGCGCCGATGCGCTCCGCCGCATGACCCATGCTGCCAAGCAGGTGCTGGCGGATGGCCGGCCCATCCTGATTTTTCCAGAAGGCACGCGCAAGAAACCTGGCATGCCGCCGGATTATAAGCCCGGCGTGGCGGGCCTCTATAATCTTCTGGGCGTGGACTGCGTGCCTGTTGCTTTGGATTCGGGCCGCTATTGGCAAGGCTTCTTCAAATATCCCGGCATCATCAGCCTTCAATTCCTGGAGCCGATCCCACCGGGCCTGAAACGCGCGGCCTTCATGCGCGAGCTTGAGGAGCGGATCGAAACCGCCACCGACCGGTTGCTGAAAACATGAACGCTGCCAGGAAGAGTTGCGGTCCCTGTCATGCCTGCTGTGTCGAACTCATCATCGACACACCGGAGCTTCAGAAAAAAGGCCAGACGCCGTGCCAGTATCTTTCCGGCGGCCGGTGCGGCATCTATGACAAGCGCTTCAAGATTTGCCGCGAGTTTCTTTGCGGCTATCTGCTCTTTCCCGAACTCGACGAGGGCTGGCGGCCGGACAGGAGCGGCATCCTGGTGCTGCAAGTGGCGCAGGCGAGTTTGCCCAAGGCCTATCAAGGGGCAGGGCATGGCATTCAGCTTCTGGTTACTGGCGGCGAAGCGGCGATCTTAAGGCCGGGCTTCGCGGAATATGTCTTCGGCCTCGTACTGGGACGGGTCGGCGTCTATCTGACGGCGATGATTCCGCGCGCCATGCTGAACCAATATCTGGAACCCTTCGTAGCGGCGGGCGACCTGGAAGGGATGCGGCGCACGCTTTTGCATGTCTACCGGCTTCTGACCGGCAGCGGGAAACGCCTAGGCTTTTTGAGGCTTTTGCCGCACCTTTATAGGTTGGAGATTGAGAAGCTCAACCTTCGGATGAAACGATAGCTAAAACAATAACTTACGGCGGCTCCGGGGCCTGGTAAAAGCAACCCAAAACGCCATATTAAGCGGGGTTCCGTCTCATGGTGGCGCAACTCTGGCGGATATGATTGGTAATGCCTTGATGAGCGAAATCTCCCGACAGATCTGGGACATGAAGTACCGCTTCAAGGCAGCGGACGGCACGCCTATGGACCGGGATGTGGCGGACAGCTGGACGCGTGTGGCCGCCACCCTCGCCCTGGCGGAAGCGCCCGAGCGGCGCATCAGCGCGGCGCAATCTTTCGCCGCCGCGCTCAAGGACTACAAATTCCTGCCGGCGGGACGGATCCTGGCGGGCGCGGGCACCGGCCGCAGCGTGACCCTGTTCAACTGTTTCGTGATGGGCGCCATTCCCGATTCCATGGACGGGATTTTCCTGTCGCTGCGCGAGGCGGCGCTGACGCTGCAGCAGGGCGGCGGCATCGGCTACGATTTCTCCACCTTGCGGCCCCAGGGCGCGCCGGTGGCGGGCGTGGGCGCCGACGCGTCGGGGCCCGTCTCCTTCATGGAAGTGTGGGATGCGATGTGCCGCACCATCATGAGCGCGGGCTCGCGCCGCGGCGCCATGATGGCGACGCTCGCTTGCGATCATCCCGACATCGAAGCCTTCATCGACGCCAAACGCACAACCGGCCGGCTTTCCAACTTCAATCTGTCGGTGCTGGTAAGCGACGCCTTCATGCAGGCGGTGGCGGATGACGGCGATTGGACCTTGCAGTTCCAGGGGCGCGCCTATCGCACCTTGAAGGCAAAGAGCCTTTGGGACCGCATCATGCGCTCGACTTATGACTATGCCGAGCCGGGCGTGATCTTCATCGACCGCATCAATGAAGAGAATAACCTTTCCTATTGCGAGACCATCTCGGCGACCAATCCCTGTGGTGAGCAACCTTTGCCGCCTTATGGCGCGTGTCTCCTGGGCTCCGTCAATCTCGCCAAACTGGTGCGCAATCCGTTCGAGCAGGATGCCCATCTTAACCTGGACGCGCTGGCCGATCTCACGTCGACCGCCGTCCGCATGCTGGACAACGCCATCGATGTGTCGCGCTTTCCCCTGGAAGCGCAGCGACAGGAAGCCTTGGCCAAGCGGCGGATCGGGCTGGGCGTCACCGGCCTTGCAGACGCGCTGATCTTTTGCCGCACGCGCTATGGCTCGCCGGAAAGCGTGGCGCTGATCCAGAGCTGGCTTTCGACCATGCGCCAGGCCGCCTATCGCGCCTCCATCGAACTGGCGCGGGAGAAAGGTGCCTTCCCGCTTTTCGACGCCACCGAATATCTCGCCCGTCCCCATATCCAGGCCCTGCCCGACGATGTCCGCGCCCGGCTGACCCAGCATGGCATCCGCAACGCCCTTCTCACCTCCATCGCGCCCACCGGCACGATCTCGCTCTTGGCCGGCAATGTCTCCAGCGGCATCGAACCCATCTTCGCCTTCAGCTATACCCGCAAGGTGCTGCAGCCGGATGGCAGAAAGAAGGACGAATTGGTCGAGGATTACGCCGTGCGGGCTTTCCACGGCCGTTTCGGCGCCGACGCCGCCTTGCCGGACTATTTCGTCACCGCCCAGACCTTGAAGCCGCAGGATCATTTGGCGGTGCAGGCCGCGGCGCAGCCTTTCATCGACAGCGCCATTTCTAAGACCATCAATGTGCCGGCTTCGATCTCCTTCAAAGATTTCAAGGACGTTTATCTCGCGGCCTATCGTGACGGCTGCAAAGGCTGCACCACCTATCGCCCCAACGATGTGACCGGCGCGGTCCTGTCGGTGGAGGAGCCCAAGGACGCCGTACCCCTGGAAGCCATCATCGCCCAGGGCGGGGACGAGCCGGAACTGCCCTTGCCACCACCCGAGCCCAGAGAACGCGGCGCCGTGGTCTATATGACCAAGCCGCTGGATCGGCCGGACTCTCTTCTCGGCCGCACCTACAAGATCAAATGGCTGGAAAGCGATCACGCCTTCTACATCACCATCAACGATGTGGAACGGGACGGGCGCAGGCGGCCCTTCGAGATCTTCATCAACTCCAAGAATATGGAAGCCTATGCCTGGGCGCTGGCGCTGACCCGCATGATCTCGGCGGTGTTTCGGCGCGGCGGCGATGTCTCCTTCGTGGTGGACGAGTTGAAGGCGATCTTCGATCCGCGCGGCGGCCAATGGATGAGTGGTCGCTATGTGCCCTCACTGCTGGCGGCTATCGGCGAAGTGATCGAGCGCCATATGGTGGAGATCGGTTTTCTGGGACTGCGCGCCACGCCGCAACTGGCGCCTGCGGTGGACCGACTGCCGCGCGAGGGCGCGCCCGCCCATTTCTGCCCTCGCTGTGGCGAAGCCACCTTCGTGAAAATCGAAGGTTGTGATTCGTGCTTGTCCTGTGGCTACTCGAAATGTGGCTGACTTATTGTGGTCGCGCGGCCGGACGGAAAACCGGTATCCACTTTTCCTGGCCGCGCTCCGTGGCTATTCCAAGTGTGGTTAGTCTCCTGAGATGAGCTACTCGAGTCGCGTCTGGCTTTACGCGCCGCTGGCGCTGTTTCTTGGCCTCGCCATATGGGTGATGAGCCATTGGTGGCTGGCCGCCCAGGACATGGACCAGAAGTTGAATGCCTTGAACGGGCATCAGGCCATTCCCGGTGTTCGGGTCTCCTGGAGCAAACAGACCATCGCAGGCTTTCCCTTCCGCCTGGATGTGGTGCTCGAGAATCTGTCCGTGCGCGCGGAAGCGCCGCGGGGGCCGGTCAGCTGGATGAGCGACCATTTCGCGCTGCATGCGCTCACCTATGGCCGCAGCCAGGACGTGTTCGAGGCGGCGGGTCGGCAGGTCTTGGCGTGGACCGATGCTGACGGCGCGCAACACCAGCTCACATTTCTGCCAGCCACCCTGCGCGCTAGTGCGATCGAAGATGGACGTGGGATCAGCCGTTTCGATTTGGACATGCTGGACGCGGGCGGAAAAGGCACCGATGGCGCAGCTTTGACTGTCGGCCGGGCGCAGTTCCATCTCAGGCGCGATCCCCAAGCCGACGCGCTGGACGTGATGCTGAGCGCGGTGGAAGCGAAGGGCGCCACGCCGTTCGGCGACCATATCCGCAGCATGGAAGTCTATGGCCAGATCACCCAGGGCGCGGCCTTCACCCGCCTTCTAACGGGCAAGACCGGCCTGATGGATGCGCTCATGGCCTGGCGCCATGACGGTGGCAAGCTCGTCGCAAACAAGGTGGGTATCCAGTCCAGCGCACTGACCACACAAAGCGCCGGCCCCGAATTGGAGCCGGCCCTGCGCGTTCTGCTATTCCCTTTGTATTAGGATTTGCGCCCAAAATTCGGCTCCGCGGAATCCTGACCGATATCCACGATGGAGCGGCGGATGGCGCGGGTGCGGGTGAAAAGATCGAACAGCGCCTGTCCGTTGCCGTCCCGCACCGCCCGCTGCAACAGACTCAAATCTTCGTTGAAGCGCCCCAGCACTTCCAGCACCGCTTCGCGATTGTTGAGGAAGACGTCGCGCCACATGATGGGATCGGATGCGGCGATGCGGGTGAAGTCGCGAAAACCGCCGGCGGAAAATTTGATGACTTCGGTTTCCGCTACCTTTTCCAGATCATGCGCCGTGCCCACGATGTTATAGGCGATCAGATGCGGCACATGGCTGGTCATCGCCAGTACCAGATCATGGTGACCGGCATCCATCACTTCCACCTGGCTGCCGCAGCCTTCCCAGAAGCGTTTGAGCTTTTCCACCGCCGCCAGGTCGGCGCCGGCCGGCGGGGTGATGATGCACCAGCGATGCTCGAACAAACTCGCGAACCCCGCATCGGGGCCGGATTGCTCGGTGCCGGCGATGGGATGGGCGGGCAGGAAATGCACGCCCTTGGGCAGGAAGGGCGAAACATCCTTCAGCACCGCGCTTTTCACCGAGCCCACATCCGATAGGATGGCGCCCGCCTTCAGATACGGCGCGATGGCGGCGGCGAGTTCTTTGTAACTGCCCACCGGCGAACACAGGATCACCAGATCAGCGCCCTTCACCACATCCGCCGCGGTGGGCGCAACAGCAACCAGTTCCAGTTCGGCGGCACGGTGACGCACCGCGTCGCTGACGTCATAGCCGGCAATGGTCGCGCCCAAGCGTTGCCGCTTGACGGCATGCGCCAGCGACGAGCCGATCAGGCCCAAGCCGATCAGGGCGATGCGTTCAAACATCAGCGCGCCCTACGAATTCGCGCAAGGCGGC
>Ga0134128_10000387_pt1 | contig 61640 bp, 46 predicted proteins | sample KB31754_FD_96462 | JGI IMG/M metagenome (GOLD analysis project Ga0134128, IMG submission 96462) | Terrestrial soil microbial communities with excess Nitrogen fertilizer from Kellogg Biological Station, Michigan, USA - KB3-175-4 | ecosystem: Environmental > Terrestrial > Soil > Unclassified ... | reverse complement strand
TGCCCGGCTGCCCAACGCAGACGCCGTGCAGTCGGTGGAAGTCGATTCCGTCGATCTGGGAGAGAAGGCCGCTGTCACGCCGCAGCGCAACGGCCACCAGCTGACGATCACCGTGCCCAAACACGGCAAAGCGACGGTGATTCTGCTGCACATGAAAGGCTAGATTCGTGAGGAAGAAGTAACTGATATGGATATTGAGAATAAAGGTCCCGCAAAGCCTCCTTCGCAGCATGGTGTGGCTCGGCGGGACTTTCTCAAAGCCTCTTTGGTGGGCGCTGCCGGAGTAACAGTGGCATCTTCGATTGCCAAAGAAGCTTTTTCATTGACTGAATCGTCTTCCTCACGCCGTCCGAATATCCTTTACATCCACTCCCACGACACAGGACGTTTTACCAGTCCTTACGGCTATCAAGTCCCCACTCCAAACCTGCAACGGCTGGCGAGTAAAGGAATTGTTTTCCGGCAAGCATTTTGCGCCGCGCCCACCTGTTCTCCCAGCCGGGCCAGTCTTTTGACCGGCGCGTGTCCCCACAGCAATGGAATGCTTGGGCTGGCGCATCGGGGCTTCGCGCTCAACGATTATCGGCAGCACATCATTCATACGTTGCGCCGGGAGGCGGGATATCGTTCCACGCTGATTGGACTGCAGCACATCGCGAACGACCCTCACGTCATCGGATATGACCAGGTTCGGGTAATCCCGGGCAACCGCGTCGAACATGTCACTCCGGCAGCCGTTCAATTCCTCTCCAGCAAACCGCGGCAACCCTTCTGGCTAACTGCCGGCTATTTTGAAACTCACCGCGAATATCGCAAAGCGGAAGCAGAGGACAACTGGCGTTACAATCAGCCTCCGCATCCGATTCCGGACGTTCCCACCACACGGCGCGACATGGCCGACTTTCATGCCACGGTCCGCAAATTGGACGCGGGCGTCGGAGAGGTTTTGACCGCTCTTGAGGCGGCGGGACTGGCTGAGAATACCCTGGTCATCTCAACGACCGACCACGGCACCTCGTTCCCAAACATGAAGTGCAATCTATACGACGGAGGCATGGGGGTACACATGGTCCTGCGCGGTCCGGGCCCATTTCTCGGCGGCAAGGCATGCGATGCGATGATCTCTCAGTTGGATTTATATCCCACGCTTTGCGACTGGCTGCGGATTCCCCCTCCCAAGTGGCTACAAGGCCGCTCCTTTTTGCCGGTGCTACGCGGGGAGGTCTCGGAAATCAACGAAGCGGTATTTTCCGAGGTGAATTATCACGCGGCCTATGAACCGAAGCGAGCCGTTCGCACGAAAGAATTGAAATATATCCGTCACTATGGGAATTACAACCATCCAGTCCTTCCGAATTGCGACAATGGACTGAGTAAAACGCTCTGGGTGGAGAACGGCTGGGCCAAGCAGATTGTTCCTCGGGAAGAACTTTACAACCTGATCTTCGATCCGAACGAGCAAAATAATCTGATCGCCGATTCTTCCAGTCGCTCTACTTTGGAGCAACTGCGAAAGCGCATGGACGAGTGGATGATTACGACAAACGACCCACTGTTGCACGGTCCAGTCAAAGCGCCCTCCGGTGCCCGCGTCACTCCGATGGACGCCGTTTCGCCCAACGACAATATGTATATTGCCCCGTAGCCACTCGGAAACGCGTTCCCCTTCGCGTTACACTGCTTCCATGTCCACATCGCCTTTCCGGCACGTTTTTTTCATGCGGCATCTGCTTTCATTTTTCCTCTTCAGTTTTCTGATCGGTGCGTATGCCCTTCCCGCACAATCTTTCAAACCGCAGGACCTGGCGCCGGTCGCGCCGACGCAGCAAAACAATTCGCTCGAGGGACGGACGCACGCGCTGGATGAGGTTTTCCGCGACTACTGGCAGGACAAGCTAAAGCACTCTCCGGAGACAGCCTCCCTGATGGGCGACCACCGCTTCGACGATCAGCTCACCGATGAATCCGCGCAGGCTTACAACGAAGCGTTGGCGCGCGGCGAAAGCTTTATTGAGCGACTGGGCGCCATCGACACCACTGGAATGACGGAGCAGGAAATTCTGAGCAAGCAACTGCTGGTGCACGATCTGGTCGACCAGCAGGAATCAGCCATCTGCAAACCCTGGCAAACCCCGGTAACGCAGTTCGCGGGCATCCAGGTCGATCTGGCACAGATCGTAGACTCGCTGAGTTTTACCTCCGCCGAAGATTATGAACGGTACATAGCCCGGCTGAATAAATTGCCGCGAGCGTTTATGCAGGTCAGCACCGACATGATGCTCGGCGAGCAGGATGGACGTAGTGAGCCGCGGCTCATCATGCAAAAAGTTCTTGCCCAGGTCAACGCCATGACGGGCATCAAGCCGGAAGGCACGCCTTTCGCGTTTCCACTGCAGCACTTCCCCTCGAGCATTTCGCCGCAACAGCAGGCAGAGATTCGCACTGCACTGCTCACGACAATCCGTACCCAGGTGCAGCCTGCCTATGCGCGCTTTGCGAAGTTTCTTTCCGCGGAATACATCCCCAACGCCCGGAAGGAACCGGGTATCTGGGCCAACACGGATGGCGACGCCTGTTACGCATATCTGGTGGAAAAATTCACCACTACTAATCTGACCCCCGACCAGGTGTTTCAGATGGGACAGCAAGACGTGGCGCGCATCGAGCCCCAGATGCTAGCCATTGTGCATCAGCTTGGCTATAAGGATTTGTCCAGCTTTCATGCGGCGCTGGTCCAGGATCCGAAACAACATGCCCAGTCCGGCGCGCAGATTCTCGATTTGTACCGGCACTATGAGCAGCAGATGGAAGCGCGATTGCCAACACTGATAAACAAAATTCCGAAAGCTCCGCTGGAGGTGGTCGCCATGCCCACGTTTGGATCGGCGGATCAGGCCCCGGCGGTATATCGTCACGGAACGCCGGATGGTTCCCGTCCTGGCGAAGTGCGCGTCAATACCTCCGATGCGCAGCAGCGCCTGCTGGCTCCCGTGGAATCCACCGCCTATCACGAAGGCGTGCCGGGCCACCACCTGCAGATATCACTTGCGCAACAGATGACAAGTCTGCCGGATTTTCGCCGCTTTGGTCACTACACCGCGTTTACGGAAGGTTGGGCGTTTTATGCTGAAGGGCTGGGCGAGGACGTGGGCTTTTACACGGACCCCTACAGCAAATTTGGGATGCTGGAAGACCAGATGTGGCGAGCCGTACGCCTCGTTGTGGATACGGGCGTGCATTCAAAACATTGGACCCGCGATCAGATGGTCCAGTATTTCCGCGATCACACCGCTATGGACGACACTACCATTCAGGAGGAAGTGGATCGGTATATCGCGTGGCCCGGTCAGGCATTGGCTTACGATGTTGGCCGCTTGAAAATTTTAGAGTTGCGTGCCGAGGCTCAGAAGGCGCTGGGGAAAAACTTCGACCTGCGCGCATTTCACAACAAGGTGCTGGGTTCCGGCGCATTGCCGCTCGACATTCTGCAGACCCGCGTTGAGGCCTGGATTCAACAACAGAAGGGACTGCCAGGCAAAAGTTGATTCAATCTTCCCTGCGTTCAAGAAATTGAAGAACCGACGCGATCACCTTTCCTGAACTTTCCGCGACATTCTCAATATTGGTGTGGCATTCAATGTCGGGACGGGAGGGAGCTTCATACGGCTGGTCGATGCCGGTGAACCGCTGGATCATTCCCGCCCGAGCCTTTCGATAGAGACCCTTGGGGTCGCGCGCTTCGCAAATCTCCAGCGGTGCGTTTACGTACACTTCCATAAAGTTGCCGATCGCGGCGCGGGCCTGATCGCGGCTACTCTTGTACGGCGAGATGGCCGCCACCAGCACAAGAACGCCGTTTCGCGTCAGCAACTGGGCGACATATGCGATTCGTTTGATGTTTTCTTTCCGGTCGGCTTCCGAAAATCCCAGATCGCTGCAGAGATATTCGCGGATGCTGTCGCCATCCAGTACTTCAACTGGAAGCCCTCTCGATATCAACTCAGACTGCACGGCGCGGCAGATGGTCGTTTTCCCGGCGCCGCTCAATCCAGTAAACCAGACGGTCAGGCCTTTGCGCATCGAATCGGCGGTCGCAATGGAATTTTCCCGTGCGGCTTTGGCTTTGTCCATCGTTCGATCTCCTGCGGGAATTCCCTTGCTACTGTACCATTGCGCTCCACTTGACAAGCCCTTAGGCTGCGGGTCAAATATGCTTCAAGTCCTATCGTTGAACGACCAGCAAAGGTATTTCCCGCCCGTAGGATACGTGGATTCGATCTTAATGAAAAAAAGCCGTGGCAGCAGCGATTCGGAGCGCAACAATTATGTGCTCATCATCTTTGACAGCTGCCGGTACGACTCGTTCGTGCAGGCGCGTCCCCGCACCATGCGCAAGCTCGGCGCGGTGGAGCGCCGGTGGTCCTACGCCTCCTGGACTGCCCCTTCGCATTTCAACCTGCTGATGGGCCTGATGCCGCACACCAGCCCCAAGCACATCTACGCCTCGGAGTATTACAAGAAGGAATTCCTTCGATTTAACGAGCGGCTGGGATGCAGCGATCTGGAATTTGCGTCGTTAGTGCCGCAACTTTATCTACCGCCGTTCCTGAAAAACACGCTGGGGTACGCCACACACGCACGAGTCTCTCTGCCGGTGCTGAACCCAAAGACGCCCATCAATCTCGGCTTCGACAGTTTTCGCCTGATGGACAAACACAACGACATGCGGGCGATGGTGCGCGAGATGCACTTTTCTGAAGAGCGCTCTTCCTTTTGGATATTGAACGTGGGAGAAACACACTATCCGTATGCTCTACCCGGTGAGTCGCAGGATGAATGGCCGCGCATCCACGGCGTGCATGGAGTATTCAAGCATCTCGACGATCGGGTCGTCGGGGGAAAATTGAAGAAGCAGCGATTTTTCAACCAGGCGAAGATGGAAGAATTGCGCCAACGGCAGATTGCCGCGGTCAAATACCTGGATCGCGTGGTTGAAGAGCTGTTCGACCTGGTACCGAAAAATACCTACATTACGATCACTGCCGATCACGGCGAATTGTTCGGCGAAGACGGGTACTTTGGCCACGGGCCGATCCAGCATCCGAAGGTCTTGGAAGTGCCATTTGTAGAAGGAAAATTACGGTGAAGGGTTCTCTGCGACCAATCGAGAGATATTCCGCGTGGGACCTGGTTCTGACGCTGGCGACCGGTGTGCTGCTTAACTTTTGTCTTCGGCACCACCAACACGCCGTCCAACTGGCCTACATTGGTCCCGGTTCCGGCTTTGCATTTGTCAGCTCGTTTCTTACGTTGATTGTTGGCTTTTTCGCCAGCCTGTTGTCATTTTTGAGCTGGCCATTTCGTATTGCATGGCGAACCTTGCGCCGTCATAAAGGATTCCGCGATGCCCGCGTGAAGAAGGTGATTTTTCTTGGTCTCGACGGACTGGATCCCCGGTTGACGGAACAATTTATCGCCGAAGGAAAGCTGCCAAACCTGAAGAAACTCTCAGAGATGGGCAGCTATCATCGGCTGCGGACAACCTATCCCGCATTGTCTCCCGTCGCCTGGTCTACCTTTGCCACCGGCGTCAATCCGGCGAAGCACAACATCTTCGACTTTCTAGACCGCAATCTCAAGTCCTACCTTCCTCAACTATCTTCGGCGCGCGTGAATAAGCCGCGAAAAATTTTTCATCTTGGAAAATTGCGTATTCCCCGCTCCGGCGGGTCGGTTGAGTTTCTGCGCAAAAGCAAACCGTTCTGGAAAACTCTTGGCGAGCACGGCGTTGGATGCACTGTGTTGCGCATTCCAATTACATTTCCACCGGAAAAGTTCGACGGAAAAATGTTGTCCGCCATGTGCACTCCGGATCTGAAAGGCACTCAGGGCAGCTTTTCCCAATTCACCACTCACATTGAAAAAGCGACCTACGAAAATGGCAGCCGCTATCCCTTGCGGCCGGTGAAGAATGGTTTTGAAGGCGTCATTGAAGGGCCACAGGATAGCTTCCTCGAAGGTGAACCGAACCTGTGCATTCCCTTCCGCCTGATCCGCACAAAAGACTCCAAAGGCTCAAACGGATTTGAGCTGCGCGTCCAGGAACATCGCTGTTCCTTAAAACCCAACGAATATACCGAATGGCTGGGCCTTACATTTCGTACCGCAATTCGAGCCAAGGCGACCGGCATTGCGCGCTTCATGCTGACCGAGCATGGCGAGGAATGCAGCCTGTATATGTCTCCCATCAACATCGATCCCGAGCGACCTGCGCTGCCGATCAGTCATCCGTCGTACTATGCCAAATATCTCGCCAGCCTGCTCGGCTCCTACGCCACCTGTGGCATGGCCGAGGATACCTGGGCGCTGAATGAAGGCGTCATCGACGACGACGCATTTCTCGATCAGGCCTACAGCATCTTTGAAGAGCGTCGAGGAATGTTTTTGAGTGCCCTCAACAGCACAACGCGCGGAGTCGTCGCCTGCGTCTTCGATACCAGCGATCGTGTACAGCACATGTTCTATCGGCACATGGGTACATCCAATCGCCATACCAAAGTGATTGAGCAGATGTATCAGCGAATGGATTCGTTGGTGGGCGAGACACTGCCGTTCGTGGATAAAGACACTGCCTTATACGTGCTCTCGGATCACGGATTTACCTCTTTTCGCCGCGGGGTGAATCTCAACTCCTGGCTGCACCAGAACGGCTATCTCGCACTGAAGCCGGATGCGGCTGGGGACGGCGCCTATTTTGAAGGAGTGGATTGGACCCGTACGCGCGTCTACGCGCTCGGACTCGGCGGCATGTATCTCAACATTCAGGGCCGCGAAGCGCAAGGAACCGTAGCTCCAGGAGCAGAGGCCGAACAGCTCCGGCGAGAGATCATCGAAAAGCTAAGCGCCCTGCGCGAGCCGTCCGGCGAGATTCCTATCCGTACCGTCTATGCTACGTCCGACCTGTATCGCGGCCCTTATTTGTCCGCTGCACCCGATCTGATTGTCGGATATAACGAAGGTTATCGCGTCTCCTGGGATTGCGCGGTGGGGAAGATCACCGAACATGTTTTATCGGACAATGAAAAAGCCTGGAGCGGCGACCACTGCGTCGATCCCATATTGGTTCCCGGCGTTCTTTTTTCAAACCGGAAAGTGAATGCCCCCGATCCTGGTATCGAAGATCTGGCCCCGACAGCGCTGCAGTTGTTCGGGGTAGCAGTTCCCCAGTGGATTGAAGGAAAATCGCTGCTGGCATGAAGAATATTTGCAAACTCGCATTGGCTCTGGTCGCCGCTGTTGGCGTATCTGGCTGCTCGCGGCCAAAGCCGGCGACCGGAAAACGCATCATCATTCTGGGCGTCGATGCGATGGATCCCGGCTTCCTCGAACAACATTGGGACGCCCTGCCGAACTTGAACCGGCTTCGGCAGATGGGTAGCTTTCAGCGGCTGGCAACCACGGTTCCTCCGCAAAGCCCGACCGCGTGGTCTACGGTCAGCACGGGACTCGATCCGGGCGGTACCGGCATCTTTGACTTCATTCTGCGCGATCCAAAGACGATGACCCTGGTCTCCTCCATGGCCGATGTAGAGCCATCGAGTCATACCTTATCGGTTGGTCCATACATTCTGCCTCTTTCGAAGGGGCATGAACGCCGCTTTTTACAGGGCGTCGCATTCTGGCAGATTCTCGATAAGGCTGGTGTGCCTTCCATCATCCTTCGCATGCCGAACAATTTTCCGCCGCTGCCATCGAAGAGCCTGACTCTTTCCGGCATGGGTACGCCGGACATGCGCGGCACCTATGGCACATTCACGTATTTCACTGACGATCCGCAAGCGACGGCCCAGGATGTCGCCGGCGGCGTTATCGTACCCATTTATGTTCAGAACGATCAGGCCTCACTGGTAGTAGGTGGTCCCACGAATACGCTGCGAAAAGACCAAGCGAGATCGACCGTCACCATCGCCATGCATCGCGATCCTGATCATCCGGTAGCTGTTTTTGAGGTGCAGGACCAGAAGTTCATCCTGCAACAAGGTGAGTGGTCCAACTGGATCCATGTGCAATTCCCGATCTTGCCCGGAGTGAAAACGGCAGCCGGCATGTTCCGCGTCTACGCAAAAAAGCTAAATCCGGAATGTGAGATTTACGTTTCGCCGGTCAATATCGATCCCAGTTCGCCGGAGCTGCCAATCTCAACCCCGGCATCCTTCAGTCATGATCTGGCGCAGGCCATCGGATCGTATTACACGCAAGGCATAGCCGAGGACACTGCCGCGTACCGCGCCCATGTTTTGAGCCGCGAGGAATATGAACACCAGGCCAATTTCGTCAGCGACGACGAGTTCCGCATGATGAACTATGAATTGGGCCGCTTCCATCGTGGAATTCTATTCCTGCACTTCAGCACCGTGGATACCAACTCCCACATGCTCTGGGGAAAATACGATGCCGATCTGTTGAAGACGTATCAAAGCCTGGATAACGAGCTCGGTTATCTAATGCGAAAAGCTCCCGACGCCACCATCATCGTGATGTCCGACCATGGCTTTAACGACTTCAATCGCGCCGTCAACCTGAACACATGGCTATACCAGCAGGGATTTCTTGCTCTCGACAATCCGAAAAATCTGGGCGCTCCCGGAATGCTGGCGCACGTGGACTGGAAACATACGCAGGCCTATTCGCTCGGAATCAATTCGCTCTACCTGAACCTGGCTGGCCGGGAACGCAATGGCATCGTTCCACCCGCGATGCGCGATCAGGTTTCCGACCGCATCATCAAGAAACTGGAAATGCTGCGCGACCCCAAAGATGGCGCGTCGGCTGTTTATACGGTCTATCGCACCGACCAGATTTATCATGGGTCGGAAGTACATCTGGCACCCGACATGGTCGTCGGTTGGGCGAAGGGATATCGATCCTCCTGGGAAACCGCACTTGGAGAAATCCCGCCAACGCTCATCTCGGACAATGACGATGAGTGGCGGGCCGATCACTGCATTGCGGCCGAGATGGTGCCGGGCGTCTTCCTGAGCAACCGGAAAAGCAAACTTCCGCATCCCTGGCTGGCCGATGTGCCTGTAACGCTGCTGCATGAGTTTGGAATTGCCGCCCCGAAGAGCATGGGCGGACATTCGATATTTTGATACGGAGACAACGATGGCAGGTACTTCAGTCAAGTTGAACAAGGACCTATGGGCGCGAGTCAAGCGAGTGTCCGACGCAGGCGGCTATAGCTCCCCCCAGGAGTTTGTCGAGCATGTACTCGAGCGGGAGGTTTCGAAGCTCGATTCGGTACAGTCGGATGAGGAGATTGTCCTGAAGTTGAAAGGCCTGGGATATCTGGATTGAAACCTTCCGCCGCGTATGGAATTAGTTTGACGGTGATCGCTTTTTTGGTGGGCCTTCTGATTCTCCCGGTATTTGGCCGATATTCCAATAAAGCCAAATTATTGATCGCCAAACGAAAAATCCGTGCCGCTCTTTACGCTTTCCGGTTGTTTGGAGATGAGCCTCGCCTGGTTTTCCGCGCGCAGGGACAATTGCTGCTATGGAATGCGCGCTATCTTGGGTTGATCCTGAAACCTGCGGCCATTGTTCTGCTGCCAATCCTGTTTCTGCTATTGCAGATGGATTCTATCTATGGACACCGACCGCTACATGCGGGGGAAACGACCATTGCTTCCGCTCGTGTCAGCGACAAAGTCAATCTGAACACGACTTCGCCGGTGCTCGACGGAAGCGGCGTCACAGTCGAAGCTCCGCCGATACGAATTCCCGAGGAGCACGAGGTTTATTGGAGAGTGCGGGCGCTGAACGAGGGCAACAACCGGCTTAATTTTGAGGTGCCGGGAGAAGATGCGACCGTGCAGAAAAGCGTGCAGGTCGGGCCGGGAATGCATTATCTTACCGAACGACGCACGCAATCTTTCTGGGACTGGCTGCAGAATCCGGGAGAACGGCGCCTGCCTGCGGACAGCCCGGTTCGCATGATCGGTGTCCATTATCCTGACGCCGAATTCAGCATCTTTGGCATCGGGATGCCGTGGATCGTGTGGTTCGTGATCGTAAGTTGGGGAACAATGTTTGCGTTTCGAAAGCGGTTTGGCGTAATCATTTAACCATTCATTTCTTTCGCTTTTTGAGAGAGGCCCAATGCGATCCGGCAAACTCTTTTCTTCTGACCTCCGAAAATACCGCCGATCATTCGCTTGCATTCTCTGCGCCGCTGCCTTGCTGGCTACCGCTTCCTGCAAGAGCTCGCCGAAGACTGAACCGTCTTCTGCGGCTCCGCAGGCCGCCGCGCAATCGGCCAATATCGTGCCGGCAGCCGATGAATCACCAACGAGCAAGCAGCATCTCAATATGGTTCTGATCACAATCGACACGCTACGTGCTGACCATCTGCACTGCTATGGCGACCAGAAGATCCAGACTCCAAACATCGACGGGTTGGCCCGCGACGGAGTTCTATTTGAAAAGGCGGTCACGCAGGCGCCGCTGACACAACCCTCCCACGCCAGCATCTTTACCGGCACCAATCCAAATGTTCACCATGTCCGCGACACGGGGGGCTTTATTCTGCGGCCTTCGTCGGTCACGCTGGCCACCATCTTAGAACGGCAGGGATGGAACACAGCGGGCTTTGTCGGCTCCGAGGTTTTGAAGAAATCCTTCGGCTTCAACCAGGGGTTTGTCTTCTACGACGACGAAATGCCCCGTAGCAATAAAACGGCTGGGTATGCGCGAGACGCGTCGCGGCCCGCCAACATCGTGGTCGATCACGCATTGAGCTGGCTCGATACAAATCCTAAACGTCCATTTTTTATGTGGCTTCATTTTTACGATCCGCATGAACCGTACAACCCGCCTGAATCCTTTCTGCGTCGCTATCCTGGCGATCCTTACGATGCGGCCATTGCTTTCACCGATCAGCAGGTAGGCCGGCTTCTCGAAGCTGTCAGGAAGAAATCTCCCGCCGACAAGACCCTGATCCTGCTGCTCGCCGATCACGGAGAGAGCCTGGGCGATCATGGAGAATTCAACCACGGAATTTTCCTTTATGACTCGACAGTGCGTATTCCCTGGATCATGGTGGGGCCGGGAATTCCGGCGGGCGTCCGCGTGCAACAGCAGGCAAGAGAGATCGATTTGCTGCCCACCGTTCTAGATTTACTGGGCGAGAAAGCTACCTCTGCCGTTCAGGGCACGAGCCTGGTGCCTGCGTTCTCTGGCAAGCCGGTGGCCACCACCTACTCTTATGAAGAAACCTTGTATCCGAGGATCAATCTTGGCTGGTCGGAACTGCGGGGTATCCATACCGCGCACTGGATGTATGTGCGCGCGCCCAGGCCGGAACTCTACGATCTGGACCGCGATCCTGGCGAACAGAACAACATCATAGACGCCCATCCCAAGGAATATCGGGAACTGGAAAAACAACTGAAAGTCTTGAGCGGGATTGGGAGCGGGCAGACCGAAACCATTGCCGCCACACAGATGGACAGTGGGACGATGGCGCAGTTGAAATCGCTTGGCTATGTCGGGGGAACTTCCGAGACAAATATCCAGCTCAACGGAAAAGGAGCCGACCCAAAAGACCGCATTGCCATCCTCAAGCTAATGCAGACAATAATGGGTCCTGAATCGGAGAAGATCCCGGCGATACGGAGAATCGGCCTGCTGAAACAAGGACTGGCGCAGGACCCGACAAACCCCGCTCTCTATATCGAGCTAGGAACTCTCTACTCGCAAACCGCGCAGTGGGACGCTGCGGTGCAGACCTATCTGGCCGCAATCCACGCGGGTGTTCAGGGCGAGACGCTGCTCTCTCGCCTTGGAGATATTTACCTTCGCGCCGGCAGGCAGCAAGAAGCGATCAAATACTTCGAGCAGGCTGCGCAACTAAATCCACTGGACGCTCAAAGTCAAAGCAATCTGGGAACTGTCTACATGCAGGTTGGCCGCACGGCAGATGCAGAGCGGGCGTTCCGCCGGGCACTCATCGGCGAGGAATACGCTCCTGCTTACAATGGGATGGCAATACTGGCGATGCGGCGTCAGGATGTCGCCGGGGCGCGCAGAAATTATGAGCGTGCGATTCAGCTGAATCCCGACTACGCCGAACCACAGTTCAACCTGGGAAATTTATGCAAGCAGGCAGGCGATTTTCCATGCGCCCGGAAAGCCTTTCGCGCTTTCATTAACGATGCACCGGCGGGTTCGTATAAGAATTTGGTCCCGCAAGCCCGGGCGCAGCTGGTCGCGATGGAAACGCATGGCAGCAAACATCCTTAAATCGATTCTGGGCTTAACTGTCACTTCTATCTCCGCGGCCCTTCAAACCAGCTGACATCTATTTGCGATAGAGCCATTTTGGCGGGATGATGGAGTAACAAGATCCTTTCATCCCTACCTGGAGAAAAGTCATCCGAATGCAATCCGGCACCCGTCGAGCGTATGTTGCAGGCCTATGCGGCTTCGTGCTGGTTCTGCTTAGCTCGTGCAAGTCCACACCGAAACGGGAAGAGTCGCCTGCAAACACCGCACTTAAGCCGATCAATGTCGTCGTTATTACGCTCGATACCGTTCGTGCAGACCATCTCCACTGCTATGGCAATCGGAACATTCAGACTCCCACGATTGACGGTCTCGCACAACAGGGGGTTCTGTTTGAAAAAGCTGTGGCCCAGACTCCCCTAACCCAACCGTCCCATGCAAGCATCTTTACCGGCACGAATCCGAACGTTCACAATGTCCGAGACACCGGCGGATTCGCATTGCAACCCTCCTCGGTCACGCTCGCGACCATCTTGCAGAAACACGGCTGGAATACTGCGGCCTTTGTCAGCGCTTCCGTACTGAAGAAAGTTTTTGGATTCAGCCAGGGGTTCTCCGTTTATGACGATCAGATGCCGGATGCAGGAAACGATAACGGAGTCCCTGTCGCCGTCCGCAAAGCCAGCCTGACGGTCGACCGCGCACTTGCATGGCTGAATAACCAACAGAAGCAACCGTTTTTCATCTGGGTTCATTTCTACGACGCACACCTTCCCTACAATCCGCCGGAAGAATTTCGCAAGCAATATCCACACAATCTTTACGACGCCGAGATTGCTTATACCGATCAGCAACTGGGCCGGCTTCTCGGAGGGATAAGAAAGAAATCTCCTGCCGACAAAACTCTGATCGTCTTGCTTGCCGATCATGGTGAAGGCCTGGGCGATCACGGCGAGTATGAGCATGGAGTTTTTCTCTATGATTCCACCGTGCGCATTCCGTGGATTATGGTCGGACCCGGCATCCCCGCCGGCATTCGTATCCAGCAACAGGCCCGCGAAATCGATGTCCTTCCGACAGTTCTCGATTTTCTCGGCGGCAAAGCATCTCCCGCAGTTCAGGGAACTAGTATGCTGCCGACGCTAAATGGCAAACAGGTGCCGAGCACGTATTCCTATGAGGAAACGCTCTATCCAAAGCTCAGCTATGGATGGTCCGAACTGCGGGGAATCCATACAGCACACTGGATGTATGTGCGCGCGCCAAAGCCCGAGTTATATGACCTCCATACCGATCCCGGCGAGCTCAACAACGTGATCGACGCACACCCAAAGGAATACCGCGAACTGGAGCAGCAACTAAAATCGGCGAGCCGCCTGGGCAATAAGGAAACTGAGACTGTCGTGGCCAACCAGATGGACCAGAAGACGACCGAGCAATTAAGGTCGCTGGGATATGTCGGCGGATCGTCGTCCCAGGATATTCAGCTAAATGGCAAGGGGGCCGATCCCAAGGACAGAGTCGACGTGCTTCGCGCCCTGCATGTTGTGACCGGCCAGGACGCCCAAAAACTTTCTGCTTCCCAGAAGATCGCCAAGCTACGCGCAGTGCTTGCGGAAGACCCCACAAATCTAGCGTTGTATTCCGACCTTGCCGATCAATACCAGGCAATAAACCAATATCCGCAGGCGCTGCAAACCTATCTCGCAGCGGAACAGCACGGCGCGGCCAACGGGATGACGTATTCCCATCTCGGAGAGCTCTATCTGCGCCTCGGAAATCTGCCGCAGGCAGTTGCCAACTTCAAACAGGCCGCCCAGTTGAATCCGCTGGATGTCCAGGGCCAGGCGAATCTGGCCACCGCCTATGTCCAGATGAACCAGCTCGACAATGCAGAGCGGGCATTTCGCTGGGTACTAACGATCCAGGAATTTGTACCCGCCTATAACGGCCTGGGTATCATCGCCATGCGGCGTCATAATCTACCGGAGGCGCGAAAGAATTTTGAGCGTGCGGTGAAGCTCGATCCTGACTATACCGAGGCCCAGCTGAACCTCGGCATCCTTTGCACGCAGACCGACGACTTTCCTTGCGCCAGAACCGCATTCAAAGCCTTTTTGTCGCAGGCCCATCCCGCAGATTATAAGGACATGATTCCGCGGGTGAAGTATGCCTTGTTGCGGATGAATTCGGGACGATAAACCAGGCCAATCCCAAAATGCAATTTGTGCCGTGGCAATGTTTTACGTAATGATTAGGCAACAATTCAAGCGGTGTCAGTCTTTTGGAGAATTTTTATGTTATTCAGCGCCATTCGTAGGTTCGCTGCCTGTTTGTGTGCGCTTGCACTATTGACTATAGCGTCGTGCAAGAGCGCTCCGAAAGCAGAAAAGGCGATCAGCGCTTCACAGCCATTGGGCGGCGCGCCCCCTGCCAAGCCACTCAACGTAATATTTATCACCCTCGATACAGTTCGAGCGGACCATCTCCATTGTTATGGAAATAACAAGATTGAGACGCCTGTAATCGATGGTTTGGCAGCCAGAGGGGTTTTGTTTGAGAAGGCTGTAACGCAGGCTCCGCTAACGCTTCCCTCACATGCCAGCATGTTTACGGGAACAAATCCGAACGTCAATCATGTTCGGGATACGGGTGGTTTTGCGCTCCAACGTTCTTCGATCACATTGGCCAATATTTTGCAGAAGAGTGGTTGGGATACCGGCGCTTTTGTCAGCGCCGTTGTTTTTAAGCGTGTCTTTGGGTTCGACCAGGGGTTTTCGGTCTACGACGATCGAATGAAACTCAACGCAAATGGCACAGAAGCCGAAAGACGATCGGCTGGTGCAACAGTCGACCAGGCTTTAGGGTGGTTGAACACTCAATCTGGAAAACCAGTTTTTGTATGGCTGCATTTCTACGATGCCCACTCCCCATACGATCCGCCGCCGGCCCAATTTCGCACGAAGTATCCGGGAAATACATATGACGCCGAAATTGCCTATATGGATCAACAGCTGGGACGCTTTTTAGACGCGGTGAAGAAAAAATATCCCGCAGATAAAACGATGGTCGTTTTGCTTTCCGATCATGGTGAGGACCTGGGCCAATATGGCGAGTACCACCATGGGATTTTTCTCTATGACGCCACGGTACGTATCGCATGGATCATGGCTGGCCCCGGCATTCCTGCCGGGCTTCGCGTTCAGCAACAGGCGAGAACGATAGACGTTCTGCCCACAATCCTGGATTTGCTGGGAGGCAAGAGCTCCTCTGCGGTTCAGGGGACCAGTTTGGTACCTACCTTCTCTGGACATCAGGTTCCTTCGACGTATTCCTATGAAGAAACTTTGTACGGAAAGATCATCATGCATTGGGCTGCGCTCCGGGGGATTCATACTGCCGACTGGATGTACATCCGCGCGCCAAAACCGGAGCTATACGATCTAGATAAAGATCCAGGAGAGTTGCATAACGTCATTAGGGAAAATCCAAAAAAATATCGCGAACTTGAAGAACAGCTGAAACTTCAGAGCCATCTTGGCGAGAACGGTTCAGAGAAAATTGTTTCTGCGGCAATGGACGAGCAGACGATGGCGCGTCTACGGTCACTCGGCTACGCAGGCGGAGCTTCTGCGCAGACAACGGTACTGGACGATTCGGGTGCCGACCCAAAAGATCGTCTGGATGTGATGCGTCTAATTCATTTGGCAAAGGACCCACCGCCGGGAGCGGTTTCACCATCGCAAAAAATTGACCTATATCGCAAAGCACTGGAGCAAGATCCTACAAATCCCTCAATTTATTACGAGCTGGCCGACCAATATATTCAAACCGGACAATACGATTTGGCGATACAAACATGTCTAGGCGCCTTGAATCACGGCGTAAAAGACAGCACGATTCTCTCTCGTCTCGGTCATCTGTATCTGACAACCGGCGATGCGAAACAGGCCATCCAGTATTATCAGCAGGCCGAGCAGCTCGATCCTCTCGATGCAGGCACACAGGCGGGCTTGGCGACCGCATATTCCAATAACGGCCAGTACGCACAAGCGGAACGAGAATTCCAACGGGTCCTTGCAATTCAACAGTATGTTCCGGCTTACAGCGGACTCGGTCTACTTCAGGTACGGGAGCACAACTTTGTCGCCGCCCGGGCGAGCTTCGAACATGCAATTGAACTCGATCCCCATTTTGCCGAGGCGGAATTGAATCTCGGTGTACTTTGCATGCAAACCGGCGATGCCCCTTGCGCGCGAAAATCCTTCAACGCCTTTCTTGCCAATGCTTCTCCAACGGAATATAAGGACACGATTCCCAAAGTGCACAATGCACTCAATACAGTTTTGGCTCATCGGCAATAGTTATATTCACTTTTGATCGGGCACATCGGGTTCGTCTATTTCCGCCGCCTTCATGGCCACCTGCTGTCCCTTCCCTCCATCTAAAGTGAGAATGTCAGTTACGTGTCGGGTGAAATCTACGGAGCAACCGGGGGCCGCATGCCCGTTTAGGTTCGCACTCTTGGATGCTTTAATCAAAAAAAATGGCGATCGACCCAGACCGGGCAACAAAAACATTTCGCGAGCTCCGCAAATCGATGAGCAGTCTGTCGAGGCGGCCCTCACCCAATCGAGTTCACTCATTGCGGACCCGTATCCGCCGGGTGGAAGCCACCATTCACGCTTTGGTTCCGGGCGAAAACCGTGAGAAAAAATGTTTGCAGAAATTTTTAAAACCTATTCGCAAAAGAGCGGGCAAGGTGCGCGATATGGATGTCCTAATTGTTTTCGCCGCCAGTCTTTCTAATAAGGGCGACCATTCCTGTCTGGTTCAGTTGATCGAGTATCTCAGTTTCGAACGGATTCGGCTTGCCCGGCATTTGCAACACGCATTTTTTGCCCGGCAAAAAAAGGTCCGTCAAGGTCTGAAACGATGTTCGGCCTTGATCGACCGACAATCTGCCCGCCAGAACAAAAGCCATGTCAAAAATCGAAAACTTTCCGCCGATGCGCTCACAACGGCATATTCCATATGGGCCGAACTGTCGGAGTGGCCGCGGCTGAATGCTTCCAACCTGCATCCATTCCGCTTGAAGATTAAAGAGCTGCGATACATCCTCGAATTGGCAGAACATGAAAATGAACGCTTCGTCAATGCGCTTGGCGATGTAAAAGATGCGATCGGCGAATGGCATGATTGGAGCGAACTGAGCCGCATTGCAGCCGGCGTTCTAAAACACGGCTCCCGATGCCCGCTGATGAAACAGGTCCGCTCTAACACAAAAGAAAAACTGGAAAACGCGCTGGCCGTCTCCAACGCATTTCGAAAACAATTTCAATCCGATGCGGTCACTCGCAGCCAGGCAAGTAGTGAACCAAGGCGTCCTCAACAAGCAGGCGGATGGCAACAGGTGCATCTCCCACGGCACGTGCTGGCGAAACACTAACGCAGCTAGACGGCCACTTCAATCAAGCAGAGCGAGCGCGGCGCCATTTCTAGATCAACTACAGCTGGCAGAGTTCGCAGTTTTTCTGTTTTCTCTCCATCCAAATAGAGAGTGACGTGCTTCTCTTCCGTTCCCTGTAACTGCACCCGCAGGGACCCTCCCAGATCGGCGGAATTGGCGAGAACAACCGCAATCCTGCCATCCTGCGCCTGCCACGTTGCCGAAGAAACCAGAGGCTCTCTGCCCCAGCCAAAATCTCTTTCTGTAACCCCGCTGATACTCCAGGGCCGAAGCATACGTCCGTAGATCAGATAGTCGCGTGCGACTCCGCCGCGAAAATGGTTGGCTCGTTTTGCCCAATCGAGAATCGCCTCCTGATCGGGCACAGCTCGCGCCCAGGGCTGGTCCCAGTCATACTCAATCCGACCTTCATCGCGCAGCGTAAAGTTCATCATGTATCCGGTGACCAATGCGCGAGCAACAGAAATACGCAGGGCCTCATCGCTGACCCGGTTGGTGTAGAAGCCTTCGTGGCCATTGACGTATTCGTGATACAGAAAGGAATACAGAGGGCAATTGGTCACCCGCGCATCCCAAATTTGAAAATCCTGCAGGTACGTTTCCGGCGGAGCTCCCTCGCAAGACATCGCAACCGCCGAATTGGCGGACCGCGCTGCTTGCTGATCCGCTCGAATCAACTCATTAAATTTTTCTGTCATCCACGGCCCCGGCACCGGTGGATGTCCATGATCGGTGGCGTAACAAGTGCGTGGTCCCGGGCCCTGATCGAACTGCTGGATCACGGCCGGATCGAACTTCGCCATCCCGCGCGTCATGCCCAGCACCATATCCCGGCCGCCCGCTGTGCCGACGCAGGCGAGATATCCCTTTCGCCAGTCTCCCAGATCATATTTCAGTAACGAGCCATCCCAATCCCGAACCACGGCGGCTTCACCACCGTGCGAGCGAAAATACGACATCCCATCGTAATTGGTATTCTTCTGCCCGGTCACCCAGGACAGACCGTCTCCGTAGATCACAGGACTCCAGCCCTTTTCTTTGGCGTGCGCCATGAATTCCCGCATGGCCGCCTCTCCTCCCAACGGCGGAAACGCATCCGGCTGCACCCACGGCCCCCCGCGCTCCCAGTTGAAGACGATGGGCATCAGCGGGCTTTCCAGCTTTGCGGCCAGCTTTTCAAGATACGGCAGCGCGTTGGTTGCCGGCGTGTATTCTGGATTGATCTTTGCCGGTCCGTCCCAGTCACACTGTCCACGCATCGGAAACGTAATGCCGATTGGTGAATTCGCCATCCACTTTGGAATGTCCGTTCGCTCCGACAGCTTGCGAGCACAGAAATGTTGCTTCGATGCCCAGTCGCGATAGATTTCCGCGGCGCGATACCAATCTCCAACGAATGTTCCAAGTACAACGTTGTACGGCAATTTTGTCTCTCCGGGTCCGCAGCTGCCGGGATAATGGCCCAGCGCCATCGTGACGCCATCGTCCTCCAGCAACGGGCCTAACAATTTCGGCAGGCCTGTGGGGTCGTCACAGGCAATGTACAGTCCACCCGCATCGTAGTAAGCCATCAACTGCGTGGAGGTCCACTGTCCCGGATAGTTGTTCTGACGCCACACATCAGGAGTGTTGCGTTGCCGGCCTCCCCAAGCTCCGGCTGCCATCGAAGGTGTCACCGGCCCAGACAGAACTCCATCAGAAGACGAACTAAGGATGTGACTCAGCTCTCCATTTTCAACATCATCAAACGGAACCTGAATCACGGGAAACTGTACATGTCCGATCCACAATTTCGTTCCATTTTTCAGTTCCAGATTCCAGTAGGTTAGCGCCTCTCCCACTGGACATCGGACGGTCACACGCGCATCAAGGTCAAACCCGCCAATCCCCTGATAGTCCATTGTGATGACTTGGTCTTTTTCATCGTCTTTGTGTACCGTGATAGCTCGCGCGTTGGACGAATCGACAGTCTGAAATTTGCGCTGGTTATCCATCAGTTTCATTTTGAAAAGCGGCAACCGCGCGTGGCGTAGAACCAGCAACTCCCGGGCAACGCCATGCGTCGATTGCAGGGAAGCGATCCCACCCGTGCCCGGCTCAATCAGCAGGCTGTATCCAAAGTTTGTAACGACGATCGGCGCAGCCTGCACTTCCCGCGATGATCCGATTCTGCTGTATTGTGCTTCCGCGGAGCCAACGGCGATCAACGCCGCCCCAGCCGTAGGCAGGCAGGAGGCAGCGGCCGTCGATGCAGCCCCTGAAAGAAACTTCCTGCGCGAAAGTTTTTTTGATCCTTTCATTTGCTCGATCTCCTGGACGGCAATTATGTCGTGCTGTTCTATATCACTCATTGAAATTGTTTACAGCCTGAAATATACTCGGCGCAGTCAAAATATCCAGCTGAGGTTGATGCATGAAAATGAAATTTACGCTCTGCGTGGGCATCGTTTTACTTCTTGGTTTCTCCGTCGTGTTAACCGCGCAGACCGTTTTCCCGCCGAATTCATTGGACCCCACCAGAAATATCACGTCTCCTCAGTTCATTGATCAGGGACATTCCCCGTTGCCGGAGCAGTACATCTGGACCGCGGAGGAACCTTCGGCCAATCAGGTTCAGGCAGGCGACAACGCAGCTCTTCAGGTTCCGCGATATTTTCGGACAGAATTCCAAGTGCATGCTGTTCCTCAGCAAGCCACGCTGTATGTAGCGGGACCTGCGGCTCTCGACGTCTATATCAATGGAAAGCTGGCAGGAAGCGCTCAAGCGGATCCGTCGTTTCCCGTGAAAGATCCGGTATTCGCGATGAACGTTGCCGGCTTTTTACAAGCCGGAATAAATACAGTGGCTTTGAAAATTATGCCGCTCCACCCGCATCATCACGATGAATCCTACCTGGTGGCGAAGATTGTGCCGCGCGGCGAAGGAATTGATGTTCCCGCTTTAATGATCAGCGGTCCGAAATGGAGGGCCGCTTTGACAGCAGCGACCGGATGGGAGAGATCGAATTTCGATGCCAGTTCCTGGAAGCCGGTCCGGGCGCTGGGAGCGATTGAAAGCTCCATCGAATTTTATCAAGGGAATGAAGACGCCGACCTTTACCGCTGGCCCGGCTACGTAGGCGCTTCCTCTTTTCTGGCGCACACATCACTGCCGGTACAGAACGTCCAGCAGGTATATCGCGGACGCAGCAGCTACAGCAATCTGGACTCCCTGACGAAAACTTCTGTGCCCGGTACGGCTCAGGAATTTACCGTGCATCTCGCTTCGGCAAATGTTCCAGAACAGCAAGTACCCAGTCTTCTGCTGGATTTTGGCAAAGAAATCAACGGACGGCTTCAAATCGTGTCCGACTCAGATCATCCGATCCAGATGACGATTCAATATGGCGAGTCAAGCAACGAAGCGATTATTCAGCCATTTCTGGGAGTCGATCCGCTGACGGTTTTGCCGCATGCGACAGCGTATGGACCGAAATCCTCCTTCCGCTATGCGAAGATCCGTTTCCTGGGCGGCGGGCAGGATTTGCGCTTCAAGAAAATTGCACTTGACGCTATTTACTACCCCGTACAGTATCGCGGTTCGTTTGAGTCCTCCGATCCGCTTCTAAACCGCATCTGGGCGGTGGGAGCCTACACCTCTCACTTATGTATGCAGGACGATATCTGGGATGCCCCCAAGCGTGATCGCAGGCGTTGGGCCGGCGACCTGGACGTCAGCGGTCGCGTCATCGACGATATTTTCTACGATCATTTTCTGATGCAGGACACCATGACCCGTCTGCTGGGCGATGCGCCCATCAAGGAACATGTGAACAACATCCCCGGATATTCCGCATGGTGGATCAGTGAACTGACGCAGTATTACCTGCATACCGGCTCTTTGGATTATCTAAGAAGCCTGCATGAATCGCTAGTCCAGCTGCTGGGCTACATGGATACAGAGGTGGACGCCAAAAATCTTTTCGCGAATACAAGCAAGGCATGGCCTTTTGTCGATTGGTCTCCAGAGTTAAGTAGCGACACTCCCGAAGCGAGGCGCGCTACTCAGTTCGAATATTACCTGGCATATCGGGACGCGGCCTACCTATTGCGCCAGCTTGGCGACAGCTCCAACGCGGCGCATTATGAACAACGGGCGCAACTGCTCAAGGATGCTTCGCAGAATTATTTGCTCGATGCTTTGACCGGCACATTCGGTCCACGCTGGCAGACAAATGCGATCGCGGTTTATTCCGGAGTGGCGGACCCCTCGCAATATCCAGCCATCTGGGACCATGTGCTTTCCACCGTTGCTACAACGAAATACACTGCACTCTTTATGAGCCCGTACTACAACTATTACATCATTTCCGCAATGGCCCAGACCGGCCACACTGCGGAGGCTCTCGACTGGATTCGCACTTACTGGGGAGGAATGCTGGCTGAAGGCGCCACCAGCACGTGGGAAGCCTATTATCCCAGCTGGCCCAAACTCAATTTCCATGCTTCGCTGCAAGCCGATGGCGCCACCGGCTATTTTGTGAGCCTCGCTCATGGGTGGTCCAGTGGGCCTACAGCGTGGGCAATGGAGCAGATTCTCGGCATTCAACCTACCGGCCCTGGCTTCAGCCAGGTAACGATCCGGCCTGATCTCGCCGGCTTGACATGGGCGAAAGGAGCGGAGCCGACACCGCATGGACTGCTCAAAGTAGAACTGCAACAGCAGCACTCCTTGCAAATCGGCGTCGATGTGCCTGCGGGCGTCGAAGCCACGATCTTGGCCCCGACAGAGCACGCCACGGGAACACGCGTCCTTGTCAACGGCAAAGCTGCGACGGACTCCAAGGTGGTCGAAAATGGGAGCCGTGTCGCCGTCGTTCTGAACCAGCCTGGGCACTACACAATCAGCGCTGAATAACTCACCGATTCATACAACCGTGTCTACCGAGAGAAGCTGCGACGCCGGGTCGCAGCCTGTCGGCCCTCAACTCGACACCTTATACTGAATCGAAAGCGGTAGTCGGGGCGCGCAATCGATTTTTACTCGCCGCCGCACTCTCGTGAGAGGATTTTTCATGGCAGCATTGATCGAAGCAATCCACGTAAAACGCAAGACCTTGTTTGAGTATGAAAACGCGCCATACGCCTGCCTGGACTCGGATATCTCCAAACCGACGGCTCGCGGCGGCCAGACCCTTGTGCATCTCAAAATGCGCAACCTGCTGACCAGCGCGGTGTTTGAAAAAACCTTCAAGGCAAGTGATCGCTTCAAGGAACCAGACGTCCAGCTGGTCCCCGCTTCCTATCTTTACAACGACGGAGATGGATCGCATTTTCTGGATCAGGAAAACTACGAAACCCTTACATTGAACGAAGCCATGATGGGTAGCGCGCTCGACCTTCTCATCGAAGGGACCCTCGTTCAATTGCTCAAGTACAACGGCAATCCGATCGGCTTGCAGCTACCGATGTTCGTCGAACTGAGCATCGCGGAGACAGAACCGGGAGCAAGAGGCGACTCTTCCAGCGGCAGCGGCACCAAGACGGCAAAGCTCGAAACCGGCCTCGAAATTCGGGTTCCTTCATTCATCAAACAAGGCGAAAAGGTAAAGATAACTACCGAAACCGGAGAGTTTTCCGGTCGGGCGTAACTTTATTCCGATTACCTGGTTCTCTACCAGACGGGCATTACATAATCAGCGCGGATTAAAACCTACCCTTTTCGCGCAGAAGTTTTCAGTTTAATGGAACTCCGGGCGCAAGCTGAGGATGCTGTTTCGCCCAGGCCAGATACTCCTGGATCGTATAAAACGTCCGGTAGTTGTAAAGATGTCCCCTGTCCTCAATCGGCGCGGGCCAATCGAGGCTCCATGAATCGCCAGTCTTGTTCATCCACTGCATCAGCTTCGCGTCCAGATCTTGAACCAGCGAATGAGATGAACTTGCCTGAATCAGATTGTTCATCTCATAGGGATCTTTCTCCAGGTCATAGAGCAGCCAAGGCTCCGATTCACGACGAGCGTACATATATTTTTCCGTTCGTATAGCGCGCCAGGCATGTTTCTGGCCGCTCGATAGATACGGTCCAAAATTCTGGAAATATGTAGAGGATGGTCCCTGCTCCGTTTTACCCAACGCCGCTTGCGACTGATCCGTACCTTGCATTTCTTTCGGAACCGGCAATCCACAAAGTGAAAGCAACGTGGGAGCAAAATCAACGTGCGAAAACAAAACGTCGGATGTGCGGCCCGATGGAATGGCTTTGGGATAACGAATGATTCCGGGCACACGAATGGATTCCTCCCAGGGCAACTTTTTTAAGACTCTGCCTTGAGACCCAAGCATATTTCCGTGGTCGGACGAGAAAAAGACAATCGTGTTGTCGTCGAGGTTCAGTTGTTCTAATGCCTGCAATACTCGCCCAATCTGTTCATCGACAGCAGTCATCATCGCATAATAGCCGGCAATGTCTTCCCGGCTGCCGCCGTGGACCCCTTCCACCCAGTTTGTTTCCATCGTCAGCTTTTTAGGGTCATACAGCTTCATGTACTTTTCAGGGGCAAGATATGGATCGTGAGGAGTGCCCAACGCCAGCATCAGAAAGAATGGTCTGTCCTGGGACTCATAAAGAAATTCAATCGCCTGGTCGGTCCAGTATTCCGGCTCAAAGCGGTCGGAGATGATCGGAACATTTTCATCGCGGAAATACCAGCCATGAAAATAATTGTGGTTGCATTCATTCGCTGCCCAATATTGGAAGCCATGCCGGCGCGGTCCCGGCGGAATGAAGCCCGGCAGGCGCGGGCCCCCATCCAGGTGCCACTTCCCCACGTATCCGGTTTTGTATCCAGCCTGGCTGTACAACTCGCCTATCGTGGCCGTGCTTTCCCGCAGGCGAAGGTCGTTCGCGACCATTCCATTGCGGCTGGGATACGTGCCCGTCAGCATATTGGCACGGGCCGGACAGCAGAGCGGTGTGTTCGCCAGCGTATGCCGAAAAAGCGTTCCTTCGGATACGAGCTTGTCCAGATGGGGCGTTTGAACATCGTGGTTCCCCATACAGCCAAGCGACTGAGCACGCCATTCATCCGGGAGAATGAATACAACATTCGGAGGCCGCTTCGTTGTTTCGGCAGCGTTTATTCCTTAGCGCTGCAAGCTCAAACCTGCTAAAGCACCCGTGGTCTGTTTCAGAAATGTCCGTCGATTCATCCGTCTCTCCCCCAAAATTGAAATATTCGCACAGCGGCAGATCGCAGTTTCTAGATTCGAACGGCGAAAATCTCACTCAATAATCCGTACGGTGCCAGGCCCAACGAGTTTTTCCACCTGCTCGATGAAAGCCTTGTCAGCCGCGACTGAGAAACCTTCCGGCTCCAGCACGACAAGATATTCATCCTTCTGTTCGAAATCGAGCAGAATTTTTCCTGGCCCTGGCGTCCCCACGATCATCGCGTGGAGTTGTTGCAACGCGATTTCGCTCGACCGTTCCAGGGGAATTCGGATTCTAATGCTGGAAGGCAGCTTGATCTTTACATCTTCCAACGCGGTGATGCTCGATATGGCCAGCTTTGGCGCGCTATCTTCTTCACCCCGCAAAACTCCACGCACAAGTACGGGAACATCGATCTTCAATTTTTCTGCCAGCTTTTTATATGCCTCTGGAAAGCAAATTAGATCGATCTTCCCAGTCAGGTCTTCGAGCGCTCCCTGTGCGTACAGGTCGCCTCTGCGCGACTTTGCGATGCGCATACCGGTCAAAATTCCGGCGATAGAAATTTCATTTTCATTCTGCTGATCCCGGCGGCCAGTATTCGCCGCTGGAGTCATTTCAAGCGCCGTCTGCGCATCAACTACACCGACCAGATTGCGCAATTTCTCCGCGTATTTTCCCAGCGGATGCCCGGAGATGTAAAAGCCGAGCACATCTTTCTCATTCTGTAAGCGCTCGACCTCATCCCAATCGGGCACATCGGGCAGCGGCTCCTGTTGGGGCTGACTGGCAGGAGTATCGTTGAACAATCCGAACAGGCCGTGCTGTCCAGCCGCCGAATCCCGCTGCGCTTTCTGCGCCCGCTCCATCGCTTTATCGATGGCGGTCATCACCGCGGCGCGCGGTCCGAAGCAATCGAGCGCGCCAGCTTTTACCAGCGACTCAATCACGCGCTTGTTCATCACGCGCAGATCAATGCGCTCACAAAAATCCCAGAAGGAGGTGAATCCCACGCCTTCTTTTTCGACCGCGGCACGGGCCTGCAGAATGGATTCGATCGCGTTCTGGCCGACGTTTTTTACTCCCGCCAGTCCGAAGCGGATGGCCTCGCCCGACGGAGTAAAATCGGCGCCGCTGAAACGCACGTCTGGCGGCTCAACCGCAATTCCCATTTCGCGGCATTCCTTGATGTACTTCACTACGTTGTCCGGTTTACTGACTTCAGAAGTCAACAGCGCCGCCATAAACTCTTTCGCGTAATGGGTCTTCAGGTACGCGGTGTGATATGCCAGCAAAGCGTATGCAGCAGAGTGTGACTTGTTAAATCCATAACCGGCGAACCGCTCCATCAGGTCGAAGATTTCCTCGATAACCTTCCGGGGATGTTTCTTTGCGACCGCGCCCTCCACAAACCGGTCGCGCTGCTTGGCCATCTCCTCCGGATTTTTCTTTCCCATCGCGCGGCGCAGCAGGTCGGCTTCGGCCAGCGAAAATCCCGCGAGCACGTTCGCAATCTGCATCACCTGTTCCTGATACAGAATGACGCCCAACGTTTCCTTCAACAGGGCTTCCAATTCCGGCAGCTTATATTCGATCGCCTTTCGACCCCATTTGTAGTCGATGAACAGGTCGATCATTCCACCCTGAATCGGCCCGGGACGATAGAGCGCATTTAACGCAGTCAGATCGGCAACCGTATCCGGCTTGTAGCGTCGGAGTACGTCGCGCATGCCGCCGGATTCAAACTGAAAGACGCCGGAGGTCAGCGCACGATGGAAAACCTGCTCATAGGTTTGTTTGTCATCGAGCGGAATCGTATCCATGTCGAGTTCAATCCCGCGGTTAAGCTTGATCAGGCGCAACGCTTCGTGGATGACCGTCAACGTCGTCAATCCCAGAAAGTCCATCTTCAACAAACCGATTTTGTCGATGGCCTTCATGTCATACGCGGTGACAATTTCGTCGTTTTTCCCACGGCTCAGCGGAACCAGGTTGGTCAGCGGTTCGGGCGCAATCACCACTCCGGCGGCATGGATGCCCGCGCCCCGCGCCAGCCCCTCCAGCCGACGCGCAATATCAATCAGTTCCCGTATCTGCGGATCGTTGTCATAGACCTGCTGCAGCGGCTGCGATTCCTTCAACGCTTCATCGATGGTCATGCCGATCGTCGCCGGAATCAGCTTAGCGATCTTATCGACCTCGCCGTAGGGCATGGCCAGGGCGCGACCTACATCTTTGATCGCCGCCTTCGCCGCCATCGTGTTGAACGTAATGATCTGCGCGACCTGTTCCCGTCCATATTTGCGCGTCACATAATCGATCACTTCCCCACGACGATTCATGCAGAAGTCGATATCGATATCCGGCATAGAAACCCGCTCCGGATTCAGGAAGCGCTCAAAGAGCAGGTCGCCCTGCAGCGGATCGACATCCGTAATCCCCATCACATAAGAAACCAGCGACCCGGCAGCCGAACCACGACCTGGCCCCACGGGAATGTCTTTCTCCTTGGCGTGTCGAATAAAATCCCAGACAATAAGGAAATAGCCGGAATATCTCATCTTTTGGATGCAATCAATTTCCCGCTGCAGCCGATGCTCGTATTCCTCGGTTGTATGGCGTAAATGGCCGGAGTCACGCAGATGCTGCACCGCGGTTTGCAGACGGTGCTGGAACCCTTCCCGGCAAACCTTCTCAAAATAGCTGTCGATGGTAAATCCCGGCGGAACGTCGAATTGCGGAAACGCGTTCTCCACCTTGTTTAGCTTCACATGGCATCGTTCCGCGAACTGCATGGTGCGCGATACCACTTCCGGCGTTTGTAAAAAAACACTCAACATTTCTTCCGCGGACTTTACATAAAACTGGTCGCCATCGAAACGGAAGCGCTTTTCGTCGTGGATTGTACTGCCAGTCTGCACGCACAGAAGAACGTCATGCGCATGATGATCGTCATGGCCTATGTAGTGGCTGTCGTTGGTGGCGATCAGCGGGATAGCCAGATCTTTTTCCAGGCGAAACAAGTCGGCGTGAATCTTTTTTTCCAGCTCAAGCCCCTGATCCTGAATCTCCAAAAAAAAATTGCCCCGGCCAAAGATGTCTTCGTACTGCTTGGCTGTGGAGCGGGCAGCGTCATAATTGCTTTTCATCAGATGCCCGCAAAGCTCGCCTGCAAGACAACCGGAAAATCCGATCAGGCCTTTCGAGTGCTCCGCCAGAAATTTCTTGCTGATCCGTGGCTTGCGATAGAAACCATGTAGCGACGCCTCGGAGGTGATCCGCACCAGGTTTCGGTACCCCTCATCGTTCTCGGCGATCACCAGCAGGTGATGATAGACATCGCCCTGCGGATCGACGCGATGGTCATCCTTCTGACAGATGTAAAGCTCACAGCCAAGAATCGGGTTGATGTCGTGCTTCTTCGCTGCATCGAAAAACTGCACTGCGCCATAGATATTGCCGTGGTCGGTCATGGCAACCGCTTTCTGGCCCATGCCCTTGACGTGCGTCAATAGCTTATCTACGTCGCAGGCCCCGTCGAGCAGCGAGTAGTCCGTGTGCAGATGAAGGTGAGTAAATTCAGCCATGCTCTTTCTTCCATTCTATTCGGCATCAAAGTCTGGAATTCAACTCCCGGTGGGGCCATTCCATCTGCTTGAGGAAATCTGGGACAAAACTTAGATCGAGAAGTTCGGGCACGCATTTTGAAGTCTCGCGCGACTTCGGGATCGAAGATACCATCTAAACCAGGTGCGCTTTTGCCGAAGGGCAGACGTCCTGCCGACGCCCGAGATTCAATAAACCATGAGCCATTCCGCGGTACCCCAGCCCGGTGAAGCCCCGATTCAGCCCGCGAAGGGCGAAATCTACCGCGCCTTGCGCGCTTTGCGTCATCGCAATTTTCGGCTATTCTTCGGCGGCCAGAGCATCTCACTCATCGGCACCTGGATGACCCGCATCGCCACCGCGTGGCTCGTCTATCGGCTCACCGGCTCCGCATGGTTGCTGGGCATCGTCGGTTTCGCGGGTCAGATTCCTACCTTTCTGCTGGCCCCTTTCGCCGGCGTATGGGTCGATCGACTGAACCGGCGACAGGTCCTGGTGGTTACGCAGGCGCTGGCGATGGGGCAGTCGTTGGCATTGGCTGCTCTCACTCTCAGCCATCGCATTACTGTGACGGAAATCATCATCCTCAGCGTCTTCCAGGGATTCATCAATGCATTCGACATGCCCGGCAGGCAGGCGTTCCTGGTGGAGATGATCGAGGGCCGTGAAGACCTTGGTAACGCCATCGCACTGAACTCCTCGATGGTGACTATGGCCCGGCTGATCGGGCCATCGCTCGCAGGCCTGGTGATCGCCGGCTTCGGCGAGGGGTACTGCTTCCTCATCGACGGCATCAGCTATATCGCCGTCATTATTTCGTTGCTGATGATGCGGCTGCCCCAATTCCTTGAAAAGCCGCCGCTGGTGTCCATGATGGCGCAGCTGAAAGAAGGCTGGATCTACGTTTCGAAATTTGCGCCGGTGCGGACCATCCTGCTGCTGTTCGCCGTCATCAGCCTGATGGGGATGCCCGTCACCGTACTGATGCCGATCTTCGCCGCTCAGATACTGCACGGAGGCGCACACACGCTGGGTTTTCTGATGGGTGCGCTGGGGGCGGGCGCACTTGTCGGGGCGATCATGCTCGCCTTTCGCAAATCGGTGTTGGGACTGGGGCGTGTCATTGCTGTTTCCTCGGCGCTCTTCGGCGTTGGGTTGATCGCTTTCGGATTGTCGCGGATCGAGTGGCTGTCGATGACCCTGATGGTCGTTACCGGCTTTGGCATGATGCAGCAAATGGCAGCCAGCAACACCATAATTCAGACGGTTGTGCCGGAAGACATGCGGGGCCGGACGATGAGCTACTACACAATGGCGTTTGTTGGAATGGCGCCTTTTGGGAGCCTGTTGGCGGGGGCCCTTGCAAATCTAGCAAGCGCCCCGACCACTCTCGTGATTACCGGAGCCTTCTGTGTCGCCGCCGCAGGTTGGTTTGCTTCGCAGTTGCCGATGATCCGCCGCCATATTCGCCCTGTCTATCGGGAACTCGGCATTCTGCCACCGGAAGTTATCGCCGTCATGGCGGATGGCAGCGGAGATTAGAGCCGTTTCATGGTTACGATACCGGCCGAAATCCCGAAGTGCAGCCTCTTTTTATGAAAGGCTGGCTGCCGGAACTATCTTGGGGCTTTGCCTTTTGTCTTCGACGTAGCTTTAGCCTTGGTCGCCGTTTTTTTCTGCGCAGGCTTTGCCGCCTTTGCTGCAGGCTTCTTCGCGCTGGTCTTCACCTTTGCCGCGGGAGGTTTTGCCGCTGGTCTCGACGCCGCGTGAGCTTTCAAAGTCGGCGCAGGCTTATGCGCCGACTTGGCAGCAAGACTGGCCTTATGCGCTGGCCCGCTGACTTTCGCCGCGGGTTTTCCGCTCTTTTTCGCGGCCGTTTTCATTACGGGTTTCTGCTTCGCAACTGATTTCCCCGCCAGCTTGGCTGCTGTGCTGCCCGATTTTGCTTTCTTCGGCTGAACCTCCGGCACCTTCGCGGCGATTTTCGCATTGACGATTTTTTCCGCCTTCGCCGCCTTTACTCCCCCTTCGGGCTTCTTTGCGATTGCTGCCGCAGTCTTGGTTCCGGCTTTGGGAGTAACCACCTTCTTACCCAAGGCAGACGTTTCCTCCGCTAATGGGCTTCCAACATTCGCCTCGCCCTGTGCGGCAACGCTGGCGTCAGCCGCTCCTCCTTCTACAGCCTTCTTCGCCGTTTTCTTTCCCTTGGCCTTCGATCCCTTCGGCTCGACCACCCGCTTCACTGCACGGCTGCGGCGAACAACCACCACGGGTGGCGGCGCAGGCGGAGAATATGGATCGGCAAATTTTCGGATCGCTTCCTCATTCGGCAGTTCGTCGTCCATAAACGCGAACGTCAACTTATCCAACAACTCTTCATAGCCGGAAACATCCGGAAGAATCCGCATGTCCTGCAGAACAGCGTTCGGAATCTTCTGCCGCGCCTCCGGCCACTTCGTAAAGAAGTTTTCAAACTTGCTCTGGATGGCCGCTCCCTTGCCCGTGAAAAAGAGCCACAGAACCGCCTCCGGCTGCACGCTGTGGAGCAGTTTCCAAAGCTGCGACGGCTTGGCGGCGGCCTTTGCAGTGATCTGCTGAAGAACTTTCTTTGCCTCCCGATCCAGACTTTCCGACTCCTCAATAAGATCTTTGCGGACAAAAAGCCGCTTGAGTGAAGTCAAATTGGCCGGGGAAAGTTTGGCCGTCAACAGGCGGAACTGGGACGCAGAAGGATCGGGGTGCAGTCCGGCCATCAACAGCTTTACCAGACGCTCGTGCAGCCGCTCCAACCCCTGCGCATCGGCAGAACGACCGCTCCAGTTGGCAGATAAATGGCTCAGCCATCCTTCTGATTCCAGCGCCTTCAAAACCTGCAATGGTTCTTCTTCGTAGGCAATCTCTTCCAGCTCATATCCGCGCTGCGTGGCGGAAATGGTGCTAATGACCCCTTCGGCCTTGGCATTGTCGTAGCGCACCTTGGTGCGTTCCTCCATCTCCCAGCCAGTGCGGGAAAGCAGGCGCACGGCACGCACCATGCGAATCGGATCCTCCAAAAATCCATAATTGCTGACCAGGCGAAGCTGCCGTGCATAGATGTCTGCGGTGCCGTTCAACGGATCGAGCAGCAGTCCCCACGAACCTTCGTTCAATGAAAGCGCCATTGCATTCGCAGTAAAATCGCGTCGGCGAAGGTCACCCAGAATCGCTGCCGGGTGATACTCCGGACGGCCAGGCTTAGGAAAACTTTCGGTTCGTGCAGCGGAGAGCTCCAGACGCGCCTGACGTTCAAACCTCAGATACAGCGTCTGTGATGGTTCATGCTCGCCGGTAATCACAAAGCCGGCCTTCTCAAGATCCTTGCGAAACCTGAGCGGATTTGCCTGCACGGTCATATCCAGATCGCGGACCGAAGCGCCGCTTACGATATCGCGAACCGCACCGCCGGTCAGGAACACGGGAACACTCCGCGCCCGCGCCACGTCGGTCATGGCATTCAATGCCTTTTTCTGATTCGGGGAGAGCTTGGATTCGAGCAGTTGGATATAATCAGGCATGCCCAGTTTGCGCCTCTGTCAGCAGCCGTCTTGTCGCGCCGCTAAGCTCAGTCTTTTCAATTAGATGTGGGCGGCTTCGCCGCGCGCACAAGGTTCTACGATATCACATTGGCGGAGGATAATCCAATCGTCCGCCGCGCTTCGGAATGGGCTTCCCTTCTTCGTCGCCTCCCGTCCCGACATGCAACCTATCGAAATTTCGACGAACTCAAGTTTGCCGAACAACGGACGCGGCTGGATGTGTCCAGGGATAACGCATCTTCTAAAATCTGAACGCGTCGACCTTCGTAAGCAGATGGTGCAGATAAAACCAACACGTTTCATTTGCCGCGGTAATCTCTATTTTCGTGCGGGATGCGCATTATGCGACAATCCTGCTAAGTTTCGCGCAATCAGTTTTCAGCATTCCCTGGGGAGCACACATTGCCAGCGTCAGGATCGAGCCGCAAGAAAGTAATCGTGCGCAAGTTCAGTCGCGACTGGCAGTCCGGCTACGTCGATCCCGCTGGTTTTGCCCACGACGGCTGCCTGGAACTGCTGGACATGACTGGCAAAGTGCTCACTATCAACTTGTCGGAGATCAAGACGGTGTGCTTTGTGCGAGAGTTCTTTCCCGGGGACGATCCCGAGCGGTTAATCCGGCGTACCTTCTCTTCCCGTCCACGTACTTCCGGTCTGTGGCTGCGGATGCGGTTCCGCGACGGGGACGAGATGGAAGGCCTGGCCAGCAATGATGTTTCCCTGCTGGAACCGGAAGGAATCCAATTTGCTCCCCCCGATATGCGGTCGAACACGCAGAGAATTTTTATCCCGCGTACGGCGCTGCAAACGCTGGAAGTTATCTCTGTCATCCGCCCTGGCACGCGGCGCAAATCGGAGATGGACGAACAGGCAGGACTGTTCGCCAGCTGAAAATTGAGCCAGAGAATTTGCAATCCACAAGAGCCGAAAAAAACGTTCCCTAACTGTGAAACTTTGCCATTCCGGATCGGTCTAATAGCTGGTAGTAGGTGGGCAGGGAGCAGCCAATGATCATTCGCAAACCGTCCTATATACCCTCTTCTGAGATCACCCCGCAGTCTGTTTATATCAATCGCCGGAAATTTCTTGCCGGAGCAGCCGCGGTCGGCGCCGCTTCGTTGGGCGCAGCACGCTGGCTGAACGTAGCGCATCCCCAGCAAACAGTTCAGGCCGACACCAAATTCACCACCATCCCCAGCAAATATTCTTCGACTGGATTGACACTGACCGCGTACAAGGACATAACCACGTACAATAATTTCTACGAGTTCGGCACGAACAAGGACGATCCTTCGCACAACGCCTGGCGATTGAAGACCCGGCCGTGGAGCGTGAAAGTCAGCGGCCTGGTGAAAAAGCAGCAGGTCTTCGATATCGATGCGCTGATGAAGCTGCGCCCCATGGAAGAGCGCATCTATCGCATGCGATGCGTGGAAGCCTGGAGCATGGTAATTCCGTGGGCTGGCTATTCGCTTTCGGAGTTTATTTCGCAATGCGAGCCCCTCAGTTCGGCGCGCTATGTGCAGTTCCTCTCGCTCGAAGACAACAAGCAGGAGCCATGGATCAACTCCGTTGATCTGCACTGGCCGTATTCTGAGGGCCTGCGCATGGACGAAGCCATGCACCCGCTGACCTTGCTGACATTCGGCCTCTACGGCCAACCACTGCCCAACCAGGACGGCGCGCCGGTGCGAATCGTGGTGCCGTGGAAGTATGGATTCAAATCGGCCAAATCCATTGTGGAAGTCCGCTTTGTGAAAGATGAGCCGCGCACTACGTGGAATGAATCCGCCCCTGGCGAATACGGCTTTTATTCCAACGTAAATCCGAATGTCGATCATCCTCGCTGGAGCCAGAAAAATGAGCGTGTGATCGGCGCAGCGTTCTGGAAGGCTCGGCAACCGACCCTGATGTTCAACGGCTATGGCGACCAGGTGGCGTCCCTATATAAAGGAATGGACCTGCGCGAGAATTTCTAAGTCTGAAGAAGAAGCGGGCGTCCCATATCTCGATTCTGAGACCTGGGTTGTCGTCAATCATGAATAAACGCAAACACGACAACCATGAATAATCGGTCCATCGTCATCCTGAAATTTATCGCCTTTCCAGCCTGCCTGGTTCCGCTCGGCGTGTTGGTCTATCGGGGATTCACAAACGCCCTTGGGCCCGACCCAATAGCGACCATTACTCACACGACCGGATTTTGGACACTGTATTTTTTGCTGATCTCCCTCGCGATCACACCGATCCGCCACCTCAGCAGCCGTCTCGGGCGGCTGATTCGCTTTCGGCGCATGTTGGGCCTCTTCGCGTTCTTCTACGGAACGCTGCATTTGTTCACCTACGTATGGCTGTTCTCCGGCTGGGATGTTCGTGCCATGGTCCACGACATCGCCAAGCGGCCTTTCATTACCATGGGGATGCTAGGTTGGGTTTGCCTGCTGGCACTGGCGGCCACATCCACGACCTGGGCAATCCGCAAAATGGGTGGCAAGCGCTGGCAGATGTTGCATCGCCTGATCTATGTTGCGGCCATCGCCGGAGTTATCCACTATTGGTGGATTGTGAAATCCGGCGTATTGACGCCGTGGAAGGTCACGGTCGTCCTGGCGATTCTGCTGCTGGCCCGGATTGTTTGGAGTGCGAAACAGGCGGCACGAAAAAGAAAGGTCGCCGTCGCGGCTTAGCAGACGCCTCGGATCTCCACCACTCTACGCACTGGCTCATACGTCATCCGATGCAGCGGTGTCGGGCCATATTCATGCAGTGCGCGCAGATGCTCTGGCGTGCCATACCCTTTGTGCGACGCCAGCCCGTATTGCGGATATTCCTCGTGATACGCGCACATCCAGGCGTCTCGGTACACTTTGGCGACGATGGAAGCGGCGGCAATCGAAATGCTGATGGAGTCGCCGTAAATAATTCCTTTTTGCGGGCATGGTGTGTCGAGCCGCTCGGCATCGATCAGCAAAAAGTCCGGCTGCGGCGTAAGCTGCCCAATGGCGGAGAGCATCGCCTGGTGCGATGCTCGGCGGATATTGATTGCGTCGATCGTCGCCACGTCGGCAAAGCCGATCGCGATCGCGATCGCGACCTTGCGGATCGCGCCGTCCAGACGCTCGCGATCCTCCTGTTCCAATTGCTTGGAATCGCGCACGCCGCGGATGCGCGTCTTCGGCGGCAGGATCACCGCAGCCGCTACCACCGGACCAAACAATGCTCCACGACCAACTTCATCGACACCCGCGATAATCGTCGCCCCTTGCAGATAGGCTGCGCGTTCATGCTTGTCGCCGCAAACAAGCGCGCGCAATCGCCGCATCTTTTCCGTTTGCTTCGACACCGCCGCCACCTCTTGCGTGACAGCAGTCTCGCAGTTTGTTTTGGTCGCGGGCATTTCACAAGAGTCTACAACCGCGTCGCCTGTGGAGAATCGGCTTTCCATTGTGCACAAATTACTTCCAGAGCGGACTCTCCACCGAAGTCCGAGTGAAGGCATCCGCCACCGACATCAGCTTCATGTCGTTTTTCAGCCGATCCAGGCTCTCTCTGCTGGTCAGTTGGATATCCACCGGCTCACCCGGAAATATGTCGAAGTAATTGTCCGAGACTTTCACATCCGCATCTCCGAAAGAAACGTACACACTGCGCGCCAGCACTTTGGATGAGAGATGCAGACTGTAGGAACCATTCTCTCCAGTCAGCCGGCTTTCAATATTCACCGGAGGAAGCTGCACTTTTTCCGTTGGAACCAGGTAGGTCATATTGCTCGAAACCTGTTTTCCATTAACCGTCAATTCCGTTGCAACAAACACCGTGGCGGGATCGATGCCATTGAGTTTCACGAAACTCGCCGTCGGGCCTTGAATGTAAATCTGCGCGGAAAGTGCGGGAATCGTGACATTTTCTGTTTTGTCAGTCAGAACAGTTCCATCAAATTTCATGATCCGCATGTGCAGGCTGCCCGTGAGAGGTTCTGTATTATCGGAGATGATCTGGACGCGCAGAGTCCCATTGCGCGCAAGCGGATAAACCAACAGCGGAGCGTAGAAACGGCGCGCATAGTATTGCAGCGCCTTCCAGCGTCCGTAGTAATCGACGCTCGCCGAGCTGACGACAGGCCAGCAGTCGTTCAACTGCCAGTACATCGAGCCCATGGTGCGCGGACGATCGCCCCGCAGATGCTCGGCCACCAGCTTGATGAACTCCGCCTGCACAATCTGGCTGCCGTACACCAGGGAAGTGAAATCCTTTGGCTGCCCGTAATACTGCGACATGTAGTTGCGGATGGTCTCATATCCATCTCCGCCTTTCTCATGCGATGCCATCACGGTCGTTGTTACGCTGGTCCGGTCCTGCGGTACGGTGAAGGAATCGATGGTCCGCATTTCGGGGAGCGATTGAAATCCATACTCGCTGACGAAACGGTAATGGCGATCAAGTTCGGTACTGAACGGGACCCGCGGCCGCACGCGGTTGGAGGTGCCGATGCTGTAGTCGTGCGTGTCGCCGGACTCCTCATTGCCGCCGACGTCGTCGCCCGCTTCTAAAATCCAGTAATTTTTATTTTTTGTCTCTTCGTAGTCGCCGCTGGGGGAGCTGGGCCAGTAGGCGACCGCCGGATCGTACCGCGCCACCAGCGTGGGTATGATCCCGCTGAAGACGGTCAGATAATCGGTCCACATCTGCAGCCGCGCCAGATGGCTGACATGGCTGCTGTCCTGCATGAAGTTGTTCTCCTGCTCATTGTTCCCACACCACAATACGATGCTGGGATGGTTTCGCAGCCGCTTCAACTGATCTTCCACCTCCTGGGCCACGTTCTGCTTGAAGGAATACGTTCCGGGCATCCAGGGATTGCCGAACATGAAATCCTGCCACACCATAATGCCAAGCTCATCGCAGATATCGAAGAACGTTTGCGGCGGATAATATCCTCCGCCCCAGACCCGCACCATGTTCATGTTGGCGTCTTTGGCCGACTGCAAAACCTGGCGCATCTGCTCCGTTGTCACCCGATTGGGAAAGCTGTCGAAGGGAATCACGTTCGCGCCTTTGGCGAAAACCGGAATTCCATTCACTACAAACTCAAACGTCCGCCCCCATTGGTCCGGCTCCCGCCGCAACACTACCGACCGCAACCCGGTTTTTACATCCCGCGCATCCTGCACGGCTCCATTTACCGTCACGTCGGCATGAAAATCGTAGATCGGCTGCTCACCGTAGCCCGCCGGATACCAGAGCGCCGGATGGTTGACGGTAATTGGCAAATCGACATGGTTCACGCCCGGATGCAACTCGGTCTCCTGAGAAAGATTGACGACTTTGCCGGCGAGCTTATAGCTGGCGTGAATCGTTGCCGGCGCTTCTACCGAGGAAGTCACTTCCACCTGCGCAAGGATATGCGCCGTCTGTGCGGTCACATCCAGCTGCCGGACATTCAGGTCGGAAATTCGCGCCTGGTCCCAAGCCTCCAGCTTCACTGGCTGCCAGACGCCGCTGGTCACATATCTCGGCCCCCAATCCCAGCCATATTCATATCCCGCCTTGCGGATGTAATCCTTGCTGGGCGTGTGCGTCTCCTTCTGCCACGGATCCTTTGCGGCAATGTTGTCCGCGCAGCCGATCGGAGAAGGAAACACCACCCGCACGTGGTTCACGCCCGATTTCAAATACGGCTTCGCGTTCACCCGATAGGTGCGAAACATGTTGTCCGATGTCAGCACCAGGTTCGCATTGACGTAGACCTGCGCACAGGTGTCGAGACCTTCGAAGACTATCTCGATATTTTTCCGGTTTAGCAGCGCCGTGTTCGCCGGAAATGCGGTGGAATATTCCCAGTCCTTGTTCTCAATCCATTGCAGCTTTTTCTCATTGTCGCGATAAAAAGGATCCGGGATCAGCTTGTTCCGCAGCAGGTCCAGATGCACGTCGCCCGGAACCTGCGCTGGCAGCCAGTTTGCCGCCACCGCGGTCTTGTCGTTCGTCACCTGGCGGAACTTCCATCCGCTGTTCAACTCCACGCTCTGGTTGGCCAGCGCCCGCGCTGGCAGAACACTCATCCCACAGGCAAGGACCAGAAAGAACAACCAACTCAATCTTCGAAACCGCATTCCTGAATTCACCTCAAAAGAGACTCTTCGAAATTTATCTGCACGGTGCGTCCGGCGACGCGATAGTTACGGGTTACAAAATTAGATATCCGCCTGGAACTGGAAAATGATTTCGACAACGATTTACACTATATCTGCTACCCAGTGTAGTGAAAAGCAACCTGCGTAGGAGTAAACATGGCGGTCGCGACGGAAATACAAACCGATTTGAATGGCACGTACTCTCTTTCTTCGAAACAGCTTGAGCAATACCGAGCGAACGGATACATCAAACTGAAGCATGTGCTGTCGCCGGAAACGCTTGCATACTATAGACGGGAAATCTCACGGAAGGTGCGGGAGTTGAATACGGAACATCTGCCGCTGGAGGAGCGCGACCTGTATCATCGCGCATTTCTTCAGATCGAAAATTTATGGCCGAAGAGCGAGATCGTGCGGGAGTTCATCTCCAGCCCGAAACTGGGTCGCATCGCCGCACAACTCATGGGCACCACCGGCGTCCGCATCTATCACGATCAGGCTCTGTATAAAGAAGCTGGCGGCGGCATCACTCCCTGGCACGCGGACCAATATTACTGGCCGGTCGATTCCGACAAAACTATCACTGCATGGATTCCCCTCCAGGCCACGCCGCTCGAAATGGGACCGCTTGCATTTTGTCCGAAAAGCCATCGCGTCACCTCAGGTCGCGATTTGGAGATCGGACAGGAAAGCGAGGAACGGATCGGAGCGGCCCTAAAAGATCATGGAATCGATGAAGAAGGATTTGAACTTGGAGAAGTCAGCTTTCACGCCGGCTGGACCTTCCACCGCGCCGCGCCAAACACCACGCCAAACCCCCGGGAAGTAATGACGATTATTTACATGGATGAAGATATGCGGCTGACCGAGCCCGTCAACAAATACCAGCAGGATGATCGCACCAATTACTGCCCCGGAATTGCCGTCGGCGACATCATCAATAGCCCGATGAATCCCGTCACCTGGAGCAGTCGCTCGTAAGAAATTCAGCCACGATCTACCGAATTGCGGTCCAGCCTGCGAAGATTTTCTTCAGCCGCGTTGGACCGCAAATTTATTTTGGTCGCTGATCCGGCAGCCCCCCAACCTTCCACTTCCACAAAAAAAGATAATGCCGGTGGAACTGGTAGGGCTGATAGAGCGGCAGTTTTCCGTAACGCACATCGGGAGTGAAGGCATAGCTATAGGCCTCGCAATCTAAAATTGCACTGATTTCCGTTCCCTTGGGCGTTTTTGGATTCAATTCAATGACACTCGTTCGATTCTTGGCGCCAGTCCACTCCCTGCCCTTTTGTTCCTGAATGTCAGCGACCTCTGTAATCCAGGGAGAATTGCTGTAGACCTTCGTCCGGCACCAATTGTTTTTATCGAAAGGGTCCATTCCCTGTGCAAGTTGTATCCAGACAGTGGCCTGTTCGCCGGGGTCTAGCGCGCTATCGCCGTTTCCTTTGCCTTCGGTCACCGTGCGCGGAAGGCTTTCCCCTCCGCCATGCACGCCTTGAAAGAAAGTTTGAAATGTATGCGTACGTCCATCCAGCACTTCAATTTTTTCCGGCGGACCCAGGTCTGCCGGAGCGACCATTACATCAGTGTCGGCTTGCATCGGCGGCCCGTTCTGCGCACTCGCATTCAGCTGCAATCGAGTACGCGCGAAATCGCCAGCGCCCGCGGTAAACTGCACGCGCATCGAGGAGCCAAGATTGGCCAGCTGCCCAACGCCAAGTTCTGGCACGGATGCCGTTCCGTTCAGAATTTTCACCGTCGGATATTCCGACGTCAGATCAACCTGCAAGTTCTTGATGGCTGTCGGTCCCGGATTCCAGAGTCGAACCGGAATCGACAGAGGCTTTCCTGGCATCAACCGCAAAAAGTCTTCCGCAGTCAAAGGCAGCAGTACAACCGGTTGAGCCTCAATGCCCGGCCCGGCAAAACCGAACTCGTGCCCACTGCAATCGGTTTGCACGTGCAGCCTGCCTTGCGAATCCGCGACCAACTTGCGATTTGTCGTGGCGTTAGCGCTCAGGTTGTAATCAACCATCTGATACGGCACCCCAGGCTTATATAAGGGTGCAGTCGCCACATCGATCCTGGTACAGACAGCTGCCGGTCCGTCGGGAGCCCAGCGCCGTGTTTTCAGAAGCAAACCACCCTTGCTCACCCGCGTCATGTAGATAAAGGCCGGACCGGCGATATCGGCAGAGACGTGATACCCCCAGACGTCGAACGTATCGAACGGACTGGCATAGTCCCATCGCTGCGGAACAGTAGCAAGCGTAGAATCGGCGAACGCGCGCATGTGAAAGTCGAAGGTCTCGCCAATCGACGTGGCCCAGTGCCGGGGGTATTCATCCTGACGAAATTCGAAATCGACTTTCGGCGCGGCGGCAAAGGCGGCGTGGGTTTCTTCTGTGTACTGGCTGATGTAGTCTCCGCTGGCGCGGATCAGGCGGACCGGCGTGTGTTCAAACGTCGAAACAAAATCCTTAGGCCGCCATAATGAGCGCCGGCCTTCATCGCCAACATAAAATTCCGGACCGGGATTGAACGCCGAGCAGCTCCCAATTGTCTCTGGATACCGGGATGCCAGATACAGGCTCATAAATCCACCCATACTCAATCCAGAAGTGGCGCGATAGCGGCGATCGGCCAGGGTGCGATAGTGGGCGTCGATGTAGCGAACCTGCTCCAGGAAATACGGTCCGAAATCCACGTTCCCGGTTTGAAGTTGGATATCGTATGGGCTGCCGCCATAGAATCCCGTGTAGTTCTTCGCGATGAATCCATCGACAGCCACCACAATCACTGGATGCGCGGCGACGAACCGGCAGATCTTTGGAACTGTGTCATGGCCCTGGTCATAATCCTCCAGCGTGTAACGGTCGCTGTGGCCGTGCATGTAATAGATGACCGGATAACGTTTGCTCACCGAGTTGTATTTTGCTGGAAGAAAAATCCGAAAATGCCGAGTCTCGCCGAGCACCTGCGAGTGGAAGGTCATGTCATGCAATTGGGCGCCGGGTACCGGGCAGCTCGTCAGCGTTCCCGCCGGAACCGCGAAATCGCCAACCGGCGAAGCATTTTGTGCGTGCGCCACCGCAAACGCAGACAGTAACAATCCAAAGCAACTGCAAAACATACCCAGCCGGCCTGCTAACCGCCCAAAACAACCTCTCATCTTTTCTCCATCTCCAACGCTTCGCTCGCACAACATGCAAATAAAAAATGATTCCTCGGCAAATCATCTGTAAGCGGCTGGCAAATACATTCCTCATCAACAAATCGAAATTTCAGCTCGGCACAGCGCGATATCCGAGCACTGGACTCGCCCATCATAACCCAGGGCTATCGCATTTCCCACTCTTCCACGTCGAGCAGGCACACGACAGCATAGACAGTTTTCAGTACAGTTGGAACAACCCGCGCCACCATCGTGGATGGAAGATGACCTCACAGGATTCCAACTCGGCTCAGCAACGGTTAACACTGCCGCAGACCGAGTCTTTTCCTGCGCTTCGATCCGATCTGCGGAAGCGCTGGCTCTATATTTTGCCCGCGGTTTTCATCACTTATAGCCTCGCCTTCCTCGACCGCGCCAACTATGGCTTTGGAGCCGCCGCGGGACTGGCATCGACGCTACATATCAGCGATGCGCAGTCGGCTCTGCTGGGGGCGCTGTTTTTCCTTGGCTATTTTCTTTTACAGATTCCCGGCGCGTCCTACGCCCGCCGCAAAAGCGCAACCCGCCTGATCTTCTTCTCGCAAATCTGCTGGGGGGTGCTGGCTGCTCTCACCGGCATCATACGAAATTTCTGGCTGCTGGCGCTCGACCGACTGCTGCTGGGCATGACGGAAAGCTTTGTGCTTCCCGCGCTGCTCATCCTGTTGACGCATTGGTTCACGCGCGAGGAGCGATCGCGCACCAACACTGTATTGATTCTGGGAAATCCGATTACAGTCCTTTGGATGTCCGCAGTCACCGGCTTTATCATCCACGCGTTTGGCTGGCAGATGGCGTTCATTCTGGAGGGGCTGCCCGCCGTGTTGTGGGCATTTGTCTGGCTGTGGCTGGTCCGCGACCGCCCGAAGGATGTGCCTTGGCTCGGCGATTCCACAAGACAGTATCTCCATTACGAGCTGGATCGAGAGCAGATCGGGCTTCCGCAGATCCCGAATCTCAAAACTGCGTTTCGGCATCCTCGCGTTATTTTGCTCTGCATCCAGTATTTCTTCTGGTGCGTCACCGGATATGGATTTCTGCTCTGGTTGCCCACGATGATTCGGCAGGGGTCGACCAGTAGCATTCAAATGACCGGCCTGCTGAGCATGGCGCCCTATATGCTCGCCATCGTCCTGATGTTGACCGCCTCGCATTATTCCGACCGCAGTCTGCGGCGCAAGCATTTCATCTGGCCATTTTTGCTGATTGCCGGAGCGTCGCTCATCGGCGCATGTTTCACCATCACGCACAATTTTTGGCTGGCGTACGGTTTTCTGATCCTGACAGGCGGCGCTATGCAGGCCGGGTATGGACCCTTTTTCGCACTGATTCCGGAGATGCTGCCAAATAATGTCGCGGGAGAAGTCATGGCGTTGATCAACAGCTGCGGCGCACTCGGGGGCTTTTTCGGAATCTGGTTTGTCGGGCTGCTGGCGGCCTATACCGGCGATTCCCGTTCCGGCCTTCTCTTCATGGCGGCCGCGCTTATTGCCTCCGGTCTGATCACGCTTTTTTTGCGCACCCCGGAAGTATCGGCGCGGCAACCGTTCCCCCGAAACGCTCTGCAGGAATCCATCCCTCGATAACCTGCGGAGAGGAAAACCGTGGAGAAAGATGCCGATAGCGCGATAGGATTCCACCAGAACTTTCTATTCTAGGAGTGCAATGCTAGGCACCGCTCAAAATATCTACCTGGTCGTTTTGTGGATCGTGCTTTCCCTGACCTGTCTGGTCCTTCTGAATTGTCTGTGGGCTCCCAGCCGGCGTCGCGCTCACAATGACGTCATAGGATGGCAGCTCTCTATCCTGGGCACCATCTATGCCGTCATGATCGGTTTTATGCTCTACGCCGTCTGGGCAAACTTCCAGACTGCGGAGACAAACGTCGACAAAGAGGCCAACGCGCTGGTGAACCTGTTTCGCACCGCGGACGGCCTTCCCGCCGCGCAACGGGATGCAATCCACATCGCGGCCGCCAATTATGCAAACGCAGTGTTGAATCAGGAATGGGCAACCATGGACCGCGATCAAGTGCCGCACGCGGGACAGCAGTTCATCATGCAGCTGTGGGCCGTCATGACCCGCACTCCGGTCGAGAATCAGGCCCAGCAGGTCAGCCTGCAGCAGGCGATGCAGGAACTCAGCACCCTTACGGAACATCGACGAGTCCGCATCCTGGAAAGCAGAAGCAAGATGTCAATGATTCTCTGGACGGTGCTGGTAATCGGTGGGGTCGTCACCCTTGCATCTTCCTGCCTGATTGGCAGCGACAATATAGCCCTGCATTTTTCGCTGATTATGGCGCTCAGCCTTTTAATTTCAATGGCTCTCATCGCAATCGGGGACATGGACAGGCCGTTTCAGGGCACGGTGCATGTCAACCCATACGCCTTTGTCCGCAGCCAGCAGACAATGCTGTCTCCGACGACCGTTTCCCAATAGGTCAAAAAAGCAAAGGCCGCGCCCATTAGGACGCGGCCTTTGCTTTTTGATCAAAACGTTGGAATTAGTCGATCTCGCGCAGCCGGGCAGCCTTGCCGCGCAGTTGGCGGAGATAGAACAGCTTGGCGCGGCGGACACGTGCGGAGCGGATTTTTTCCACCTTCTCTACCACTTTGCAATGCAGCGGAAAAATACGCTCGACGCCCTGTCCGAAGCTCATTTTGCGGACGGTGAAACTGCCCTCGGCGCCGTTCTTACGCGCGATTACAATGCCCTCAAATGCCTGGACACGTTCTTTCTCACCTTCTTTAATCTTTACCTGAACCCGCACAGTATCTCCGGGACCAAAATCCGGCAGATCGGTGCGTTCGAGCTTGGCAGCAAGTCGCTGCATTATGGGATGAATCGACATAATATTTCCCTGTTCCTGAATGAAAATAGACGTGTTGAAGCAAAATATCAGTTTACACGGAAACGGCTCACTTCGCCTTCCCATCCTGCAATTCTTTCAACACGATGCGGTCCTCGTTCGAGAGCATGGCACGGCCTAGCAGATCCGGCCGATTTTGCAGAGTTTTTTTTAGCGACTGCCGCCGACGCCAATGCCGTATCTCCTCATGATTGCCTGAGCTGAGCACAGCCGGAACATCGACCCCACCAAATTCCGCTGGACGCGTGTAATGCGGATAATCCAGCAGACCGCCAGAGTCACAGGCGGATTGTGGCGCGCCTTGATTGTCGTCACTGTCTGACATCTCCTGCGCGGCGAAACTCTCATAGCGCGCAGAGTCTTCGTTCCCCAGCACTCCCGGCAACAACCGGCTGACTGCGTCCACGACTATCGCAGCCGCCAATTCTCCTCCCGAGATCACGTAATCGCCAATCGATAACTCGGTATCGGCCACCAGTTGATTCACACGCTCATCGACACCTTCATACCGGGCACAAAGAAGCACCATACGATCGAGCGACGCCAACTCCCTGGCCATCGACTGTGTGAATGGCCTCCCCTGCGCAGAGAGCAGAATCACGCGTTCCCGCCGCAGGTCACGTATCTTTTTTCCCGCGACGCCCAGCGATTCCACCGCGCGAAAGATGGGCTCCGGTTTCAACACCATTCCTTCGCCACCCCCGAAGGGGCGGTCGTCAACCGTCTGATGGCGGTCAACCGTAAATTCGCGCAGATTATGGATGCCCACGCGCACGATTCCCGCATCCAGCGCACGGCTCAGCACGCCGAATTGAAATGGGCCTGCAAAAAATTGCGGGAATACCGTGACAATATCGAATTTCATTGGATAGCTGTTATGCGCGCGACTGCTTCCATTTGATTCCGCACCCGATGCTGGGCTTCTGTTCTGCCGGGACCGGTTTGCCTGCCATGACAGCATCCATGGCGGCGCGTAGGTCGCGCCCATCGACAGGAACTCCATTCCCCGGTCTGCTGGCATCCAACTGACCGCGATAGACCAGCTTCAGCTGCGAATCAAACAGAAAAAAATCTGGAGTACAGGCGGCGTTGTAAGTGCGGGCCACGTCCTGGTTTTCGTCATACAGATAATGAAACGTAAAGCGATGCCGCTTTGCCTGGGCCCGCAGGCCCTCCGGCGCATCCTCGGGATAATTGGCCGCATCGTTGCTGCTGATCCCGACAATTCCCAGGCCCTGCACAGCATACTCATGCCCCAGCCTCGCCAGTTGTTCCTCGACATGCTTCACGTAAGGGCAATGCGCGCAGATGAACATCACCAGCAAACCGCGCATCCCGACAAACTGCTGGCGGGAAATGGTTCGTCCGGACACCACATCCTGCAATGAAAACTCTGGCGCTGGCGTTCCCAACGCAAGCATGGTGGAAGTGATCGCTGGCATAGAACAAACTCCTTCAAAATCTTCGATGAAAAATGCGCGGCAGCCTGCGGAGGGCCGCTACCTAAAGGCTACCTTATTCCCCGGAATTGGCGGCTTCACTCTGCTGGACGCGAAGCTCTTCTTCGCTGGGCGGCGCATTCACGTCGAGCAAACCGGCTGGCAGATTCATCTCCAACCGGCGAGCCGGCAGATTCATCTCTACCAGGTATTGCCTGGCAAACGGAATCCAATGCTCCGATCCATCGGCGCCCACAACCAACAGCAGATCGGTCGTGTTCTCCTGGCGGATCACGTCGCGCACCGTGCCAATAACCGGATTTCCAGCTTGATTTCGATCCACAAGCGCGCAGCCGATCAGGTCATCGACATAGGCCATCTCCGGATCCAGGGGCATACGTTCCACCGCAGGAATAACCACTTCGGCGCCACGCAAGGCCTCCGCCGCCGAGATCGAATCAACGCCCGCGAATTTCAGCACCACTCGGCCTTTATGCAGCCACGCCTGTTCGATCAGAACCGGAGCGGGAGCGCCTTTTCCATGAGCAAGAAATGCTTTGGGAATTTGGGTAAAACGTTCAGGAAAGTCCGTGAGTACTTCTGCGAGAAGCTCACCTCTGCGCCCTTGCGGCCGGATCAGGCGAGCCACACTCACCCATGGGTTGGAGTCGGTCACATCGTTATTGTTTCACGATGCACGCGAGCGAGTCCGGCCATGTCAAACCGCGCGGAGAGCAGTGTCTCCGCCCGCCCTGCGACTAATTCGCCGTCGGTTCAACCCTGGCTTGTTCCACAATTTCAAGGCTGTAGCGATGATGCAGCTTTACGCTCACGGCGCCCAGGATCGTTCGCAGCGAACGGGCCGTGCGGCCCTGCTTGCCAATTACTTTGCCCACGTCTGAAGGATCGACGCGCAGGTGCAGCGCCGTCCCTCCCTCTTGCGGGGTCACCAACACAGAAACCGCCTCCGGTTTATCCACCAGCGAACGAGCAATCTCGCTGATCAACTCGGCGGCGGAAGGCTCCAGGGAATGCTCTGACATGCGTTTTACCTCACTGCAAATGACATGAATTGGAGCTCGAAATCTTTTTGTTTTATACCTGAAACGCCTCAAAATTGTCGCCCTTTTTAGTTAACCCAATAGTAACTAGTTTAGTTACCACCGGGACCGTTTGGCAGAATTCACGAATCGGGGGGGACGACGGCTGGGCAAACTGGAGGGCACTGGCAATAAAACGATTCCGCGCCATTGTGGATGTTCCCGCAAAGAAAAGAGCGTGGCCGCAGCCACGCTCAAAGTCATTCCGCTACCAATCTGGGAGTTTAGACAGCCGGTGCGGCGGTTGCGGCTGCATTCTTCACCAGCTTCTGAACCCGGTCAGAAAGCTGAGCGCCCTTGCTGGCCCAGTAGTCCACGCGATCCCGCTTCAGATCGACCGTGGCGGGATTGGTGCGAGGATTGTAGGTCCCGACAACTTCAAGCGATCGTCCATCGCGAGCGCGGTCCTTTTCAATCACAACGACGCGATAGTAGGGCTTTTTACGTGCGCCTACGCGCGAGAGGCGAATCATCAACACAGGTGTATAGTCCTTTCTAATTTAGGGAGGGGATAACTGGAACCCGCCTGTCAAGGCATAGACGGGAAAGCCCCGAATCATCAGTATCCTGGATTTTTCCCCATCATGCAAGCAATTCGGCGGCAATTTGCCGTCTGAAAGCGAATTTCCTGCAGCCGCTCTAAAATTCATAGAGCACGTTCGCCACCGGAAGGACGCCAGAGATCATCTCTACCGCAACCACAGCCAGAATGAGCCGCCGCCGCTGGCGGATCGCATGGCTGCTGGGCCTTGGCGTGCTGATCAGCTACATCGACCGCGTAAATATTTCCGTCGGCCAGCAGGCCCTCCACCATGCTTTCGGGCTGTCAATGGTCGCCTTCGGCTTTCTGCTCAGCGCCTATAGCTGGACCTATGCCGCGATGCAGCTCCCCTCTGGCGTTTTATTGGATAAGTTCGGAATCAAGCGAGTCGGTGTGGTGGGTTCTTTCATCTGGAGCATGGCCACGTTTGCCACTGCAGCTTCAACCGGCGTGGTCAGTTTATTCAGCTCACGTTTTTTGCTGGGAATCGGAGAAGCACCGATCTTCCCGATGAACGCCAAGGCTATCGGCGCCTGGTTTCCTGAACGGGAGCGTGGCCTGCCGACCGCGATCTTCGATTCAGCGGCAAAGTTCAGCGCGGCTGTCGGCATTCCTCTGGTGGGAATGATCCTGTTGCACTTTGGATGGCGCTTGAGTTTCGCTTTTACCGGCGTGTTGAGCCTGCTCTATTTCCTGCTCTTTGCCTGCATCTATCGCAACCCGACCGATGATCCACATCTCTGCGCAGCGGAGCGCGCGCACATTGAAGATGAAAAAAAGCGGGCAGGCGAATCTGCAACCGAGACCTGCCACTCGCTTGGATCTCTCGCGCGCCAGCGCAAGATCGTCGGCCTCACAATCGGCTTCGCGACCTACAACTATAGTTATTACCTGCTGCTAACCTGGCTGCCCACGTATCTGGCAGCAGGCCTGCATCTTAGTCCAGTGCACGCGGTTTGGGCTGCCAGCATCCCCTGGTTTTTTGCCGGAACGGTCGATCTTGCCGTCGGCGGCTGGCTGGTGGACGACTTGATCCGTCGCGGGCGCGATGCAGGGCGGGTACGACAAACGGTTTTGCTGCTGGGAATGATCTGCGGCCTGGGCGTCGCTGCACCTGCCTTCACTCATCGCCCTGTTCTTGCGTTGCTGGTGCTTTCGATTGGCCTTGCGGGGCTGTCCGCATCCGCTCCCATAGCCTGGTCCCTCCCCAGCATTCTGGTTTCACCCGCCAACACTGGCAAGGCGGGTGGGATTATGAATTTCGGTACCCAGTTCGCCGCTATCTCCGCACCGATCATTACCGGATATCTCACCCACTGGACCCATTCCTTCGCTGCCGCCTTCGCGCTGGCGGCTGTCCTGCAACTTGGCGGAATTGCCGCCTACGCCCTGCTACTGGGAAAGATTGAGCGGATCGAGATGGTTCCTCCGGAGCTTGCCAAGGCGTAAGCCGATAAAACCTATGGTCGGATCGTTCGTTCCGCAGCCTGACCGGCCAGCCGCGAGTTGAAGACCGTCACCGCGCCGTCCGGGTAGAGTGAGAGCCGGATGTAGTTCCCGTCCGACCCGCCTTGCAAATTAGCGATGCGATCCGCAGTCACATTGTGTTGCGAGCCTCCCTGCGTGGAAAAATGAAGTTGCCATAGACCTTTTAGCCGCAGGGATTTTTCAATGATCTCCCAGGCCGAAGGCGAACCGCCCTTGTTCTCGCCGTTATCCATAATGGCCACGCGCGGTGCAATCCCATCGACGAGCGCCGGACTACCGCTGATCGCTGTGCCGTGGTGGGAAACGATATAAACATCCATCGGCCCCAGCTTGTTCACCGGGCACATCAACTCCATCTCCTTGTCCCAGGTCAGGTCACCAAGATCGACCAGGCGCGCTTTGTCATATTGGAGAACGATGCCTACGGAACGGGCGTTTTCTGTCTCATCCGGGGAGCGCGCCGGAGAATCCTTGCAATAAGAATTCGGCTCGCCCGCACCGGGCAATGGCGTATCGATCAGATTGCCGTCTGCGCTGATAATCGTTGCAGTCACGCCGGCGAGCGGAATCGACTCTCCCGGCTTCGCCAGAATATGACGCGCGTGGCTGTGCGCCAGCACCTTTTGATAATTTTCCCAGGCTTGTTGAGTTGCAGCATTACCGGTCTCGCGGTTCACACCGTGATCGATATACGTTCCGATTGGAATCTTCTGCGCAAGATTGGGAACTCCGCCCACGTGATCTATGTGAAAATGCGTAATCAGCAAATAGTCGATATGATCCAGACCCGCTAATTTGGCCACCGCCAAGATGCGCGCCGCATCTCTGCCGGCATGATCCGGCCAGCCTGTATCAACCAACAGGGATTGATGCGAGGGCGTGACAAACAATGTCGACTGTCCGCCTTCCACATCGATGAAATAAACCGTCAGCGGTGTCTCGATTGAGATTTTTTTCTTTCGGAAATTGGAATTCTGCGCCTGTGTCGATATGGCTAGGATCAAACCAATTGAAACCAAAAAAAATATCGCGATTCTCGCACCACACCGGCGCAGCGAGTAGCAGAACTGGAAGAATCGAACTGGAATTGAAAGGCACATAAATTATGTTTCTCCCTCCCGCTACTCATCAGTTCATTCCAAAGAATTTTGATTCTCTGGCGTCCCCGCCGCATCCGAGAAAATGTCTCGGCTTCTGGCGGAGCGGGCTTGCTGATAGAGCTTCGGCCGCTGTCTCATTCCGACGCCTGAAGCACGGTAAAAGCGGGAACTAGCCTGTTGCCTCTTCATCATTCTTCCACAAGGACAGCCACGTCGCCTTCTTGAAACCGTCCCTGCAATTTCGGTAGCCAACCTTTTGAAAGGCTCAGCGGCCACAGAACCCAGCTTGCCGGACAGGTTTCGGAGAAAAACTCACAGACAACCGCAAGTTCTTCTTTATCGCCGTTGAGAGGTTTCAATTCCTCCCGCATAATATCCTGTCGATAAATATCGAATCCCCGCTCGTCCTGAATTCCCACAAACCAAAGCCTGGGATCGTGTAAGGCCCCCGGTGGCAACAGCGAGCGCTGAAAGAGGATTTTCACGATCCACGGACGGACCGAGTCCGTCCAGTCCAAAGAGATCTCCGGATTCGGCGGCTCCTCCCCGCGCAGGGTGTATTGCTGGGCTTTCCGTTCGCGGAACGAGAGTCCCGCATACGCCTCGTACTCTTCCAATGTTCGCGCCGAACCTAATCCACAGCTCTCGACTGGTTCGCCGCGCAGTAGACGCTGAACCTTGCACCGGCTGGTTTCATCCAGTTTGTTCCAGGAACGTGTGCCAACGGCCGTGTCCGTGTGGTCTCCCCAATGCCTGCGTGCGTCATGGCGTCCATAATCATGCCAGACGATCGTCTCCGCGGGATGAAACAGATCGTAACCGTGGGTGAAAGCGCGCACCGTCATGGCAGATTCTTCACCCATGAAGTACAACTCGGGATCATAGGGGACTTCTCGCACAAAACATCCGCGGACAAACAGAAATCCAGCCGCAAGAAATCGCGCCCGCAATGGGCGCTCTGTCGGATCACGTTCCGACATGTACTGCGGCCTCAGTTGAGGGATGCCATCGGGAGTGAATGCCTGAAACACCACCTGCATCGGTCCGCCAGCCAGTACTTCGTTGTCTCCGGGCGTGAAAGGCGTCGGGTAGGTGCTCAGAATGGGCTTCTCGCTGTCAGTTTCCATCACCGCCAGCAACAGCTTCTCATCCCAGCCGCTGGCGAACCGGCAGTGGGAATCCACCTGGAGAAACCAATCTTCGCCGCGCCAAAGCCGCCGCATGATTTCCGCACGCGCCCAGCATGCGCCCCTGCCTTCTCGCCAGTCGATCTCCAGAATGCGGAAGCGCGGATCATCCCGAAACGGCAGCGGATGTTCCTCCTCGCCGCGCTGCCAGCAGATGCCGAAGCGCAGCCGTTCTGGATTCGCAGCCTTTCGGACACAGTCCAGAATGGTGGGAACCAGTTGCGGATCGCGATAGGCCGCGATCGAGACGAATATCAGTTGTTCAGGGCAGCTCAACGGACTCTCTTTGGAAAGTTTACCCGGCGATCGCTTCTGTACGATCATTGCGACAGCACGCACAGCGGCGCGAATTGTTTCAGGCCGCTGTACGGGTGTCTTTTCGTGTTCGAGTTTAGAACATTGTCCCCAGCGTGATGTTTAGCGACTGTAGCGCAACCGATGTCGCCACAGTGGGGTTTTGGCCGCACACATCGTCGTATGCGAATCCATAGGCGAGTTTATTTGTGTTCCACTGATGAAAATTATTCGCCCAAAGGTTGGAAGGAACCCCCGCGGGGTAAAAGGTGGAAGCGACCGGACAATTGCCATCGTCCAGCGAATTGCTCATGACTCCCCGGTTGAAGGCCGCAAGAATTTGCTTGCCGATGTTTTTTTGCGCAGCACTTCCGGAAGCGAACGGCCCGTCGCACTGCCAGATGTAGGCGGTGGTGATAGCGCCAAAGTTGATCTGATCTGCAACCGGAGTGGTTCCATACGCGGTGTTCCAGTCCGCCTGGGCAGTGTACTTGCCTTGGATAAAAATCAGGTTGCCTCCCACGTTCATGCCGCTATAGGTTCCTGTTGTGGTGTCTGTCACAACAATGGGCGTGGTGCTCCAGGTGTTGTACCACTGTGTAATTACGGTATCGAAATAAGTCTGAAATTGGCTGTCTCCGCCTCCAGCCCCGGAAACATGGTCGGGCGAGAGAGCGCGCAGATAGTTGATTCCCGTGGGATAGGCGGAAGGCGCAGTCACGGGCAGAGTTAAGGCGGGGTATGGCGCTGGAAAAGCCGCGATGTCGTTCATCAGCGCGGTGCGCGACAGATTGAGTTGGCCTTGGGTGCCGCCGCCATTCGGGGCGGCGGTAATGATGAGCGGCAGGGCGTACTGATCGACCATGGTGGTGTTGCCATTCACCAGACCAGCGGGAGTAGAGGGGCCGGGGCCAGTGATCGAAAACTCAAACCAGTCGTACAAGCAAAGAGAACCCGGCGTACCCGCATTCTGCGCCGGACCGGTGAAGGGGTTGGGACTGGTACTGTCGCTAGCCAGTACGGTGAAGGGCAGCCTGGGAACGCCTAGCGCAATGTAGACGCGCCCGCTGAATGCGTTCGTTCCCACACCGAGACCCGGCAGGTTTGTGGAGTTGATACCGGAGAGGTCGATGACCGTCGGCGAAGTCAGCGACAGCGGGATGCTGTAATCGGCCCAGTCACTGGGGTAATTCGCGGCGATAGTGACCGCATCCGACGGAGTAAGATCGCTCGATCCGGGAAATGTGTTGGCTGCATTGGTGTTGTCAGCTGTGCTAAGAACGTGCACTCCGCCGGAAGCATCCAGGCGGTAGTTGGAAATTGGTGTCGCGGCGGGTGTTGGGTCCGTAATGTATCCGCCAACGATGTAAGCATACGCCTGCGTGCCCGATGGCAAGTTTGCCTGGGTCAGGTCGATGGTCAGCGGCACTTTCGCAGTTGGTGTTGGCGTCGGCGTTGGAGTCGGTGTTGGCGTGGGTGTCGGCGTAGGCGTTGGCGTTGGCGTTGGAGTCGAAGTAGGCGTGGGGGTTGGGGTCGGAGTTGGATTTGTCGAGTTACCGCCACAGGCAGTGAGTACACCCGATGCCGCCAAGGAGGTTATGAATGCGCGCCGAGTCGTTTTTTTCAAGAAATTTAGCCTCACCCTTGGTGCTTCTGAGATAGGAGCCAATACCAATATTTAGAAAACAATTTGGGAATGACTGAATAAAAGTATCGGCGGGGAATGAGGTGCTCTTTAAAGGGAAAGTAGAAGTGAGACCTGGCCTGTACCCAATTTGGGAAGCAGCTTCACATCGGAATAAGCTGGTATGACCCAACGGCGCGCGGATTCATCCGCGAATGCCAACCAAGCAAACCGATCGTTTTACGTTCAACCTGATCCCTCAAAGCCGAGACAAAACACTTAGCTATCTTCCAAATCTGCGACAATCGAGCGTTCATGCCAGCGCACCTGTCTCAAATCGTGATCTGGACCGCAACCTGGGTGTTATGCATTCTGGTGTTCCTTTTGATTCTCTGGCGTCCTGGCCGCGTTCCAGAATACGTCTGGGCTTCCGGCGGAGCGGTCTTGCTCGTCCTCTTCCGTCTACTGTCTCCTTCGATCGCCTGGTCGGCGGTCAAGGCGGGCAGCAGTGTTTACATGTTTCTTGCGGGTATGATGCTGTTGGCAGAGCTGGCCCGGCAACATGGAGTTTTCGACTGGCTGGCCGCGGTCGCCATGGAAAATGCGCGCGGCTCGCAATTCCGCCTGTTCGTGCTGGTTTATATCATCGGATTTGCTGTCACAGCCCTGTTGTCGAACGACGCCACTGCCGTTTTGCTGACACCTGCGGTTCTGGCGGTTGTCCGCCGCGCCCGAACCTCTCCGCTGCCATATCTTTTTGCCTGCGCCTTCATCGCCAATGCCGCCAGCTTTTTTCTGCCGATTTCAAATCCAGCCAACCTGGTTGTCTTCGATGGCCTCCTGCCCACACTGGGACAATGGATGCACATGTTTTTTCTGCCTTCAGCGTGCGCCATCCTGGTGACATTTGTAATTTTGTGGTGGCGAAGCCGCGCCGAGCTGCAGCCCGCCCTGTGCGCCGGCGTCAGGCCGCCTTCGCTCGCTGCAGTTGGCCGCAGGGCGGCTGCCGGGATTCTGCTGGCTGCGGCTGCCTTGTTGACTACCTCCGCCCTGGGAGGCCCGGTGGGACCCGCGACCGCCACCGCCGGCCTTGCCGTCATGCTGCTGGTTGCGGGAACAAATTGGCGAATCATGATCGCTGCCCTGCGGCAGATGTCCTGGGGAATACTGCCGCTGGTGGCTGGATTGTTTGTACTGGTCGAAGCGTTGAAGCGCGTCGGTGCGCTCTCGTTATCCGCTCACGGATTGAAAGCGGCCGCAGCGTGGCCCCCGGTTGCTGCCTTCTGTACCTCGGCATTCAGCATCGGCATCGGTGCGAATGCGATCAACAATCTGCCGATGGGCTTGCTGGCCGCTTCCGCCGTCAATGCCGCGCACGGAACTCCGGGAATGCATGCCGCCGTGCTTCTGGGCATCGACCTCGGCCCGAACCTTTGCGTGACCGGATCGCTGGCGACGATTCTTTGGTTGATCGCTCTACGCCGGGAAAACATCGAAGTCAGCGGATGGCGCTTTCTAAAAGCAGGCATCCTCATCATGCCTTCAACGCTGTTGCTGGCTGCTGTGGTCCTTGCATATACGCTGCATTAATTCTCGTTTCTGAAATCGCTCCTGGCCTTATTGGCCGGAACCGACATTTACCGCCGCAGGCGCGGACAGTTTCACATCCCGGACATTCGATTTGACCTTGATCCGCTGCAGGCCGGAGCCTTGTGCCGCGATTGAAACCATGTACTGGCTGTCCAGAGACGTTTTGAACTGCTTCAGATACGGATCGAAAGAGACCGGCGTGGATGTCAGGTTGGTTGCGTACGATTCACCTCCCGTATCCCCGGACAATTTCAACAAATAGTTCTGCCCGAAAAACACCGCTTGATCCGCTCCACGAAAGCCGACACCGTGAAAATAAATTGCATACACCAGAATCCCCGCTCGCTGGGCATCCGCGATGGCTGCCGTTACATAGGGGTCCTGCATATCGCGCTGCATGTAATAAGGATCCACGCCGTTCGTCACCATGAAAACCACACGCCTAGATTTTGCCGTTGAGGGCCAGCGCTTCGCCAGATCCGACAGGCAGAAATAAGGGCTGCCACTGATGCCGGGGATCGAGTTGGGTAGTCGAAGACCCTTTCCGGCCAGCGCATGGTCGCTGGTCAAAGATTGCGTAAAAACGGCACGGCCGTTCGCCATATAGGCGGTCCCTACCTCAGCGGACGGCGGCAATCCATCAATAAATTTCCGCAATGAGGAGAATTGCAATGCCAAATAGGAGGAAGCCGATTCATCGAACAAAAAAACCAGCTGCAAATTTGCATTCTGGCCCCGCAGCGCCGACAAATCCGTGATCTCCGCCGGACGGTTCTTCATCGTGACCGTGAGATCCTTCGGCTGCAGCACAGGCGCGGTCTGAGAACCCTTGACGTTGGCGGTGATGACAAATTGCGCTTTCCCCTCACTCTGCGCCATTGCAAATGACGCAGCTAGGGGCATCGTCAGAAACAGTCCTGCAAGAAAAGCTGCGCATGGAATCCGTTGAATTCTCATAACTCCCCTTACCTGTTCAATTCAGGTCATTCATGTTAAATTAAACGCCATTTTTGAAGACCTCGCGGACCGTTTTTTTGGGGGGGTGCAATCACGGCTTATTCGGATGATTTCATCTGATATCGCTGCCGATGCCACTGCCACGCGTCGGCGACGATTTCATCGAGATTCGTATAACGTGGTTGCCAGCCCAACTCGTCGGCGATCTTGGCTGCGCTCGCCACCAGCACCGCAGGATCGCCCGGACGGCGAAGACATTCCTCCGCCGGAATCGGATGTCCTGTGACTCGGCGGACGGATTCGATCACCTCACGCACGGAAAATCCACGCCCGTTGCCCAGGTTGTAAATCATGCGAGACCTCTGATCGAGCGCCGCCAGCGCCCGCAGATGCGCATCGGCCAGGTCGTGCACGTGAATGTAGTCGCGAATGCAGGTTCCGTCCGGAGTCGGATAATCCGACCCATAGATGCGGATTGACTTCCGCCGACCCAGCGCCACATCCAGGATCAAGGGGATCAAATGTGTCTCCGGCTCATGGGCCTCCCCGCGGCCCGGCAGCGATCCGGCCACGTTAAAGTAGCGAAGGCTGGCGTAACGAAGGCCATGGATGCTGTGCATCCAGCGAAGCATGTGTTCGACAAGCAGCTTCGATTCGCCATACGGATTCGTTGGGGAAAGCCGGGCATCCTCCTCAATCGGCGTTGTTTCCGGCTCGCCGTAGACTGCCGCTGTCGAAGAGAACACCAGCTTTTTCACTTCCGTGGCTAGCATTGCCTGAAAAAGGACAAGCGTCGAGGCGGTGTTGTTGCTAAAATACAACTCAGGCCTTTGCATGCTTTCGCCGGCTTCAATCAGGGCGGCGAAATGCAAAACAGCTTCGGTACGGTGATCTCGAAGAGCCGCCTCCAAGGTAGTGCGGTCGTTGATGTCGCCCTCGATAAAGACCGAGCCTGCAGGAACAGCAGCGCGTTGGGAGTGGGAGAGATTGTCGTACACGACAACAGAATGTCCCGCTTCCATCAATAATTTAGCGACAGTGCCTCCTATATATCCGGCACCGCCCGTAACTAGAGTATTCAAAGAGTTACGTTCCTTTCCGTGGATGAATTGGCCATCTTGATGCAGTAAAAATATGCAGCGATGAGTGTGCAGCCGTGACGTCCGGCTGTGGATTTCATTGAAATTGAATCATTTTTGGATGATATTCCGAAATGTGCGCATTTGAAATTTTAGGGGAATTTACCGTCACGCTCGTTAACCTAACGGTACCCCGGACCGATGATGCAGGAAATTCATTCCAAAGCGTGCAAGTTATGGCATACTCAGTGGCAAACATACTCAAGATTCAATAAAGATTCAGCAGGCGGCCGAGCTCAAGGAAATCTATAGAGACTAGCCTGGAAGCGCTGCTGGAAGTGCTGTCTATGCGTAGGATGCACCGTATTTCAAAGGTGAACTTCGACGGCGGCGGCACTGTACTCGTTTTAAGTGAGTAGCATCTAAAGTCGATAACTGCTCGTAGTGCGGCTGGCCTCACTTTTTGCTTGACTCTTTTTCTCTGCAGTGTTCGAGTGAGACGCTTTTTAAGAAAAGATTTCTGTGCAGAGTTAACTGATTTCGAAATACACTCTGACTGGAACAATCCCCCCTGCTGCGCAGGTCAGAAAGCGTTGGTGGCAACACAAAATTCTGAAGCGGCAGTTTATGTTCTGAGGTAAAAGCTGTATGACAAGTTCTGCGACAAGAGAATTTCCATCACGATCCGACTCCGGATTGCCTCCCCGCACCCCGAGAACTCGCGAACGCAGCACTTCCGACCGTCAATTAGCGACGTTCGGTCTTCTGCCCGAGCCCGAAGGGCGAAACAAAGCCTTCACTGCAAGCCTGATTATCAACGCTTCAGCGATCGCGCTCATCCTGGTATTGTCCATTTTCTTTGTGCATCATCAGGTGGTTCAAAAGCGGTTGGACGCAACCCAGTTGCTGCTCCCCATTCAACAGGTGAAACCGATTCGTCCAGTCATCCGGCCCAAGGTTCCCATCGTTCCTCCCACTCCGGATCTGCTGAACAAGATCGCACCCAAGTTTACCTACCGCCCGACACCCGCGGAAGCGCAACCCAAAATGGCGCGCGTTCGCATGAATAATTTGCATGCCCCGGTATTGCCGCCCTATCGTCCGGACTCGGTGGCGCTGCCGCCGCAGCCAAAGGTAGGCGCATTCCAAGCCTCGATTCCGACCACCGTCGCCAATAACATGGGAAAGACCTCCACGAAAACTGGTGGATTTGGCGATCCAAACGGCGTTCACCCGAATCCGAACGCGACCCGTCCGGGAAACATCGCCGCCTACGGCAGCTTCAACTCCGCGGTAGGTGACGCTTCAGGTTCCGGCGCTGCCCGCAAGGGAAAAGTCGGTGGCGTCGACTTCGGTTCCGGATATGCTAATGGTGTTCCCGGAGGCACCGGACACGGGAATGGCAAGGTTGCCTCAGTCGGCTTCGGTAACGGAGTCGAGGGTGGCACTGGAAACAGCCCCCACGGCTCGGTGAAACAAGGTGGCTTTGGAACCAACATCGCTTCTGCTGGCGGCCCCAAAGTGGCTTCGAATGAAGTACCAAGTGAGACTGGAGTTCAGGTACTTTCTTATCCAAAACCGGACTATACGGCCGAGGGGAGAGAGCTGAAAATTCAGGGAGACGTTGTGCTTCAAGTACGTTTTTCAGCGGATGGAGCAGTCCACGTGATTCGCGTTGTACGTGGTCTGGGACATGGATTGGATGAGCAGGCGATTCGGGCTGCGGAGCAAACCCGTTTTAAGCCTGCAACACGCGACGGTAAGCCCGTCGACTTTACCACACTATTTCACGTTGAATTCCAATTAGCGTAATTGCGAGTAAACATTTATAAACTTAAGTAACATAAGGAACACAATGATGCGACTTGCAAAGAATACCCCCACTTCACGCACCGCCGGCAGGGCATGGGCCTTCCTGCTGGTGTTGTCCGTTGCCTTCCCCGCGTTCGCAAAGCATAAAAATTCGCAGCCCAGAACCAGGCTCACGCCGGAAATGATCCGGCTCATTGACCAGGCGTCCCAGCACGAAAGGGGTGTTCTGGCAGCGCTTCAGCAGCGCACCCCTGTAGTTGAAACCTATATCCAGGACTTCAAACCCGACGCCCAGATGAGTGCGATCCCCACCGATGATCACTACTTCCTCGGCCGGGTGGACTTTGGCCGAGTCATTGAAGACAACCGCTATGAGGAAGCCGGCAGCAAGAAGAAGATGTACAAAGGCTCCGTCATGTTCGTCAACGGCTTGACCAAAGCCTTCAAGATTGAATATGTCGCCCAGGGCTTTGTCCAGATGCTGTTGCTGGACGCCAACCATTTTGACCGTGAACATTACAATTTCAGCTTTGTCCGGCGCGAATTTCTTGGCGATATCCGTACTCAGCTTTTCGACGTGTCGCCCAAGCCCGGCTCCGGTCCGGGGCGCTTTATCGGTCGTGTGTGGATTGAGGACACCGGTGGGAACACCGTTCGCTTCAGCGGAACCTACACCAGCAAAAACGGCCGCAACGTTTATTACCACTTCGACAGCTGGCGCACCAATGTGCAGAACAACCTCTGGCTCCCGACCGCCGTCTATGCGGAAGAGCACGGGCCTGGCGATGTTCCGGGCTCAGCTGACTTTTTCCGTGCGCAGACGTGGATCTGGGGATATTCCCTGCGTCAGCCGGTTTCGACCAGCACGAATGCAACGGTGCAAATCGATGCAGTGAAAGACAACAGTGAAAGCAACCAGGATGTCAGTCCGCTGCAAGCCTCGCGTATGTGGTCGCAACAGGCGGAATCGAATATCCTCGACCGCTTGTTCCAGGCTGGATTGTTGGCTGCCCCCAGCGACTTCGATAAGGTCCTGGAACAGGTAACCACCAACCTCATCGTCACCAACAACATCACCTTGCCGGAGCCGGTCCACTGCCGCGTCATGCTGACCACTCCGCTCGAATCGCTGACCATTGGAAACACTATCGTTTTGAGCAAAGGCTTGATCGATACTCTCCCTTATGAAGAAGATCTTGCCGCGGCTCTGGCGTTCCAGTTGGCGCATCTCGAACTCGGCCATAAGGTCGACACTGAGTTCGCCTTCCCGGACAACTTGATGTTTGCCGACCAGGCGACCATCCGCCGGGTTCCGCTGCATCACAGCGATGCGGAAAATCAGGCCGCCGCCAAGAAAGCACTGGAGCTGTTGGCCAATTCTCCTTACAAAGACAAGTTGGGCGACGCCGGTCTCTACTTCAAGATGCTGTTGTCTCGCGCCAAGACTTTGCCCGCTTTGATGCAGCCGCAGCTGGGCGATTCTCTGTTCACCACCCCGGCTGACGATCAGGTCTGGCTCACCTCGCTGGTCGCCAAAGCTCCCAAACTCGACCTGGCGAATGTGCGTCAGATCGCTGCCCTTCCGTTAGGTAGCCGCCTGCGTGTCGATTCCTGGAACGATACCGTAGAGGCACTGAACTCGAAACCCGTTGCGGTGCTTAGCCCCAGCGACAAAATGCCGTTTGAGCTCACCCCGGTGTTTTTCCGGCTCCGCCCCTTCGGTGCGTCTACAAATCCTGTATCTACTGGAGCAGCCTCCCCGAGTTCCGGTACATCCAATACTGGAGTGTCGCAGGGGTCCGCACAATAAGAATGACTCCGATCCTGGAGGCAGTGCGGACCTGCGGCTGCCTCCGGACATTTAATTTTCTCCGTTGGGGAGGTTTTTACGGTGGCTAAGAAATTTCTAGTTGGACTTGCATTGCTTCTCTTCCCGATCTACCTGCACGCGCAGGCGGTGTCTCCCGTTACACCAAAACTCGCTACCATCGACGTCGGTGGATATTTCTCCTTCGGAGGGACGGATTACGGACAACAAACGGGATTTAGTAATCGAATCCATCCTGACGCCTATGGTCCCGGCGCATATGCCGATTTCGATTACCGCATCTGGGAGGGGCTTGGAGTCGGCATCGAAGGAGAAGCACGTTTCCTGAATTTCGGTCCACGCGGCCACATATCCGGTACACCCGGTACCCCAATCTATGAGCAGAATTTCCTCGGAGGTCCGCGCCTCACATACTGGCTCGGCCGCCGGTGGCAGCCTTACGCTAAGTTTCTCATTGGCGGAAGCCGCTTTCATTATCCGTCCTACATCTCGAACCAGGTCTTCACCTACACCACCTACGCGATTGGCGGCGGCATCGACTTCCACCTCAACGACCGTTGGACGATCCGGCCGGCCGACTTTGAATACCAACATTGGGATTTCCCTCCCACTGGCCTGACGCCATGGGTGTATTCGGCGGGCGTCTCCTATCGCCTGTTCTGAGTTTTTTCATCTACCACCACGCCCCGGTGCAAACCGGGGCTTTTTTATTGCGTCGGCTGCAACGGGCAGGAACGATTTAGGATAAAAGTTCACTGATAATTTATGCCCACCACCATCTCTCCCATTCCTCGTGTCCGCTTTGCTCCCTCCCCTACCGGATATCTGCATGTTGGAGGCGCCCGCACCGCCTTGTTCTCTTGGCTGTTTGCCCGGCGCGCCGGAGGAATCTTCATTCTCCGAATTGAGGACACCGACTTCGAGCGTTCATCCACGGATATGGTTTCCGGCATCCTGGAAGGAATGCGCTGGCTCGGAATGCAGTGGGATGAAGGTCCTTTTTTTCAGTCCCAGCGCTTAGAACTGCATACCCAGACGGCCTCAAAGCTGCTGGCAGACGGGCACGCCTACTACTGCTTCTGCACACGGGAAGAACTGGAATCGCGTCGTGCCGCAGCAGCAGCGGCCGGGACGGTCCCCCGCTACGATGGCCGCTGCCGCAATCTGTCTGCGGAGGAAGTCGCGGATCGCCTCGCGCGTGCGGAACCTGCCACTGTACGCTTCAAAACTCCCCGGGAAGGCGCGACCAC
>Ga0134128_10000386_pt1 | contig 61744 bp, 69 predicted proteins | sample KB31754_FD_96462 | JGI IMG/M metagenome (GOLD analysis project Ga0134128, IMG submission 96462) | Terrestrial soil microbial communities with excess Nitrogen fertilizer from Kellogg Biological Station, Michigan, USA - KB3-175-4 | ecosystem: Environmental > Terrestrial > Soil > Unclassified ... | reverse complement strand
AGCCACGACGTGCTCTATCCCATTCCCCAGGGCATCAGCATCACGGCGGAAAAGCCCACCATGATCTCGGTGTCCGGGATCGACAAGCAGCTGGTGGGCCAGGTCGCGGCCGAAATCCGCGGCTATCGCCCGCCTGAGCCCTATAAGGGCAAGGGCGTGCGCTATGAAGGCGAATATGTCCGCCGCAAGGAAGGCAAGAAGAAGTAAGATGACCAACGCTCTCTTCAAGAAACGCCAGTCGCGCACGCGCCACAAGCTTGGCGAACGCGCCTATGGCCGTCCGCGTCTCTCGATCTTCCGCTCGGGCAAGCATATCTACGCCCAGGTGATCGACGACAAGACGGCGGCGACGCTGGCTTCGGCCTCGACCAACGAAAAGGAAGACCGCGCGGCCAAGACCTGGAATGTCGATGCCGCTTCCAGCGTGGGCAAGAAGATTGCCGAGCGCGCACTCGCCAAGGGTGTGAAGCAGGTGGTGTTTGACCGCGGCGGTTACATTTATCATGGGCGCGTCAAGGCGCTGGCAGATGCGGCGCGCGAAGGCGGCCTCGAGTTTTGATAAGGGTTCGTAGCGGCAGCGTATGAACGAATCGGCTGCGTGCTTCAGAAGGTAAGGACTAGATATGGCGCGTGAAGGACAACAACGGGACGAGAAGCGCGGCCGCGGCCGCGATCGCGAGGAACGCGACAACGAGTTCATCGACAAGCTGGTGCACATCAATCGTGTCGCCAAAGTCGTGAAGGGCGGTCGCCGCTTCGGTTTCGCCGCGCTTGTGGTGGTGGGCGACCAGAATGGCCGCGTCGGTTTCGGTCATGGCAAGGCACGCGAAGTGCCGGAGGCTATCCGCAAGGCCACTGACGACGCCAAGAAGTCGCTGGTCCGGATCCCGCTGAAAGACGGCCGCACGCTGCATCATGAAGTGCGCGGCCATCACGGCGCGGGCAAAGTGTTGCTGCGTCCGGCGCCTGCCGGTACCGGCATCATCGCCGGCGGCCCGATGCGCGCGGTGTTCGAAGCCTTGGGCGTGGGCGATGTCGTGTCCAAGTCGCTGGGCACGTCCAATCCCTACAACATGGTGCGCGCCACCTTCGACGCGCTCAAGAACCAGCAATCGCCCCGCATGGTCGCCAATCGCCGTGGCCGTAGCGTGGCCGATATTCTGGCCAAGCGTGAGCCCGCCGAAGCGCCGGCTTAAGAGATAGAGAGAGCATCATGGCCGAGAAGAAAACAGCGAAGGCGACGAAGTCCGGCAAGACCCTTACGGTTCGCCAGATCCGCTCCGCCAACCGCAAGCCGGACATCCAGGCGCAGACCCTGCGCGGCCTGGGTCTGGGCAAGATCCGCCGGACCCGCACCTTGGAAGACACCCCGTCGGTGCGCGGCATGATCAACGCGGTGAAGCACTTAGTCGAGATCGTGGAAGATACGAAGTAGTTGGATGGCCGGATCGCGCCTTTGGGCTGCCCGGCCATGGAGAGGTTTTTTATGAAGCTCAACCAGATCAGCAACAATCCGGGTGCGCACAAGCACAAGCACAAGGTCGGCCGCGGGTCTTCCTCGGGCCTGGGCAAGACTTCCGGCCGCGGCGTCAAGGGTGCCAAGGCCCGCACCGGCACCAAGGTTTATGGCTTTGAAGGCGGCCAGATGCCGCTGCACATGCGCATTCCCAAGCGCGGCTTCAACAATATCTTCGCCAACGATTTCTCCGAGGTGAATATCGGTCTCCTGCAAAAGGCGATCGACGACAAGCGCCTGAAGAATGACGGCAAGATCACCGAAGAGGTGCTGCGCAAATCCGGTCTGGCGCACAAGAGTCGCGACGGCGTGCGGCTCTTGGGCAAGGGCGCGATCACCGCCAAGATCGATATTGAAGTCGCCGGCGTCTCCGCGGGCGCCAAAGCCGCGGTCGAAAAGGCCGGCGGTACGGTGACCACCACCTTCAAGAAGACGGTTTACGCCAACAAGAAGGGCGAACCGGGCAAGCGCCAAAAGCGCCGCAGCGATGCGGCAGCCAAATGGGCGGCTCGCCAGGGCTGAAATTACCGAGGCCGCCTCGCAAGGGCGGCCTCGCGCGCTATATTAGGTCGGTCGGAAGACGACCGGGAGCAGGATATGCCGTCAGCAGCCGAACAACTGGCCGCCAATTTCAGCTTTTCCAATCTGGGCAAGTCCCAGGAGTTGCGGAACCGCATCTTCTTCACCCTCGGCGCCCTGATCGTGGCTCGTCTGGGCACCTATATCCCCATGCCGGGCATTGATCCGGCCGCGCTGGCGCAGCAGATCAACCAGACCGGCGGCGGCTTGCTCGACGTCTTCAATGTGCTGGCCGGTGGCGCCGTCCAGCGCATGGCCATCTTCGCCCTGGGCATCATGCCCTACATTTCTGCCTCGATCATCATCCAGCTGATGACGACGGTGTTTCCCGAACTCGAGGCCTTGAAAAAGGAAGGCGAGGCGGGACGCAAGGTCCTCAACCAATATACCCGCTACGGCACCGTGGCGCTGGCCGCGATCCAGGCCTATGGCATCGCCATCGGGCTGGAACATTGGGGCAATGTCGTCATCCATCCCGGCTTCTTCTTCCGGCTGACCGCCATGATCACGCTCACGGGCGGCACGATCCTCTTGATGTGGATCGGCGAGCAGATCACCAGCCGCGGCGTCGGCAACGGCATTTCGCTGATCATCTTCGGCGGCATCGTGGCCCGCTTTCCTCAGATCATGGGCCAGGCATTGGAATCCGCGCGCACCGGGGCCACCAATCCGCTGTTCCTGCTCTTCTTTGCGGCGTTCGCAGTCGTGCTGGTGGGTATCATCGTCTTCATGGAGCGCGCACAACGCCGCCTGTTCGTGACGTATCCCAAGCGCCAGGTCGGTAATAAAATCTATGGCGGAGAAAGCTCGCATCTGCCACTGAAGCTCAATGTCTCGGGTGTGATCCCGCCGATCTTCGCCTCCTCGATCCTGCTGCTGCCCACCACGGTCGCCAGCTTCAATGCGCAGAACCTGCCGGGCTGGCTTCAGACCATTGTCACCTATGTCAGCCGGGGCCAGCCGCTCTATCTGATCCTCTATACCGTCCTGATCATCTTCTTCGCTTTCTTCTACACCTCTGTGGTTTTCAACCCGGAAGAGACGGCGGAGAACTTGAAGAAATATGGCGGGGTATTTCCCGGCATCCGTCCCGGCAAGAAAAGCGCGCAATTCATCGACTATACGCTGACGCGCATCACCGTGATCGGGGCGCTGTATCTGGCCGCCGTCTGCCTGATCCCCGAATTCATGTTCTACAAGTACAATCTCTCTTTCTCGCTGGGCGGCACCTCGATCCTGATCGTGGTCTCCGTCACCATGGATACGGTGGCGCAAATCCAAAGCCATCTGATCGCCCAGCAATATGAGGGGCTGCTGAAGAAGTCGAAGTTGCGCGGAGCGCGAAGGTGAATCTGGTTCTGTTCGGACCCCCGGGGGCGGGGAAGGGCACTCAATCCAAGATCCTCACGGAAAAACGCGGATTACCCCAACTCTCTACCGGCGACATGCTGCGCGCCGCCATCGCGGCCGGCACGCCGCTGGGCCTGGCGAGCAAGGCCTTGATGGACAAAGGCGCGCTGGTCCCCGACGAAACCGTGATCGGCATCATCGCCGAACGCTATGACCAGCCCGACTGCGTCAAAGGCGCGGTGTTCGACGGCTTTCCCCGCACCATCGCCCAAGCAGAAGCCCTGGACAAAATGCTGGCCGAACGGGGCAGGAAGATTGATCTGGTCCTGGAACTGAAGGTGGACGACAAGGCGCTGCTCGCCAGGGTCGAAAGCCGAATCGCGGCCGGTGGGCCGCTGCGGGCCGACGACACCCCCGAAACCCTCAAGAAGCGGCTGGAGGTCTATTACCAGAGCACCGCGCCGGTCCTGGCCTATTACCGGGCCCAGGGCAAAGTGAAGAGCCTGGATGGCATGGCCGCCATCCCTACAGTCACTGCGCAGATTTCAGACATCCTGGAGGGGATGGCTGTTTGATCGCCCCCATCTGTCTGCCACGCGGGCAAGCCCGCTAGCAGACATCTTCCCCGCCAGAGGCTCCGCCTCGCGGGGAAGAAAGCTGAAGCCAAGGCGCTCTAGAGCCTTGGTCGCAGAGGGGGTTGAAATCGACCCATGCGACAATAAATCCCACGGACCGGTTGACGGCAGGGGGGCCATTCCTATAATCCGCGCCCTTGCGACGGTTTTTCCTGTCATTTCCGGGCTTTGGGGCGTTTTGAAGCCGCCTGTCACCCTGGTTTTGGGCGGAATGGCCGCGCATACGAATTTTGTATAATTTTCAACGGCTTAAAAAGCCCCGGAGAAACCCACAGTGGCACGTATCGCCGGCGTCAACATCCCGACCCAAAAGCGAGTCGAAATCGGCCTTCGCTACATTCACGGCATCGGGCCACACATCGCCCACAGGATCATCAGCCAGCTGGGCATTGATCCCGCGCGCCGGGTGAGCGACCTCACCGAATCCGAAGTCATCCAGATCCGCGAAATCATCGATCGCGACTATCTGGTTGAAGGCGATCTTCGCCGCGACGTGGCGATGAACATCAAGCGGCTGATGGATTTGGGCTGCTATCGCGGCCTGCGCCATCGCAAAGGATTGCCGGTTCGCGGCCAGCGCACCCACACCAACGCCCGCACCCGCAAAGGCCCCGCCAAAGCGATCGCCGGCAAAAAGAAAGTCACCAAGTAAATGGCCGATGCAGCAAAGCCCGGCGCCAAGGCGCCTCGCGCCCGCAAGAAAGAAAAGAAGAATGTCGTGGTGGGCGTCGCCCATGTCGCGGCCACCTTCAACAACACCATCGTCACGATCACCGATGCGCAGGGCAATACCGTGTCCTGGTCGTCGGCGGGCATGATGGGCTTCAAGGGTTCGCGCAAATCCACGCCCTATGCGGCGCAGATCGCCGCCGAAGACGCCGCCAAGAAGGCGGTCGAGCACGGCATGCGCACCTTGGAAGTCGAAGTCTCCGGCCCCGGTTCGGGCCGTGAATCCGCCCTGCGCGCGCTGCAGGCCGTGGGCCTGGTCGTCACCTCCATCCGCGACGTGACGCCAATCCCCCACAATGGCTGCCGCCCGCCCAAGCGGCGTCGCGTGTAATAGAAAGCATCGCCAGGAAAAATGGTCTTCCGGTTTTCCGTCCGGCGATGCGACAGAGGAAAAAGTTCGGACGTAACACTTTACCCGTCGAACGTATGGGCATGGTCCGACATGCCCGGGACACGATGAGGAACACATGTTTCAGAAAAACTGGCAGGAACTGATCAAGCCGCAAAAGCTCAAGACCGAATCCGGTCATGACGCGGGCAAAATCGCCACCATCACCGCCGAACCGCTGGAACGTGGTTTCGGCCTCACCCTGGGCAATTCGCTTCGCCGCGTGTTGCTGTCGTCATTACAGGGCGCGGCCGTCACCTCGATCCAGATCGAGGGCGTGCTGCACGAATTCTCGTCCATCCAGGGCGTGCGTGAAGACGTCACTGACATCGTGCTGAACGTGAAGCAGATCGCGCTCCGCATGCATGCGGAAGGTCCCAAGCGCGTTTCCTTACGCGCCTCCGGCCCCGGCGAAGTGAAGGCCGGCCAGATCCAGGGCTCGTCCGATATCGAGATCCTCAATCCCGATCTGGTGCTCTGCACCTTGGACGAGAAGGTGGATTTCCGCATTGAGCTCACCATCGCCACCGGCAAGGGCTATGTCCCCGCCGACCGCAACCGTCCCGAAGATGCGCCCATCGGCCTCATCCCGGTCGACAGCCTGTTCAGCCCGGTGAAGAAAGTCTCTTACAAGGTCGAGAACACCCGCGAAGGCCAGATCCTCGACTATGACAAGCTGACCTTGACGGTCGAGACCAATGGCGCAGTGACGCCTGACAATGCGGTCGCCTATGCCGCCCGCATCCTGCAGGACCAGCTTCAGGTCTTCATCAATTTCGAGGAACCGCGCGAGCGCGTCGCCGAGGAATCCAAGCCCGATTTGGCTTTCAATCCGGTCCTGCTCAAGAAGGTGGACGAGCTGGAGCTCAGCGTCCGTTCTGCCAACTGCCTGAAGAACGACAACATCGTCTATATCGGCGATCTGATCCAGAAGACCGAAGCGGAGATGCTGCGCACCCCGAATTTCGGCAGGAAGTCGCTGAACGAGATCAAAGCGGTGCTTGCGGAAATGGGTCTGCATCTGGGCATGGAAGTGCCGGGCTGGCCGCCTGAGAATATCGAAGACCTCGCGAAGCGTTACGAAGATCAATATTGATTTGGAATGGATGGCCGGCGCGGCTTCCGCTGCCCGGCCATGGAGGAGTTTTTAGGAATGCGCCACGGCAATCAAGGACGCAAACTGGGCCGCACCGCCTCTCATCGCAAAGCGATGTGGGGCAATATGACGGCCGCGCTCATCAAGCATGAGCAGATCAAGACCACCTTGCCCAAGGCGAAAGACCTTCGTCCGGTGATCGAGAAGCTGGTGACCCTGTCGCGCCGCGGGGCCGCGGATCTGCATGCCCGCCGTCAGGCGCTGGCCCAGATCAAGGATGCCGACCAAGTCACCAAATTGTTCGACGTGATCGGCCCGCGTTACGCCGGCCGTCCGGGCGGTTATACGCGGGTGCTGAAGGCCGGTTTCCGTCACGGCGACAATGCCGCGATGGCGATCATCGAATTTGTGGACCGCGACATCGACGCCAAAGGCAAGGATTCCGGCCCGGTGGAAGTGGCCGACGAGGCCGAAGCCTGAAGTGAGTTTTTTTGAATGAGCAGGGGCGGCAGAAATGCCGCCCTTTTTGTTGCCGACAAGCGTTCAAATCCTGGGACTTGCGCCGGAAAGTTGAAGCAATATTCGGCGGGCGATAGGCTGAAACTCATGAAGACAATATCTCTTGCCGCGGCCGGCGCGGCTGCGATCGCGGCCTTGGCCTTTCTTGCGGTCCCAGGAACAGGGGCCCCGCCGCCGCCCAAGCCGGCTGCACCTTCTCAGCCCCTAAAACTCGGCACCCCGCCGCCGCGGGTCGAAGCCCAGCCATCCTCCATGAACCAGGTGCAATTGACCTTCGCGCCCGTGGTCAAGCGGATCGCGCCCGCCGTGGTGAATGTGTACGCCCGCTCCGTGGCCCAGGTGCAGGTCAATCCGCTGTTCAACGATCCCTTCTTCTCGCAATTCTTCGGTGCTACGCCGGAAATGCGTCAACGCGTACAGCAATCGCTGGGCTCGGGCGTGATCGTGCGCGCAGATGGCCTGATCCTCACCAACAATCATGTGGTAGCCGGCGGTACGGACATTGTGGTGGCGTTGAACGACAAGCGCGAATTCAAGGCCAAGGTGCTGACCGCCGATCCCAGAACCGACCTGGCGGTAGTCAAGATCGACACCAAAGGGGAGCGTCTGCCGGTCGTGCCCTTCGGCGACAGTGATGCCGTGCAGGTGGGCGATCTGGTGCTGGCGATCGGCGATCCCTTCGGCGTGGGCCAGACCGTCACTATGGGCATCGTCTCAGCCTTGGCTCGCACGCAAGGTTCCGCCAACGATTATCAATTTTTCATCCAGACCGACGCTGCCATCAATCCCGGCAATTCGGGCGGCGCCTTGGTGACGACCGACGGCAAGCTTGCCGGCATCAATACCGCGATCTATTCCCGCTCCGGCGGCAATATCGGCATCGGCTTCGCGATACCTGCCAACCTGGCGCGCCGGGTGGTGGAAGGCGTCGAAGGTGGCGGCAGCGTCAAGCTCGCTTGGATCGGCGCCAACGGCCAGGCGGTCACCAGCGCCATCGCCGAGAGCATAGGGCTGCCGCGTCCCGGCGGCGTCCTCATCAAGGACATCTATCCCGGCGGCCCCTTGGCTGATGCCGGCGTGAAAAGCGGCGATGTGGTGCTGTCGGTGGATGGCGCCAATGTGGACGACATGCAATCGCTCAATTATCGCATCGCCACCCGCAAGCCCGGCGACACTGTGAAAGTGCGGGTGGAATCCGGCAAGAATATGCGCGATGTGTCGGTGAAGTTGGCCCTGCCGCCGGAAAATCCGCCACGCGAACTCACCACGATCACGGGGCGCAATCCGCTCACCGGTGCGAAAGTGGAAAATCTTTCACCCGCCGTGGCGCTGGAACTGCAGGCCGATCTTCTGGCAAAGGGTGTCGTGATTGTTTCCGTGGATCCCAATTCCTATTCTGGCAATTACGGTTTTCAGTCTGGTGATATCGTGAAGAGCGTGAATGGCGTCAGCATCAATCGGGTGGGCGAACTCAGCCGCGCGCTCAATGGCGCCAGTCACTGGGATCTTGTCATCGAGCGTGGCAATCGCAGGCTGACATTGTCCGTGGATGCTTGATTACACAGAAAAGCCATTTTCCATAATTTTTTCATCTTGTTACCGCTTGTTGCGAGGCGATCAACTTCGCGCGCCGCGCGGCGGCGATCCGAACCCTGAAACGTTGATGCCTTGCTGGGGTGGCATGCAACAGAGGGTTTGATTATGAAAAAGTTTGTTCTGAGTTCCGCCACGGCGATGCTTTGTTTCGCTGGTGCGGCCCGAGCCGATGGTACGCATACGGACAATATGTATGCTTCCATCCTGGGCGGCGCGACATTCGATCCCGCCTTGATGGCGGGCGGATCGCTGCATGACATGGACACAGGCTACAATATCGGCGCCCGCTTCGGTTATGGATTAGATAATCTCATCGGCATGCGGGGCTTCTCGGTCGAGGCAGACACATTCTGGAATTCGTCAGGCTATAAGCCGGACGCTTCACATTTGGCTTCGACCAGTTTCATGGGCAATCTGGTCTATCATTTCGACACGGGCGGCCCGCTGATGATCTATGGCGGCGCGGGCCTTGGCGCGGTCAATGACCGGGTGGGCGGTGATATTCATGCCTCCTCCACGGTGTTCGGCTGGCAAGCGCTTGGCGGCCTCGAATTTCCGGTGTCGAAAGACATGAGTTTGTTCACGGAGTATCGCTACCAGAATGCGCATGACGCCAATGTCGGCGCACTGTCCGGCGTGGGCAACACGTCTAACAACCTCTCGGTGGGCATGAAATTTAGCCTGTAGTTCTTTGACCCCCTCCGTCTCTTTCGCGACTTGCCTTAGCGCTCCGGCTCGCGCCTACGCGCGGGCGCTCAGAGACACCTCTCCCTCCAGGCGCTCCGCGCCGAGAGGGCGGCGGACCGCGGGCAAGCCTCAAAAAGAACTCGGAATAGGGCGGTGCGTCTTGGCTCCGGCTTTCTTCCCCCGCACGGCAAAGCCGTTGGCGGGGGAAGATGTCTTCCGAAGGCTTGCCTGAGGAAGACAGATGGGGGCAAGAATCATCCATGAGCGATTTATTCGAATCCGGTGGGTTGGAAGAAGATGCGCCGCGGCCGCTGGCGGACCGACTGAGACCCAAAAGCCTGGGCGAAGTGGTGGGCCAGGATCATCTCCTGGGACCGGAAGGCCCCATCGGCCGCATGGTGGCGGCGGGACGTCCGCATTCCATTATCCTGTGGGGCCCGCCCGGCACTGGCAAGACCACCATCGCGCGGCTCTTGTCATCCGCCTTCAAACTTCATTTCGAGCAGCTGTCGGCGGTGTTCTCCGGAGTCGCTGACCTCAAGAAGAGTTTCGAGATGGCGCGGGGCCGGCGCAAGACCGGGCAGGGCACGCTTCTATTCGTGGATGAGATCCACCGCTTCAACCGCAGCCAGCAGGATTCGTTTCTGCCGGTGGTGGAAGATGGCACCGTGGTCCTTGTGGGCGCCACCACCGAAAATCCCTCCTTCGAACTCAATGGCGCGCTTTTGTCCCGTGCCCAGGTCCTGGTGTTGCGCCGGCTCGACGACGCCGCGCTGGAAAAATTGCTGGAGCGCGCCGAGGCGCATTATGGCGAGCCCCTGAAACTGACGCCGGACGCCCGCGCGTCCCTGCGCGCCATGGCGGATGGCGATGGACGCTATCTGCTCAATCTCGCCGAGGAGATGGCCGGGCTCAAACTTGCGAAAGCGCTCGATCCTGCAGGACTGATGGCGGCGGTACAGCGGCGCATGCCGCTTTACGACAAATCGCGCGAAGAGCATTACAACATCATCAGCGCGCTTCACAAATCCATCCGTGGCAGCGATCCGGACGCGGCGCTTTATTGGCTGGCGCGCATGCTGGCAGGCGGCGAGCAGCCGCTCTATATCGCCCGGCGGCTTGTGAGAGCAGCCGTCGAAGATATCGGCCTCGCCGATCCGCAAGCCGTGCACCAGGCATTGGCGGCGAAAGACGTATTCGATTTTCTGGGCTCGCCGGAAGGGGAATTGGCGCTGGCACAATGCGTGCTCTATCTGGCCTCGGCACCCAAATCGAACGCGGTTTATACGGCCTTGGGTGCGGCCAAGGCGGCGGCGCAGGAGCATGGTTCGCTGATGCCGCCGGCACATATCCTTAATGCTCCCACCAAATTGATGAAAAGCCTCGGCTATGGCGCGGGCTATGAATATGACCATGAGGCGGAGGACAGTTTTTCCGGCCAGAATTATTTTCCGGACGGTATGGCGCGGGCGCAATTCTATGTTCCCCGGGAAACCGGCTTCGAACGGGAGATCGCCAAGCGCCTGGAATATTGGGCGAAGCTGAGAAACCGGCGCAACGAGCGCTAATCCTTCTCAAAGCCCCGCTCGCGGGCGGCAAACCAATTCAGGACATCTTGCCGCGCGCCTTGGCTAAGACGGACCCAGCGTCCATCCCGGAATGCATCGCCGCTCTTCTGATCCCACCAGGTTTCGTGCACGGTTAGCAGCGTCCAGGGGCGACGGCCCTTGTGCTGCAGGGTGTGGAGTTCAAGCTGATAGGAATAGAGCGGGCCTCGATGATTGGTCCGTTCGCGCGTCCAGGCAACGCCATCGGATTGCCAACTTTCGGCGCGCGATGGATTGGTGCTGGAGGCCACCAGGGCGAGAAGATTGAAGAATTTGGTGTCTCCCAGACGCATGGGCTCAGGCGGTACCGTCGCCGTATCTCAAGACCTTGACCTTTTCCAGCGTGACGAGCCCGCTGCCCATCATTCCGTCCAGGACCGGCAGGAAGGCGTTTATCTTCGCTTCCTCATCCACGATCTCGATCACTAGCGGTAGATCTTCTGACAGGCGCAGAATCTTGGACGTATGCAGGCGGCTGGAATGGCCAAACCCCATGGGGCCGCGTAAAACGGTTGCGCCCGCCAGGTGAATTTCGCGCGCTTTCAGCACGATCGCTTGATAAAGCGGCGCGCCCTGGTGTCTGTCAGCCTCGCCGACGAAAATGCGCAACAGAACGGCGTCCTCTGGGATGTTCATGGTCAAGCTCCCTTCAACTGATTAAGCAGTGCGGCCGACACGGACCCGAACCAGACGAAGAGAAGGCAGAGCCCCACCGATCCAAAGACATTGGCGCTGGCATGCGCCCACTCTCCGTCGCTCATCAAGTTGAGCGTCTGCAGGCTGAAGGAGGAAAAAGTGGTATAGCCGCCGCAAAGGCCCACCATGACGAATTGCCGGGTGGTGCCGCTGACCAAGATTCGCCCATCCGGGCCGGTCAGGGTCCCGAAAAATCCTATGATGAAGGATCCGGTCACATTGATGATGAGAGTCCCCCAGGGAAAGGTTTCTCCGAAGGTGCTCGCGACTAGACCGGACAAGAAATAGCGCGCGACGGTGCCCAGGGCACCTCCCGCCGCGACGGCGAGATACATGACCATGCCGACTCCACCCATTGCGCGCCAATGCCGCGCACTTCATGTTCCGTTGGTAGGAGTCATCAGCCCGCAAGGGCGGTTTCGGGGGAACCCCATCCCCATCAAAGGCAAGCTAGGCGAATTCGGCGTGCAGCGTCAATTGCGAGGGTGTTGGTCTTGAGTCAGTCGGAAGTTAACAAAAGGAGCGCCGTCGTTGCGCCCGATGACGACGGCATCCGGCTGGATCGCTGGTTCAAGCGTCATTATCCGGGGCTCACGCATGGGCGCCTGGAGAAGCTGTTGCGCAAGGGCGAGGTGCGGCTCGACGGCAAGCGCGCTAAGGCGGCCGACCGGTTGACGGTGGGCCAGAGTTTGCGGCTACCACCCCAGGTGATCCACGACAAAGCGCCGAGCGCGCCCAGACCTGCCGCCGTGCCGGTTAAGACTTCGCGGCGGCTGGAAGATGCCATCCTCTACATGGACAAGCATGTGATCGTTCTGAACAAGCCTTCGGGCCTCGCGACCCAAGGCGGATCAGGCCTCAAGGAACATGTCGATGGCATGCTGGGTCAGCTCAGCTTTGAGAAAACCACGCGGCCGAAGCTGGTCCACAGGCTGGACCGCGATACCTCCGGTGTTCTTCTGGTGGCGCGCACAGCACAAGCGGCGGCGGGACTGTCGCGGGCGCTCGCCAGTCGCGATGCCTCCAAAATCTATTGGGCCCTGGTCAAGGGTGTGCCGAAACAAAAGCACGGCTTCGTCAAGGCGGCGCTGGCCAAGGAAGGCACGCGCGGCAAAGGAGAGCGCATGACGGTGAGCGACGAAGACGACGCAAAATTCGCGCTCACTGAGTATGCCGTGATCGGGCAGGCGGGTCAGGAATTCGCCTGGATCGCGGCCAGGCCGGTGACGGGGCGCACGCACCAGATCCGCGTGCATCTGGCGAGCCTGGGCACGCCCATCGTGGGCGATTTCAAATATGGCGGTGCTGACGCCAAGGGCAAAGGTGCCATCGCCGACAAGCTGCATCTTCATGCCCGCGCCATCGATATTGCCCGTCCCGATGGCGGGCGGTTGCAGGTGCTTGCGCCGTTGCCGCCGCACATGCAGAAAAGTTGGGAGCTTTTGGGCTTTGATAGCGACGACCGTCGCGATCCTTTTCCGGTCAAGAAGAAACGATGAAGCGTTTTTACAAAGATGTGACCGTCGAAAAGATAGCGGGCGGTTTCCGCTTTCTGCTGGATGGCAAGCCCGTGCAAACTCCGGCGCGGCGACCTTTATTGTTGCCAACCGAGCTGCTGACGGAGGCCATCGCGCAAGAATGGCGCGATCAGGACGAGGAGATGCGCCCCGCCGCCATGCCGTTGACCCGGCTGGTCAACACCGTGCTCGACGGCGTGCAGGCGACGCGGGCCGATGTCATCGCCGCCATCCTGCGCTTCGGCGAGAACGATCTTCTTTCCTACCGGGTGGAAACACCGGTGGAGCTGGCGGCGCGCCAGCTGGATTGGAACGGGCTCCTGGATTGGGCGGCGGAGCGCCATGACGCGAAGCTGGCCATCACATCCGGCATCCAGCATGTCGAGCAATCGGTAGAGACGCTGGCGGCGTTCCGGCGGGCCGTCGAGGCGCGGGGTGATTTCGAACTCGCGGCTCTGCATGTGCTGGCTTCCATAACCGGATCGCTGGTACTGGGCCTGGCGGTGCTGGATGGCCGGTTGCCAGCGCGGGAGGCATTTGCCCTGTCCCGCCTGGATGAGACCTATCAGGCCGAAAAGTGGGGCCGGGATCATGAGGCCGAAGCACGGGCGGTCCGCCTGGCGGCCGAAATGGAGCATGCGGCAGAGCTGGTGCGCCTGTCGCGGGCTTGACGGTTCTGGCGGCGGAACCCAGTCTGGTTTCATGAAAGATATTGAGGAGCGTCGGTCAGGAAAAGTGAGAGCCCGCCGTTGCGGGCGAGCGGTTTTCCGTCCGGCCGCGCGACCAGAAAAGCGGTCCAGGGAATGAAAGATATTATTGTTGAACTCGAAGCCCGCCGGGCCCTGGCCAAGGCCGGGGGCGGGGAGGCGCGCATCGTCGCTCAACATGGGCGGGGCAAACTCACGGCGCGGGAACGGATCGAGCTTCTGCTCGATCCTGGCAGCTTCGAGGAGTTCGACATGTTCGTCGAACATCGCGGCACGGAGTTCGGCACCGAGAAGAATCGCGTGCCCGGCGACGGCGTGGTCACCGGCTGGGGCACCATCAATGGCCGCATGGCCTATGTCTATGCCAAGGATTTCACCGTGCTGGGCGGTTCGACTTCGGAAGCCCATGCCGGCAAGATCTGCAAGATCATGGACATGGCGATGCAGAATGGCGCGCCGCTGATCGGTTTGTTCGATTCCGGCGGCGCCCGTATCCAGGAAGGCGTCGCCTCCCTGGCGGGCTTCGGCGAAGTGTTCAAGCGCAATGTGCTGGCGTCGGGCGTGGTGCCGCAGATTTCCGTGATCATGGGGCCTTGCGCCGGCGGCGACGTCTATTCGCCCGCGCTCACAGATTTCGTGTTCATGGTGGCGGGCACCTCTTACATGTTCATCACCGGGCCCGACGTCACCAAGACGGTAACGCATGAAGATGTGACGCCGGAAGAATTGGGCGGCTCCAAGGTTCATACCATGCGCTCATCCGTGGCCGACGGCGCTTATGACAATGATGTTGTGTGCCTGGAAGAGATCAGGCGGCTTTATGATTTCCTGCCGCTCAACAATCGCGACGCGGCGCCCAACTGGCCGGTAGAGGATGATCCCCGCCGTCAGGACATGTCGCTTGACACCCTGGTGCCGGAAAATCCCAACAAGCCCTATGACATGAAGGAGTTGATCCTCAAGGTCATAGATGAAAGCGATTTCTTCGAGGTGGGTGAAGCCTTCGCGCGTAACATCATCACCGGCTTCGGCCGCATCGAGGGTTCGACGGTCGGCTTCGTCGCCAACCAGCCCATGGTGCTGGCGGGGGTGCTGGATTCCGACTCCAGCCGCAAAGCGGCGCGTTTTGTGCGCTTCTGCGATTGCTTCAATATCCCGTTGGTCACTTTCGTGGACGTGCCCGGCTTCATGCCCGGTACGGCCCAGGAGCATGGCGGCATCATCAAGCATGGCGCCAAGCTCCTGTTCGCCTACACCGAAGCCACGGTGCCGAAAGTGACCGTGATCACCCGCAAGGCCTATGGCGGCGCCTATGACGTGATGGCCTCCAAGCATATGCGCGCCGACGTCAATTATGCCTGGCCTTCGGCGCAGATCGCGGTGATGGGCGCCAAGGGCGCCGTGGAGATCATCTTCCGGAAAGACGCCGACAATGCGCAAGCCATCGCGGCCCGCACCAAAGAATATGAGGACCGCTTCCTTAATCCCTTCGTCGCCGCCTCACGCGGCTATATCGACGACGTGATCCGGCCTCATTCCACCCGCTGGCGCATCGCGCGCGCACTGCGCATGCTCAAGAACAAGCAGGTGGCGCAGATCTGGAAGAAGCACGACAATATCCCGCTTTAGCGCCCAGACGTTCAATGCGCGTGTTCGTTCTCGTGGGCGATCACCGGCCTGGCTGCCAGGCGCGCGACTTTGCGGGCGCTCAATTCGATATGGGCGAGACGCCGGGCCAACACGATCATGGCGAAATTCTCCTGCGAGTCCTGTGCGACCGCAGAAGCTGCACTCTCGGTCCCGGGCCCTTTGGCGAGCAATTCCGTGACCGCGGCGCGTGTGGCGCTGATTTGCGCGTCCGCGCGATCAGGGTGGAGTTCCGTGCCGCGGGTCTTCATCAGGATCGGCATCGAAGCCAGGTCCGAAGCAAAGGCATAATTGGCGCCCAGCAACTCGTTCAAAGACGCCAGGGTACGGCGATTGGTGTTGGGTTCGTCCGCCAGCCGCCGGATGGTTTGGGAAAGCAGCGCCACCGCGTCCAAGGTCTTCTTGCGCGCCAGCCGGTAAGGCTGACGGGCATGCACCCGGCGAAGCGCGGCCTCCGCGAAATTCCGGTCGGCCGCCAAAAGGGCCTTGATCAGGCGGGGCAGGTCGTTGCGCTCCCAATGCGGCAGAAGAAAGCTGAAGACATAGGACAAGCCCGCGCCGATCAGCGTGTCCGCCACCCGCTCCAGGAATTGGGGATGGACCATCGGTTGGGAGAAATGCAGCAACAACAGGGATGAGATGGACGCACCCACAGCCGTGATGCGATAGCGCACGCCCGCATAGGCGTGGGAAAGACCGATGGCGAGCACGATAGCGGTCAGGAGCAAGGCCGGCGGGGCGAGCGCGATCAGCACCACGGCTACGGCGCAGCCGATCAAGGTGCCGGTGATGCGATCCCAGCGCCGCCGGCGCGTGATGCTGAAATTGGCGCGCATAATCAGCGCGATGGTGAGCAGGATCCAGTTGGCATGGGCGAAACGGGGAAAGGCCAGGGTGATCAGCGTACCGGTGAGCATCGCCAGCGACAAGCGGATGGCGAAACGCAACGCCGGCTTGTCGAGGTCGAATTGCTGCGCCAATACGGCCAGGCCCCGCGGCCCGCTCTGCTGAAACAAATTGAGGTCGAGTTCGCTGGAAAGCGTAGAAGGCGGCGTTTCCCAGTCCAACGTCTTTGCCAGCGCCGCCACATGCGACTCCGCCAGCACCAGCTTGTTGGCGGTGACGAAGAAGGCATGATCGATGGCTTCTTCTTCGGGGTGCTCTCGGTTGGCGTCCGAAATTGTTCCGACCAGTTCATGGTCCTCGCTTTTGTGCAGGCGCGGCGCGACGCGGGCATGCCGGCTGCGCAAGGCCAGGGTCAGCCTCTCGACCTCATCGGCGATCAGCAGAATGAAATCATGGATGCGCCATTTGAGGTCACGTCGTTCCGAACGCTTCAGCAATTCGAAATCCGCATCGCTGGAGAGCATCGTCTCGAAGGCATCGAGAAGCGCGATGAGCGAGTCGATGCGCTTTTTCTGGATGACATGGTTGCGGCGGGAGAAGATGGCGTCGCGTGCGGCCTGCAGCCGGTCGATCAGCGCGGCATGAGCATCGATCAGGCCGCGGAAGACGGCCGGGCCTTCCATGTCCGGATTGTAGAGCACAGCCTTGGCGCGCAGATAAGTCGCGAAGCCGCGCATCGCTTCCCCCAGCAAGAGACGGCGGACACGATCGTCGAGCAGCAAGGCGGCGATGCCGGAATAAAGTGCGTAAAACAGCGCGCCGGCCGCGAACAGCTCCAAATAGAAGACGGCATCGCCGGCTTCGGGAAAATGCCGGCCCATGGCATAGACAAAGGTCAGGACCCCCGTCATCGACAGGATCAGGCCGCGCTTGCCATAGGCCGAGATCAACCCGGTCCACAGCCCGGTGAAGATCACCAGCGCAACAAGCCCATAGGGCGGCCACCAGAATTGCGCGAATGCGGTGAGCGCCGTGAAGGCGATAGCGATCACAAGCGCCCAGCCCAAAATCCAAGGCTTGAGTCTTAAGGGGTCCGGCTGGTCTGAAATGCTGATGCAGACCGCGCCGGTGGCGGCCGCGATGGCGGCGTCGAAGCCTAAGATCCAGCCGGCCAGCAATCCGGTCAGGCCGATGCCCGCGGCCACGGTAAGGCCGTTCTCGATATGGACGCGGAACATGGCCAGCGCGGCGGTTCGCGAGATATTCGGCATTTGCTTGGGGGTACAGCGGTTTACCGAGGCTCCGCAACCCCCTATCGTTGGGCGGTAAGCGCGCAATAAGCCAGCATCAGGGGAAGCCTTGTTTCGAAAAATTCTGATCGCCAATCGCGGCGAGATCGCCTGCCGCATCATCAAGACGGCCCGGCGCATGGGCATCGCCACCGTCGCGGTCTATTCCGAGGCCGACCGCGATGCCCTGCATGTGGAGATGGCGGACGAGGCGGTGGCCATCGGACCGGCGCCAGCCGCGCAATCCTATCTCCAGGTCGAGCGCATCTTGCAGGCGGCCCGCGACACGGGCGCCGAGGCGGTGCATCCGGGCTATGGCTTCCTGTCGGAGCGCGAGGCTTTCGCGACCGCGCTGGCGGAGGCGGGCATCGCCTTTATCGGGCCCAACATCCGCGCCATCGCTGCCATGGGCGACAAGATCGAATCCAAGAAGCTGGCCAAGGCGGCGGGCGTCACCACCGTGCCCGGCTTCATGGGCGAGATCCGCGACGAGGCGCATGCCCGCGAGATCGCACGCGAGATCGGCTATCCGGTGATGGTGAAGGCTTCGGCCGGTGGCGGCGGCAAGGGTCTGCGCGTGGTGCACAGCGAAAACGAGTTGGCGCAGGCCATTGCGTCATCGCGCAACGAGGCGCTGGCTAGCTTCGGCGACGACCGCCTTCTGGTGGAGAAATTCGTCACCCAGCCCCGCCATATCGAAATCCAGCTGATGGCCGACAAGCATGGCAATGTCATCCATCTCAATGAGCGCGAATGCTCCATCCAGCGCCGTCACCAGAAAGTGATCGAGGAAGCGCCGTCGCCTTTCCTTGACGCGAAGACACGCGCCGCCATGGGAGCGCAGGCCGTCGCGTTGGCCAAAGCGGTTGGCTATGACAGCGCCGGCACGGTCGAATTCATCGTGGATGGCCAGCGCAATTTCTATTTCCTGGAAATGAACACCAGGCTGCAAGTCGAGCATCCGGTCACCGAACTCATCACCGGCCTCGATCTGGTGGAGTTGATGATCCGGTCGGCAGCAGGCGAAAAACTGCCGCTGGCGCAGAAAGATGTGACGATCCATGGCTGGGCCGTCGAGTCTCGCGTCTATGCCGAGGATCCCTATCGTGGATTCCTGCCATCCACCGGCCGGCTTACCCGCTACCACCCGCCACGCGAAGGCAAGGAGAGCGGCGTAACGGTGCGCAATGACACCGGCGTGTTCGAAGGCGGCGAGATCTCGGTCTATTACGACCCCATGATTGCGAAACTCTCCACCCATGCCGCGACGCGCGAAGCCGCTATGGATGGCATGGCAGCAGCGCTCGATCGGTTCGAGATCTCCGGCATCGCGCACAATGTCTCCTTCCTGAACGCGATCATGGACAATCCTCGTTTCCGCGAAGGTCGTCTCACCACCGGCTTCATCGCGGAAGAATTTCCCGAAGGCTTCAAGGGCGCGCCGCTTCCTGACGGCGAGGGCCGCCTTTTCGTGGCGGCCGCGGTTGCCGCCAAGTTGGCCCGCACCCAGCGCGCCAGTCGCATCAGCGGCGCCCTGAACGGCGCGCTCAAGCCGGGCGATTCCTTTGTAGTGACGGCGGGCGATCGGGATTTCGCGGTCTGCGATGCTTATCTCGCCGTCGGCACGCTTCGTCTGGCGATCGATGGCAAGATTTTCGAAGCCATTGTTGACTGGTTTCCTGGTCGGTCCCTACTGCTGCTCAAGCATGGTGGCCATGAGACCGTGTTTCAGATCGCCCGTCATGCCGGCGGCTATCGCTTGATCCAGGGGGGACGCGATGTGCTGGTCAGCGTGCGGGCACCCTATGCCGCTAGGCTTGCGGCCCTAATGCCGCTGAAAGCAGCGTTGGACACTTCGCGCTTCCTGCTTTGCCCCATGCCGGGGCTGATCACGGCTTTGCCGGTCAGCGCAGGCCAAGACGTCAAGGCTGGCGACGCGCTCGCCACCGTGGAAGCGATGAAGATGGAGAATGTGCTTTACGCCGAGCGCGACGGCGTGATCGCCAAAGTCCTGGCCAAGAAGGGCGACAATCTCGCCCGCGACGACGTGATCCTGGAATTTCAATGAGCGACGACATCACCTCCCTCAGGGTGTGCGTCCAAGGCATCGTCCAAGGCGTCGGCTTCCGCGATTTCCTTTTGATGGCGGCCATGCGCCACAAGCTGGATGGCTGGGTGCGCAACCGCTCCGACGGTTCGGTGGAAGCGCTGGTCAGCGGCCCGACCAAAGCTGTGGAGGCTTTTGTCGGCGCCGCCACGCAAGGACCGCGCGGCGCCCGTGTCCGCGCCGTGGACCTGCACAATAGCGAGCCGCCCGCAGCCAAGGGCTTTGAGGTGCTGCCGACGCTCTAAGCTTTTGTCGCGGTTCCGGACGTAAAACCGCTGCACACTTTTCCTGGAACCGCTCCCTAGCCGAATATCTTGGCAAAGCTCTGCTTCAGCGCAACATCGACATCAGCCATGGTCGCCAACACCCCGAGATCGGCGAGGCTGGTGACGCCATGCTGGCTGACGCCGCAAGGCACAATGCCGCCGAAATGCGAAAGATCCGGATCGACGTTCAGCGCCACGCCGTGAAAGCTCACCCAGCGCTTGATGCGCACGCCCAAGGCGGCGACCTTGTCTTCGCGCGTGCCGCGCGCCACCCAGATGCCCACCCGGCCTTCGCGCCGCTCGCCTTTGACGCCGAACAGCGCCAGTGTTTCGATCAGCCATTGTTCGAGGTCGTGAACATAAGCGCGCACGTCGGGCTTGCGGCTCTTGAGATTGAGCATCACATAGCCGACCCGCTGACCCGGGCCGTGATAGGTGAATTGGCCACCACGCCCGGTGCGATAGACGGGAAAACGCGCCTCAATCAGATCGCGGTCCTTGGCGCTGGTGCCCGCGGTGTAAATCGGCGGATGCTCCAACAGCCAGACCAGTTCGTTGGCGTGGCCCTGGGCGATGGCCTCGGCGCGGGCTTCCATTTCCTGCACCGCCTCTGGATAGGCGACGGGGAGGTCGGAAACCCGCCATTCCGGACGTATCTTCAGGGCACTGTCCAAATTAAGCATTCCGAAACCATAATCCGGCACCCTTTGCGCCGCTCATTCCAATATAGGCATGCCGCGATGGCGACCAATATCGACAATATCAAAGTTGAAATCTCGGTCGTGCTGGGGCGCTCCGTCATTCCCATGCACCAGCTTCTGCGCATGGGACGCGGCGCCGTGATCGAGCTGGATTCCCATCAGGACGACGCGGTGACCATCCTGGCCAACGACAAGCCGGTGGCGAAGGGTGAGATCCAGATTCACGGCGACAATATCGGTGTCTCGGTGGTCGAGCTGCTCAACAACTACTAGAACATCAATTATACTGTTGAATTATTTGTTCCACAGTTGAGTATTGCATTTCAGAAAATTGGGTCCTAGTTGTGCTGTCCAATCTTAAAGTCGGCCGGCATGCTGCCTATTGTCCTGGATCCTGTGAAGCTGAAGACCGGTCTTGTGGGCCGGGGCGAAGCCCTGGCGCGGCGGGCAGCACTGCTGGCGGAATCCGGGGTGGCGACGCGGCTGCTGTCCCCTGACGCCTCTGAAGAGCTTCTGGCGCCCCTGCATCTGCTATTCGTGGCGGGTCTTCCGGAGGGGGAGGCTCGCCTTCTAGCCGGGCGCGCCCGGGCCCTAGGCGTGCTAGTCAATGTCGAAGACGTCCTGCCGCTCTGCGACTTCCACGTCCCTGCTATCGTGCGCCAAGGCGACTTGCTCCTGACGGCGTCCACGGGTGGGAAGGCGCCCGCGCTGGCGCGACAGGTGCGCGAACATCTGGCGGAGAGCTTCGGGCCGGAATGGCGAGGGCGGCTGGCCGAGCTTGGCCGGGTACGGGCGAAGCTGCGTGGCCAGGATCTGCCCCCGGTTACGGTCTCCGAGAAGGTGCGAGAGCTGGTCACGGAAAAGGGCTGGCTTTGAGCGTCATCGACGCGGGGCAGGGGCTTCTCCCGCATGAGCAGGTACCTGCGCGGGCGGGTTTGAGCGATCTTCAGGCAAGAGCCGCGAAGCGAGACGCGCCCGGCATTCTGGAGTTGGCGGTGAGCGGCGAGTTCGGCCCGGTGGCTGTTGTCTCATCTTTCGGGGCGGAGTCCGCGGTCTTGTTGCATATGGTGGCCGCGATCGATCCGGCGACGCCGATCCTGTTTCTCAGCACGGGAAAATTGTTCGGCGAGACGCTGCGCTATCGCGACCGGCTGCAGGAGGAGTTCGGCCTTTGCGACGTGCGCAGCCTGGCGTCGGACATCGAAACGCGGCGAGCGCTTGATCCTGACGGATCGCTATGGTCCCGCAATGCCGATGCCTGTTGCGGCTTTCGCAAGGTCGCGCCTTTGGCGGCGGCGTTGAAAGGGTTCGCGGCCCAAGTCACGGGGCGCAAGCGGTTCCAGACCAGTGCCCGCGCCGGCATGCAGGCGGTCGAATGGTTCGATGGCCGGTTCCGCTTCAATCCGTTGTGGCAATGGCGCGAAAGCGAGTTGAAGGCCTATGCCGTTGCGCATCGGCTTCCGGCTCATCCTCTGGTCGCGGACGGCTATCCCTCCATCGGCTGCCTGCCTTGCACCAAGCGAGTTGGCGCCGGCGAAAGCTACCGTGCAGGCCGCTGGGCTGGGTCTGACAAGGACGAGTGCGGCATCCATGTCGGCACCGATGGGGACGGGATTTAGGGGCTTTTTCGGACCGCTTGCCCAAAGCAGGCAGGGTTGCTAAACCCCGCCGCCTACCTGAATTTTCCAAGACTGTGCGGTCATGGCGGAACGGTAGACGCGCTAGCTTGAGGTGCTAGTGGGGCAACCCGTGGAAGTTCGAGTCTTCTTGACCGCACCACCCAAAAACTCAAGGGATTGAGAAGCCTAGCGTTTCTGAGCTGGGAGTCTTACCGAATCATCAGGTAAGACCCGAATTGGTTGCTCGGGCGTTCTTTCGAGCATATGGGCGGCCGAACGCGCCAACCGGCGGCGGTTGGCCTCGCGCGTGTAGCGCTCCGCCATAGCTGTCGTTCTCCAGCCGAAAATCGCCATGAGCTGGTGTTCGGTTGCACCGTTATCGGCGGCCGTGGTGGCAGCTATCTTGCGTACGCCGTGAGCCGATTTCTTGATCCCCGCCTTCCGCGCGGCAGCAGAGAAAGCGTTGCCGAACGATTCCTTGCGGCCGAACGGCTTCCCGCTCTTGCCGACGATGAATGTCAGATCTCCACACGGTCCCGCGTCGAGTGTAGCTTGCAAGATCGGCAAAATCGGGATGGCAACTTCCATCATCTCGCCGCCCTTTTCGGTGTGAAAGACGATTAGGCGAACTTCCATGCCAGTCCTGGACTCAATCTGCGAGCGGACGTGCTGACGGCCCAGACGAAAAACGTCGCCGCGACGAGGCCCCGTATAGAGGATCATATCGAGCCAAACTCGTTCGCAAGTCCCCAGAGGGTATTTTTGCTGATAGGCAGCGACATCGCCCTCGGTCCAGGGTGGGAAGCCTTTGCTTTTTTTTCGCTCCGGATTCTCAACGCCCTCGGTCGGGTCCGTTTTGATATGCTCGTTTTTCTTGGCCCACCTGAACAGGCCTTTCATCGCATCGAGAAAGTTGCGCGCTTGGCACGGCGTTTTCCGCCGCGCGTCCAGGGACTCCTCGATATTCTTCCGCTTCACGGCCACAAAGGCCTGGTCGCCACCCTTTTCGAGAATTGGGCGCAAGATGTTCTCGCGCTGGCGACGTGTAGCGGGCGACAGCTTCTCCCACGCGGCGGATTCCCTGTACCGGGCCCATAGCCAGCGGAGGCAGCCCGATTTGGCCGTGCTGGATTTTCTGACAGCATGCTCGCCAGCGATGGCCGCCTCGTATTGAGCCATGAACTCCGGGCTGCCGAACTCGCCACGAATGCGGACGAGCGGCCCCCGCTTGACCCGAACGTACCAAGCGGTCTTGCCGTGGCGCGTAGTGTGGCGCTGGAGGTGAGGTGGCATGGGGCGAGGCATGCCGCCTGTCACAGCACGAGCCCCGGGCTGAGGCCAATGTCGGGGGGCTCCGTTTCCTGTTTGCGACACAGCCGGATAGTCCCGTTGGGCAAGATATCCACAATTACGTCGATCCCAGCCTCCCGCGCCGCCTCAAGGGCGCGGCGAATTTCGGCGCGGGTGGCGCGGGCAGGGCGGCGGCTCATTGGGCCCAACGATGGCCGATGGGGATAAATCCAGTCCATTACCGATTTCCGCGCCCGAAATCGGTAAGTGACTCTCGGCTGGGGTAAGACAAGGATAGGTCATGGCCAAAGAACTTCCATTCTCTTTCCGAGATGTCGTTGAACCCACCCATATGACCGTGTTCCAGCTCCAGGCCTTCATGTACTGGCCTGACGATGAGGTCGCTCGGGACCGGTGGATCGCGGCGCATGTGATTGAATGCCATGTCGCTGACATGGATGACATGCCAGAAGCTGTCCTGCGCGAATTTTCCAAAATGCTCGCTGCAGCTCGTAATGCTCCCAGCCTCGATGGATTGCGGGGCGACGCAGCGAAACGGATGAAGCAAGGTGTCGCGCTCGGCGCAATGATATTGAGAGCCGTGGCATCAAAGCTCGTTGACGGGCGGGCCACGGCGCTCACGACAATCCGCAAGGGCGTCGCGGCCGACCTAAAGCCTTTTATGCAGATCGAGCCCCAAACGATGGTGAATCGCGATAGCGTTTTTCACAGCATGCGTCCATCGGGTCATTTGTGGGCGGCATATTATTTCGCGTGCGTGCACGACGAAAAGGCAATTTTTCCCTGTGCGAGAAACAGGGTCGATGAATTTCTCGCCACCGCGGAAGCCATCCGGGAGCTGGCTGAAATCACCACATCTCCCAATAGCTCCGCGACGGTGCTACGCGCCGGAGAGGCGCTATCCATCAAATGGCTGGCTCGGGAGTTTTTACCTCCCGTCTCCTTCGAACTGGCTCCGCCCATCGCCCATTAGCAGTCAGCAATCGGCAATGCTCGGCCCATACCGATGAGCTAGGGCAAATTCGGTAATAGTTCACGCGTTCTGGCTGGGCCATTTTTCAGCCCATGAGCACTCACGTGACATCCCGCGTTCGGCGCACCTGTCTGTTCAAAGGCGGGACCCGTCTGTTCGTCCTCACCTTGGCGGACTACAGCGGCGACGATGACGGCAGGTCAATATTTCCCGGTCACGATCTTATCGCTGCCGACTGCCAGTGCTCCATTCGGTCTATTCAGGATCTCATCCGGGAGGTCCGCAAAACCGGCGTGCTCAAGGTTGTGGGAGCGAGCGGAAGCGATTTGGCGGACGACGAAAAGCCCATCGGCGGGCGCGGCCAAAGGACAGAATACCGGCTGGATCTCGAAAGGCTCGATGAACTCCAGGCTCTGCACCAAGCACGGGAGCCGAACTGCGAACACTGTCAGGCGAGGGCCAAAAGGGCGAAAAATGCCGCGAGCAAAAGGACGAAAAATGCCGCGCGAAAGGGCGAAAATTCCAGCGCAAAGGATGAAAATTCTCGCATCGCATATAAAGACTCTAACCTTAATAACCATAATGAACTGGCGCACGAGCGCGCGCTCAGCCCGGAGGGCCGCGCGCTCGTGCTTGCCAAGGCTCTCGGCGAGAGCTTTGAGGTTTACTTCCGCGACGCGAAGTTCGTGGATGGGCCGCCCGCTAGGATCACTCTGAGCTCTGCGTTCAAAGCGAGCCACGCCCGCACCCAATTCGGGAATCGCATTCGTCGCATCTTTGGCGACGATGTTGTTCTCGATCACGCCGACGGCGAGGAAGGCGCGGCGTGACGTTCTCATCTCACTTGATCCATCGGCTCAGCGCCTCCCACCGGGGGGGTCAAAGGTTTTCCGCCACGGCTGCCGAGACCGGCGGCTCATCACGCGCACGACGGCGCGATTTTTCAAATTTCTTTTTTTCCGGCCGGATTTTCTTTTTTCCACCCACCAACAGAAGGAGCGCTTTAATGCTCGATAATAGCGAATCGACTCTCGAAGAGGCGCGTCACCGCCTCAACACGCTTGCAATCGATCTTTGCAGCGTAATCCGCGCCGATGATGCGGCCCGCACTTTCATTGGCGTTGGTCTCGGCATCTTTCGGATGACGTTCGGGGACGAGTATGCGGCCGCCTATTTCCGGGGCTTGAGCGAGGAGCTGCTGGCAAACGTCGACCAACGCCTGCAGTAGCGACAATCGACTTGCGGAACGAATCCAAATGATCCACCCTTCCACTATCGAACTCGTGACGAGCACACGACGCTCCCGCCCTTGCCGAGCCAGAGAGACTCTGGCTCCCGCAGACCAGGGCGGCGGCGGTGGCAAGTTTCGGGCCTTTGATCTGCTCCGGCGTTGCAGCGTGATGCTGGTCAATCCCGGTGGGGCTTCGAGCCTCCGGCTGGTTTTTCCAAAATCAACTCAACCGAACTGCGCTTTGCGCGAATGCGCGGCGCATGGAGCAACAAAATGACTGAACGCAATTCCGATATCGAATCGCGGATCGATAACCATCTACGGCCCGTGACCAAATCCATTCTGGACATCGGGCAGGCTTTCGAGGGCTTCGTCGGCCGCGCCGACCAGACCCTCAGCGAGCTCACCGAGCGCGTCGAGATCATCGAATCCAAGGGCTCGGAGCCCGGCCGGGCCAGCACCAATGGCGAGAGCCGCGAGCATGTGAAGCGGTTCAACGCTTGGCTTCACAATCCCCGCGATGGGCAGGTGAAGAACGCCCTGGGCGAGATGGAACGCCGGATGCAGCAAAAGGGCGTTATCACTACCTCCGGCTCCGGCGGCGGCTACGCCGTGCCGACGGAAATCGTGCAGGATATCGAAAACATGGAGAGGAAACTCTCTCCGGTTCGTAGCCTCGTGCTCGTCCGCAAGGTCGGCACGCCGAATCACAAGGAGCTCGTCAATCTGCGCGGCTCCGATTCCGGCTGGGTCGGCGAGGGTGGCGTGAGATCGGAGACCAACACCTCGGCGCTGCGCGAAGTGACGCCGACGATGGGCGAACTCTATGCCTATCCGCAGGCCACCTCCGAATCCATCGACGACATGCAGTTCAATGTCCGCGATTGGCTTACGGCCGAGGCGGCCGAGGCCTTCGCCGAAGCGGAAGGCGCGGCGGTGATCAGCGGCGACGGCGCCAACAAGCCGACCGGTATGCTGCACACCGCGCCCGTGCTGACGGCCGATTTCGCTTCGCCTTTGCGCGCGGCGGCGGCCTATCAGTACATCGCTTCGCTCTCGACCACCTCTCCGGCGGTCGCCGAGATCGACGCCGATGCCCTGATTACTCTGCGTTATGCGCTTAACGCCAAGTATCGGGTTAATGCGACCTGGGCGATGAACAGCGCCACGGCCGCCGAGATTCACAAGCTCAAGGACAAGAACGGACGGTACATTTGGGCGCAAGGTCTGGCCGCAGGTCAACCCGATACCCTTTTTGGCCATCCGGTCGCGATCTGGGAGCAGCTCGACGATATCGGCACCAACAAGTTGCCGGTCGCCTTCGGTGATTTCAGCCGGGGCTACATCCTGGCCGACCGCACCGATCTCCGGATCACGGTCGACGACAACATCACAACGCCGGGCAAAGTGAAATTTTTCATCCGGCGGCGCGAGGGCGGAATGGTCCGCAATAACGACGCCATCAAGTGGCTCAAGACCACTATCGCTTAGTCATGAATTGGGTGCCCGCTAGAACGGTTTCGACGACGCCGGAAGCCCAGCGCGTGGGTACCCAAGAGAGGTTGCGCGCTGGGTACGTCACTGTGCCGGGGCAGGGAGACTACTGCCCCGGCACTTACGGCCCCCCGGCACAACGTTATGAGATCCTGCGTCTCAGTCTGTGCTCCGCTTTCATCGTCTCTATATCGAGCGCAAACGGTACGCCGAAAATCCGCAGTACGGCAATGATTGACATGAGTCCTGTGTAGAGGAAGGCAGCGACTATCAGAAGGCTGTTGGAGCTAAGTATTGTCTCCAGAAGTGCTCGGTCAAATAGTACGCCAAACGCCATTAGAAATAGATAGACGACCGTGACTGTGCCCAGAAATGCTTCCAGAGATCGTGTTCCGATAGTGCCTTTCTTTCCGATGAATGTGGCGATAAGCGCGACGAGGAAAGCTGGAATGAGTGCCAACCAGTCCACAGGATGTAGAAAGCCGCCTTCGCTCGCCTTCGCTATGTATCCCCCAAGGGCCGCGACAGCCGTGCCCAGGGCTGCGCCGATGATCGCAAGAATGAGAGCGTACTCCGCTGCTGCGACGCCGCTTTGATCAACGAAAAATCTTCTCATTTGGATGGGTGCCCCCAGATCACAATGCCGATATACTTGTCCAAGTTGCTACCTGCCAACAAGCCGAGATTGGCAACAAAGTTTCCTAGACCGTCCAATGGTCTGCGCGCGGGCCGCCCGTGTTTCAGGCCCTTAGTTTCGACAAAAATTCCTGGGCCCGTCCCCGTTTGTTCTTGTCATGCGCCGACTTAGGCCGCATGCATGGGTAGCTCGTGGCTTAGGACCATCGTGGCTTAGGATTCTCGATTGCACGGGCTTTTTCCAGCATTCCCAATAATTCGGTGTCCAAAGGCCCGGTGCCGTCTGCCAAATAGTTCAAAAGCTCGCTTACTTGCATCACGCGCGGCACGCCGTCTGCATCAATCAAGGGCTCATTAAGCTCCCACGCAAATTCCACAAATGGCGACACCACACGGTGCTCAATTGTCTTCGCCCAAGAAAAATCAAAATTTGTGCCTTTTGGCGCAACCTTAATACGCTCGGCCAGACTTTCATTCTGGGTTATCTTGTCGAGAATGAATGTTTTGCGCATATCAAACACGCTAGGCTTACCGATCTCATAGTCGAGGGGCAGATCGTATGCGAAACACTCAACCAAAATTAGCCGGTCGCCAATTCTAACAGCGGCGTCCACTTCTCGGGGATTGGCGTCCGCCCAACTGAGCTTGCCATGGTGATGAAGTTCTAAGCCACGTAGCTTGATTCCATCGCGCACCGCATCCTCGAATGCATCACCTCCCGCTTGTCCGTCTTTGCGCAAGCCGAAGAACAAAGTGTTGAGAACCGGGATGATCGCGGCAAGGTCGATCATAAATCCTTCGAAAGACGGGACCAAGATGGGTCTCTTTCCACCGCTCCAGAGCGCGATATGGGTCTGAGAAACTGAGCTTAGGGCGATGAACTCCATGCCTTTCAACGCTTCGGCTTCGCTTATTTGATGCTTGAGCTTTAGTTGATTAGCCCAAAAAATTGCGTCTTTGGCCATTTGAGGCAATGTGACTGGGGTCATCGTATAGCCCCGGAACTGAAGGTTGGTCCAGTTCAACACGGAGCGGCTGAATCGTTCCTCCGACGTCGGCATTAGATCGGCGAAGCCCTTATAGACGCCCAGAAAGGAGGCCGCCCATATTGCGAAGAAAACGGCATCCAACGACACGCCATTTTTCTTTTCGAAGGCGTGTGTCATGAAAGCATGGTTGGCGCGAAATGAGGCGAGGGGAAAGCGGCTCATATGAAAGTTGATATTGCCGAAGCCACGTCCAACCCTACCGGCTTGAGCGTCCCACGCCGGATATTCTTCTGGCTCGGGATTGGCATTGAACTGAGCACAGAAAATATCTTCCTGCTTTTCGAACCCGGCTTTATCTGTTTTTTCCAGCGGGCCATGCGTCCAGGTTCCCGCACGATTGTGAAAGCCGCCGCTTTCATTGATTCGACTGTCGTAGATTTCAAAGCAGAGTGGAGCCACCGGTTGATCGCAATAAAGCACCCTTGGTGGCTCATTCTGCCATTTGATCGGTGACCCTTTGCCTACGGATCGCATCACGGCGCTGGCCCACCAATATTCATATGCCAAGCCCTCGACACCATATACGTCGTGCAAATCGGCCGCTTTGAACTCTGTCATCACGACTTGCTTGGTAAATTTCAAACGCCGGAACTCGGCTTTGGCCTTGAGCTTTGAGTGAAATTCGGCCGCCGTCGCCTCATACCAAGCGCCGTCCATAAAGCTTTCCAGCCGCATGCCGATAATCGGGCCGAGATCATCGCGAACTTCGAGGTTGCCGTGCTTAGAGTACGAGAGTTCTGAAATTCTACGAACAAGATGCACTGTAGTCTCATCGGTCTTGCCGGTATGATCTCTCGACAGCATTGGCTTGATGCGCCGATGCAGGTGAAACCAGAACGACGGCGAGTGCTGACGCACAATCTTTGCGATCTTGGCTTCCACTACATCGAGATAAGCGCGCAGAACCTGAAACGCGGCATCGCCTCCCGTCTCATCCAACGGTGCGATAAGAGGGGCAAGCTCCGTCTTTCGAAGGTTGAGTGGCTCATCGAGTAAACGTTTGCGGATTTCGGCGTGCTCTCGACGCGTAAGATAGGATAGGGTGCTGGTGTAGTAGAAACGATGATCAATTATAGGGCCATCGGTGTCGTCCGGGTTCATGCGCATTGCGCCATCTTAAGGATGGGCTAGCAGGCGGTTTATAGCAGCTGCTGCAGTCGCTCGATCGTCGATTATTGCGGCACGGGCGTTGTCCCACCCGATTTGTCCATTGGCGCGAACAACAAAATCGTACGCTAGCGTCACGAAATTGCGAACGTCCATCAAATCTCGTGCCTCTTCTGCCGTTTGCAGATCGGAAACGGGAAAGGCGGCGAGGGCGTCTCTTAGAGTTTTGACTAGAACCGCAGGTGGGGCAAGGTCGAGCGCCTGCTCTCTAAACATTTCGGCCGCAGTCTTCACGAGTTCCTGCAACAACCGCTTACGTCGCTTATAATCATTTTGTGCTGTTACTGCGTCCTGCCACCCCGGGATGATAAGTGCCAACACTACGGCCAGGACTGACCAAATCGCCTGAATCAGCGCAGCCGCTCCCTGGTGCGTTATGACAATTGAAGACGACTCTGGTCGAAGAACGAAATAGGTCGCGCCTGATCCTAAAAGCACGAGACCTATCAGCACTATAGCTTGCCATCGCATGTAGTCCCCCGCCTCAATCATGTCGTTGCTGCTGTCCGCGCAAATGTCGAGTTTATCCGTAGGGTATTAATCCTCGTGATTTGCGAACGATAGCGTCGCTTACTGCTGCTCCATGGTCCCGAATCTCTGTTGCAAGGCGCTCAATTGCAGTCAAGCTCACGTTGAGCCTTTTTGCCAAGTCTATATGCTTTTCCAGCGACCCTAGTTTGACGACACTATCGAGGCCTTTCGTGAACCGGTGGTGGGTGATGAGCACCATGTCGAGCTGAGCAGTCGAGAGAGCAATTTCCGGCGGTAGCGTCCAGCTCTCTGAAAAAACGTCCGGCGGAACGGCGGTCGGGATATCGAAAGCATGATGCTCAGCCAGAAAGATAAATTCCTTTGCCGGGAAACCACGCGTTTCGATATGTTTCAGGGCCTCGCGAACGCGCCTCACATCGCCAATCATGTTGACCATATGCGGCGCGAGGCGAAAGGCCACCACGCGGCCGCGCGCTTCGATCCGACGCTCCTCGGCTTGGACAGATTGGTTTCCGACCCAGATCGCTGCGCCGATTGCCAGAGCTGTTCCGAGAGCACCGAACCACTCGGCAGCGTTGCCGAGATCGTGGCCCATGCCCGCCGCCCATAGGCCAAAAAAGATGGCGGTGCCAACAAAGGCCGCCGCTAAAAAAAGATCGCCACGTCTCATAGATGCCGTTCTGGCCGTTAAACTTGCCCCGCCACAGTTGGAGGGTATCGCGCCAGATATCTCCCGGCGGCGACAGCCAGAAAAGCCCTAAGCGGTGATCTCAGGCCGCGCATGGGCCGATTGCCTGTGGATGATGCGGCTCGAACGAATTACGTGAAAGGTAAGAGCCTCCGAGAAAATCCTTTACTATTCAAAGCCCTATATGGTGCTCGCACCTCAGTATATCCCATTGATAATACTCAATTGTGTGGCCTTTCTTGACCGCACCATTCCTACGCGCCGCAACGGGGCGCGTAGGAATGCCAAGCAGGCCCTCGCGACGGCGACTTAGGGCCCGCGCGGCAGGACGCAAAACTCAATTCTTGATCGAGCCGTTCTCGCGCCTCCGCTTTTCGTCAACACCAATCTCCGTTCACCCTTAACGCGCGTCTTGATGGCATCTTTTTTGCTGCAAGAGCCTTGGAGCATTGGGTTCGTATCGCAGTGGAACGTCTCGATTGGAAAGCGCAGATCGTTTTGCGCAAGAAAAGCCGGAAAAGCTGGGACGCCGTCCAACAGCTGCTGCGCTATCGCGAAGTCGTCGGCGAAGACGCTCCCATTTCGACCCAACCGTCCGAAAATGAGGAATTGCTCGGGGGCACGGGCACAGAGCCGAAAGTCGATCGCGTCAGATAACGCCTGCCGCAATATCGTCTCGGAAGAAGCTGTTCTTCCGGCGGGCACTTCTTTTGTCTCGTGCCGCCGCTATGCTCGGCTTCGACTTCGAAGGAGCCACAGATGAGCGCGAATGCGGGCGAGACCACGCTGGTGGCCGAGACAGGCCTTGGCCGCTATCAGGTTGAGGTGCGGGTAGGCAAAACGGCCTTTCTGGCGGATGAGCCTGTCGATGTTGGCGGTCTGGGCTCCGGGCCCAATCCCTATGATCTCTTGAACGCGGCCTTGGGCGCCTGCAAGACCATGACCATCCGTCTCTATGCCAACCGCAAGAACTGGCCTTTAAAACGCGCGCAGGTTGCCGTCCGCCACCGGCGCGCCGCCCTGAACGCTCAGGATATTTTTGACGTGGAAGTGACGCTGGAGGGCGCGCTCGATGAAAGCCAGCGCGCCAAACTGATGGAGATCGCCGATCGTTGCCCGGTAAGTGTGACCCTGACGCGCGGCTCGGAAGTGCGTAGCATGTTGAAGCCCCCGGCGTCGGCTTTACCGGAACCCGCCGAAGGCGCGGCACACATGAATTGCATGCTGGAATCTTGCGCCGATTGATGACCGACTTCCTGGCCTGCAATCCATCCCCATCTTTTCGGCGAACAGCGGCGTCTCATTATTGACCCGGCCCAGCGAAATTCCTCTTCTTACCGGGCATCCCGTGCCAGAATGTTTCATGCTCAACCTGATCAAACTTTGTGTGGGTGTTGATTCCCTTCAGGAATTGGCGGATTGGCAGGCCAAAAGGCTGAAGGAGAAGAAAGCCAAAGGGCAAAAGCCTGAGCTCATGCATGTTACTCGTCAGACGCCCAAACGCGCGGCCGAACTCCTGGATGGCGGCTCGCTTTATTGGGTCATCCGAGGGCAGATTATGGCGCGCCAGACGCTTTTGGAGCTGCGCGAAGTGAAGAAGAACGGCATCCCTCATTGTGGGCTGGTCTATGACAAGAAGTTGATCCCGGTGCGCCCCCGGCCCCGGCGCGCTTTCCAGGGCTGGCGCTATTTCGAGGCCAAGGACGCGCCGCCCGACATGGGCGAGATCAAGGGCGGCAAGGGATTGCCGGAAAATCTGAAGCGCGAACTGGCGACACTGGGACTTTTGTAAAAGCGCGCTAGAGCGGTTCCAGGAAAAGTGCGCGGCGGTTTTCCGTCCGGAACCGCGACAATTCAAAAAGATAGAGCATTTTCGCGATTCTACGAAAAGCGAAAATGCTCTAGCGCGCGGCGATGGCTGCGAAACAGGTCTGGCCGCGCTGGGTCAGCCGGTCGCAAACCTCGCGCGCTTCGCGCTCGGCGAAGAGCCCGAAGCGGGCACGGTACATGGTGTGACCGTCACTCGATTGGAACGGCACCACCAGCCGAGATACATGGCCCAGCACGTCCATCGATTTCTGCGCATAAGCGTCCAGCTCGGCTTTGGCCAAGGCCTGGTCGGCATAAGCCCCGATCTGGATCGTCCAATTATGGCCGGGACCGGGCGCCAACTGCGCTTGGGGTTGGCTCTCGCTGTCGGTGGGAAGACTTGGCCTTACCTTGGGCAGCGCGGCAACAGTCACTGCCTTCGCAGTGTCGTTCGCGGGCGCCCGTCCATGGATGGCCGGCGAGGGCGTAGCCATCGCGACATTGGTGTCCGCGGGGCGCGCGGCCGGGACAATCGGCGCGGTCGCGGCCTGGGCCATGGCGGGCGGAACGGTGGTAACCGGCGCGGGTTTTGGCGGCGCGGCAACGGACGCGAGTTGCGGCGCCTGTGCTTGCAAGGTTGAGAAATTCTCGTCGGGTGCCCGGCGCGCTTCCGCGGCGTCTTCGTCGTCGGTGTTCGGTATGGGTGGCGGCGCTTGCGATAGAGCCGCCAACTGGCCCGCTGTCGGCACCCCTTGCAGCGGCAAAGTGAAGCCCGCCACCGCCGGCTTCTGGCCCGCATCCGCCACCGCCGCCCAGGGCACCGGGCCGCGCGCCACCAACGCCGGATTGCTGTCGATCTGGGCGAACGCCGTATCCATCAGATGCATCATCTCAAGATCGCGGCGCACGGCGGTGCGACCGCCCATCACGATGCCAATCAGATGGACGCCGCCGCGCACCACCGAAGAGGTGAGATTGAAGCCGCTGGCGACGGTGAATCCGGTTTTGATGCCGTCGGCGCCGGGATAGCGGCCGATCAGATTGTCATGCGTGGGATAATAGACGCCTTTGTAGTTGAAGCCCGGCAGCGCGAAGTAAGGAAAATATTGCGGATAGTCGTAAGCCAAATGGCGCGCCAGCACCGAAAGGTCCGCGGCGGTGGTGATCTGAAGCGGATCGGGAAGACCGGACGCGTTGTGGTAATAGGTTTCCCGCATGCCGATTGCGCGGGCTTTTTCCGTCATCATCTGCGCGAAATGAAGCTCGGTGCCGCCCAACGCCTCGGCGATCACCACGGCGACATCGTTGGCGGAACGGATGACGATGGCGCGGATAGCGGTATCGACCGTAATGGTCTCGCCGCGCCGAAGCGAAAGCTTGGTGGGCTTTTGTTGGGCGGCATGCTGCGACACCGGCATGGGCGTCTGCATGGTGATCTTGCCCGTCTTGAGGGCATCGAACAGCATGTAGAGCGTCATCATCTTTGTGAGCGAGGCGGGATGACGCTCAGCGGCTTCGTTGCGCGCGAAAAGCACCTTGCCCGTGGCGCCGTCGAGAATAAGCGCCGCGTCCTTATCCGGATCCGTCGCGCCCGCCGGCATGGGCACGATGCGATGCGCCGCCGCGCCCCGGTCTAAGGCCATATGGCGGCGGTGACGGCTGGCCGCATCCGCCGGGGCGGCCAAAATGACCGCCAAGGCGAGTCCCAGGAGAAAGTGCGGTTTTATCGCGCCAGCCAATCCTAGAATCCCCGAAACCACACCACTCCTGCGGCCAAAAAACCAAATTGTGTCGTCTCTTGCAAGGAAGAATGACGAATCAGCGTTATTTTACGGATATTTAGGTTGCAATAAGGGGCCTTAGCGGCTGGCACAAAAAATTTGTTGCGACGCAGCAAAATAGTCTTGACGACCCTGCTAACCAAGCGCATATAGGCCATGTTGCACTGCAACAGGCCGCCGGATACCCCGGGCCGTGCCGGACATGAATGTTAACATGAAAGGTATGACAGATGACCAAGGCAAAGACGGCCGCCGAAAGAGAATTCGCCACGGCCGAGATCAATTTCAACGCCGGCGCTGACGCCATCAAGGCCGGTTTCGACAAAGTGATCGCGGGTTATGACACTGCGGTCGGCTATAGCAAGGACACCGCCGAGGCGCTGATCAAGTCCGCCACCATCGCGGGCAAGGGCGCGGAAACGCTGCACAACGAGATTTACGCTTACACCAAGACCTCGATGGAAAATTCCATCGCCGCCGGCAAAGCCATTCTCGGCGCCAAGTCGGTTCACGAGGCGATCGAAGCCCAGACCGATTTTGCGAAATCGGCTTTCGAGAATTATGTGGCGGAACTTTCCAAGTTCAATCAGCTTTTCACCGCCACCGCGAAGGACAGTTTCGCGCCGTTGCAGGGCCGCGCCCAGGCTTGGGTCGACGCCGTGCAGACCAGCACCGCCGCCTAAAACCGGCTGCATTAAGGAATAACAGGCCCGGGGCGGAAGTCCCGGGCCTTTTTATTTAACCCAAAAGACTTTTTGCCTTAGCATGCTCGAACAGGGCAGGCTTTGCTCTGCTGAAAGCAGTGGAATCAGGTGCGCGACGCGAACGGCAACAATGGCAAGGGCGACAATACCGGCTCCGGTATCGTCACCCGCACGCGCTCGAAGACCAAGAAACCCTCGCTCTACAAGGTGCTCCTGCTCAACGACGACTACACGCCGATGGAGTTCGTCGTCCATATCCTGGAGAAATTCTTCGCCAAAAGCCGCGAGGACGCGGTCGAGGTGATGCTGCATGTCCACCGCCACGGCGTGGGTATTTGCGGCGTCTTCACCTTCGAGGTGGCGGAAACAAAAGTGGCCCAGGTCATTGAATTCTCACGCCGGCATCAACATCCTCTACAATGTACGATGGAGAAAGAGTGATGCCGTCTCTGTCCCGCAGCCTGGAACAGGCGCTCCACCATGCGATCAAGCTGGCCAGCGACCGGCACCACGAATACGCCACGCTGGAGCACCTGCTGCTCGCCCTGATGGACGATGCCGACGCCGCCCAGGTGATGAAAGCCTGCAATGTGGACGTCGAGGCGCTGCGCCGGGCGGTGCAGAAATATGTCGATGAGGAACTTGTCACCCTGGTGATCGAGGATGGCGAGGAAGCCAAGCCCACCACCGGCTTTCAGCGCGTGGTCCAGCGCGCCGTGCTGCATGTGCAGAATTCCGGCCGCGACGAGGTGACCGGCGCCAACGTCCTGGTGGCGCTTTTCACCGAGCGAGAAAGTCACGCCGTCTATTTCCTGCACGAGCAGAACATGAACCGCCTCGATGCGGTGAGCTATATCAGCCACGGCATCGCCAAGCGGCCGGGCATGAGCCAACCCAAGCCCGCGCGCGGCGCCGAAGAAGACGAAGAGGGCGAGAAGCCCAACAAGCAGGGCACCGACGCGCTCGAGGCTTATTGCGTCAATCTGAACGAGAAGGCCAAGTCCGGCCGGGTCGATCCCCTGATCGGCCGCGCCGCCGAAGTCGAGCGCACCATCCAGATCCTGTGCCGCCGCCAGAAGAACAATCCCTTGTTCGTGGGCGATCCCGGTGTGGGCAAGACCGCGATTGCAGAAGGCCTGGCGCGCAAGATCGTCAACAACGAAGTACCTGAAGTGCTGCGCGGCTCCACCATCTATTCGCTGGACATGGGCTCCTTGATCGCGGGCACGCGCTATCGCGGCGATTTCGAGGAACGGCTGAAGACCGTGGTCAAGGAATTGGAAGGCGTCAAAGGCGCCATCCTGTTCATCGACGAAATCCACACCGTAATTGGCGCGGGCGCCACCTCGGGCGGCGCGATGGACGCGTCCAATCTCCTCAAACCGGCGCTGGCGGCGGGCACGCTGCGCTGCATAGGCTCGACCACCTACAAGGAATATCGCCAATATTTCGAGAAAGACCGCGCCCTGGTGCGGCGGTTCCAGAAAATTGACGTGTCCGAGCCGACGGTGGCGGACTCAATCAAGATCCTGATGGGGATCAAGTCCTATTTCGAGGAGTATCACAAAGTCCGCTACACCGCCGATGCCATCAAGGCTTCGGTGGAGCTTTCCGCCAAATACATCAATGACCGCAAGCTGCCCGACAAGGCGATCGATGTGATCGACGAGGTCGGCGCGTCCCAAATGCTGCTGCCGGAAAGCCGCCGCAAGAAAGTGGTCGGCGTCAAGGACGTGGAAGATGTGGTCGCCAAGATCGCGCGCATTCCCTCCAAGTCGGTTTCCAAGGACGACACCGAAGCGTTGAAATCGCTGGAAAGCGATTTGGCTCGGGTGGTCTATGGTCAGGACAAGGCCATCCACGCGCTTTCCAGCGCGATCAAACTGGCGCGCGCGGGCCTGCGCCAGCCCGAGAAGCCCATCGGCTCTTATCTGTTTTCAGGCCCGACCGGCGTGGGCAAGACCGAAGTCGCCAAGCAGCTCGCTTCGATCATGGGCGTGGAATTCCTGCGCTTCGACATGAGCGAATATATGGAACGTCATACCGTCAGCCGCCTGATCGGCGCGCCTCCGGGTTATGTCGGCTTCGACCAGGGCGGACTGCTCACCGACGGCGTCGATCAACATCCCCATTGCGTGCTTCTGCTGGACGAGATCGAGAAAGCGCATGGCGATTTGTTCAACATCCTTTTGCAGGTGATGGATCACGGCAAGCTCACCGATCACAACGGCAAGAAGATCGATTTCCGCAATGTGGTTCTGATCATGACCACCAATGCGGGCGCCTCCGACGCCGCCAAGGAAGCCATCGGCTTTGGCCGCGGCAAGCGGGAAGGCGAGGACGAGGAAGCGATCAAGAAACTGTTCACACCGGAATTCCGCAACCGGCTCGATGCCACCATTCCCTTTGCGCCCCTCTCGCGGGAAACCATCGACAAGGTGGTGGAGAAATTCGTGCTGGAACTGGAAGCCCAACTGGCCGATCGCGATGTCACCTTCGATCTCGCGCCCGAGGCCACGCGCTGGCTGGGCGAGAATGGCTATGACGATGCCTTCGGCGCCCGCCCGCTGGCGCGCGTGATCCAGGAGAACATCAAGAAGCCGCTGGCGGACGAGATCCTGTTCGGACAATTGAAGGATGGCGGCACGGTCCGCGTTCTGCTCGACCGGGACAATGACAAGCTGGCATTCGAGTTCGTTACCGCGGTCGCCAAGCCCCGACCGCCCGCCAAGGGCAAAAAACCCGCGGCCAAAGAAGATGTTTAGCTAAAACGATTTGCCGCGATTGGCGCTGGACCGAATTCGGAATTGCTGCCGCGCGGCCCGGCGCCTGGCCGGGAGATCCACGGCTGCTGGCGCTAATCGAGTGCAACCAAAGTCGCAGACCTTGCGCCGCGCAGCGAACAGCGCGGGGTCTGCATCAAAGCGCCGCCCGGATTTTCGCCGCCACAGGTTCCAGGGTCTTAGGATCGACCATGCCGCGCGCATGCAGGCCCAGGTCAACGCCGGCGCTGCGCGGGATGATGTGGAAATGGACATGGAAGACGCTCTGGCCGGCGGGGGCGCCGTTTAGCATCGCCAGCATGAGTCCAGGCGCATTCAGGCCTTTCTTCACGGCTTTCGCGACGCGTTGGGTTGTCGCCATCAACGCAACCGCGCCCTCCGCCGATAAGTCCAACACGTTTTCCGCCGGCTCCTTGGGGATCACCAGCACATGGCCTTCCGCCTGGGGCATCACATCCATGAAGGCCAGCGTCTTGCCGTCCTCGAAGATTTTCACGGACGGAATTTCGCCACGCAGAATTTTGGCGAAAACATTGTTGTCGTCATAGGCCATTCAGTCTCCCTTCCGGAACGGGCCATGGCGGGCCAGTTCGCCGATATGCTCGCTTACCGCTTCGCGTTCCTGGACCAGGAATTGATCCACGGCGCGCCGCAACCCTTTATGCGCGATATAGTGCGCGCTGTAAGTCTCTTCCGGCATATAGCCGCGCAGCAATTTATGCTCGCCCTGGGCGCCGGCTTCGACCTTGGAAAGACCGCGCGCAATGGCGAAATCGATGGCCTGATAATAGCAGGTCTCGAAATGCAGGAACGGGACATACTCCAGCGCCCCCCAATTGCGGCCATAGAGCGTGCCTTCGCCCATCAGATTGAGCGCGCCCGCGATATAGTGGCCGCCGCGCCTGGCCATGATCAGGACGATCTGATCCGCCATGCTGGCGCCGATCCGGCTAAAGAAAGAGCGCGTGAGATAGGGGCGGCCCCATTTGCGCCCGCCTGTGTCCATGTAGAAGGCGAAAAAGCGATCCCAATGGGCCTCGGTAATATCGCTGCCGGTCAACCATTCGAAAGTGACACCTGCCTCAGCCACCGAGGCGCGTTCTTTCCGCAAATTCTTGCGCTTGGAGGAAGAGAGTTCGCCCAGGAATTGTTCGAAATCGCGATAGCCATGATTGCGCCAGTGGAACTGCCGGTCTGTGCGCAGCAGATAATCTTCGCAAGCCGCTTCCTCCCATTGGGTTCTGGTCAGGAACGTGATGTGCAGCGAAGACGCCCCAATCTGGTCGGTGGCCGCTTTGCCAGCCTTGAGCAGCAAGGCCCGGTCTGCACGTTCGCGTGCAAGGATGCGGGGGCCCGTCACCGGCGTGAAAGGGACAGACGATTGCAGCTTGGGATAATAATCACCGCCCGCCCGCTCCAGCGCGTCGGCCCAGGCATGGTCAAAGACATACTCGCCCTGAGAATGGCTTTTGAGATAGGCGGGCAGAATGCCTCTGACCGCGCCATCTTCTTCCAAAACCAGATGCGCGGGCTGCCAACCGGCGTGCGCGCTAGCGGAACCGGACGCTTCCAGCGCTTCGAAGAATTCAAAGCGGGTGAAGGGATGGGGATCGCTTAAGCCGCTCGGATTGGCGCAGCCATTCCAGGCCGCTCGCCCGATGCCGGCCACGCCATCGGCCAGGCGCGCTGTCATGCGATCTCGAACACACCATCCACTTCGACGGCGACGCCGCGTGGCAATGAGCCGGCGCCGGTAGCGGCGCGGGAATGTTTGCCGGCATCGCCCAAGGCGGCCACGATCAGGTCGGACGCGCCATTGCCCACTTCCGGATGCTGGGTGAATTCCGGGGTGGCATTGACGAAGACACCCAGTCTTACGCAGCGCCGCACCCGCTCGAGATCACCGCCGCACGCCGCCTTCAATTGCGCCAGCAGATTAACGGCGCAGAGCTTCGCTGCCGCCTTGCCATCATCCAGGGATATGTCCGCGCCCAGCTTGCCCTCGAATTTCAAGCCATCCGGCGCGATGGTCACCTGGCCGGAGATGAACACCAGATTGCCGGTCACGACATAGGGGACGTAATTGGCGACCGGCGCGTTGGGCGAGGGCAGCGTGATGCCGAGGTCTTTCAGGCGGGCTTCGATCTTGGACATGAGAACCTTCTCTTGGGATGAGGCATAAGACCGTATCGGCGGGCGTTTTTCCATGGCCTGGCGGCAAGCTATTTGCACAACCCGCGGCCTTTGCCGACGGCCTCGCCGCCGAATTTGGAGCGGATCTTGTCCATCGCCCGCTCGGCCGCCGCCCGCTTGTCGCTCATCGGATCGATCAAGCTCGCCGGATCGGCTTCGGCGGCGGAAGTGAGGTTGGAGAGACCCACGCCCAGAAGCCGGAAGCGCCGTCCGTCCGCTTCTTTCTTTAGCGCGATTTGCGCCGTGCGGAAAATCTTGTCTGCCAGCTGCGTCGGCGCTTCCAGTGACGCGCTGCGGGTGAGGAGGCGGAAGCTGGCGGTCTTGAGCTTCAGGACCACCGTGCGGCCGCAAAGATCGTAATTCTTGGCGCGGGCCGAGACCCGTTCGGCCTGCCGCCACAACACCGCTTCCAGGTCGGCCAGCCTGGAGAGATCATTGTTGAAGGTGGTTTCCGACGAAATCGTCTTCATGTCGCCACCGGGATCGACGGCGCGGCCGTCTTGGGCATGGGCAATCCTGGACAGCCACAGACCGGTGGCGCCATAGCGATTGGCGAGATCGCGGTGATCGGCGTCCTGCAATTGCCCGATGGTGGCAAAGCCGTCCCGCTCCAGCCGGGCCGCCAGCACTTTGCCCGCGCCCCGGATGATGGAAACCGGCTTGTCGCGCAGAAAGGATTTTGCTTCCGCCATGCCGATCACCGCAAAGCCGCGCGGCTTGTCCAACTCACTGGCCAGCTTGGCCAGAAATTTGTTGCCGGAAAGACCGATGGAGACGGTGATGCCCAGTGTCCTTTCAATCTCCAACGCCAGCCTAGCCATGGTCTTGGCGGGCGCCATAGCGTGAATGCGGCTGGTACCAGACAGATCGAGATAGGCTTCGTCCAACGACAAAGGCTCGACCAGAGGCGTGAGATCGCGCATCAGTTTGCGGATCTCGCGCGCCACTTCGACATAAAGGCTCATGCGCGGCTTGATTACCACCGCATTGGGGCAAAGCGTTCTCGCCTGGAACATGGGCATGGCGGAACGCACGCCATAGCGGCGCGCTACATAGCAGGCGGTCGAAACCACGCCGCGCGTGCCGCCACCCACGATTACCGGCAGTTCGGCCAGAGAAGGATCGTCCCGCTTTTCGATTGCGGCATAGAAGGCGTCGCAATCCATATGCGCGATGGAGAGGCCTTCCAGTTCGGGATGTGCAACAATGCGACTTCCGCCGCAAGCCGGGCAGGCGCCCTGGCCTGGCATGTCCGACAGGCAGTCGCGGCAGAAAGCGGGCCAGTCCTCCACGGTCATCTGGCTATCCCGGACGGAGATCGACGAGGTTCAAGCCTGCCACAACCAGGCCGCGCCGCGCACGCCGCTGGAATCGCCATGCACATTTTTCACGATGCGTGGCGGGGTCTCGGGCGTGAAGGCGTGGCCCTCCACCATGGCGGGCAGATCGCGATAGATGCTTTCGATATTGGAAAGGCCGCCCCCCAGCACGATTACATCGGGATCGATGATATTGACCACCGACGCCAACGCGCGTCCCAAGCGCTCCTGCCAGCGCTTCAGCGCGGCCCGGGCGGCTTGCGTGTCGGAGGTCGCGATTCTGTCGGCCGTCCAACCCTCACCACCGCCATGCCGCCGGAAATCTTCCGCGAAGGCAGGACCGCTCAGCCATTGCTCGATGCAGCCTTTCTCGCCGCAATAGCAGGTGACGGTCTCCGCCCATTCCGCCACCGTCAGGCCGGGCAGGGGATTGTGACCCCATTCGCCGCCAATGCCATGGGCGCCCTCCAGCACCTTGCCATGGACCACCACGCCGCCGCCCGTGCCGGTGCCAAGAATCACGCCGAACACCACGCCTTGTCCCGCACCTGCGCCATCGGTGGCTTCCGAAAGGGCGAAACAATTGGCGTCATTGGCCAGCCGCACAGGACGACCCAGCGCTGCCTCCAGGTCACGGGGAAAAGGCTTTCCGTTCAACCAGAGCGAATTCGCATTTTTGATCAGGCCCGTGTGGCGGCTGACATTGCCGGGGATGGCGACGCCTATACTGCCGCTTTCGCCAAGCTCGCTCTCGGCGCCCGCCACGAGCTCCCGGATGGCCGCAATGGTCCCGGCATAGTCCTTGACGGTTGCGATGCGCCGCCGCAGCCGTTCCTGGCCGCCCGCATCCAGCGCGATGATTTCGGTTTTGGTGCCGCCCAGATCCACACCTAGCCGCATAAGGCCTCCAGCCGATGCCGGGCCAAATGCACGGCTTTTGTTGATGTTGAAGCGTCCCGGCAGAAATCCAGCAGAAGCGGTTCATTTGCCAGTAGAAAATCTAAAACTGAGCCCAGCAGATCGGGGTTGCCCGCCGCCTGCCGCAGATCCTGCACACTCAGCCCGGAAACGGCGAGGAAGCGGTCTATGGCTTCGGGCCTGCCGACGAGCCAGCCTAAAGCCTCCAAAGCTAGGATTTCCGCCCTTTCCGGGGTGATGTGATCCGTCATCGTCAAGACCGCGTTAAGACCTTCTCCCTAATACTGCGCAAGTGAAGAATTCCGCCACCCCCGCTAGTTCAGGCGGGCCGGGAGAGACGCATGGATGCCAAATCAAAAACGGTTCTGATCGTGGAAGACAATGAGCTCAATATGAAGCTCTTCCACGATCTTCTCGACGCCCATGGCTACAACATCCTTCAGACCAAGGATGGCATGGAAGCGCTCGACATCGCCCGCGAGCATCATCCCGACCTGATCCTAATGGACATCCAGCTGCCGGAAGTGTCTGGCCTGGAAGTGACCAAATGGCTCAAGGAAGATGATTCGCTGAAATCGATCCCGGTCGTGGCGGTCACCGCCTTCGCGATGAAGGGTGACGAGGAAGTGATCCGCCAGGGTGGCTGCGAGGCCTATATCTCCAAACCCATTTCGGTCACCAGCTTTCTGGAAACCGTCCGCCGCTTCATTGGATAAAGGGCAGGCGCCCGAAAACTCATGACCGCAAGAGTCCTCGTCGTCGACGACATCATGTCCAACGTCAAGCTTCTGGAAGCGAAGCTGACGGCGGAATATTTCGATGTCGTCACTGCGTTCAACGGCCTGGAATGCCTGGCCAAGATGGCCGAAAGCGTCCCCGACATCGTGCTGCTCGACGTCATGATGCCCGGCATGGATGGCTTCGAGGTTTGCCGCCGCATCAAATCCGATCCCAACATCGCCCATGTTCCCGTGGTGATGGTGACCGCGCTGGACCAACCGTCCGACCGGGTCGCCGGCCTGGAGGCGGGCGCCGATGATTTTCTCACCAAGCCGGTGGACGACGCCGCTTTGTTCGCGCGCGTCCGCTCCCTGGTCCGGCTCAAGCTGATGACCGACGAGCTACGCATGCGCGAATCGACCGGCCAGAGCATGGGCCTGATCGATCCCGCGGAAACCCTGCTTGATGCCAATCCGGCTGGGCGAATCCTGGTGATCGAGGACCGGATGGAAACCGTGGCATGGCTCACCGCGGCCTTGACGCCGCAGCATGAGGTGGCCTCGGTCGACACGTTCGAGGAAGCCCTGGTCAGAGTACGCGGCGGCGATCCCGATTTGGTGGTGGTGAGCCTGGGCATGCGCGGCTTCGATGGCCTCAGGCTTTGCTCGCAGCTGCGCTCGCTGCCGGAAGGCCGCAATATTCCTATCCTGGTGGTGGTGTCCGATGGCGATCGCCGGAAACTGACCCACGCCCTGGAAATGGGCGTCAACGATTATCTGACGCGGCCGGTGGACAAGAATGAACTGGTGGCGCGAGTGCGCACGCAGCTGCGCAAGAAGCGTTACGCCGACCGCCTGCGCCACAATGTGCAGCTGAGCCTGGAAATGGCTATCACCGACCAGCTCACCGGCCTGCACAATCGCCGCTATATGAGCCGGCATCTGGACAATCTGGTCGCCAGCGCCAAGAAGAACGAACGCCCCATCGCTTTCGTGATCATGGACATTGATTACTTCAAGGCCGTTAACGACACCCATGGCCACGATATCGGCGACGAGGTGCTGAAGGAATTTGCCAGCCGCATCGCCGCCAATGTGCGCGGCATCGACCTTGCCTGCCGCTATGGCGGCGAGGAATTCGTAGTGGTGATGCCGGATACCGACATTGCCTTCGCCTATCAGGTCTCCGAACGGCTGCGCCATTCGATCGAGACCACACCGTTCCGCATCAGCCGTGCGCCCAATGCGCTTAATCTCACCATCTCGATCGGCATCGCCAGCCTTGAAGGGCCCGGCGATACGGCGGACGCGTTGCTGCATCGCGCCGACCAGGCGCTTTATCGCGCGAAAAAGACTGGCCGCAACAAAGTTGTCGCCGACGCGGCGTGATATACCGGCCAAAATCTCTCGCGCTGACGATCAGCCTGCTTCTGGATTGATCTCTGGCTGTGAAGCCAATTCGAGGGCCTTGTCGATGACCATGGTCAGGACTTCCGGCTCGCGTGCGCCTGAGACCGCAACCTTGTTGGCAAAGATCATGGCGGGAACGCCGGTGACACCCATTTCGCGCGCAAGCTGATCCTCGCGTTCCACCAGCGTCAGATCCTGGTCGCTTTCCAGCATGTCCGCGACCTGCGCGCCATCCATGCCGCTGACATCGGCGATATCGGCCAAGATGCGGACATCGCCGATATCCTCGCCATTTTCGAAATAGGCGGCGAACAAGCGCTCGACCACTTCGTCCTGGGCGCCGGTGATGGCGGCCCAGCGGATCAGGCGGTGGGAGTCCAGCGTGTTGGGCGCCCGCTGGATGGCGGCGAAATCGAATTCAATGCCTTCCTTGGCGCCTTCGGCGGCGATGATTTTTTGCGCCTCCCCGATCCCGCCATTCTTGCCGAATTTGGCGGCGAGATAGGCCTCGCGATCAAGCCCGCCTTTGGGGACAGTCGGGTCCAGGCGAAAAGGCCGGAAGCGCACATCGAACACAATATTGGGCCGCATCGCCATGGCGCGCGTCAGGCGGCGCTTGCCGATGAAGCACCAGGGACAGACCGTGTCGGAGATGAAATCTATCTGCATGAGTTTTCGCGCTCGAGGAAAGAGAATGCTACGCGCTATTTCAGGATCTGGGTGGTGATTTCATTGGCGGCCGAGACGGCCCTAACCGCAACCAGTCCCTTGCGCATTTTCACTGTGAGATTTGCCGCGGCCGGCAAAAGCCCTGGGACCACGGCCTCGTTGGGCGAGGGCGGCGTGCCAACAAATTCGACCACCAGGGTGTGCACATCGGCGGGCAGGGTAGGCTTGGTCGGTTTCAGCGCCACATGAGTCCAGCCGCCTCCTGTCACCGCGCCCTTGGTCTGGATCAGGATACGACCATTTTTCTCGGTGGCGATGAGGCTGTCGATGCGCGCCACGAGCTTGTCGGACACGACAGGCGGTGCCGCAGCGCGGACAGCAGCCGCCATGGCATGCACCGGCAAGGCCAGAAACATCGCCGTCAGGACAATCGCACGCATGAAAAAACCCATGGCCCCGTCAGCAGTATGGAAGAAAATGCGGCCATTTCAGGGTGAGGAGCACGGAACTCATATATCCAATTCTGCCCCGCCATCGGCGTCCTAGCGACAGCGTCAGGACGCATGTATGGCGCGAACACGGAATTTCCAATCCAAATCTCATATATCCAGTTCTGCCCATACGGGCACATGATCGGACGGCTTGTCGCCTTCGCGCATGTGCTTGTCGATGCCGCAATCCTTCAATCGGTCCAGTCCCTGCGGTGACAGCAGGATGTGGTCGATGCGGATGCCCTGGTTCTTGCGCCAGGCGCCTGCCTGGTAATCCCAGAACGTATATTGTCCGGCTTGGCTGTTGCGGGCGCGGAAGGCATCGGTGAAGCCCAGATATTCGATGGCGCGCAGCGCCGCCTTGGATTGCGGCTGGAACAGCGCGTCATTGACCCAGGCCTTGGGATCGTAGCAATCCTGGTCTTGCGGAATGACATTGTAGTCGCCGATCAGCGCCACCGGCTCTTCATTGGCAAGCAGCTCTTTGGCATGGCGCTGCAAGCGCTCCATCCAGGCCAGCTTGTAAGCGAATTTCTCCGTGCCGATGGGATTGCCATTGGGCAGATAGATCGAGGCCAGTCGCAGCGTGCCCTTGTCGCCCGTCACCACCGCTTCCAGGTAGCGGGCATGATCATCGCCATCGCCACCGGGCAGCCGCGGGGTGACATCCTCCAGGGGGCGCTTGGATAGGATGGCCACGCCGTTATAAGTTTTTTGTCCGTGTACGGCGCAATTATAGCCCAGCGCCTCGAACGCTTCGGCGGGAAAATTCTCGTCTACGCATTTGATTTCCTGCAGCGCCACCACGTCCGGCTTGGCGTCCTTCAGCCAAGCTAGCGCCGTGTCCAGGCGCACCTTGATGGAATTGACGTTCCAGGTCGCGATCTTCATTCCCGCGTCAGACCGAGAAGCTGGTGCCGCAGCCGCAGGAGGCGGTGGCGTTGGGATTGTTGACCTTGAAGGCCTGGCCGATCAGCCCGTCGGTGAAATCAATCTCCGCGCCCTTGAGAAAGTCGAGCGATACGGGGTCGATCAGGATCTTGGCGCCCCCTTGTTCGATGAAAAGGTCATCGTCCATGCGGGTCTCATCCAGGGCGAAATTATACTGGAAGCCGGAACAGCCGCCGCCGGTCACCGCCAGCCTGAGCATCGCGCCTTGGCTTTCGCCCGCCAGGATGGTGGCGATGCGCTTGGCGGCGCGTGGGGAAACGGTGACGGGCATATCCATGGCTCGGAACTCTAGGCAGCGGCAACGACAGGTCTTATGTAGTCCTCGCCATGGCATCCGCAAAGGGCCAGATTTCCACCGATCCACCGCCCCCGGGCCACCTTCTGGGTCCACTTTTTATTCCCCCTCCGGGGCTTGCGGTTTTCGCCACCACGCCCGAATCGAGCCGTGGGCGCCTTTATCCCGAACGGGAAAGTCCCACCCGGACCTGTTACAGCCGGGACCGCGACCGCATCATCCACTCTTCGGCCTTCCGCCGCCTCAAGCACAAGACCCAAGTCTTCGTGCAACATGAAGGCGATTATTACCGCACCAGGCTGACCCACTCGATCGAGGTCGCCCAACTCGCGCGCACCCTGGCGCGCACGCTCGCCATCGACGAGGATTTGGCCGAGGCGGTCGCGCTGGCCCACGACCTTGGCCACACTCCGTTCGGCCACTCCGGCGAGGAGGCCTTGAACGCGGTCACCGCCGATATTGGCGGCTTCGACCACAATGCGCATGCGCTGAGACTAGTGACCAAGCTTGAGCATCGCTATGCCGATTTCGACGGCCTCAATCTCACCTGGGAAACGCTGGAAGGCCTGGTCAAGCATAATGGCCCGATTGCCAGCAGGGCCGTGGGGCCGATCCTGAGCTTCGATGCGCGCTGGCCGCTCGATCTGACGCACTGGCCCGGTCTGGAAGCCCAGGTGGCAGCGCTGGCCGACGATATCGCTTATGTCAATCATGATATCGATGACGGCCTGCGCGCGGGCCTTTTCACCGTCGCCGATCTCGCCGAAGCGCCCTTGGCGGGCCCGCATGTCCAGGCCGTTCGGGCGCAATATGGCGAACTGGAACTCAGCCGCTTCATCGGCGAATTGATCCGTAGGCTGATGAGCGCGCTGACCGACGACGTCCTGGCCGAGACCCGCGCCCGCCTGGCGGCGGCAAATCCCACCGGCGCGGCCGGCATCCGCACGGTGCCTCACGCTTTGGCCGGCTTTTCCGCCGACATGATGGAGCAAGTTCAGGCTCTCAAGAAGTTCCTCTTCATCCGCATGTATCGCCATCCCCGAGTGATCGGTTCGATGAGCCGGGCTCAGACCGTCATCACCGACCTGTTCGAAACCCTGGCGCACGGGCCCGAGGCCTTGCCGGAAGACTGGAAGGCCCAATGCGGCGGGCCTGGCGATGGCGCCACGCGGCGGGTGGTGCGCGACTATATCGCCGGCATGACCGACAATTACGCGCTTGCCGAGTATGGCCGGGTCATTGGCCGTGAGGCCCGGCTGGACCAAGCGCCCATGTGAAAATTTTATCTCTTTTTTGCGCCCGGCGCTTAATCGCCGGCTCTGGCGCAAAACTGGCCGAGAATGGATGATTCGCGCCATCCGGGATGCTACACTTGTCACGAAGATTCGGATATTCGCCAATGCCACAGCATGAGCGCGGCCTTTACGAACCCGGTGACGATGTGCGGGTGTTCGACGCCGACGAGGAAGAAGACGTAGAGGGCTCGCGCCTGCCGCTTCTCATCGTATTGGCGCTTCTGGTGCTGGCGATGTTCGCGGGCTTTGTGTGGCTGGCCTATAGCGAAGGCGTGGCCCGGGGCAGGGGTGAAGCCCCCGTCATCACGGCGGATGCCGGACCGGCGCGCGTGGCGCCCGCCAATCCCGGTGGCCCGTCGGAACCTTATAAGAGCTTCAAGGTCTACGAACAGCCGGCGCCGCCGGACGACGATACGACACAGACCGCGAAGCAGAATGCGCCTGCTCAATCTCCACCGCCCGCCGCCGCCAAACCAGCGGCAGCGCCACCTGTGACGGCAAAGGCGGAACCGCCCAAGGCCGCTCCTGTGGCAACGCCGCCGACCAAGCCAGCGCCTGCGTCAACGCAGATGGCCGCGGCAACGCCCGCCCCCAAACCCGCAGCGCCAAGTCCCGCACCGAAGCCGACCGCGGCCAAACCGTCTGCGGCGACAGCACGGCCGGAGCAACCCGTCGGTCCGGCGACCGCGCCGCCGCGCGCGCTCAACACGGCAACAGCGACGCCGCCGGCGGCAACCCCAGTCAAGCCCGCAACCACGCCGGTGCCAGTGACGACCCAATCGGGTTCAGGCGGTTCGGTGGCGCTGCAGATCGGGGCTTACAAATCCCAGAGCGATGCCAATACCGCTTGGACGATCTACAGGTCCAAGCATGGCGCTTTGCTGTCCGGCTATTCGCCCGATGTGCAACAGGCCGATTTGGGCGAGAAGGGCACCTGGTATCGGCTCCGGATCGCGGGCTTTCCCAGCAAGGATGTCGCATCGGCGTTGTGCGATCGCCTGAAAGCCGATGGCGGCACCTGTTTTCTGGGTAAGTAATGCGATCCCGCGCGATCTATGGCTGCAGCGGCGCAACGCTGACCGCTGACGAGCGGGCATTCTTTCGCGACGTGCGGCCTTGGGGCTTCATCCTGTTCGGCCGCAATGTCGAAAGTCCCGAGCAGGTGCGTGCCCTGGTGCGGTCTTTGCGCGAGACGGTCGAAGGCGCTCCCATTCTGATCGATCAGGAAGGCGGCCGAGTGGCGCGACTGAAGCCGCCCCATTGGCACGCACGCCCCGCGGCAAGCCGGTTCGGAGGCTTGCACGACAAAGATCCGGAAGCGGCGCGGGAAGCGACTTATTTGAATGCAAGGTTGATCGCGCACGACCTGGCTCAGCTGGGCATCAATGTGGATTGCCTGCCGGTGCTGGATGTTCCCGTGGCCGGCGCCCATGATGTGATCGGCGACCGGGCCTTCGCCCGCGATCCCGCCACCGTGATAGACCTTGGCCGCGCCCAGATCGAAGGCTTGATGGAGGGCGGCGTCCTGCCGGTGATGAAACATATTCCCGGCCATGGGCGGGCGGGGGCGGATAGCCATTTGTCGCTGCCGCGCGTCGATGCGGATGTGGAAGAATTGTCGGCCAGCGACTTCGTCACCTTTCGCAGCCTTGATCTGTGTCCGATGGCCATGACAGCCCATGTCGTCTATGATTCGATTGATCCACAGCGGCCTGCGACCACCAGCCCGAAAGTCATTCGGGATGTGATCCGCGGTGAGATAGGATTTGACGGGCTTTTGATGTCCGACGATCTGTCGATGCAGGCACTGGACGGCCCCCTTGAAGTGCGAACGCGCGCGGCCCTGTTTGCGGGCTGCGATGTGGTGCTCCACTGCAATGGCGACATGGAAGAGATGAAATCGGTGGCGAGTGAAGTGAAGATGCTGGAAGGCGCGGCGCTGAAGCGGGCGGAAGCCGCGCTGGCACATCTGGTCGAGCCGGATGCCTTCGATCCGCAGGCGGCGGAAGCGCGCCTGGCGCAATTGCTGGACATGGCATGACAGACCCGGCGGAGAATTTCGACGATTTCGAGTCGACCGCGATCGCCGGCACGGATGACGCGTTGGTGGTGACGGTGGATGGGTTCGAAGGTCCGCTCGACCTTCTGCTGACGCTGGCCCGCAACCAGAAAGTCGATATCGCCAAGATCTCGGTCTTGAAGTTGGCCGAGCAATATCTGGAGTTCATCGAAGCAGCCAAGCGCATCAATCTGGAACTGGCCGCCGACTATCTGGTGATGGCGGCATGGCTTGCCTATCTGAAATCGCGCCTGGTGCTGCCGCAGGAAAAAGTCGCGGACGGCGAGCCCAGCGCCGACGAGATGGCGACCCGGCTGCGCTGGCGGCTGCAGCGGCTGGACGCGATGCGGGCCGCTTCCACCCGGCTGATGGGACGCGAGCGGCTGGGGCGCGACGTCTTCGGCCGGGGCGATCCCGAGCCGGTGAATGTCATCAAGCTTCGGACCTACAAGGACACGCTCTATGATTTGCTGACAGCATACGCGACGGACAGGGCGCGGCGGCTGGGCGGCAAGGCCTATCAGCCGCAGATGGCGCCGGTGCTCCACATCGAAGAAGCGCGGGAACGGCTGGAACGCATGCTGGGCCGCATCCCGGACTGGAGTGGCTTGGACCGTCTTCTGCCCCCGGACTGGCAAGGCGGGCGACGGCGGCGGTCGGCTTTGGCCTCTACCCTTTTAGCCTGTCTGGAACTGGCGCGGGACGGCAAGGTCGAAATCAGCCAAGGAGCCCCGTTCGAGGAAATTTATGTGCGCGACCGCCTGACGCCGGCGTCGCCACTGGCACCAGAGGCAGGGGCGTGACATGAACCGCGTGGCAAAGTTGATTGCGACAATCGAAAACGAAATGGACGTCGAGAGCGAAACCCAGGACGGCGTGAACCCCGAACATCTCAGGATGATCGAGGCGCTTTTGTTCGCGGCCGAGGAGCCGCTGGATCCAAAGGCACTGTCAACATCGCTACCAGAGGGCGCAGATGTTCCCGGTCTGATTTCCGCACTTCAAGTGATATATAAGAAGCGGGGTGTAAACCTTTGCTGTGTTTCTGGAAAATATCAGTTCCGGACTGCCAGCGATCTGGCCTTCCTCCTGCGCAAAGAACAGCCCGAGCAGAAACGCTTGTCCAAGGCTGCGATCGAGACTTTGGCCATCATCGCCTATCACCAGCCTGTCACTCGCGCCGAGATCGAGGATATCCGGGGCGTTGCCATGTCCAAGGGCACCATCGACACTTTGATGGAGGTTGGCTGGGTGAAAATCAGGGGCCGCAAACGGACCCCCGGACGGCCGGTCACTTACGGCACCAGCGAGCCTTTCCTGGTCCAGTTCGGACTGGAGAGCATCAGCCATCTGCCGGGCCTGGACGAACTCAAGGCGGCGGGCTTCCTGGAAGCGATTCCACCGTCAGGCTTCGACGTCCCCAATCCCTCCGATGGGCTAAGCCCGGACGAGGATCCCTATGACGGCGAAGAGGCTGAAGACCTCGCCACTGGTAGCCCCAATCTGGACGAGGCCTGATAAGCCTTAGTTCGCTTCCGCCATCGCCTTCATCTTGGCCAGCGCGCCAGTGAAACGGTCGGTGCGCTGTTTGCGGTTGGCCGTCTTGGCGGCGTCGTCGCCCAACGGCTCCTGATCATAGATGAAGGTATAGACGATCTTGCTCTTGCCGCTGCCGTCAGGCTCCACGGCCAAGGTGCCGTGGTAGAGATTGGCGGGATTGAGCGGCTGCATATAAGTGTAAGAGAAGGGCGTTTTGGCCACCATCATCTCGGTCGTCGCCCCATTGTTCAGCACACGCACGGTTCCGACCTCGCCGCTGCCGGCGGTGATGGCGCAGGTGGTCCCCAGCCAATCCTTGATAGCGCAATAATCGCCGATCCTGGACCAGGTCTTTTCCGGCGTAGCATTGACGCTGGTGGTGAGCGAGAAGCTGGCATAATCGGCGGCAAAGGCCGGCATCGCCATCAACCCCAGCAGGACCGTTCCGGTCGCGATCTTCCTCATCTTTCCTCCTCCAACTCGACCACCACAGCTTCGCCGTTTTCCAGCGCGATAGCGAGGTCCCCCTTGCGCAGCGCCTTGGCGTCGTTGCCGAACACGTCCGCCCGCCAGCCATGCAGGGCGGCGACCGCGTCATCCTCATAGGCCGCCAGTCTTTCGATATCCTCGGCATTGGCGATCAGGCGCGGCGCGACATGGGCTTCCTCGGCCTTGAGCCGGAGCAAGGTCTTGAGCAGGTCGATCACAGCGGGCGAGGGTTCGCGCTTGCGCCGCGGCGCGGCCGCAACGGCGCCGTCGGGCGGCGAGGCGCCGCGGCCTTGTTCCACGGCCTCCATCAGGCTCCTGCCCATGCGGGAGTTGCCGAAGCCTTTGGGTACGGCGCGAATACGGTCCAGCCCCTCGGCATTCTCGGGCGGATGCGCGGCAATCTCGGTCAGGGCTTCGTCTTTCAGCACCCGGCCGCGGGGAATATCGCGGGCCTGGGCTTCCCGTTCCCGCCAAGCCGCCAAGGCCGCCAGCATGGCTAGGAATTTCTTGTTGGTGGTGCGCGGTTTCAGCCGCTTCCAGGCGCTTTCGGGTTCCAGGCGATAAAGCTTGGGATCCTTGAGGGCGGAGATTTCTTCTTCCACCCAGGCGGCGCGGCCGCTCTTCTTCAATTGGGCCGATAATTTTTCATAGATGACGCGAAGATGTGTGACATCGGCCAGGGCATATTCCAGTTGCCGTTTGGAAAGCGGCCGGTGGCTCCAATCCGTGAAGCGCGCGGATTTGTCGATCTCGACATGCGCCAGCTTGCGCGCCAGCGTTTCATAGGATGCTGCGTCGCCGAAGCCGCACACCATCGCCGCCACCTGGGTATCGAACAGGGGATCGGGAATGACCCCGCCTTGAAGGCAAAAGATCTCGATGTCCTGCCGCGCCGCGTGCAGCACCTTGACGATATCGGGCCGCTTCAAGAGGTCGTAGAAGGGCTTGAGGTCGAGGCCGTCGGCCAGGGGATCGATGATACCCTCAACCCCAGGTGCGGCGATCTGGATCAGGCAGAGCTTGGGATAATAGGTCTGGTCGCGCAGGAATTCGGTATCTAGCGCCAGATAGGGCGCGCTGGAAAACTCGGCCAGAAAGGCCGCCAGCGCCGCATTGTCTTCCACGATCCGCATCCGCCCGTGATAACGGATTCGGCCCTAAGGGTCTCGAAAAACAGGAGCATCGGCCAGGAAAAGTGCGGCCCGAATATCTCCGAACGGGTAACCCTGCGGGCCGTGCTTTTCCGTTCGGGCGTGCGACCAAAATTATTGTGTTTTTAAACCCGCCGTCTTGCCCTCGAACCCGGCAGCGTCGAAATAACGGTTGGGGCCTACCGTCTCCAGGTCGAGGATGGTCTGGGTGCCGTCCGGGCCGGGCGCAGATTTGACGATCCGGCGTTGGACTTGGGCGTCGGCCCCGCCTTTCAGGGCCTCGCCGATCACCCGGCCCGTGAGGGCGCCCTTGGCCGGAAGGTCAAAGCCCATGATATGCGCCAAAGTGGGAGCGATATCGGCATTGGAGATCGGCGCCGGATCGGCATAGGCGGCCTTGAAGTCGGGTCCGATGGCCGCCATGAAGTTGCGCGTCTCCGCCCGGCTGAAGCTGCCATGATTGCCCTGGCCGGTGGCAAGCGGTGTGTCCATAACCGCCACCGTGCACTGCAACTCGTTTTCGCAGCCCGCCGAGAAAGAACGGAAATTGACGTACAGGGCAGGCTGGGGCGTCTTCGCCGATCCCATCAGACCCACATCGCTCATCGACAGTGCGCCAGGGAATTTGCCCAGTCTGTCGTTCACGAACACGCCGCTGACATAGTCTTGGGTGAGCAGGAATTTGACGATGCTGCCCGCTGTCTCTTTCGCCGGCGCCAAGTCCTTTGCGCTCATGGCTGGGATGTAGATCAAATCCGAGCCGCCATTGGCGGCCACGATCACATCGGGATGGGCGGGATCGCCCAGCATGCCCGAGCCGCCGGGAAGCTTGCCGCCATTGCTGAAATCGATGGGCGCGCCGGTGTCGCCGGGCGCGCGCAGCGGCAGGCCCAGTGTGGCGGCTAGATCCATTGCGAGGAATCCGGACGGCAGATCCACCAGCGGTGCCGCCGGATCGAGATGCGCCGATGGACTGGTGGCGCTGGCATGGCTGATGGTGGTGAAACCATGATCGGCGGTGACGAAAACATCCGTGGTCTTGTCCAACCCGCTTTCTTTCAGATAGCGCAGCAATTCGCCCAGCATCATGTCGGCATTGCGCGTGCCGGCCAAGCCGCTGGGTCCATTGATGCCCGGCACCATCTCGCCCACGCTGTCCTTGGTGTTGTGCTGGCTCATGTCCGGATCGCGCGACCAGAACAAAAGCGCGAAAGGTTTTCCCGTGTCCTTGAAATGCGGCAGCACGATCCGGGTGGTAGCCTTCATCAACCAGACTTCCTGCTCGATGTCGGGGAGCGTGGATTTGGGCGCTGCAGGGCCAACGAAAGCTTGACGCATATTGGCGCTGAACCAGTTGGGCAGGCCCAGACCGCCTTCGCTGCCGGTGGCGTCGTCCACGATCAATGTTTCGCCGCCGCCGGAATTGGCTGTCGAGTCCTGTATGCGGGCCGGGCCTTCCTTGCCCATGATGGCCGTCTGCCAGCCCTTGGCCCGGGCGGCGGCGAGCAGGGTGGTCTCGTTCAGATAATTGCCGCCGAATTTCTGGTTCATTTCGTCGAGCACGGTGTCGTTCTCAAGGAAGCCCAATGTCGAGCCTTTGAGACTGATCATAGGTCGAGCGACCCAAAGCGTGTTGCCGAAATCGCCTGTGTCACCGATACCGTGGCCGGTGGCGATGGCGGAAGCATTCACGGTCGTAACGGTCGGATAAAGGGAGTGGCTGTTGGTGAAATCCACGCCCTCGCTTTTCAACCGCGCCATGTTGGGCATGTTGCCCGGCTCGACGCTGCCATAGCGCAGCCCGTCCGCCACGAAGATGATCACATTGTGCGGCGGCGGCGCCTGGGCCAAAGCGGGCAGGGCCAAAGCGGGCAGGAGGAGAAGGCCCAGCGACAAGGCCAGGAGACGCGTCTTTTTCATCGGCGATTCCCTTCGAATCCGCTCAAACTAGCCGGGCCGTATGACAAGACAAAAGGGCGTTCTTGGCTTGGCTGGCCCGACTTGACCCGCCCCCCGGAAACCGCCAAAAACCGCCCTTCCTCAAAGGTTTGTCATGCACGCCTATCGCACTCACACTTGCGGCCAGCTCCGCAAATCCGATGTCGGCCAACGGGTCCGGCTGTCGGGCTGGGTCCATCGCCGCCGCGACCATGGCGGGCTGATCTTCATCGACCTGCGCGATCATTACGGCATCACCCAATGCGTGATCGAGCCGGACGCCAAGGTCTTTGCCACCGTCGATACCGCCCGTTCGGAATGGGTGCTGACCTTGACCGGCCAGGTGGTGGCGCGGACAGACGATACAGTGAACAAGGACCTCGCCACCGGCGAGGTGGAGATGCGCATCGAGGAATGCACGGTTCAAAGCCAGGCGCAGGAATTGCCGCTGCCCGTGTTCGGCGACATGGATTATCCGGAAGAAACCAGGCTGACCTACCGTTTCTTGGACCTTCGCCGCGAACGGCTGCACAAGAACATCATGTTGCGCTCGAACATCATCCGTTCGCTACGGGACCGGATGCATGACCAGGGCTTCAACGAATTCCAGACCCCGATTCTGACGGCCTCTTCGCCGGAAGGCGCGCGCGACTTCCTGGTGCCGTCGCGCCGCTATCCGGGCGAGTTCTATGCGCTGCCCCAGGCGCCGCAGCAGTTCAAGCAGTTGATCCAGGTGGCGGGCTTCGACCGCTATTTCCAGATCGCGCCCTGTTTCCGCGACGAGGACGGCCGCTCGGACCGCAGCCCGGGCGAATTCTATCAGCTCGATGTCGAGATGAGCTTCGTCACCCAGGATGACGTCTTCGCCGCCATCGAGCCGGTGTTGCAGGGCGTGTTCGAGCAATTCGCAGATGGCCGCGCAGTGGACAAGGCGCCTTATCCTCGTATCGCCTATGCCGACGCCATGCTGCAATTCGGCTCCGACAAGCCGGATTTGCGCAATCCTATCCGTATTGCCGATGTCAGCGCCGTGTTCGCGCGCGCCGATGTGGAGTTCAAAGCCTTCAAGGGAAAGACGGTGCGCGCCATTCCCGCGCCCGGCGCTGCCACCCAGCCTCGCAGCTTCTTCGACAAGCTTAATGAATGGGCGCGCAGCGAAGGCGCACCGGGCCTGGGCTATATCGTTTTGGAAGAAGAGAATGGGGTTCTCGCCGGCAAGGGGCCGATCGCCAAATTCATCCCGCCCGCTGCCATTACCGAAATGGCGAACCTGGCGAAAGTGAAGGCGGGCGATGCCTTGTTCTTCGCCGCCGACAAGGAAGAGCGCGCCGCTACCCTGGCCGGGCTCGCGCGCATCCGCATCGGCCGCGAACTGGATTTGATCGAAAAGGACCGTTTCCGTTTCTGCTGGGTGGTGGACTATCCCATGTATGAATGGAACGAGGATGAGAAGCGCATCGATTTCTCCCACAATCCTTTCTCCATGCCGCAATATGACCGAGAGAAATTCCTCGCCTTTGAGGCCAGCGACCGGAACGAAATTCTGGGGCTCAAGGTTTTCCAGTACGACATTGTCTGCAATGGCTATGAGATGTTGTCAGGCGCCATCCGCAACCGCGATCCCGACGTGATGCTGAAAGCCTTCGAGATCGCCGGTTATGCGCGCGAGGAAACCGAGACCAAATTCGGCGGGATGCTGAATGCGTTCCGTTATGGGGCGCCGCCGCATGGCGGTTTGGCCATCGGCCTGGAGCGTGTGGTGATGTTGCTGGCGGGCGAGGAGAATATCCGTGAAGTCACCATGTTCCCGCTCACCCAGCAGGGCCAGGATCTGTTGATGCGCGCGCCAAGCCCCGCCAACGCCAAGCAGCTCAAGGAACTGCACCTCAAGATCGTCTATCCGGAGAAAGGCTAACGCGTGTCGGACGAACGCTGGAAGGCGGTGGACGATTATTATGCAGGCATTCTGGGTGCTGCCGATCCGGTGATGGAAGAGGTGCTCAAAGCGTCGGAAGCGGCCGGCTTGCCGTCCATCCAGGTCAGCCCGCTGCAAGGGCGGATGCTGATGCTTCTGGCCCAGATGGCGGGCGCCAGGCGTGTTCTGGAGATCGGCACCTTGGGCGGCTACAGCACCATTTGGCTGGCGCGAGGGCTGCCAAAGGGCGGTGAGGTCGTCACTCTCGAAGCCGAACCGCGCCATGCCGAAACCGCCACCGCCAATATCGAGCATGCCGGATTTTCCCACATGGTGGAGATCAAGCTCGGTCCCGCGGCTGAAACGCTGGACGCCATGGTGAAAGACGGTGTCAGGCCGTTCGACTTCATCTTCATCGATGCCGACAAGCCCGGTTATCCCGCCTATCTCGATCTGGCCCTGAAGCTGTCTTGGCCCGGCACCGTGATCGTGGCGGACAATATGGTGCGCCAGGGCGCTGTCGCCGATGCCAACAGCCAGGACGAGGCCGTGGCGGCGGTCAGGCTTTTCAACGAGAAGGCCGCCGCCGACAAACGGCTCACGGCCACGGCAATCCAGACCGTGGGTGCAAAAGGCTATGACGGGTTCGTGCTGCTGCGCGTGAATAGCTGAACTTCAGTTCAGCTTGGCGCCGAGATCCTTGATGCCGTCCGCGATCAGATTGCCGGCGCGCTGTTCGTCCATGCGCGCCGTGATCAGTTTCTGGGCAGCCGCCACGGCGGCGTCGGCGGCCAGTGCCCGGATTTCATTCATCGCAGTCGCTTCCGCTTGGGCGATCTTGTCTTGCGCGGCCTGGGCGCGGCGTTCGATCTGGGCCTTGAGATCGGCGCGGGAGACTTCGGCAAAGCGGGCCGCTTCGGCGCGGGCCTCGATCACGATCGTCTCTGCCTCACGCTCGGCGCCGGCGGCCTTGGCTTTGTAGTCGGCGAGGAGGGCGGCGGCTTCCTCGCGCAGACGGCGGGCTTCCGCCAGTTCGGCGGCGATCGCGGCGGCGCGGCTGTCCAACATCTTGCCCACCATCTTGGGCACGCCCTGCCAGACCAGAATGGCGATCACCAGGACGAAACCGACGGCAACCCAGAATTCCGGTTCCTTCAGCAACTCCATCTCACGCCTCCTCGACCGCGCGGGCGGCGTCGCCGGCCGTGACCGTCTCACCGGTCAGCCGCGCCACGATGGCGATCGCGGCCTCGGCGGCGGCGCGAACCACATGCTCCTTGGCCGCGACGCGGGTCTCGGTGATGCGGGTATCGGCCGCCGTCATGGCCTTGTGCGCTTCGGCTTCGGCATCCGCCTTGGCCTTGGCGATCTCGGCGTTCAAAGTCTGGCGGTTTTCCTCCGCCAGGCTCTGCGCCCGGGCGCGGGCACCCGCCAGCGCCGTCTGATAAGCGGCCGAGGCCGCTTCGGCATCGCCGCGCGCATTCTCGGCGGCGGCGATATCGGCATGGATGGCGCCGCGCCGGCTGGTGATCACGCCATTGATGCGTGGCCCAGCCACACGCCACAAAACCACGAACAGGAAGGCGAAGCTGATCGCCAGCCAGAAGATCTGGCTGGGGAACGTCTCCGTCTTGAAGGGCGGGAATCCGCCCTCCTGTTTCGGCACTTCCGTGGTGGCTTGCAGCGGCGCGGCCATGGAGATCTTACGTGAAGAGGATGATCAGCGCGATGACCAGGCCGAACAGGCCGGTCGCTTCGCAGAGCGCGAAGCCCAGCAGCAGATTGGTAGTCTGGGTGGCGGCGGCGCCCGGATTGCGCAACGCGCCCGAGAGGTAGGAGCCGAACACATTGCCGATGCCGATACCGGCGCCGACCAGCGCGATGCAGGCGATACCCGCGCCAATCATCTTTGCAGCTGCAAGTTCCATTTTGTGAAATCCCTTCCTTGGTTCAGTGGTGATCGTGGAGGTGAAGCGCTTCGTTGAGATAGATGCAGGTCAAGATGGCGAAGACGTAAGCCTGCAGGAAAGCGACCAAAAGCTCGAGCAGCATGATCGCGACGATGAGAAGCATGGGCGCGATGGCGAGGCCGGTGAAGACTCCGCCCGCCGAACCCAGCGCCACCACAAAGCCGGCGAACACCGCCAGCATGGTGTGACCCGCCAGCATGTTGGCGAACAAACGGACGGAAAGGCTGATCGGCCGGGTGAGGAAGGAGATCGCTTCAATCGGCACCAGCAGGATCAAGAGATACCAGGGCGCGTGCGGCACGAACAATTTCAGGAACCCGATGCCGTGTTTCATGAAGCCGACCACGATCACCAGCAGGATCACCAAAGCGGCCAGCGAAAAGGTCACCGCGATCTGGCTCGTGACGGTGAAGCTGCCTGGCACCATGCCGAAAAAATTGCAGAACAGCACAAAGATGAAGAGCGAGAAGACAAAGGGGAAGAATTTAAGTCCTTCTTCGCCGGTCGCCGAATGGATCATATTGGCGACGAATTCGTAGGATGTCTCCGCCATCGACTGGCCGCGCGTGGGCACCAGGCGGCCCGGCTTCACCGTCAGCGTCAGGAACAGCGACGCCGCGATCACCACGATCACCATCAAAAGCGACTGGTTGGTGAAGTAGATGGGATGGCCGCCAATATGGAAAAGCGGCTCGGCCATGATCGGCTTGACCTCGAACTGCTCCATCGGGGTAAGCGTCATCGCCACGGGCTTACTTCTCCAGATCCTTCGACGCCATTCTGGCGTTCAATTCGCTCGCCGCGTGCATCACGTTGCGGATTCCCGCCGCGGCGCCCAGCACAAAAAATACAATCAGGAAGACCGGTTTGGTGTGAAACCCGAACCGGCCCAATAGCCAGTCCACGCCCCAACCCAGTCCGCCCCCCACCACCAGCGCCGCGACCAGTTCGGTCGCGAAGCGACCCGCGATGCCCAGCTGCGTCGGCGGAGGAGCTTTCGATCCGGCCGCATGCCGCTTTTGGGCGTCCTCCAGCCTCTGACCCAGATCGCGCAGCCTGTCGGGATCCCGAGACGTCATGATCGTCTCCCAAGTGCCGAAAAACAGAGCGAAACCAAGCCTTCTGCGCTGGCGAAGGCGGGCGGACCATAGGGACGCGCCTATAGGGTGTCAAGAAAGACAGATTTGCTGCAAGCCATTGAAAATTAAAGGAATTTTACGGGCGCGGCGAAATGGCAAAGCCGTCTTCGTCGCAATTGCGGCGAATCTGCTTTTTTCGGTCGTCGTGGGTTCTATTCGGCGGCGACCTTTTCGGCCTCAGCCAAGGTCACGGAGACGAGCTGGCTAACGCCCCGTTCCGCCATGGTAACGCCGAACAGCCGGTCCATCCGGCTCATGGTGAGCGCATGGTGAGTGATGACCAGAAAGCGGGTGCCCGACATCTCGGTCATCTGGGTCAGCATCTTGCAGAAACGTTCGACATTGGCGTCGTCCAGAGGGGCGTCCACTTCGTCCAGCACGCAGACGGGCGCGGGATTGACCAAGAACACCGCGAAGATCAGCGCCATAGCGGTCAGCGCCTGCTCGCCGCCCGAGAGCAGGGCCAGCGATTGCAGCCGCTTGCCGGGCGGGCGGGCGAAGATTTCCAGGCCCGCTTCCAGCGGATCTTCTGACTCGGTGAAAGTGAGCTTGGCTTCGCCGCCTTCAAACAGCTTGGTGAACAATTCTTGGAAATTCTTGTTCACTTTCTCGAAGGATTCGACCAGCCGCTCGCGGCCTTCGCGGTTGAGACTCTGGATGCCGCGCCTGAGACGGTCGATGGCGCCGACCAGATCGTCGCGATCCGCCACCAGGGTCGCCATGCGCGCTTCCTGCTCATTGGCTTCCTCTTCGGCGCGGAGATTGACGCCGCCAAGCTGCTCGCGTTCCTGCTTGAGCTTCTCGACTTTCTTCTCGGCCTGTTCCAGCGGCGGCAGTTCTTCGTTTTCCTTGATCTCGGCGCGTTCGGCCAGATCGGCGGGGGTGCATTCCAGCTCGTCCTGGATGCGCGTCTTCAGTTCCTCGATGCGCTGGGCAGCGGCTTCCGACAAAGCCTGGGCGCGGGCGCGCTCCTCGCGGGCGGTGGACAGGGCCGCGTCGGCGTTCTTGGCTTCCTTGTCGGCTTCCAGCAGCACGCTCTCGGCCTGCTGGCGGGCGTCGCTGGCCTGGT
>Ga0134128_10000385_pt1 | contig 61799 bp, 49 predicted proteins | sample KB31754_FD_96462 | JGI IMG/M metagenome (GOLD analysis project Ga0134128, IMG submission 96462) | Terrestrial soil microbial communities with excess Nitrogen fertilizer from Kellogg Biological Station, Michigan, USA - KB3-175-4 | ecosystem: Environmental > Terrestrial > Soil > Unclassified ... | reverse complement strand
GATACCAATCGCTCGACCGAGGCACGAGCAGAGGCGATTGCTGCGATCGCGCCGCTGCATCGCGAGCGTCCGGCATGGCAAGGCCAATGGTGGGGAACGCAGCCGGAGCGAACGCCTCAACCCGCCAAGACGGTTGAATGGGAAGGCACACCGATCGTGTTGGACACCATTCATCATGGATTGAATGACTCCAATTCGACCATTCGTCGAGCGGCAATTGATGCGCTGCAGCAGGCCCCCGACCCGGCCATCGCGCCGGCACTCGTGGAGATGTTCAAGAAGGAAACGGATGTCGAGCTGCAAAAGAGCCTGTTGCATGCGCTGGCTGCCGGTAAGGCGCCGCAGGCACTCGATGTGGTCGATTCGATTCTGCAGGAGCCGCAGAAGCATGCAGCACTCGTCAGCGATGCAATTACCGTCGCGCAGAATGTCGGAAATTCCAAGGCAGTGAACGTCCTGAAGGGGATGATCAAACCCGATGCGCCGGCGGACGTGATGACCCAGGTGATGGCTGCTCTGGGGCAGATTCGCGCGAGCTCGGCGATTTCGGTCATCGCCAAGCAACTGAACAGCAGCAATGAAAAAGTCGCCGTTGCCGCGGCATCGGCCCTTGGAGACATCGGCGAGCAGGATGCGGTCGAAGCACTCATTCCTGCCGTTAAAGATTCGCGCGTGGAAGTGAAAAAGGCGGTGATTGCGGCACTCGGATCGACGCAGAACAACGATGCCGTTCCAGCTCTGGTGGAAGCCTATAAAGATGAGCAAACGCGCCATGCTGCCATCAGCGCATTGACGGAAATGTCGGATGTTCGGGCGCTGGACGCATACCTGGATGGCCTTGGCGGGAGCGACGCGGGCCTTCGGCAGCAATGCCGCCGCGCGATGGATTCCATCCGCGAGACCGCCTGGCCCAAAATCGAAGCGAAGCTTGACGCCGGCGAAAAACTTTCGCCCATCGCGATGACCGAGCTTCGCCAGCTCTATTCCAAGAGCACGCCGATTCTGCGATGGCAGATCATCGGACCGTTTGCGGCCGGCTCCCCCGACCCTTTGACGGCCGAGAGCATCACCAGCACTTCAAAGCTTCCGTCGGGCTTGAAGGGCGCCGGGAACCAGCCACTGGAGTGGAGCCGGGTGAACATTCGCGGGCGAAACAGCTATGTGGATCTGGTCGCGCGGTTTGATCCGCACGAGCATGTCTATGCCTATGCGGTCGGCGAAATCAGTTCGACCAGCGATCACGATGTGCAGTTTGATATGGGCTGCGACGATGGCATGCTCGTGTGGGTCAATGGGCAGAAGATCTTCGAGGACCTTCACAACCACAGTTGGGACGCAAATGAGTTTCATGCCACCGGCCATTTGAAAACCGGGACGAATATCATCGTCGTTAAGATCACCCAGGATGGCGGCCCGTGGGGCTTTTCGGTGGCGGCCACCGAGCAAGGCAAACAGAAGCTGCTGCAGAAAAATCCTGCGGTCCAGGATGTCGCCAGCTATGCGACTTACGTTACGAGTCACACGGGCGAGGCCGAACGCGGCAGCACCATTTTCCATAACGCCAATGGCGTCGGCTGCATCAAGTGCCATCGCGTCAATGGCACCGGCGGCGATGTCGGACCCGATTTGTCAGACCTTGCCATCAAATACAACCGGGATCAGATCGTTGAATCGGTCCTGTACCCCTCCAAGCAGATCGAGAGCGGCTACGAGCAAACAATGATTCGTACCAAAGATGGCAAGATCATCGCCGGTGTCGTGCGCGGGGAAACCGATTCCGATGTGACGCTCTACGACTCCTCAGCCAACAAGATCGTCGTCCGCAAGTCCGACATCACCGGCCGGCGAACGAGCCCGATCAGCGTCATGCCTGAAGGATTGCAGGCGGGCCTGAGCCATCAGGATTTTGCGGATTTGATCACTTATCTGCTGAGCCTGAAGAGTACGCCGAAGCATTAGGCTGTGCGTGATCAACTCGGCGGATACATGGGCTATTGTTTGGAACGCCGAATATGCGTCATTTGATCATGGCGCCGCCTACTCGCGGGCCAGGGCGGTCTTTGCGGCCCAGTAGCCGCACATGCCATGGACTCCGCCGCCGGGCGGGGTGGAGGCGGAGCAGAGATAGAGGCCGGGGAATGGCGTCGCGTAAGGATTCAGTCGCGCGACGGGTCGTGTGAAGAGCTGGGAGAACATCATCGCTCCACCGGTGATGTCGCCGCCGATGAGATTGGCATTGTGGCGTTCCATCATCACCGGCGACATTGACCTTCGGCCAATGATGCGATCGCGGAAGCCGGGGGCGAAGCGCTCGATTTGCGCTTCGATGCGGTCGGTCATATCGATCGTCGATCCATTGGGAACATGGCAGTAGGCCCAGGCGATATGCTTGCCGGCCGGCGCGCGCGTCGAATCGAATAGCGTCGGCTGAACGAGCAGGACGTACGGGCGATCGTGAATGCGCCCTTGCCATGGGGCTCGCTCGCTGTCGGCAATCTCCTCGAATGTGCCACCCAGATGAACCGTGCCCGCCAAGGCGCACTCCTGTGCCTTCCAGGGAATTGGCCCATCCAAAGCCCAGTCCATTTTCCAGACGCCCGGGCCGTAGCGGAATCGTTCGAGCCTTTTCCGATATTGGATCGGTAACTTCTTTCCAGCGATGCGGAGTAATTGCCGAGGCGTGATGTCGCAGAGGACTGTTTTCGTTTTGCCCAGTTCATCAAGCGATTCGACAGGAGCATCGGTTGCGATGACGCCGGCCAGCGATCGCAAGTGCGCGGCCAGAGCGTCGGTGAGGCGCTGCGACCCGCCTTTGGCAATCGGCCATCCCACCGCATGAGCCGATAGCGCCAGCACCAATCCCATTGATGCTGATGCGAGCCAGTCGAAGGGCAAAATCGCGTGCGCCGCCACTCCTGCAAAAAGTCCGCGCGCATGAGGACCGGTGAACCAGCGGTCGGCCAATCCCCTTGCCGATCGAATGGCATCGCGCCCGAACTTGGCCAGCAGCAGCGGATGACGCGGAACACGCGGTGGAGCCAGCAGATCCGCTGAAAGCTCATCCCAATGCCTAGCCAAGGGGCCGATATGCTTCAGGTACGATTGCGCATCCTCACCAAGCGTCGCGGCCGTCTGCTCGATCGATCGATAGGCCACCGCCACTGTTCCGTCACCCAATGGATGCGCGTAAGCCGCCGGCGGCTCGATCAGCTCAAGACCATATCGCGCCAGCGGAAGCGATTTGATCATCGGCGACACCGATGCCAGCGCCTGCACCGTCGAGCAGATGTCGTGCGTAAATCCGGGAAGAGTCAATTCCGCCGACCGGCAGGAGCCGCCAATCGTCGGCTGCGCCTCGCGCACCAGAACTTTCCGCCCCGCCTGCGCAAGCGTGATAGCGGCGCAGAGCCCGTTGGGGCCTGAGCCAATCACCACCGCATCGTAAACACCGTCCATTGCCATCGGTTTGCGGCAAATAATAGCAAATGCGCCGTAGCGAGCCGAAACATCGCAAAAGAAATGAAATCCGTGAAGCAGCCACGCATTGCCCGCCCCATTTTTCTGGATTTTCAGCGAACCGCGCGATAGCAATGGGATTCATGATCTCACGCTTCTCGATCATCATTCTGGCAAGTTTGATTTCATCGGCTTTCGCTGCGCCGACGACCCGACCTTCAAACAGTGCCCCGCCGCTCGAAAAATCGGGCTGGACGCTCACCTTTCACGACGAATTCGACGGCTCGAAGCTCGATGAAAGTAAATGGATGGACCGATACCCGTACGGCCGTACGCATGCGAACAATGAGCAGGAGTACTATGCACCGGATGGCTACACCGTCAGCGACGGCCAACTGCATTTGAATGCCAAATCGGTGCCCGCGGACGACCGCAATAAGACCAAAGGCATGCCCTACACCTCTGGCATGGCCAGCAGCCACGGAAAATTCTCGCAGAAGTATGGCTGGTTTGAAATTCGTGCCCGCTTTCCGAGCGGCAAAGGATATTGGCCGGCCTTTTGGCTACTGCCGGAAAATGGAGGCTGGCCGCCGGAAATCGACATCCTGGAAATTCTCGGCCACGAGCCTGCGATCGTCCATTTCACGGTTCATTTCCGCGATGCTCAGCGCCGCCATCGCAATGACAGCCATCAATGGACCGGGCCTGATTTTTCGGAAGGGTTTCACACCTTCGCTTGCGATTGGGAGCCGGGGTTGATCATCTGGTACGTGGATGGAATCGAGCGGGCGCGGACGACCAAAGGCGTACCGGATGTGGCGATGTATGTGATCGCGAATCTCGCCGTCGGCGGCGATTGGCCGGGCAATCCGGATGCGACGACGCGGTTCCCGCAGTCGATGGATATCGATTACATCCGCGTCTATCAGAAGAAGGCGGAAAAGTAGTGCCAGAACCGCTCGGCAACGAGGCGCAGGAGCTGTTTGATCAGGCCAATGCGCTTTATGAGTCGGGCCAACTGGAGCAGGCTGCCGCCGCGTATCGCAGATCGATTGAGTTTGAGCCGGAACGGAGTGAAGCCCACAACAATTTGGGCAACACGCTCCTGCGAATGGGAAACGTGCAGGAAGCGATTGGATCGTTCGATCGCGCGCTTCTTTTGCAGCCGAACAATCCGCAGGCGCTTTACAACCGGGGGATTGCTCTTCACAACCTCGGGCGATTTGAGGAGGCGATCGAGTCCTATCGCCGAGCGGTGACGCTCGATCCGGCCTTTTCTGCGGCGTGGAACAACCTTGGCACGTCGCTGCAACGATTGGGAAAGTTGCCGGAAGCATTGGGATGTTTGCAGCGTGCCATTGCGCTGACTCCTGATTCACCAGCCGCGCATAACAATCTGGGGTCCGTGCTTCAGTCACTTAATCGCTTCGCCGAGGCCTGCGACTGTTTTCAACGAGCCATCGTGCTAAAACCCGATAGCGCGGAGGCGCACAACAATCTTGGCAACGCACTGCGAAAGCTTGGTCGCGCCGATGAGGCGATGGCATGCTATCGGAATGCATTGAGACTGCGCACCGACAGCCCCGACATCTACAGCAACCTCGGAAACATCCTCAAGGAATTTGGCCGGCTGGATCATGCGCTGGCGTGTTATCAGCGGGCGCTGCAACTGGCGCCGCAAAGCGCCGACGTTCACAACAATCTGGCCAATACCTTCAAAGAAGCCGGCCAGCTCGATGAGGCGATCGCCTGCTACCGCAAGGCGATGTCGGTTCGGCCGGACCTGGTCGTGGCCCACAGCGGCCTGGCCTACACGATGCATTTTCATCCCGGGTTTGATGCCGCCGCGATTCTCAAGGAGCACAAGGCATGGAATCTTGCGCACGCCCGGCAACATGCAGCGGAGCGACGACCATTTGAAATCGATCGATCGCCGGACCGGCCATTGCGAATCGGATATGTCTCGCCCGATTTTCGCGATCACGTCGTGGGACGGTTGCTACTTCCGCTTTTGGAGAATCATGATCGCTCGTCGTTTGAAGTGTTCTGTTATGCGGATGTGACCCAGCCGGATTCGATGACCGATCGCCTGCAAAAGTGTGCAACGAATTGGCAGGTGACCTTTGGTGATTCGGATGCACAACTCGCCCAGCGCATACGCGACGACCGAATCGACATTCTGGTTGATCTGACGATGCACATGGCTGGTAACCGATTGCTCGCCTTTGCGCGAAGGCCCGCCCTGGTGCAGGTGACGTATCTGGCCTATTGCAGCACAACCGGCCTGGAAACGATGGATTGGCGGCTGACCGATCCATTTCTCGATCCGCCTGGATCAGATCAATGGTACACCGAGCGGTCCTATCGTCTGCCGCGAAGCTATTGGTGCTATCAAGCGCCGTCGGAAGTGCCAGACATCGCGCCGCTGCCCGCTGAATCGGCAGGACACATCACGTTTGGTTCTCTCAACAACTTCTGCAAGATCAGCCGGCCGGCGATGGAGACATGGGCGAAGATCCTGCTGGCGTTGCCCAATTCGCGGCTGATTCTTCATGCTCACGAGGGCGTGCATCGACAGCGAACGAAGGACTTTTTTGCCGCACTGGGAGTATCGCCCGACCGGATCGAATTCGTCGGCTTCGAGCCGATGGAGCGATACCTGAAGCAATATCACAGTATTGACATCGCCCTCGATTCCTTCCCTTATGCCGGCGGCACGACGACCTTTGATGCGCTGTGGATGGGCACACCCGTTGTGACTCTGAATGGAAAGACAGCGGTCGGGCGCGGCGGCGTAAGCATCCTTTCAAATCTCGGGCTGCCGGAGCTCATCGCTTTCGATCAAGAGCAGTACATCCAGATCGCGCTGCAACTGGCGCGCAATCCCGGTGCTGTCAAAGCGCTGCGCCAATCGCTGCGGCATCGGATGCGCCAGTCTCCATTGATGGATGCTGGACAATTCGCCCGAGATATCGAAACCGCCTACAAAAAAATGTGGCAAGACAGAATCAATTCATCGGTCGTTTGAGGGATCAACAGCGAGCTGCAAAGGAATTGACGTCTGCGTGCCGCCCGTCGGCTCCGCTTCAATCGCCTTCCAATGGTGGGAGCGAAATCGGATCAGCATGAAGAATCCCAAAATAACCCCATAGAAGAGTGCGCAGCACCACGGACCCATCGGACCCCAGCTTGGATGGAAATGAGCCACGGCATATCCCCCAAAAACGGTGAGTCCCCAGCATAATCCTCCGGTGACGATCGCCGGCACGAACGTGTCGCCAGCGCCGCGGAGCGCGCCGTTGTAGACGATGTACATCGCGTCGAAGAGTTGATAGACGGCTGCGAAGATCAGCAACACGCCGCCGATGCGAAGCACATGCGCATCGCCGGTGAACATGCCCATGAGCTGATGCCGGCCAACGAAAAATCCGATTCCCCAGCAAAGCATGACGGCCGCGGTGAGGACGAAGCCCAGATCGGCACGCGAGCGCGCGAGGTCTTCGCGCCCCATTCCCAGATACCGTCCGACCAATGCTGTAACGGCCATGCTGATGCCAAATGCCGGCATGAAGCTGACGGACATGAAGCGAAACGTGAATGTATTGGCAGCCATCGCGGCGGTTCCAAAGCCGCCCATCACAACAATGCTGAAGATGGACCAGGCGAGCACTTCGGCTTCAACTTGAATTCCCGAAGGAACGCCGACTTTGAGCAGTATCAGAAATAGATTTTTCCGCAGTCCCCAATCTCTGACGTTAAATCGCCGGCGAATGGTCGGCATCAGCGCGAAACAGATGAGCGCCGTGGTTTCAAAAAAGACACCGATGTTTTGTCCCCATGCCGATCCGGCGACGCCCATCGAATGAAAACCGAAGTGGCCAAAGATCAAAGTCCAGGCTGCAAAGGCATTGATCGATACGCCAATCAGCGTTGAATAAAGCACAAATCGCGGTCGATCCACCGCCAGCAGAAACTGTGAGAAGGCCGTCCCTACCAGCTTCAGAACCGAAGCCCCGAGTACGATCTGCAAATAGAGCGTCTCGGATTTGACGAGGCTCGCTTCATGTCCAGCCGCATGAAACGGAAAAGCCGCAAAGGGCAACACCGGCACAAGCAGCACGGAGAAGATCAGCCCGAACCAGACGCCCTGCCAAAGATAGCGCCCGCATTCGGCATCATCCTTTCGGCCATAGCTCTGACTGACCAGCGTATTGACCACCCACTGCACGCCCATCCCCAGGCTGATGACCGAAAAGGCCAGCATCCCGGCATTGGAAGCCGCGGTGGGCGCGATGATTCCCCGCCCGACATGCGCCAGCATCCAGGTGTCGATGAACTGCATCACCGTGTAAGAGGCCATCTGCGCCACGGTCGGCCCCGCGAGCATCAACAGCTCGACGATCGGTCGACGCGACGGAAGCGGCTCAGATGCAGCGGTTGGCGCGTCGTGCATAACCCAATCCAAAAAAAAACCCGAAGCCATCGCCTCGGGCGTTCTTCAGTCGCTTTTTCTGCGCACCCTCACCCGCGGCAATCTTTCCAGCAGTGCTGGATAATCAATTTGGGTTGGATGCGAATCATCGGGAATATCGTAGGTCGAGGGTGAGGCAAGTCAAACGTGAACTTTCACCACAGCCAGAAGAATCCCAGCGCCAGCAAAATGATTAGCAGCACAATCACGACCAGCGATAAGACATTGGTCTTCCGCGGCGAATCTTCGAGGGAAATGTACTTGCCGCAGTGCGGGCATTGTTGTGAATCTTCGACGATGTCGCCGCCACAATGGGGGCATTTGGTTTCAGCCGGATCGAGATTCCAGTCGGCTTCGTCATCGTCGGGGTATTCATTCTCGTCGATGGCGTGATCGTCATCGTCTTCATCGAATTCAAGGTTGGCCATAAGTGCCTCGCCTGTTTTTGGGCTCGGTCCTTCATTTCGGGTGTCGCGATCCGGAGCTGAAATTAGCGGATAATCTGAATATGGCGTCGATGTTCATCGACGCTCTCGATCTTCACCCAGATCGTCCCGACCGGCACAAGATCGCGCACGCGGCTGGCCCATTCGACGACCACCACGCCGCCTTGTTCCAGCAATTCTTCGAATCCGATCCCCTCAAAATCTTCCGGCCCACCGACGCGATAAGCATCCAGATGAAACAATCGCAGCCGGCCGCGATCGTAGATGTTCAGCAGAACATAGGTCGGACTGCTGACGGCACGCGGGTCGCCACCGAGGCCGCGCAGCAGGCCGCGGACGAATTGGGTCTTGCCGGCGCCAAGTTCGCCTTCGAGGGCGACACATTCGCCGCCGCGGAATCCCTGCGCCAGTGCGATGGCCAGAGCCTCGGTCTGATCCGGACTGTTTGAAAGGTGAATCAAGAGTCAGCGCATTGTGGGGATGAAATGCGACGGAACAAGGGCGCACATGCATCACAGTGAATGCTGCCAGCCGAGTGGCTCGAGCGGGCTCAGGATGCCATCGCGTCTGATCAAAATCGCCGGATCAGTGGTGGTCTTCCCGATGCAGACGACGGATGGGTACTCGATCGGATCGGCCGACGTAAAGAGCAGTTCATGATCTTCACCATCATGGAGTGCATGATCGATCGGAGGACGTTGATCTTTTTTGGAGAGGGCTCGCGCGTCTTCGTGGATGGGAATCTGGTCGGCTTCAACAATCGCCCCGACATGACTCTGCTGGCAAATGTGCCGCAGATCGCGCGAGAGGCCGTCGCTGATGTCGAGCATCGCTGAAATCCGGCCTGTGCGCGCCAATTCGCGAGCCAGTTCAATGCGAGGCTGGAATTCCATATGGCGCCCGAGAATGCTGCCGCCTAGGGGACCGGTGACATAAATAAAGTCACCCGGCTTAGCGGCTTTTCTTGACATCGGGGGGATGCCCGCACTGCGCCCCAGGACCGTCACCGAAAGGACCAGTCGGCCGGGCCACGATCCGGTGTCTCCGCCGACGATTGGACAATTGAACGCATCAGCAGCCTCGCGCATGCCTTGGTAGATGGACTTGGCATATTCGTCGCCAGCCCCCGCTGAAAGTCCGGCTGATACGACCAACGCTGCTGGCAGACAGGCCATCGCGGCGCAATCGGAGAAGTTTCGATTGACGACCTTTCGACCGATTTGCTGAGGCGAATGGATTTTCGAGTCGAAATGAACGCCGTCGAGCACCTGATCGACGCCGACCAGCAGCAGGTCGTCGGCATTCCATTTCAGGACCGCCAGGTCATCGCCCTGCGGAAGCTGAACGAAATCGGTCGGTTTAGCTTGCGACTGGATCCAGTTGATGAAATCGAACTCGGCGGGCACGAAAGAATCTTAATGCAAAAGGTGCGAAAGTGGAGGGAGTCGCTCCTGCGACGCCGCGTGCGCCGCGAATCGTTGCTTGTCGGGAACTCGCGGCGGCAGAGGACTGCCGCCCTCCAGAATGGAGCAATTTCCTGCAAGACGTTCGCTCGAAATGCCTCAGGCTCCTACTTCCGCGGGAGTATCTGTCACGAGTGCGACCTTCGCGGCGGCGAGCTTCGATGCATCCAGGTTTGGATTAACCGTCATCTCCAGCGCCGGCTGCGACCGCGATTGCTCCATCTCGAGCACTTCCTTCGCGAGTGCTCGGTAATCGGCAGCGCCATTACTCGTCGGCTCGTAAGCAATAATCGTCTGCCCGAAGCTTGGGCTTTCCGCGAGTTTAATATTGCGGCGGATCTTGCTCTTGAAGATCCGCGCCCCGGCCCAGGGAAGCGGTTTGCCTTCGGCAGCCTCGATGAATGAATTCAGCTCGGCGACAACCTCATTACTCAGCTTCGTCTGGCTGTCGAACATAGTCAGAACGACGCCGCTGACTTTGAGCTTCGGATTGATCCGGCGGTTGACCAACTGCACCGTTTCCAGCAGCTTGGCGACGCCCTGCAGCGCCAGGAAGTGAGCCTGCATGGGAATGATCACTTCATCGGCCACCGCCAGGGCATTGAGCGTCAGAAGCCCCAGGCTCGGCGGGCAATCGAGCAGGATGAAATCAAAGTCGTGCGTGACCGATTCGAGCCGATTCTTCAAAAGCGTCTCGCGACCCAGCACGCTGACCAGTTCGATTTCGGCCGCCGCCAGATCGATCGAACTGGGAACCAGCGCGATGTTGGCGTCGATCTTATGAACCGCTTCCAGGAAGCTGCGCTCGTTGATCAGGACATCGTAAAGGCTGCACGTCGCCTTCGAAGGCTCCATGCCATAATTGATGGTCAGGTGAGCCTGCGGATCGAGATCGATCAGGCAGACCCGCTTGCCCTGCTCGGCCAGGGCCGCGCCAAGGTTGACGGTGGTCGTGGTCTTCCCGACGCCGCCCTTCTGGTTCATCAACGCGATGATTCGCACAGGCCACCTCCATGTGGATATTCAAATCCCATTTAAGGTTATCGGTCGATTCTCTGAAAAAACCGTGGGAATAACAAGAATCGCCCGAATTGGCGTTCGGTCCGTTTGAGCTATTTCCTGACTCGGCGGCAGAGTAAACCACCAAATAGCACGGCCAGGGCGGCAAATACGACTACGTAAGCAATATTTCCGTGATCGTATTTGTGGCTTGGAGCCACAGCGAAATCCCACACCCAAAGGAAGAAAATGCATAAGCAAAAGATGGCAGCGTAAACGAGACGCCTGAATGTTGGACGCGTCCAAGTTTTCACCGCAGCCAAAATATCCCCTCCATGCCAATAGAGCTATGAGGCCGCGCGAAAGAATTTCTTGGCGTTCTTGGCGCCGTTGGCCTCTTGTCGCAAACCAAGACGTTCGAAAAAAACGGCGCAAAAAAAGAAAGCTTCCGCCGTGGCCGGGAAGCTTTCTTTGTTGTTTCGAGGCCCAAGTTGGAGCCAAGGCCTAAAACGATTCGAGATACGGTCGCGACCAAGTGCCGCCGGCTGTATGCCACGCGCCGGCGTCAAAGCGAGTTACCTCTTCGACTTGGTCGTCTTCTTCTTCTTCGACGAACTCTTCTTGCTAGAGGCTTTCTTTGCCATGGCGCTTTTACCTCCTTTCTATGTTTGACAAATTTAGTGTTTGCAAAAAAAAGCGTCAATGAATTTTTTGTGGTGCTGTCTTCTTTTTTTGCATTAAGCGCGCCGGCGCGCGGCAGCGCCGATTCGAGCAAAAGTGGATTCGATGCGATACGTAGCGCGCCGCGCGCGCGTGCGAATGCTCGCAATGAGCGGGAAGAACGCGCGCGAGCAGCGCGAAAGAATTTTTTGCAATAGAGCTTGAGTTATCGCCAGAAAGTGCTGACGAAGGTCATTTCTTCTCATACGATGTGCGTTTTGAGAGAACGACAGACAACGAAAGGAACGAGCCGTGGCCAGCCTTGCGAAGCGTCCGATGGTGATCATCGTCCGAGATGGATGGGGAAAAAATCCGTATCCGCAGTGGAATCATGCCAACGCGGTGTACCTGGCGAAACATCCGGTCGCCGATCGGCTGATGGCTCAGTATCCCAATGTTTTGATTCACACCAGCGGTTTCGACGTCGGCCTTCCCGAAGGAACGATGGGCAACAGCGAGGTGGGCCACCAGAACATCGGCGCCGGGCGCATCGTGGACCAGGAATCGGTTCGCATCACCAAGGCCATTCGCGATGGGCAGTTCTTCGCCAACGTCGAGATGAACGCCGCGGTCGATGCGGCCGCATCAAATGGCGGGTCGGTGCACCTCTTTGGCATCGTCAGCGATGCAGGCGTGCATGGATTGCTCGAGCATCTCTTTGGCTGCCTGGAATTATGCCGGCGGAAGGGAATGAATCGCGTATTTCTGCATGCTTTTACCGATGGTCGCGACACATCGCCCAATTCGGGGCTTGGATACATCCGTCAAATCGAAGCGAAAATGAAAGAGATGGGCGTCGGTCGAATTGCCACCGTCAGCGGCCGCTATTACGCGATGGACCGCGACAATCGCTGGCCGCGCGTGGAGAAGGCCTATCGTGCGATTCGCTTTGGCGATGGGCCGAGGTTCAAGTCGGCCGAGCAGGCGGTTCAGTCATATTACGAGCATCCGACCGAGCCGAATATGTCGGGGGATGAGTTTGTGATTCCCAGCATCATCAGCGACGACGGCTCGACGCCCCGCGCCATCGTCCGCGATGGCGACTCGGTCATCTTCTACAACTATCGCGGCGACCGCCCGCGCGAAATCACCAAGGCCTTTGTCCTCGATCTTTTCGACGGTTTCGATCGCGGCGCTAAGCCCAAAGTGCACTTCTGCACGATGACCGATTACGAGAAGGGCCTGCCGGTACGCGTGGCTTATCCCAAGCCGCCGAAGATGGCCAACATTCTGGCCGAGTACATTTCCAACCTCGGCCTGCGCCAGTTCCGCTGCGCGGAGACCGAGAAATATCCGCACGTCACCTTCTTTTTTAACGATTACCGCGAGCAGCCCTTTCCCGGCGAAGATCGGCAGATCGTCCCTTCGCCGCAAGTGAGCACCTACGACCAGATGCCGGAGATGAGCGCGGCGGGCGTGCGGGATGAAGTGGTCCGGCGGGTCAACTCCGGCAATTACGACCTGATCGTCGTCAACTTCGCCAATGGCGATATGGTGGGCCATACCGGCGTTCTTCCGGCTGCGGTGAAGGCCGTCGAAGTCGTCGATCAATGCGTCGGCGCCGTGCTGGAAGCCACGCAGCGCCAGGGCGGGCTTGCCATCGTCACCGCCGACCACGGCAATTGCGAACAAATGATCGACCCCGCCACCGGCGGCCCACACACCGCGCATACGACGTACGATGTCGAATGCATCCTCGTCGATGACCGCCTCCGCGGTAAAAAACTCCGCGAAGGCGGCAGACTTGCCGACCTCGCGCCCACCGCGCTCGAAATGCTCGGATTGCCCAAGCCGGCGGAAATGAATGGGAAGTCGCTCATTGAAATGTGAGTGTGCATTGGCCGACGGCAAATCCGCGCAACAACTTCAGGGCTGGCGCATTAATTGTGCGGGGTGTTGCGCGTGCGACAATTATCGACAATCCTCGTGTTTCTCGCCGCAATGGAATTGCCTTGGGCTCTTGCGGGTTTTCTTAAGCCAGCTCTTTGCGTTGGTGGCGTTGCGGGATTGGGCGTTGCGCTCCTTATCGAGACTGATACACGACGGTCGAAGCGAAAACAGAATTTAGGTAAATGCCACTGCTGCGGTTACGACCTAAGAGGAAACGTCTCCGGAATTTGCCCTGAATGCGGCACGCACATTCAGAAGGACCGCCCATTACCGCGGTCACCAATCTTCAAGACCATGCTGCTGGAATCGGAGGCCGGTGTCTGGCTCCGCCGGAGGCTGCTCTATCGCAATCTGCTCGTGGCCTTCTGCGCCCTCATCGCCTTCTATTTCACCCCTAATCGGGTCATCTTTGGAAAATTAACTTCGCCTTCGCCAAAAGATTTTGTCGACGACGTGAATACCTATTTCGCGCCGGTTGTTCGCGCGGCTTACGCCTATGAGCATGACACTGGACATTTGCCAAGCAGCGACTTGCATGAACTAGTGCCCAAGTACATTCCCTCAGGAACAACTGGCTTCTTGGAGAGACCGAATCAGTTTTTCTTCTTTGCTAGATTCAATAGCTACGTCATTTATGATTTCAGCCCGGGCCAAGAAGCCTGGCGGGTTCAAGGATATGTGCACGGGCGCATCCCCGCAGCACCGATCTTTCGCCCGCCATTTGTTTCGACTCAGCCAACAACCAAACCCTGAGAGCCAAGGGCGACATGTATTGCAACCGATGCTACGCGAAGCTCGATCCTAATGACTCATCCTGCCCGCAGTGCGGAGCGCTATTCTCGGCCTCGAATCCCTCCAGCTATTCGCGTAAACCGTTTCCGAGCGTTCCCCTGGTCGTTGTTCATGTCATCGGCACCACGATCATCGGGATCCTCGCAGGGTTTGTCATTGCCTTTCATCAGATGGCGGCCATGAGCGGACATTGATCATGAACCAGCGGCCCAAATTCCATTTCTTCGGCGATCCCATCTGCCTCGCGTCGATGATCATCTACGCAGTGAATCGATGGTATTTGAAGCCGCACCATATCGGCGGCGCTTTTACGCAGGGCTATGTGAATGACCTGCTATGCCTGCCGCTGTTTCTTCCGTTGATTTTGGGCGTTCAGCGAGTGATCGGACTGCGGAAGCATGATGCCCCGCCGCGAATGTGGGAAGTCGTGCAGCATGCGATCATTTTCTCGATTCTTTTCGAAGTGATATTGCCGCGATATCCGCGGCAGTTTCATACGACCGCCGATCCGTGGGATGCGGTGGCCTACCTTATGGGCGGCGTGACCGCTTGGTTTTGCTGGTGCTTCCTGGCGGCAAGGAAGTCTGCAGCATCTTCGCGATCAGAACGTGTGGCCGCGGCAGCGGGAATTGGTTCAGTCCTTCGAGCGTCGTCCAGACGCGACTTTTCTCTGCCTTGGATCGTCGAGAGATGCTGCAGCGGAAGACATCGAACTCATATCTCCGATGCGTCAGCGCATGACGTACCTTGCCGAGCGGCTGGGGGTTTTTGATCAGCGAGGCGACCGACGGAGAAACTTGGGCCTGCGGATCCATGGTGATGAATTGCCACATACTGGCCCAGCGGCCAGTGGCGGGTCGCTGTTCGATGAGCCAATGATCGTTGTGACTGATGCAGTAAGTCTGGCGACGGAGGATGGGCGTCGCCACGGCTTTTTTAGGGATGGGAATCTGGTCCTGAAGCCCCGCGGCGAACGCTTCGCAGCAGGCCTTCACCGGGCAGATCAAACATTGGGGAGAGCGCGGCGTGCAGACGACCGCGCCAAGCTCCATCATTGCCGAATTGAACTCGCCGGGCTGGGAGCGCGGGACGATTTGCTCGGCACGATGCCAAAGCAACTCCTGCGTACGCCGATCGCGCGGATCGGCTTCGATTTTGTCGATCCGGCAAAGCACGCGCTGGACGTTGCCATCCAGAATGGGGGCGCGCAGGTCGAAAGCGAGGGAAGCGATCGCGCCAGCCGTGTATCGTCCGATGCCAGGAAGACCTTTCAATGCTTCCATCGAGGACGGAACCTTGCCGCCGTGCTCGGCGACAATTTGCTGCGCCGCTTTGCAGAGATTTCGCGCCCTGCTGTAATAGCCAAGCCCCTGCCACATCCGAAGCACATCCTGCTCCTGGGCCGCTGCCAGATCGGCAAGCGTGGGGAATCTTTCGAGAAAGCGGTGGAAATAGGGAATGACCGTCGCGACCTGCGTCTGCTGAAGCATCGTTTCGCTCAGCAGAACGTGATAGGCATCGGGAAAATCCTTTGACCCACGCGGCACGCGCCAGGGCAATTCGCGGCGGGAGCGCTCGTACCAACGGAGCAGCCGGCGGGTGAAAGAAGCAATGGAGCCGATCATCAGTTTTAGATTTTACGGCATTGAAGAAACAAATGATGCCCTAACCTTGTGGGGTCTCTTCGACCGTCATTTGAGAATGCCAATGACCGCGCTACAATCGCGGCGCGATGGTTGAACTGGGCGTCAATATCGATCACGTGGCAACGCTGCGCCAGGCGAGGCGGACCTACGAACCCGACCCGGTCTGGGCGGCGGTTGAAGCCGAGCTGGGTGGCGCGGATGGCATCACGGTGCATCTCCGGGAAGACCGCCGGCATATCAACGATCGAGATGTTGCGCAGCTTCGCCAAACGGTGCAATGCAAGCTCAATCTTGAAATGAGCCTGGTCAGCGAGATCGTGGACATCGCGGTGAAAACGCTTCCGGACCAGGCGACGATTGTTCCCGAGCGCCGTCAGGAGGTCACGACCGAAGGCGGACTCGATTTGACGCACGAGCCGGACCGGGTGACAGCCGCACTGAATCGCATGAAGGCCGTCGGCATTTTCGTTTCGGCCTTCATCGATCCCGATCCCAAGCAGATCGATACCGCCGCGAAGATGGGATTCGATGCTGTCGAATTGCACACTGGGCAATACGCCAACGCCCGCGGCCAGGAGCTGGATGTGCAGTTGGAGCGACTGCGTCGTGCTGCGGATCTCACGCGTGAGCGCGGCCTTCGTCTGCATGCCGGTCACGGCCTGAATTACCGCAATGTCCGTCCCGTCGCGACGTTGCGAGACATGCGTGAATTAAACATCGGCCATGCGATCGTCAGCCGGGCGGTGTTCGTTGGCCTGCGAGAAGCCGTGCGCGAGATGAAACGAATCATGAATGAACCGGCAAGCGCAACCGCGTAGCGATTGAGCACCTTGTTTCCCCCGGGAATTCTGCAATCATAAAGGCATCTAAACGCCTCACGTTGTCTTTAAAGAGGATTAGCCATGTTCAGCGGCGCGATGACGGCGATGGTTACGCCGTTCCGGCAAGGCAAGCTCGATGAGAACCGCCTGCGGGAGCAAATCGAATTTCAAATCAAAGGCGGAATTGACGCGCTCGTTCCGGTGGGCACCACCGGCGAGTCGCCGACGCTCGACTGGAAGGAACATGCGCGCGTTCTGGAATTGACGGTGCAGTTTGCCAAGGGGCGTGTTCCGGTCATCGCGGGCACCGGCGCGAATTCGACGGCCGAGGCAATCGAATTGCAGGAAATCGCCAAGAAGGTCGGCGCCACCGGCTGCCTGTCGGTGAATCCCTATTACAACAAGCCAAGCCAGGAGGGGCTCTATCGTCATTTCATGACTTTGGCCGAACGCGTCGATCTGCCGATCGTCCTGTACAACGTTCCCGGCCGCACCGGCATCACGATGACGGCGCAAACCGTCGCCCGCCTGCATAAAGAAGCTGGTGGAAGAATTGTCGCGATCAAGGAAGCAACCGGCTCGATGGACATGGCCAGCGAGATCATGTCGCTGTGCGAAATTACCATCATCAGCGGCGACGATTCGCTGACGCTCCCGCTGATGGCGATCGGCGCTCGAGGAATCATCAGCGTCGCGTCGAATCTTTTGCCGGCTGAGATCAAGTCGATGACCGAGGCGGCTCTCAAGGGAGATTTTGCCTCGGCCCGGGTGATCCATCAGAAGCTTTTTCCGCTGATCCGCTCGCTGTTCCTCGACGGCAACCCCGTCGGCATCAAATATGCGATGAAGCTGGCCGGCCTGGATACCGGCGAGCTTCGGCTGCCGCTCTGGGAAGCCGGCGACGCAACAAAAAAGACAATTGAAGAACTGGTGCGGAAACTGGGCGTATCGGTCCATCGCGCATGACCTATCTCTGCGTGCCCATTTTTGTGGCCAGCGTCGCGCAGGCCAAAGCCGATATCGCGCGAGCCGCCGAAGCCGGCGCAGATCTGGTTGAATTGCGAATCGATCAGTTCACCGACGAGATGCAGCTTCGCCAGCTTCTGGGCGAAGCCGTTTTGCCCTGTATCCTGACCTGCCGGCCGGAATGGGAGGGTGGCCATTCAACTCTAAACAATGCCGAGCGATTCAAAGTCTTGAGCATCCGCGTCGGCGATCAGCCTCGATACCTCGACGTGGAACTCGCGGCCGTCGAAGAGTTCCAATTTGAGGGTGAGAAGGAAGCGCATCCCAAACTGATCGTCAGCAGCCACGATTTTTCCGGCCGGCCGGAGCGACTTTATAACATCGTTTCAGACCTGGATAATTCCCGGGGAGACATCAACAAGATCGTCTGGACGGCTCGGACCCTCCGCGACAATCTCGAAGCTTTTGAGCTGATCGCAAGCCGACGTAAGCCGACGATTGCCCTGTGCATGGGCGAGGCCGGAATCATCAGCCGAGTTCTGGCGAAAAAATTTGGCGCGTTTTTGACCTTCGCCTCGCTTGGGCAGGGGAAGCAGACAGCCCCCGGACAGGTGCCGATCGATGATCTCAAGCGACTGTATCGCTGGGATGCGATAAATCCCCAGACCAAAGTGTTTGGCGTTGTCGGTTCACCCGTCGCTCATTCGATGTCGCCCGCGATCCACAACGCGGCTTTTGACCAAACCAAGTTTGATGGCATCTATGTGCCGCTGCTGGTCAATGAAGGCTACGAGAGCTTCAAGGCTTTCATGGAAAGCTTTCTGGCCGCCAAAGATCTTCATCTATCTGGCCTGTCGATCACGATCCCTCACAAGGAAAATGCGCTGCGTTACCTGACCAGCATCAACGCCGATGTGGAACCGATGGCTACGAGCATTGGTGCGGTCAACACGATCATCATCGATCGCGTTGGATCGAATGCTTCTCTTCGCGGGCTCAACACCGACTACGCGGCCATTCTCGACAGCATTACCGCCGCGATGGGCATCGCGCGCGAGCAGCTTGCCGATTATCGAGTCGCGGTGATCGGCGCAGGGGGCACTGGACGCACGGCGGTGGCAGCACTGGCTCACTGCGGCGCGACCGTGGTGGTCTATAACCGCACGCGCGATCGTGCCGAGGCACTGGCGGCGGAGTTCAGCGGGAAATCGGGCAAAGTGGTTGCCGCCTCGATGGAAAAGCTGTGCGATTCCTGCTGTCAGATTTACATCCAGACGACTTCGGTCGGCATGCATCCAAAGGTCGATGCCAGCGTGTTCGATGACAAACCGCCGAAGCTGACGGCTGATACAGTCGTCTTTGATACGGTCTACAACCCCCTGCAGACGAAGTTACTGCAACAGGCGCAGACCGGGGGCGCAAAAACCATCAGCGGCCTGGAAATGTTCGTTCGGCAGGCGGCGGCGCAATTTCGCGCCTGGACGAACATCGAACCACCCCTCGCAACCATGCGAAAAGTCGTAGAAGCCCGGCTGAAATCATGAGCCTGCGTATTCCCGCGCTGCTGCTGGGCGTGATCCTCGTCATCTATTGGGGGCGGGTGCTTCAGATGGCGGCGCGGAGTCGCAAACGCGCGGGCCGAAGCGCGAATCTGATTCCGCGCGAGAAGTTGGGGCGCGTTTTGAGACTCTTCTGGGCGCCGGCAATCATCATCTGGGTCGGCCAGCCGTGGATCACTGCACTATCGCAAAAGGCTCCGTCATTGCTTGTGCCCCTCAATTCCAATGCTTGGATTGAATGGGTTTCGGTTGCCGTGTGCACAGCAGGCCTCGCAACAACGTGGGTTTGCTGGAAAAAGATGGGCCGGCAATGGCGCATGGGAATTGATCCAACCGAAACGTCGCAACTCATTTCGACCGGACCCTATGCCCACGTGCGTCATCCGATCTACGCGATTTCGCAAGTGATCATGATCGCCAGCATATGCGCAATTCCCAGTGCCTTGATGATCGCGGCAGGAGCCGTTCATCTGATCCTCATTCAATGGGAAGCCCGGCGAGAGGAGAATTATCTTCTAAACGTCGATCGTGCTGCATATGAAGCCTATTGCCTGCGCGTCGGCCGATTTATTCCGCGACTCGCAGGAAAGCCCGTCGCCCAAGAAAACAAATTGCCGTAAAGTGAAATGTCTACATGGAAGCAGTCGCATCGCTGAATGTGTTCCAGCGCCTGGTGCGGACGTGGGAGGAGGTCCACCCCTATAACGCTGCGCAAGTCGTGACGTTGAAATCAGCGGTCGCTCCGCATGAGGCGCAGCGAGCCTGGTATCAAGTTTTGGAAGCGATGGGGCTGGGACGTGTTCGCGTCGATTCCAGGCAGATGAAATATGAGCCGCTCAACGGCGAGGCGACTCGATATCCGCTTCGCGTTTTGCCTGTTGATGTCGATCTTTCCGCCCATTTGTCGAGCGAATTGAATCGCCCCTTCGACGATCCCGATGAGCCGCCGTTTCGGCCATTTCTGATTGCTGATCCGGATCGAAGCATTTTCGGCGTGGTCTACCGACATTGGGTGGCCGACAGCGTTTCAATTCGCGGGATACTGCAACGATGGCATGACGCGATGGCGAATCGACCGCCGGCTGATCTGCCGCCGGAAATGGTGGCATCGGGATATTGGAAATTGTTTGGCCGCGGGCGGGGCGACTTGCGCATCGATCGAACGGTGCTGGCGCTGTTTCGATCGCACATGCGCTTTCGGCAGGTGCTCAAGGTGCAAAGCGCGCGCGGAGAAGATTACGCGGAGCGCGTCATCGTTGGAGCAGCACAAATTGGCTGCGCGCAGAAATTGCGGGCCTACGCCCGCACGCAGGATACGACCGTTGGCAATCTGCTTCTGGCGGCACTCGCGGAAGCTGCCGCCCGCCACATTCCCTTTCAGCACAGGCCCAACCGCCGGAACCTTGCGGTGGGAAATATTGTCGATCTTCGTCCGCATGCCCACCGCGATGTCTCGGATGGCTTCGGCCTGCTTTTAGGATTCACACACATCGTCTGTCGGCCCACCGATGTCTCTGATTGGCAGCGGCTTCTGCGTGTCGTCACGCTTCAGAACCGCGCGAGCCGGTCCGTGGTTGCGCAAGACAGCGGCGCCTGGATGCTGGCGGCGCTGACGACTCAACGACTGGTGCCGCCCGAGCGGCTGTATCGGTTTTACCGCAAGGAACTTCCGCTGGCGGCGGGACTTTCCAATGTGAACCTGGGGGCGCACTGGCCCACTGAGGATCATCCGCTGCCGGCCGATGAATATGTGCGCGTGTCCCCTACTGGTCCGATGGCTCCCGCCGTGCTGAGTTCGACGACATTGGGCGAGCAGATGAAATTGGCGCTGACTTATCGAACGGCGCTGATTACCGATGATCAAGCTCATGCAATCTTAAGAAGTGTTTCGACGCGTGTGATGGAACTTGCGGAGGCACACTCTTCGAACGAATGATTTGCCACCATCACATTCATTCAGATGCATATGAGACAAATGGGACACTTGTCCCACCGACCCCAGCAGTAGGCTGGGAACTGTAAATGATGAATGGCAAATTGATTACAGCAGGAATTGGACGCCGATGAGACAAATGAGACACGCAAAAAGTGTCCCACTGTCCCATTTCGTCCCGCGCCTTTCTGAAAGCCCCATTCAGTCGCGCGGCTCGCAGTCCGCGAGGTCTTCAGAGGACATGCGATGAACTACTGGATATTTCGAAAATCAGCGCGATAGCGCTCGATCATTTCCCTCAACCGACTGGCAGGCTGGATCGCATAAAACAGCTCGCGATCGAACAGCGTCTTTTCGACCTGGACTTTCTGCTGCACTTCCGCCAGTCGCGCATTCCATTGACGGAGGGCCGGGTGCGTGGTGGCGACAACATCCTGCATTTCGTGCATCCGGTGAAAGAGCCGCGAGCGCTCAATTGACTTGCGCGGAGCTTCGGAAATGGCCCGCACGAGCTGGAGCTTCTGGTCTCCCAGTAGATTGTGGCGGAGGCGATGCCCTTCTTGTTCGACGCACGCCAGGCAGGCACGAGGCACACCAACCGCATCGGGGAAAATCAGCGTCGCAGTGGTTACGGAAAATCGTGGTGGTTCAAGCTTGAAGTGCCGCCAGATCAATTCATCCAGCACCTGATCGTACTGTCCGCCGCCGATGCCATGCACGAATTGATCCGCTACGAGGAGCCGAAGGACGGCCGTTAAAGTCAACGCTCGCGGCGAAATTCGCAGTCGATGACCTTCGAGCCATGACTTCAGTTTTGCTGCGGCATCCCAGCCCTCCGCATCCCGATTGAACACAAATGAGTCCCTATCCGCGCATCGCAGACAATAGGAACCGCCCTGCAATTCCACCTTCGCCCGGCTTCGCGTCTGATTACTCAGATCATCCAACCAGAACGGCGCCTCGACCGAGTCCGATGAAATCGCCAAGTTCGGCATCGGCCGGCCGGGCGTGCGGATGCCATTGTCGTGACGGAATTGCTCAAGCGAAGCGTTGTAATCGGCGGCAAACGCGTCGGGCCGTGCCATGATGTGATGGGCAAACGCCAGGTATGGTTCGCTACAACAGATCGGCGAAAACATCTGCGCTTCGTACTGCAAGCCTAGCGACGAATCCAACTCATGCTGGCTGTCGCTCAGTACAACCGGAAGCGCGGCATAGCCGCTACAGTTTTTCTGCATCGATTCAAAAAACGCCGGAATTACCGGCTCAAACATCCAGTCCCGCGCCGCGCTCTCAAATTGATTTGATACGGCTTGTAGATGATCGGCGCTCGGGCATCGAAGCAATCCACTCCAGGCTTTTGCCGACAGATTCACCTCGTCGCTTAGCGCAACCGATCCGCCAGGCCAGCGCAGGGACAGATGTTTTGGTTCATCGGTATCAACCGAAAAATGGAGAGCGCGCCCATTGAGCTTGCGAGCCAACGCATCGATCAGAACATTCTTCACCCATACGCCGCTGTGATGAAGTTCCGCCTGATGTCCAGTCGCGATCAGTGGACGATCGATGTCTGCATGCCCGATACTTTCGCGCAACCGACGTCGAAGTTCCGTCAGTGGCACATTCTGAATTAGAACGGAATTAGACGCGCTAAGACTCTTCGCATTCTGCGTGGTCTGGCTGACCAGATCGCCCGGTTGGGGCCAAATGAGACGTTGCCCGTCTTGCGCGGGGGCCTTCCAACGGTCGTAGCGCGGGGCCGATCGGTTCATCACCCAATAGTATCCAGGCAAAAAGTGTCAGGGCGCGCAACAGCAGGGAATCTGAGCCTTGCAAGGCTCTTCTTTTTCCCCCGGATCATTCACCTTCGAAAGCTCGCGCCGCAGAACGTCGAGATAATGCTGCATCCGCACGTTGGCGTCATCCAGCGCACCGCCAAAGTGCCGATTAGGATCGTTGTAAATCAACCGAACGGGAATCTCCGTCAGGCGCAGCTCCGCCGCCCAAACCTGCGGCCAAAGCTGCATCGGAAAAGCATATCCCGCCTCGGTCAGCTTCAGCCGACGGTTGGCCGACACGCGATGGGCCTTATATCCGCAAAATGCGTCGGTCAAGGAAAAGCCAAACAGGTCGTTGAGGATTTGGGTCAAGGATGCATTGATGCTGCGCCGATCGCCAGGCGGCAGGTCATCGGTCGCATCGGGCCGAAGGTATCGCGACCCGCTGATCAGATCATACTGATCGCTTTCAATCGCCCGGATGAAATCTGGAATGCGCTCCGGCTCATGCTGCTCGTCGCAATCCATCGTGATGACCCAGTCGTAGCCTTTGCGATCGGCAAAATCGAATGCATCAATCAGGCTCTGGCCGTAGCCGAGATTCGTGGGATGGCGGATGATCTGAATATCGGATCGGCGATCGAGAATCTGCGGCGTCTGGTCCTTGCTTCCATCATCCACGACCAGCACGTCCTGATGAAACGTAAGAATCTTATCTAAAACGCGATCAACGTACTTTTGCTCGTTATGGACTGGGATTGCGATGAGAAGCCGCACAACTACTCCCTTTCGCCAGAGCAGGGAACTGCGCGGCACTTAGCCGTGCGCCAGCCCCGCAATTGCCACAGCCAGCTACAAACGCCGCGCCGCGGTCCGCTGATAGTAGAACCCGGGCAATGCGCAGGTCAAACCGCTTTCTCTGGGTTGCCAGGCTTATTTTTCAATTCAAACCGATCTTCCACAAGGATTTTGCTAATTATTCGCTACCCGCTTCGACAGACCCTCAAGTAGCTTTGGAAGCACCTCAACGAAATGACTGCGGGCCATCACGCGATCAATCCCAAGCGATCGAGCCTTGGCAATCGTTTCGGCATCAACATGTGAGACGAATCCCACGACCTGTCGCTCCGAGCCGGATTTCCACGCTGCTGCAGCTTCGACAGCTCCGGCCAAATTGAGGTCCACGATCAGCATATTCCCAGATTCATCCGCGAGCTGCGCCGGCTCTCGAATGATCTTCACCTGGCGATTGATTGCCCGGGCCGTCGCCGAAATCCGCGATGAAAACAGCAGGTCGCGGACCAGAGCCAGGATCGGTGTCACGTCATTCGATGTCACAACCGCATCTTACTGCGGCTTAGATGGTTCCGATAATCTCTCAATTTCTTTCCCGCCAACAGCCGAAATCCTATTTAGAGCGTCAGTGCGTGCGCATCGGCTGCGCCGTCGCTGAGGCGGATGTGAAGTGAAAAGGGAACGAAGCCAATGGATTTGGCAACGATCATCGGTCTGGTCCTGGCTTGGGGCGCGGTCCTTTTCTCGATGTTTCACGCCTCCGAAGGGGCGATGGGCGCCTATTTCAAGCCGCCGGAAATCTTTCTGGTATTCGGCGGTTCCATCGGCGCTGCCCTGCTTTCGATGCCGCTGCACAACATCACCGGTGCAGTCAGTTACATGAAAAAGTGGATGTTTGCGGCGCATCATGACGTCGCCCACCTGATCAAAGAAATGGTGCAATATGCCGAAACTGCGCGGCGCGATGGTGTGCTGGCGCTTGAATCAGTGGCGCGTGAAGCACCGGATCCGTTTCTCCGCCGCGGACTTCAGCTCACCATCGACGGCACCGACCCTGACCTGATCGAACGCATTCTCCGCATCGAAATCGAAGCGATGGGTGAGCGCCACAAGCATGGCAAGCACCTGTTCCACACGTTGGCCAAGTTTGGTCCGGGCTTCGGACTGATGGCTACGCTCATCGCCCAGGTCGCCATGTTCCTACACCTCGATGGCGATGCCGCCCAAATCGGTAAGGCCCTGGCGATCGCCCTCACCGGCACGCTCTATGGCTGCCTTTTGCAGAACCTGATTGCCGGTCCAATCGCTGAAAAGCTCTCCCTGCGATCGCAGGAAGAGATCTTCGCTAAAGAGATCATCATGCAGGGCGTGTTGAGCATCCAGGCGGGCAATAACCCGCGCGTGGTCGAAATGCAGCTCATGAGCTTCCTGAGCGTCGGCCAGCAGGCCGCCATGCCCAAGGCCGCTTAAAACTCGCCCTTTCTTCACACGAATTCAGGTCCAAGCCGATGGCCAAGAAATCCTGCCAATGCAAGAAGCCAGGTGAATGCGAAGAATGCCCCGAATGGATCTTCACCTTTGCCGACCTGGTCATGCTGATGATGGGATTTTTCGTGATTTTATGGGTGCTCAAGCCGCCAGCGGGCAAAGACGTGAAGGATGCCGCTTCCGATGAGCAATGGCTCGTGACCGTCGGAGAAATCCGGCGCGGCTTCGGATATGAAGCCGACCCCAAAAGCACCAATCCTGTCGATCAGGCGATGATCCGCCGCAAGATTCGCAACGGCCCGCAGGATGGAGCCGAAAGCAAGCGTGCCCGCGAGAGCGCGATCGGCACCGATCACGATCCAACCAGCATCCGGCCCGGCAAGCAGACGGCCATTGGCGGCCGGCTTCTCTTTACTGCTGGCGACGTGCAATTGACGCCGCAGACCCGCCAGATGCTCGATCAGATCGCCGAGAAAGTGCGCGGCCACTACAACATCGTGCTGGTCAAAGGCCACAGCTCACTGGATGATCTTCCCGACACGGCAACGCCTCATGCCCGCATGGACCTCTCCGTTAAGCGCGCCCAGGCGGTGGTCGATTACCTCATCGAGCGCGGCGTCGATCCCAGCATTCTGCAGGTTCAGGGTTGCTCCGACTTCGAGCCAGTGAAGCAGCGTGATTACGGACCCGACGGCCAGGCACAGAATCGTCGCGTAGAAATTGAAGTCAGCTCCACGTTGATCGATCAGCGGATGGACCCATCGGCAAAGAACGTTGCTCCAAAGATCAGTGCTCCCTCTTCCGCATCGCTTCCGACACAAAACTCCGGCAGTTAAGTAATCCATTACGCAATACGCTACAGACCTTTAGCACACAGTTTCCGTGCCAATCCTGACACGGGAGCGTCAAGCTGTCCGGGCTTACTGCTGAGTCTGCTCAAGCGAACTGAATAATTGCCCAGCTAACCCAAATATTTTCTCCCGTAAATTCCGGTTTTTCATCATCGGACGGGCGCGCGCGATTCGGGAGGTGCCTCTATTCCCTCACAAGGCACATACTTTGCTGGACTTATTGGACGAGTTGTTGTTGCCTCAATGGGTCAGCATTTATCACAGGTCGAAGAAGGCCAGAAAAAACGGAGCGCGATATGGAGAATTCACCCGGGCCGTCGTCTAAAGCCAATCCGGACCCCCATCACGCGCCGGTTTCATACGCCGCACCGTGGGGAAAGCCGTCCACTTCGAATCAGCAGAGCGAACCCGCCCCGCCACCGATATGGACACGCTATATCGATAGTCGTTTGAAACAGTTTTGCACGCGTTAGCGGGATTCGAAAATCTAAACATTTCAATCTCGGCGTTAGTGTCTGGCATTTTTCAGTCTGACGCTCGGGGAGATGTTGCGTTTTGAGGGTTTAAGAACTTTGCCCCCGAATCAGCTTCGGTGGCTCAAGAAGATTTTGAGTTCTTCAAAGGAAGGTTGTAGACGCATGATCTTGCGGAGTAACAGTGCAGTGGAGTCTGAACCACTGCAGGACAATGGCATCATCGACGAATTGCCATTTAAGCAATTCGTATGGGGATCAGGGATCGAGTGCTCGTTCCTGCCGCATTTGAACGTCGATCAGTTTCAATGGACTCAGCATAACCGGTTCTGGCGCGACGATTTCAAACGGCTTAAGGATACCGGGATCGCGAACCTTCGTTACGCGTTTCCCTGGCACATCCTTCAACCGCAGCGAGGCGAATTCGATTGGAGCTATGCCGACGAGCGCATCGAAGAGCTCGACAAATTGGGAATCAATCTATTTCTGGACGTGATGCACTTCGGCACGCCGCTGTGGCTCAAGCAGGCGGTGGGGGATCCAGAGTTCCCTGAAGCACTCGAACAATTCACCGAGGCAATGGTCAGCCGGTATCGGCAAAGCGTCAAAGTCTGGTGCCCGTTCAATGAGCCGCTGGTCAGCGCGCTGTTCAGCGGAGACTTTGGCTTCTGGCCGCCTCACAGCCGCAAATGGCGCGGCTACATGCCGGTCCTCAGCCGAATCGTGCAAGCCACCAATCGCGGCATTCGCGCGATCCGTCGTGCCATGCCCGAGGCGACGGTTCTGCTTTGCGATGCCGCGGAGAATTTCAAGACGCGCAGTAAGGATCCCGAGATTCAACTGGAAGTGAAGCGACGAAACCTCCGCCGCTTCGTGGTGATGGATCTGCTGACTAGCCGCGTCGATCGCCATCATCCGCTGTTCGACTGGCTCTCCAGCTACGGCATGAGCGATGTGGATCTGGACTGGTTTAAGACCAACCCGCAGTCGCCCGATGTGATGGGCCTCGACTATTACCCGCACAGCGATTGGCAACTTGAATCGGAAGGCGGTTCGACCGTTCAGCGCCGTGCGGATAATCCGGTGGGTCTGTACGGCGTCGCCAACGCCTACTACCAGCGCTATGGCATCCCCTTGATGCTGACCGAAACATCCATCGAGGGGCAGGCCATCAACCGCGAGATCTGGCTCGACACGACGCTCGATCACATCAGCCGGCTGCGCGAGCAGGGCATTCCGTTCCTCGGACTCTTCTGGTGGCCGCTGATCGACCAGGTGGACTGGGACGGCGCGCTGACGCATCGCATCGGCAAGATCCATAGCGTCGGCCTGTTCAATCTCAAGCGATCGCCCGATGGCGCGCTGCTACGCGAGCCTTCAGCGCTGGTGGAGCAGTACAAGGCAGCGATCGAAGCAGGGGAAGAAAGAGTCGGAAGGCTGACTCGCATCGTTCAGCCTTCAGGTTTCGATGAAGAGCAGCTCCCACCTGTCGGCCAATGGAACACGCCGACCCTCACGCAGGCCAAGCCGCTCAGTGAAGTGCCGGCATCCGGCAATGGCCATTCGACCAACGGGAATGGCCACAGCAATGGAAACGGCTCGGCAACCAAGCGCCTCTGCGATCCAGTTCCCGGCGCGGCTGGAGAACCGGCCGCTGCCCCGTCGCGCATCATCGAAGCCGCCTCCGGCAGCGAAATCGATGTCAGCGACGATAAATTCGTCGATCGCTATGGCATCGTCGTTTTCAGCCATCTGCGCTGGGGATTTGTCTGGCAGCGCCCGCAGCAGTTCCTCTCGCGCTTTGCCAAAAAGCACTCGGTGCTGTTCATCGAAGAGCCGTTCTTCGATCGGCCCGAAGGTACGGAGCCGGATGTCAGCTATCACCGCGTGATGCCCAACGTGACGGTCGCCACGCCGCACATGGCACCATCCTGGGGAACAAATCCGGAGACGCCGCACATGCTCCGGAAATTCGCTCGCGCCGCCATCGAGCGGATGAACGAAGACGGCAGCTTCGATCGGCCGTTGCTCTGGTACTACAGCCCGATGGACTCGAGTTGGTCGCTGGGCCACATCGAAAATCGCGGCATCGTCTACGACTCGATGGATGAGCTTTCGCAGTTCAGCGGCGCGCCGCGCTCACTGGTGGCCAACGAACAGCGCTTGATGGACCACGCCGACATCGTCTTCACCGGCGGTTACGAGCTGTGGACCAAGAAGAAACAGCGGCACGGCAATGCCCACTTCTTCGGCTGCGGCGTCGAATACAGCCATTTTTCCAAGGCGCAAGATCCGGCCACCAGCATTCCGCCCGACATCGACTTCATGAAGCGGCCGATCCTCGGCTGGTTCGGCGTCGTCGATGAGCGCGTAGATTATGCACTGCTTGCCGAGATGGCGCGTATGCGGCAGAGCTGGTCCTTCGCCATCGTGGGGCCGGTCGTGAAGATGGATCCAAATCTTCTTCCGCACGCGCCCAATCTGTTCTGGCTCGGCCAGCGCGATTACCAGGTGCTGCCCAATTACTGCCGGGCGTTCGACGTGAACATGATGGCCTTTGCCATCAACGCGGCGACGGAATTCATTAATCCGACCAAGGCGCTGGAATATCTTGCGACCGGAAAGCCGGTCATCAGCACGCCCGTAAAAGACGTCGTGCGCCAATACAGCGACCTGGTTGAAATCGCGCGCACGCCTGAAGAATTCATCAAGGCTGCCGAGCGCGCCTTGGAAAACCCCGATCAAGATCGCATTCAACGCGGCATCGAGAAGGCCAAAGCCAGCAGTTGGGAAGCAACCGTTGCGACCATGCAGAGGCTTATTCGCGAAGCCATTACTCCCAAAGATCGACGATCTGCCCGGAAGATCGCACCGCTGGCCCCTGAAGAGGCCCAGCTCGCCTATGTCTATCAAGCCACGCAGGGCTCCTAAGACAAAGGCGAAATTCGCAGCGAGCGGCGCAGTTTTCGCCGCCGCATGGAAGAGATGTTCTGGTGGGGCAGCCTGTACGTGCCCTCCCGCCAACCGGAGAGACGGGAATGAATCGAAAAATCGTCATCATCGGCGCCGGCCCGACTGGCCTGGGCGCCGCTTATCGCCTCAAAGAACTGGGGTACAAGAATTTCCAGCTTTACGACCGCCATCCGTACATCGGCGGCTTGGCCAGCAGTTTCAAAGACTCGGCTGGTTTCACGTGGGACATTGGTGGCCACGTGATGTTCAGCCATTACAAATATTACGACGATATTTTCGACAAACTGATGGGCAAGGATTACCAGCTCAACATGCGTGAATGCTGGGTGCGCATGTTCGACAAGTGGGTGCCCTATCCATTCCAGAACAACATCCGCTATCTCCCAAAAGAGGTTTGCTGCGAATGCCTGACGGGACTTGTCGAGGCGCAGACCCGCCGCGATCACAAAGCGACGAAGAATTTCAAAGAATTCATCGACGCCGTGTTTGGTGACGGGATCGTCAAGCACTTCATGGGTCCCTACAACTTCAAGGTCTGGGCCCATCCGCCTCAGATGATGAACAAGGAATGGATCGGCGAGCGCGTTGCCGTTCTCGATATCAATCGCGCGATCCGCAACGTCGTGATGGGCAGCGACGACTTTGGCTGGGGTCCCAACAACCAGTTCAAGTTCCCGCTTTATGGCGGCACAGGAGAATTCTATCGCCGGTTTGAGAAGCCGCTCGAAGGCCATGTGCAGCTCAATAAGACCGTGGATTTCATCAACCTCGTGAAGAAAGAAATCCGCTTTAAGGACGGTGAGATTGTTCAATACGACGATCTGATCACCGCAATGCCGCTCGATAAGCTGTGTAACGATGTCCTCAATGGCGAAGTGCCTCGCGAAATCAAGAAAGCCACTGCCAGCCTGCGTCACAGCGGCGGGTACATGGTCGGCGTCGGCATCAAACAGCCCTGCCCGAGCACCAAGAGCTGGATGTATTTCCCCGAAGACAACTGCCCTTTCTATCGTGCGACGTACCTCAGCAACTATTCGCCCTACATGACGCCGGATAAGGATCAGTACTATTCGCTACTTTGCGAAACCAGCTACAGCCCGTTCAAGCCGGTCGATGGCAAACGGATTGTGGACGACACCATCCGCGGGTTGATCAACGCCGGGATGATCACCGAGAAGGACCAGGCGGACATCGTCGATACCTGGGTCTATCACGCCGATTACAGCTACCCGACGCCTTCAGTCGAGCGCGATGGGATTCTCAGCCAGGCAATTCCGTTCCTGGAGCATCACGGCATTTACAGCCGCGGGCGCTTTGGCATGTGGAAGTATGAGGTGTCCAACACCGACCATACTCTCATGCAGGGCGTGGAACTGGTGAATCGAATGCTGCGGGGCGAACCCGAGCAAACCATCGGCATCAAGTACGAGAGCACGCTTGATGGACGCAACGCCGCCAATCACGAGCGATCGGCTCTTGCCGGAAGCGGCGATCCGAAGCGCACGAAAGTTGCCGCGCAGGATAAGACCTCGCCCGAGGCGGCTGCTACTACCGCGCCAGGAAAGGCTGCGGGATTGGTCGAGAGCGCACTGAGGAAGCTTGCGACCGCGTCGGCACAGCCCGGCGACCGCGAAGAGCCGCATATTTCTGAAGAAGAACTGGGAATTACGACCCCGCCAGCCGCGAGAAAGCCGAAGGAGGCCGAGCATGCGTAGCGTATCTCCCGTTCGTCACCCGGGGCAGGATGCTGGCCGCGAGGGTGCACGCCATTCGCGCCGAAAGACCAACCCCGATCGCCCGGCCAAGAGCCGTCGGTAATATTTTGTTCAAAAGACACTCGCGGGGACCGCGATGGTCGCTTATTCGAATCCGGTTTACGCAAAATACTTTGCCGACCCCTTTGTCCTGCGAACGCGTGGCGGATATTTCGCCTACGGCACGGGCCACGGCCCGGAACCCGATGGGCGGCAGTTTCCGATCCTGCGTTCTATGGATCTGAGTCGATGGGAGTACGTTGGCGGCGCGCTCGAAAGCCTGCCGCCGGACTCCACCGGCGCGCCATTCACCGCCTATTGGGCGCCGGAAGTGGTCGAGCGCAATGGGAAATATTTCCTGTACTACTCGGCCGCCACCGGAGGGCTGGATGAAACGCATCGCCTGCGCGTGGCAATTGCAAACGATCCGCAGGGCCCCTTTGAAGACGCCGGGCGAGTGCAATTAGCGGGCGAATTTGCAGATGTGTTCTGCATCGATGCCCATCCGTTCCGCGACCCAAAAACGGGGAACTATTTCCTCTTTTTCGCGACCGATTTTTTCACCGAGCGTGTGGGCACCGGAACGACAGTCGTCCCGCTTGCTGCCGACATGAAAACTGCGGCCGGCGAACCCCGCACTGTTTTGCGGGCCAGTGCCGACTGGCACGTCTACGAGCGCAACCGCCCCCTCTATGGCAAAACCTGGCCCGCCTGGCATACAGTCGAAGGGCCCTTCGTCTGGTATCATGAAGGCAATTACTATTGCTTCTATAGTGGAGGCAACTGGCAAACGAAAGCGTACGGCGTGGGGTATGGCGTCGCTTCTTCACCGCTGGGGCCCTATGTCGATGACTGGAGCGCTGAAGGGCCAGTCGTGTTGCATGGCATCGAAGGCAAAGTCCTCGGCCCCGGCCACAACTCCGTGATCCATGGCCCCGACGGCAAGACCGAATTCCTGATCTATCACGCCTGGGACCCCCAGCGCACCGCCCGGCGAATGTTTATTGATCCACTGGTCTGGCTCCCCGGAGTGGATGATGGGCCGCCCCGACCGCGATGTCAGGGGCCGACCATCGGAACGGCAAGCAATTTTTGAAGCCAAGTTTAGCCGCGACGCGATAGCGGAGCGCTTCTCCGGGCGCAGCAGAAAGCGCTCCGCTATCGCGTCGCGGCTAAACTTGGCTGGTCAAGTGAATTCTACTTTTGAGGGGTTTCACGCAGGCGAAGATTCCCGCGCCATTCGCGCGGCCCGTGCAAGCAATGCTCGTTTCATAGCGCCGCGCGCTTCAGTGATAATACGAAAACCAAGCAACACCATCAGCACCCCCGCAAATATCAACGGCAGCCGGACGTCGGCCTTCACCTGCTCGTAATAATGAACCACCCCGCCAATCGCGACCAGATAAACCAGTCGGTGCAGCTTCTTCCACTGCATGCCGCCCATCCGCTTGATCATGCCGTTGGTCGAAGTGATAGCCAGCGGAATCATCAGCAGGAAGGTGCACATGCCGACACGAATGAAGGGTCGCAGCGCCAGATCGCTCACCACCGCGCCGAAACGAGCCTGACGATCGAATACGAAATAAATTCCGAGGTGTGCCGTCGCGTAGAAAAAGGCATAAAGACCCAGCGTTCTTCGGAAATGGCTCAGGACATTGGCGCCGCTGAGCTTTCGTACTGGGGTCACGCAGAGCGTAAGCATCAGAAACACCAGCGCCAGCATTCCCGTCGTGTGCAGCGCATAGGCAATCGGATTGGCGCCGAGTTGATGCCGATAGGCATCCCACCCCAGCATCGCCAGCGGCACCGCGCCGTTGACCATCACCACGAACTTGGCGAATCGCACATCTTTCATGAATCGTTTCTAACGGAACATCAATAATTAGCCCGCAGATCCATGCCGGCATAAAGCTGCGCCACCTGTGCGCCATATCCATTGAAAGGCAACGTCGGGCGTCTCCAGCCATCGCCCAGGCGAAGCTCGGTTTTCTGCGACCACCGGGGATGATCCACCGCAGGGTTTACATTCGCGTAGAAGCCATATTCATCGGGCATAAATGTGTGCCATGTGTTGTCAGGCTGTCTATCTGTCAATTCAATTTTTACAATCGATTTGATCCCCTTGAATCCGTACTTCCAGGGAACCACGAGCCGAATTGGCGCGCCATCCTGAGGCGGAAGGATCTTGCCATAGAGTCCGAGCGCCAGAATCGCCAGCGGATGCATCGCCTCGTCCATCCGCAGTCCCTCTTGATAGGGCCACGGCAGCAGATCTGAACTCTGCATTGGCATCCGCGTCGTATCGAACAGCGTCACGAAGCGCACGTACTTGGCCGCGGAGTTGGGTTGCACGAGATCGAGTAATCTACTGAGCGAAAAGCCGACCCAGGGGATCACCATCGACCAGCCTTCGACACAGCGCATCCGATAGGTGCGCTCCTCGGCGGGAGCTGCCTTTCTGATGTCATCAATGTCGAACGTCTTCGGCTTGCCGCACAATCCGCCCACGACCACCTTCCACGGCTCGCTTACGAAGTTGGCCGCAGCAGGCGCGACGCCCTCTTTGTTCGGGCTGAATTCATAAAAATTGTTGTAATTGGTGATGACATCGTAAGGCGTCTTCGACTCATCTGTGACAAACCCGCTCGCTTTCACATCAACCGTCGGCGGAGCTTTGGCGATAACAATTCCACGCTGCTCGATCCCAACAAATCGCGGCAAGGGATTGAATTTGCGATAGACATATCCGGTGGCCGCCACGCTCGCCCCCAGGACGCCCATCCGCAGAACCTGCCGGCGCGAGCGATAGAGCTTCTCATCGGTGATTTCCGAGCACTTCACGTCCTGGGGCTTCTTGATCAGCATGGGAATGTCACCTGTCTGCTGCCTTGGCCTATTGTAAGCTCGCTCAAACTTCCATCACAACCATTACGGCGCGCCGCCGGTAATGGATTTCGGAGGCCATCATGTTGCAAGCCAGATCCACTTGCGTCGCGATCCTTCTTTTGGCGGCTTTGCTTTTGTGCCAACGCGCGAGTGCGTTGGAGGTCACGCCGCTTGATATTGGAAAACCGGCTCCCGATTTCAATCTGCCGGGCGTCGATGGAAAAAACCATCGTCTCGCAGATTTTGCATCGGCAAAGGTGCTGGTGGTGATCTTCACCTGCAATCATTGCCCGACCGCCCAAGCCTACGATTCGCGGATCATCAACTTGTATGATGATTTTCACGATAAAGGTGTCGCGCTGATCGCCATCAATCCCAATGATCCGCAGGCGATCCGCCTCGATGAACTGGGATATACCGAATATTCCGACACCTTCGATGAAATGAACCTGCGCGCCAAAGACCGCGGCTTCCAATTCCCATATCTCTACGATGGCCAGACGCAGTCGGTCGCCAAAGCTTATGGCGTGCTCGCAACGCCGCACGTGTTCATCTTCGATTCGAAGCGCCTGCTGCAATACGAAGGCGCGATCGACGATTCCGACATCCACGAAGTCCATCATCATTATGCCCGCGACGCGATTGAAGCGTTATTGGCAAATAAGCCCGTCGCCGTCCCCAAATCGCACGTCTTCGGTTGTTCGACGAAGTGGGCCGACAAGGGCGTGGGCGTTAAAGCAGCGCTAGCCAAATGGGATCAAGAGCCAGTGAGTCTCGGAACGATCGATGCGGCCGGCGCGAAGAAGCTTGCCGCCAACGATTCGCAAAATCTTCGACTCATTAATGTCTGGGCCACCTGGTGCGGTCCATGCGAGGCGGAAATTCCCGAATTTGTCCAAATGCAGCACATGTATGGTCATCGCGGCTTTGAAGTGATAACGATCAGCATGGACGAAGCGACCGACGAGGATCGGGCGATTAAGTTCCTAAAGGAGCATCACGTGTCAGGGACGAACTTTCTTTACTCATCGACCAATCGCGATGCACTGATATCGGCGCTCGATGCCAAATGGGAAGGCCCTCTGCCGCACGCGATGCTGGTCGCGCCCGGAGGCCAGGTCATCTACCGCCGCACCGGCGCCATCGACCCGATTGAGGTGAAGAAATACATCGTCGCCTATCTTGGACGAACTTATGCGCCCTCGCCGGGAGTGAAGGGCGTGGCAGCTTTAAACAAGGCGGCGAAGACTTCTCAAAAATGATTTCTTCTGCTGCGCCGTCCACATGTCAGCACGATTCTAAACTTAGTGGCCCACCGCGACCTTCTCGCCCTTGCGGACGTTGCGAAGGAACATGACCAGCGCGAGCACGACCAGGCAGCCGTACATCATGATGCGGAAGACGTCGAGGTAGGAGAGCATCAGGGCCTGCTGCTGAAGATCGGCATAGATGCCGGCCAGGGCCTGTGTGGTCGCATTGGCGGCGCTGACGCCGTGGGCCATCAGCGAAGAGGCGGCATGGTGCAGCCGATCGGTGAAGGCAAAATCGTAGGGCGTCAGATGCGACGACAATTGGTTGGCATGGAACTGCGTGCGCCGCTCGAGCAGCATGACCGCAATGGAAATGCCCACGCCGCCGCCGAGGTTGCGCATCAGGTTCATCAGGGCCGAGGCGTTGTTGCTCTTGCCGGGCGGCAGGTCCCCATAGGCGATGGTGTTCAAAGGTACGAAAAATAGCGGCAGCCCCACCGCCTGGTAGACTCGCGCCCAGCTCAATTGACTGAAAGTCACGGTCGTATCGAAGCTGGTCAGATGATACATCGCGCCGGCGGTAATGAGCAGACCGGCCGCCATCAGATATTTAGGCTGCACGCGATTGGACAACATCCCGGCAATCGGGAAGACCATCATCAGCGCAAAGCCGCCGGGCATGAGGATCATTCCAGCACGCGTGGCATTGTACCCGAGCATCTCCTGCACAAACTGCGGTAGCAGCACCGTCGTCGACGTAAGAATGAACCCCATGATAAACATGAGGATGTTGGTACTCATCAGGCTTCGGTTGCGCAGCAAGGGCAGATCGACAATCGGCTCCTTGGCCACCACGCATTCCCAGACGATCGTTCCGATGATGCCGAGGGCCGATAGCGCCGCAACTATTTGGATGAAATGGGAGCTAAACCAATCCTCTTCCTGTCCTTTATCCAGGACGATCTGCAAGCAGCCTAGCCCAAGCGCGACCAGGGCAAAGCCGATGTAATCTACCTTGAGGCCATTTTTCCAAACCGCTTTGTGTTCTTTCTTTGCGCCTTCGGAATCAGTCACCAGGTTATAGCTGAGCAGCAGGGAGAGAATTCCCACCGGCACATTGATGAAGAAGATCCAGCGCCAGGAGTAATTGTCGGTGATCCATCCGCCAAGCGTCGGTCCGATGGCCGGCGCGACGACGACGGCCACCCCATACACGGCAAAGGCCATCCCGCGCTGGCGCGGCTCAAACGTATCAGCGAGAATCGCCTGCTCGCTGGGCGCGAGCCCTCCGCCACCAATGCCTTGCAGCACGCGAAAGATGAGCAGCCAGGTTAACGATGGAGCGATGCCGCAAAGGAAGGAGCTGGCGGTGAAGAGCGCGACGCAGGTCATGTAAAACCGCTTGCGTCCCATGGCCGATGCGAGCCAGCCGCTGATGGGGACGATGATCGCATTGCTGATCAGGTAGCTGGTCAGCACCCAGGTGCTTTCGCTGCGCGCGGCTCCCAGACTTCCGGCAATATGCCCCAACGACACGTTGGCGATGCTGGTATCCAGCACCTCCATGAAGGTCGCCATCGAAACGGTGACCGCGATGAGCCAGGGGTTCACCGCGGGGCGTCGTGTCGATCCAAGTTGGAGCGGTAAGGCCGCAGTCATGGCAGTGGACTGCGGGGTGGCAGTCCGGTCAAAGCATTCGAACTATCAAAAGGTTCAATTAGAGCGTTTAACGTACCTTCACTTCCGGCGTGGCGGACATGCCGGGAGCAAGCAGCGTGTGGACGTCGTTCATTTCATTGGGATCGTCGAAGACGATCTTCACCGGAACGCGCTGGACCACTTTCACAAAATTTCCCGTCGCGTTCTCGACCGGCAGCATGCTGAAACGCGCACCGGTGCCGGCCTGTACTGAATCGATCTTGCCGGTGAATTGCTTGTCGGGATAAGCGTCAATGCCGATGGTCACCGTTTGCCCCGGGCGCATCTGATCGAGCTGCGTCTCTTTAAAATTGGCTGTCACCCAGACATCGTGCGACACGAGGGCGAACAGCGGCTGGCCCACCTGCACATAGGCTCCCGCGTCCACATTTTTTCGCGTGATGCGGCCTGCCTGCGGCGCCTTGATGTAGCAATAATCGCGATCGGTCGTGGCTTTGCGAATATCCGCTTCGGCTCGATCGACATCGCCCTTGGCCGCTTCAATGGCTGCCTGGGCGGTCGCGAGTTGGGCGTCGGCAGCGGTCACTTTTGCCTTGGCCTGAGCAACCTGTGCATCGGCGGCCTGTTGTGATGAGACCGCGGTATCGACCTGTTGCCGAGAAACCGCCTGCGGCGTCTTAGTGCTTAATTCCTGATACCGCGACAGATCGGAGTGAGCCGACGAAGCATTCGCCTGCGCCACCGCAAGCTCGGCACGAGCTTCCGCCTGATTGGCATGCACGCTTTCGATCTGGCTCTGGGCCTGTTTCAGCTTGCCTTCAGCCGCCTCGCGCGCCGCCTTGGCTTGCTCGAGAGCAACGTCGTAGAGCGTTGTGTCCAGATCGATCAGCCGATCGCCGGCATGCACCTCGGCATTGTCGGACACGTAGACCTTGCTCACTTGTCCCGCCACCTGCGGGCTGATGGGAACGATCGGCCCGTCCACAAACGCGTCATCGGTTGATTCAAAATGGCGGGCGTGCAGTGCATAGAGGACGGCGAGCGTGCCGCCGACGACCAGGAAGAACGCCAGTAGGATCAGCAATATGCCGCGACGACGGCGTGGCTTCCGAGGCGCCACCTTCGCGCCGTTGGAGCCATTTGCATTGCGCACCGGACGATCTTCAACTTCTTCAATTTCGGGTTCAAAGTCAGCAATCGTGCTCATACATCATTCCCTTCAACACCCATCGCAATACTTAGTCTTTCGGCTGACAGTCTAAAACTTGACTACAAGTTCGAGGTTCACCAGTCATCGCTGATCCCGTAGGCTCAGCAATGTCCGCCGCTCGGATCCACCGCCTCCATGATGCTCTTCAGTTGATGCAGTTGAGTGCTGTTCAGAGGCTTGAGTAATTCACGAACGAGTTCGCGGTATTTCTGAAACAGTTCCGTCACCAAAGCGCGCCCGGCTGTTGTCAAATACAATCGCTTAGCGCGACGATCGTCTTTGTCGGGCTGGCGTTCAACCAAGCCATTGTTTTCCAGCCGATCGAGCAAGGCCCCGACATTGCCTTTGGTCACGACCAATAGCCCAACCAAATCTTGCTGAATCATCCCCGGCTTGATTCCGATGCGGGCGAGCGCCTCAAATTGTGACAATGCCAACCCATATGGAGCCAGCATCTCTTCCAGCCGGTGTTGCATCCGATAGAAGCTGATGCTCAACTGGCGCCAAGCAGCAATCATCGGATCGTCCGGCGTGACATTCACCGGACAATCGAGTGGAGCAGTGCTGGATGAACGATCAGGCATTGGTCTAATATTAGACTATTTTGGGTTGCATGTCCACTGTGACGAACAAAGCAAGGAGCTTCTTTAGCCACTAAATCACGAATGGATAAGGAATTAAGGCTATGTCGTCTTCCAAAGATCCGTTAGAGCCAGCGATTGATTTGCCCCGCCTTCGGACCGAATACAGTCACAAGTCCTTAGATGAAAAGGATGTGAATCGCGATGGCCTACAGCAATTTATTCGCTGGCTCAACGAAGCGCTTGCGGCAAAGGTGAACGAACCGAACGCGATGACGCTGGCGACGGCTTCAAGCGATGGTTTACCAACGGCGCGAATCGTATTGCTAAAGGGAGTTGATGGCGGCGAGCTGAGCTTTTTTACAAATTACCAGAGCCGAAAATCGCAGGATATCGAGAAGAACCCGCGCGCAGCATTGGTGTTCTGGTGGCCGGAGCTGGAACGACAAGTTCGCATCGAAGGGACTGTGCGCCACGCTTCGGAGCGCGAATCGGACGATTATTTTAATGTCCGACCCCCGGCCGCCCGGCTCGGCGCTGCTGCTTCAGCTCAAAGCCAACCCATTGCGTCGCGCCAGGAGCTCCAGGCGATTTACGATCAACTTTTGAAGCAATATCCGGACGGAAATGTGCCGCGCCCGGCGCACTGGGGCGGCTATCGTGTCCGCCCAACGCGTTTCGAATTCTGGCAGGGCCGCCCCAGCCGGCTGCACGACCGCATCGAATATATTCTCAAAGATGCCGGGGAATGGACCATTCGCCGCCTGGCGCCGTAATTGATCGTCCGATAACTTTGGACCATGCCTGCGCAAGCGACATCATCTAACATGCCGATGTACAGCTAGGGTCTATCTACATCTGTATCTTCAGACTGGATAAACGATTTTCATGCGAATGCGCCCCAAAACGATCCGCCGGCTGATGATCCTCTTCGGCGGGCTGTGCATTGTTGCCGCTGTGATTGCATGGGCGGTCTTCATGGACTCCAGGCACCTGGCCGCGCGGATGAAAACCATGCGCGCCCAGGCCATGACCTCCTACAACGCCGGCCATTACGAGACGGCGGTTAAAGAGCTTGGGCAATATCTGGACGTCAGCAAATCGCAGGATACCGATCGGGAAGCACTGTTCGCCTATGGGAAATCGCGCATCAACGTCGAAATGCCGCGCCTCGAGCATGTCTATGAAGGCATTCAGATTTTTCAGCAATACCTTCAGCAGGCTCGCCCCGGCGATCCGCATCTTGCCGAAGCGCGGAAGCTTCTTTTGAACTTGTATGTGCAGGCGCAATACAACCAGGAAGCCGTCAAGCTGGCCGACGATATCCTCTCTCATGATCCCAAAGACATCGATGCGCTGCAGGCCAAGATCAAAGCGCTTTCGAGTCAGGGGAACTATTCGGCTGCCTTGGACACCAGTCATCTTTTGAATGAGGTTGCGCCATTCAATCTCACGGGTCAGAAATCGACCGTACTGCTCATGCAGCAGATGCATCGCAGCGATGCTGAGATGCTCAAGTACGTTCAGGACCTGCGCGAAAAGTACCCGGAAGATCCACGCTTTGAAGTTTTGACCGCCCTCACTTATCGCGCGATCAATCGAAACGATGAAGCACACACCTGGCTGCACCAAGCTGCAGGACGTCCGGCTTCCGATCCCGCCTTTGTCACAGAATTGGCCACCCTGCTGGACCAGAGCGAAATGTACAGCGATTCGGCGTCGCTGATCCGCAGTGCCGCGGAGAAATCTTCTGACGTTCGCCTGCAGCGCATGCTTGTCGAGCGCCTCTGGCAGGACGGGCAGGCCAATGAGCTACTGGAAAAGACCAAGGACGTTGATGTGGCCAAGGCAGATGCCCAACTGCTTGGCTACCGCGCTTTGGCCCTGCTCGATGGGAACCATGCAGCCGAAGGTCAAAAGATTGTTGCCGCGCTCGCGCTTCGCATCGGCGACCGGACCGCACAGGCCTGGGCCATTGCGCTCAAGGCGCGCTATTCGAATTTGGCGCCGCTGGCGCAGGTGCGCGAAGTCCAACAGGCCATCGAATTCGATAACCGAAATCCTTCCTTGGACATGATGCTCGCTCAGGCTTACCGGGCGATGGGAGAAACTGAGCTGGCGATCACCGCCCTGCATGACGCCGCCCTGCTCGCCCCAGCATGGGCCGCGCCGCACATCATGGCTGCCTGGATTTTTCACGACACCGGCCGATACGACTATGCCTTGGATACCGCAAATGACGCGGTCAAACGCGCGCCGCAGAGCAGCGCAGCCCAGACGATTCGCACCCTCTCCATGTATGCCAGCGTGATGGCCGGCAGTCGGGACGTCTCGCCGCCGGAGCTTCTTGCGCGCCTCACAGATTCTCAGAAAGATCACATCGATCCCCTCACGCTTGCGCCATACGTCGATATTCTCGCGCAGGCTGGCCGGCGCGATGATGCGCTGGCAGCAATTCGAAACGCGCTTGCAGATAAAACGCTTCCTCAGAAGACGCTTCTGGATCTGGCAAATGTCAGCGACGTCCGCGAGCTTGGACAGGGCGGTACGATCCGCGAGCAGGCGCAGAAGGTTTATGGGCTGACTCCGGAAATTGCGGCCGCCGAAGCGCGAGCATTGTTCGATGGCCAAAAGGCGGCCGACGGTCTGCGTCTACTCCAGGACGCCGCGAATGGAAAACAGCCGAAGGCGCCTTGGTCGCTGGCGATTGCCCAATACAAAGAACTGATCGGCGATGCGACGGCGCAGAAGGATTGGATCGCCCTGGGGGATCAGAATCCACACGATCTTCAGCTGCAAACTGCCGTGCTCGAGGCCGCAAGCGCGCGGCAGGACCGCGCCTTCTGGGAGCGCAGCATCGATCGGCTTAAGGAATTGACCGGTGAACAGGGACTGGCCTGGCAAATTGAGCGAAGCCGATGGCTGTTGGCCGGGCCGATGACCGAAAAGGACAAGGGGGAAGCGGTTAATCTTCTGACCGAAGTCGCCCACGCGGCCCCGACGTTAGCCGAGCCGCATCATCTGTTGGCGATCGCGCTAGAGAAGGTGAACAACATTCCGCGAGCGATCACCGAGTGGACGGCTGCCGCGGATGCCAGCCATGGCGATCCTCGAATAGCTGCCGAGTTGATCCGAATTCTGGTTGACAACGACCGGACCAGCGATGCCCTGAGCTTCCTCGATCGTATGGCACAGAATCCGGCACTTGGTGATTTAACGCATCAATGGATCGCCCAGCACTATGTGGAATTGAATCAGCCGGCCAAGGCGATCGCGCTGTTGGAAGCAGACAAAGCCCGACGTGATAACGATCCGCGACGCGACGTTTTGCTCGGCAGCTTGTATGCCCGTGCCGGCAAAATCGACCAGGCGACGTCGCACTTCCAGGCCATTCTCAAAATGGAGCCACCTGATGCGCAATCCCTGCTGGCTGCGGCCGATTTCTTTGCCGGCCATGGAAAGATGACCGATGCGCAGACCTGCATGAAGCAAATCGAGCAGGCCAAGCTGCTGCCCGGGCAGCGCGAGCTTTATAAGGCGCAGTTTGCGGACCATTGGGGCGATGCACAGGAAGCGATATCACTTTATGAAGCTGCGACGCGAAGCGCGCCGGAAAGCCTGAGTGCATGGACCGACCGCGCCGGCTTTCTGATGCGGCACTGGAAATTCGCTGATGCGGCTAAGGCGGCGGGCGAAGGACTCAAATCGTTGCCAGACAACCAGGTGCTGATCGCGCTGCGGAATGAGAGCCTTTCACTTTCCAAAGTTTCTGCGCCGCAATCGCTGGAGCCTCTGGTCGAATTGGTTTCCCACAATCCGCTCGATGGCGGCGCCAATGATATGTTGCCCGCGCTTGTAGAGGCGTTACAGAGCGCTTCTCCGGCCGACAATGCGGCTGATCGCTCGCGCGAGGTGGCCGAGAAATATCCAGCAAACGTTGCGCTGCAGGTGCAGGCGTCTCGATTGAGCCTCGAAGCGGGTCGCGTCGACCGAGCAATTGAGTTGGCGCATCGCGCGTCATTGGCCGATCCGGCAAGCCCCGCTCCGGCGAGCATGCTGGCTCATATCTATCTGGCCATCGGCGATTATTTCCATGCGGCTGAAGCCGATGAACGCTGGCGCCGCCGGTCGGCAGATAATCCACTCGATGCCGATTTGCTGGGCGCGCAGATTGCGCTGCGGCAGCCGCGCCGAGACGCGGCTCATGCCCTTGAGCTTTTGGCTGCTTACGTCAATGCATCGCTGGCCGATACCCAAAAGTCGCAGGTGCTGGCGATGTATTGCAGCGCGCTGATTGCGTCGGGACGAAGCGACGAAGCGGCGAAATTGCTTCAACCTCTTGTGGTCAATTCGCCGCGCTGGCGGATCACCTGGCTCTCTTTGACCTCGGCAGGACACAAAGACCTCGACTTGGCCAGCCAGTGGGTTACACAGATTCAGCCGCTGATTTCCAAGGACTCGCCTTCCGAGCAACTCGCTCTGGCCGATGCGTGGTTTGAAGTTGGCATTCAATTTGATTCGGCTCAGGCGCTACTTGCAGCGCGCGACCTGCTGAAGCCCATCATTTCCCGCCCCGATGCTTCCAGCGAGCAGTGGTTGCTGTGGGGCAACACAAACCAGTCACTGGGCGATTTGCCTGCCGCGGAAGCCGGGTATCGCAAGGCGTTGACGCTTGCGCCCAAATCACCGGACGCAAAAAATGATTTGGCGTATGTCCTGTGGCTGGAGAATCGCGATCAGGACCAAGCCGAGGCGCTTAAGCTGGCGGAAGCAGCGGTGACAGCGGAACCTAGCAATGCCAATTTCTACGACACGCTGGCGCGCGTTCAGTCCAGCAACGGGCTTCAGGATGCCGCCACCCATTCTTTCCGAACCGCGCTGCAAAAAGACCCCGGCAGCGTCGAAGCAATGATCGGGCTGGCCGATCTGCTTTCCAAAGATCAAGCGCGTCGAAGTGAAGTGAAAGATCTGCTGCTGCAGGTCAATCGCCTGCTGCCCAACGTGCCGCCGCTTTCAAAGCCATTGCAGAAACAGTTGGAGGGATTGCGATCCACCGTCGCGCGGGCTTCTTAACGACACTGCCGCCGCGCGTAGCACAGGCTTCCAGCCTGTGATCTTTAATCCACAGCCTGGAAGGCTGTGCTACGATCATGCCTTTCGCTTTTCGCGAACGACGTCTGCCACCGGTGGCGGAGATGTAAACAGGCCTGCACCAACGAGCAAAAGAACGATTAGCAACAATCCAAATGCCGCAGCCGCCGGCCAGATGCTGCCATTCCATTGGGCCGGCAAGTGGGTGCTCAGATCCATCATCGAAACAATCCGAGGCGCGAACGTGAGAAACGCAATCACGACACCGGCGATCGTCCCACCGGCGATGTAGCCGGTGGAAAAGAGCGAGCCGGAGCTCATGTCCGATTCCGCGGTGCCCTTCGCGCGCATGCGCGTCACACCCCATCGCACGGCTCCGCCCAGGAAGATCGGCATCGACGTCTGGATCGGCAGATAAACCCCCACCGCAAATGGGAGCGACGGAACGCCCAGCAACTCCACTCCTATCGCGATCAGCACGCCCATCAGCACCAGATCCCAGGGCAACTTTCGCCCCAGGATTCCCTGCACGATCAACGCCATGAGGCGCGTCTTGGGCGCTTCGAATTTGTTGGCCACTGGCGCGCCATCATCGCGCTTGTCCACGCGTCCATTGATGGCCGGATCGATCAGATATTTCAGCTTGCCCGTATCATCGGCCAGATATTTGCCGGGTAAAACGCTTGGGAATTGACCTTCGAGAGCGCGGACGACGTGATAATCTTTGGGATCGGTGGAGTATTGTCCTCCCGCCCGTTCCATTTCGGGATAATTCTTCGCGACATCCTGCACCGTATATGCGGGGACGAATTCAGGCCGAGTCGTGTAAACGGTGCCGGCGCGATTCAGCAGCAAAAGCGTCAGCCCCATCACCAGCGCGGATGTCAGCGCGCCGATCATGATGGCATATTGCTGCAGGTATGGCGTCGCGCCGACGAGGTAGCCGGTCTTCAGATCCTGCGACGTCGAGCCGCCGTTGGAAGCGGCGATGCAGACCACCGCTGCCACGGTCATCGCGGTGAGCATCGCGGCATGACTCGTATGGCCAATGATCAAAAACGCCAGGCAGGTAAAGAGCAGCGTGGCGACGGTCATGCCGGAAATGGGATTCGAGGATGATCCGATTTCACCGGTTAAACGCGAGGAAACCGTCACAAACAAAAATGCAAAGAAGACAATCAGCACGGCGCCAACAAGGCCGTGGAAATTCGCGCCAAGCCCCAGCCCCGGCGTCAGCGTCAAAGCAATCACCAGCCCCGCACATCCGAAAAAGACCGTCGCCAGCGGCAGATCGCGATGGGTTCGCGGCACCGCGCGGCGCGAGGCCGATGGATCGCCCTTGCTTGCCTTCATATCGCGAAGGCCCGAGCGGATCGAGCTGAAAATCAGTGGCATCGCCTGGAACATGCTGATCAATCCACCCGCCGCCACCGCGCCAGCACCGATATAAAGAACGTAATCGTTGCGGATGCCACCAAGGATCTTTATGATCTGGCCGAGACTCGTTGCGTGGCCAATGTCGGTAATCAGCTTTGTTGAAGGCGGCACCGGCGCACCTTGCGTGCTGGAGAAAAAGACGATGGCCGGCACGATCACGAGGTAAGCAAGCACGCCGCCCGAAAGCATGGTGGCGGCGATGCGCGGGCCGATAATGTAACCCACGCCCAGTAGTTCCGGCGACACTTCCCCGCCCAGCACGGCGCCGCGGAGGCCTTTGCCCTTGAGACTGAAAAGCGGAATGTTGATCGTGTCCTGCCAGAGGCTCATCCCCGCCATCAGGAATTTGTAAATGAACGCGAGGCCGAATCCGGCAAAAACGGTGGTGGCGGTGGCGCCGCCCTGCTCGCCGACGATCAGCACATCGGCGCACGCCGTTCCTTCAGGATAAGTCAGCCGGCCATGCTGCTTGACGATGAAAGCTCGCCGAAGCGGGATCATCATCAAGATGCCGAGCAAACTCCCCAGCACGCCGACCGTCATGACCTGCACGACATGCATATCGAAGCCCAGCAGCATGAGGGCCGGCATGGTGACGCCGACGCCAAAGGCGATCGATTCGCCGGCCGACCCGGTCGTCTGCACGATGTTGTTTTCGAGGATGGTCGCCCGGCGGATGCCCAGCACGCGCGAGAAGACGCGAAAGAGCGTGATCGACAACACCGCCACCGGGATCGATGCCGAGACCGTCAGGCCGACTTTCAGCACCAGGTAGAGCGAAGAGGCCCCGAAGATGATGCCCAGGATCGCCCCGACGATGATCGGCCCCGGCGTAAACTCCGGCAGGTTTGCGTCATCGGGAACATATGGCTGGTGCTCGGCTTCTTGCGATTGCGTCGGCTGCGTTTGCGTAGAGGTCATTCCATTCCCGCTATGAATTGATCGTTTTACGCCAATCGTCCGATAATACCGATAGAGCTTGTTCTACCTTGGAGCAGTCATGCAAGCCATCATCATCGGGGCCGGAGGCCATGGCAAAGTCGTGCTGGACATTCTTCGCAGTGCCAATACCTGCGAGCCTGTCGGATTCGTCGATGCCAATGCGTCGCTGGCCGGGCAAATCATCGGCGGGCTGCCGGTCCTTGGGCCGATCAATCTTCTGCCCAAACTGCGCCAGCAAAAGAAAATCAAAGCCGCGATCGTCGCTATCGGTGATAACCGAGCGCGCATGAAATATGCCGACCTGCTGCGCGAGCAGTGTTTCGATTTAATCAATGCGATTCACCCCTCGGCCTGCGTTTCGACCACCACCACGCTTGGCCAAAATATCGTTATCGCTCCGCATGCCTGCATCTGCACGGAAGCGAAAATCGCAGATTCAGCAATCATTAACACCGCAGCCGTCGTCGATCATGAATGCGAAATCGGAGCCGGCGCGCATATCTGCCCCGGCGTCCATCTGGCGGGCCGCGTGCGCATTGCCAACCGGGCGATGATCGGGATCGGGGCAAACGTTATTCAATGCATCGCGATCGGATCGGATGCCATCATCGGCGCTGGCGCTGCGGTCATTCGCGATGTCCCTGATGGCGCGACGGCGGTTGGTGTGCCCGCGCGGGTCATCAAAGTCACCGAGCGCGATTTGGTTTTATCCGAAGCGTAGTCGAGAATGCCCTGAATGTGCTCGAAGGCAAATCTACTAATTGCGGCGCTCGCGGCTTTAACCACCCTTCTCGGCTGCCAGACATCCCATCAGGGCCCGCTGCCCGAGATGGTCGGCCATCGCGTCCACCTCACAGGCCAATTCAACGGCCCCGGCAAAATCGCCGACTTCATGCTTCTCCCCAACGGCGCCCACGTCTACCTCACCGGAAAACCCGACACCGCCGATGTCCGCTTCGAATATGGCACCCCCGTCACCGTCAATGGCATTCTGCATCACTTCGTCGCGCCAGAGCGCACCGGGCCCGAAGCTGAAAATGACGCCTACGCCGCTGGTATTCCAGAATATTATTTCATCGAGGATGCGGTCGTGCGACCGACGCATTAGACGAGTCGCCCTGTAACGATTGCAGCACAATAAAGAGCCGCGCACGAAGTAAGCGGATTAACGCGAGATTGCGTCGATCCGCTTTCTTCGTGCGCGGCTCTTGCGACGCATGAATGACGCGCTCACCCTGCTCATGGTACAATGAAGCATCCCATGCTTGGCGCCATTGTCGGTGATGTAATTGGTTCGCCTTTTGAGCACTCCAATCTCAAATCCACATCGTTTCGTCTCTTCGGCCAAGGCACACAGTGCACGGATGATTCCATTCTGACCGTCGCGACGGCGGACGTGCTTCTCAACGGCGGCGATTACGCCCGAGCCTATCAAGATTATTTTCATCGCTTTCCGTCCGCTGGTTACGGATCGCGATTTGCCGTCTGGGCGAATCGACCCGAGAACGGCCCTTACAACTCCTGGGGAAATGGATCTGCGATGCGTTCCTCGCCAGTCGGTTGGGCGCGCAACACGCTGGATGAGGTGCTCGACGAAGCCCAGCGCACGGCTGCCGTCACGCACGATCATCCCGATGGAATCAAAGGCGCGCAGGCCGTGGCGGCTTGTGTCTTCCTCGCGCGGACGCAACATGACCGCAAGCAAATCCGCGAGTTCGTCCACGATGGCTGCAATTATCCCGTCGAGCGCTCGATCGACGACATTCGCCCCGATTACGAATTTGATGCGAACTGCCGAGGCACCGTGCCCGTCGCAGTACAGGCTTTTCTGGAGTCAAGTGATTTTGAAAGCGCCGTTCGCCTGGCCATCAGCGTCGGCGGCGACAGCGATACGATTGCCTGCATCGCCGGAGCCATCGCGCACGCCTTTTATGGATCGATTCCCAAACACCTTCTTGAGCCGGTGATGAATATCTACCTGAGCCCCGACCTGGCGGATGTTTCGCTGGCATTTTGCGAAAAATTCAATGTTCCACTGGAGCTTTGAAGCCTGTAACACAATTTGACACAAGGGGTTTTTCCGCCGATAATTTCATTATGCCCGTACGCACAAGCCTTAATGTGTCTTTGACGCCCGAACTCGAGCAATTCGTCCAGCAACGCGTAGCGAGCGGCCGATACCAGACCGCCAGCGAAGTCGTCCGCGAAGGATTGCGATTGCTTGAGCAACAGGAGCGGGATCGCGATGCAGCGTTTGCGGAACTCAAAACCAAACTTCGGCGCGCGGCCGCCCAGGCAGAACGAGGCGAAGTGGTCGATCCTGATGTAGTCCTCAAAAAGATCGAGAGGCTTGCGCAACAACGCCGAGCGAGGCAGGCTTGAATCGCTCATTCGCTCTCACTCTCGAAGCTGAGTCCGATGTACTTGTGATCTGGCAGTATGTCGCCGCAGATCGTTCGATCGAGGCCGCCAATGTGACGGTCGCTTCAATCTACGATGAATGTCAAAAGCTCGGCGAGATGCCTGGGATAGGTCATTATCGTCAGGAACTACTGGACCAGACGTACAGATTCTGGAGCGCCGGGAAATATCTGATTGTTTATCGGTGGCAGGTACGACCAATCGATGTCATCGCCGTCGTACACGGCGCTCGAGACCTTGAAGCGTTTTTCAGCGATCAACGTTGACGATCGTTATTCGATCGGACACCCTCACGCCATCGCTTCCGTAACCACTTCCCCGCCATTGACGGTCGGCCGTTCGCGGCGGCCATTGTGCAGATAGGTCAGCGCGAGATGATCGATGCCCATCAGGGCGAGAATCGTGGCGTGGATGTCGTGAACATGGCACGGCCGCTCGACGGCGCGGAGGCCGATGTCGTCGGTGGAGCCGACGACTGAGCCGGCGCGCGATCCGCCGCCGGCCATCCACATGGTGAATCCCCAGGGATTGTGATCGCGGCCATTGCCCTTTTCATTGAAAGGTGTTCGGCCAAATTCGCCGCCCCAGACGACCAACGTTTCATCCAAAAGGCCACGCTGCTGCAGATCGGTCAGCAACCCGGCGATCGGCTTATCGCTTGCCCGGCAGTTTCGCGTGTGATTACCTTCGATATCGGTGTGCGCATCCCATCCCACGCCGCTGCCGCAATAGAGCTCGACAAAGCGCACGCCTCGCTCGACGAGACGGCGCGCAAGTAAACAGTTGGTGCCGATTTTTTCCGTCGCCTTGTCGTTCATGCCATAAAGCTCGCGCGTGGCGGCATCTTCCTGCGAGAGGTCCACCGCCTCCGGCGCGGCCGACTGCATGCGATAAGCCAGCTCATAGGAATCGAGGCGGGCATCCAGTTCGCCATCGCTGGCGGCATTAGCCCGGTCGAACGAATGGTTCATCTGGTCCAGCAGATCCAATTTGGCGCGCTGCTGCCGCGGCCCGACAGACGCTGGCGGCTTAAGATCGGTGATCGGCGATCCATCATGACGGAAGAGCGACCCCTGATACTGAGCCGGCAGAAATCCCGCGCCCCAGTTCTTCGCGCCACCCGTCACTTCACCGGCATCGGTCAGCACAACAAATGCCGGCAGATTATCGTTAGCCGACCCCAGGCCATAAGTCGTCCACGCCCCCATCGAAGGACGCCCGGCCAGGATCGAACCGGTGTTCATCTGACAAATGGAGCCGACGTGATTGAGGCCATCCGCCCAGCAGGATCGGATCACACAAAGCTTGTCCACATGCTGGGCGATATTCGGATACCAGTTGGAAACCCAGATGCCACTCTTCCCATAGCGCTGCCAGGTGCGCTTGCTGGCCATCAGCGTGTTGTCGGAAGTGCCCATGGCGGTCAGCACATGCCCAAAGCTTCTTGGCATCGGCTTGCCCGCGAGCTTCTGCAGAACCGGCTTGGGATCAAAAAGATCGATGTGGCTTGGCCCGCCCTCCATGAACAGCCAGATCACGCTTTTGGCCTTGGCCACTTGCGTTGGAAGGACCGCGCCCGGACTGGCCTTGGCCGATTCCTGGCTCAAGAGATAGCTGAGGGCCAATGCGCCGAAGCCACCGCCGGCGCGTGCTAGAAACTCGCGACGTGAAGCAAACCGATTGACGTGTGGCCGATACAGCATGGCTTTCACCTTCTAACTGCCGTACACAAATTCATTGGAATTGAGCAGCACGTGGCAGAAATCGACCATCGCCGCCGCCCGCGCCGGCTCGAAGCCCGCCGGAAGATTGGGCGGAAGCGAAATTGGATCGCCCGACTTCTCGCGCTGGTCGATCAACTCCTGCTCGTGATTGAGAAACTGTTCGATCGTCTTCGTTTCCGATTGACTCGGATGCCGGCAAAGCGCCAGCCGATAGGCGGCATCGATCTGCGATTCAACATTGGCCGGGTTTGTCTCGATTGCCCGCCCCGCCAGCGACTGCGCCCATTGCAGCGTCAGCCGATCGTTCATCAGTGTCAGCGCCTGGGCCGGCGTCGTCGTGTTGTACCTTCGGGCGCAGGTCTGAACCGTATCGGGCATATCGAACGTCTCAAACATCGGATAGCGCACGTTGCGTCGGACGAATACATAGATGCTGCGCCGATCGCGCTGCGCTTCATCGGAACTCGGCTTCCATCCATGTCCCTCCACGCCGGCCGGAATCTCCGGGAAGACGCTCGGCCCACCCATCTTCAGATTGAGCAAACCCGCCGACTCCAGCGATTCATCGCGAATGATCTCGCCCTCCAGGCGACTGCGCGGGTAGCGCGCCAGCATCCGATCTTCCGGATCGAGCCGAAGATCGGAGGGCGTCGCGACGCAGGCCTGCTGATAGGTGGCGGACGTGAGAATCAGGCGATGGATATGCTTCATGCTCCAGCCGCCGCGAACGAATTCGCTGGCCAGCCAGTCGAGCAGCTTGGGATGCGTCGGCGGATCACCCTGCACGCCAAAGTCGCTGGGCGTTCGGACGATTCCTTCGCCAAAATGATGCTGCCAGATGCGGTTGACCATCACCCGCGCGGTCAGCGGGTTGTCACTACTTGCCAGCCAATTCGCCAGCGCCGTTCGACGGCCGGTTGAATTCAAATCCGCCGGCGGCTCAATCTTTGGCGGACGGTCATCAATCGCACTCAAAAAGCCCGGCTGCACCTCCGGCCCAAATGAATCGTAAACGCCACGCCGAAGCAGAAACGTCGGCGGCGCTGTCGCGCTGCCATCGATGATTCCCATGCCGCGCGGAAGGTCGGCTGGCTTCAAATCCGCGTACTGCTTCAATTGCTTGTTGAGCTCTTCCCACTTGGCCTTCGCCTCGCCCTTCAATCGACTGAAGCAAGTGCTGCTGGGCGCCAGATACTGCGGAGAATCGGGCGACAAATACAGACTAGCCTTCCAGTACATCTGCCAATCCATTGGCGAGCGCCGCTCCGGCGCGCTAGCCAAGACGGCGCGAATTTCAGGCGGATATTTATCGACGTATTCCTTAATGATGGCCTTGCGCGGGGGATCTTCGAGCTTGGCCATCGCCTCGCGAATGTCTTTGGTCTTTTCCTTCCAGATCGCCAGCTTCGCGTCGTATTCGGCAAGTTGCTGCTTCGACACCAGCGGCATCGCATCCTCAGCCCGGATGTTCGCGAAGAAGGCCTGAAGCTTGTAGTAATCGGCCTGCGAGATGTCGTCGTACTTATGATTGTGGCAGCGGGCGCATTCGATTGTCAGTCCGGTGAAGACGGCGCCAACCGTGTCGGTGATGTCGTTGAGAATCTCCTGGCGCCGCTGCAGCAGATTGCGAGCATTGCTTTCATCGGGATAGTGACGGATGAAGCCGGTGGCAATTCGTGCATCCTGGTCGGTCGGCCAGAGCTCATCACCGGCGATCTGCTCCTTGATAAACCGATCGTACGGCTTGTCGTTATTGAGACTCTTGATCACGTAATCGCGATAGCGCCAGGCATAAGGCCGAGTCTCGTCGGATTTAAAACCTTCGCTCTCGGCATAGCGCGCGAGATCGAGCCAGTGCCGCGCCCATCGCTCGCCATAATGCGGGCTGGCCAGCAGCTCATCGACAACCTTCTCATAAGCATTCGGCGATGAGTCATTCAAAAACGCATCGATCTGCGCCGGCGTCGGCTGAATGCCGATCACATCCAAATACACCCGCCGAATCAGCGCCTCGCGCGAAGCTTGCGGAGCGGGCTTCAGCCCACTCGATTCGAGCTTCGCCAAGACAAACTGATCGATCGGATTTCGCACCCAGGATTTGTCAGCAACTGTTGGCGGCGTCGGATCGCTCACTGGCATAAACGACCAATGCTTGCTCAGCTTCGCATTGACATTCGCCACCCGGTCCGGCCAAGTCGCACCCTGTTCGATCCAAGTGCGGATCAGCGCGATCTGCTCCGCCGGCAGCGCCTCGCGATCCTGAGGCATCCGCATGTTTTCGTCGGTTTCAGTTAGACGCCGAATCAACTCGCTCTGGTCCGCATCACCGGGCAGAATGATCTTTCCATCCTTGCCGCCCTGCATCGCGAGCGGGCGCGAATCGAGCCGAAGCTTGGCCTTCTGTCGATCAGGGCCGTGGCATTGATAGCAGAAGGACTTGAAGATGGGCTGGATATCCCGCTCGAAATCAACCCGAGCAGTTGCCGATGGACCGGCCTGAGCTTCCGTAGCCGGCGCACCGAAAGCCAGTTGCCCCCACATGATGCAGCAGGCAATCGCCAATAGACCCGCCGAAATGACCAGGCCGCTCCGCGATCGAGACATGATATTGATAGAATACCGTCGGCCCGCTGTTGTGTCACTCTCAATTAGAAATTTGCAGGCTCCCTCTACCTCCTGAAATATGAGCGACCAAGGCCGCAAGAGGGCCAAGATCGCCAAGAGGACAAGTAAAAAACGATTTTCTTGACGTTCTTGGCTCCCTGGCGTCCTTGGCGCTCTGGTTTGCTAACGACGTTGCGGAGGCAGTGTCGTGTTAATGTAAGATGCCTTGTGGAAAGGGATACTCAATGAAGATTCGAACGGCTCGCTTACCTCATTTGACAATTGCAACGTCGCTGATGCTGGCGATGTGCTTGTCGGGGCGATCGATTGCGCAGGTCGCGCCGCCGCCGGGATCGCTGGTGGGCGTACCGCCGCTGCCGGATGACAGCTATCCGCCGCGATGGCCGATGGATATTCCGCTCTCCAATGGCGGCGACATTCTCGTCTTTCAGCCGCAGCTTGAGTATTTCCAGGGAGACATGCTGCGCGGCCGCGCCGCAGTGCAGTTCACACCCGCGCCGGGTCAGCAGCCGCAGTTTGGCGCGGTCTGGCTGCAAAGTCGCGTATCCACCGATCGCGTCGCGCGAACGGTGCGCGTGCTTGAGGTGCAGATCACCCAGAGCCGATTCCCCAATAGCGATCCTGCAGCCATTCAAACTATTGCCTCGGCCATTCCGCAGGCCTTGATGTCTCGCCCGGCGACCCTTTCGCTGGACCAGCTTTTGTCGATGCTTCAAACGGTTCAAACCCAGCAGCAGCAGGCGGAGAATTTTCAGACCACGCCACCGATCATCGTTTTCCGCGATCATCCAGCGGTGAAGGTCCAATGTGACGGCGCTCCGCGCCTGATGCAGGTGTCTAACTCACCCTTGATGCGCGTGGTCAACACGCCTTTCTTTGTCGTCCTCGAACCCCAGAGTCGAACCTACTTCCTTAAAGGCGGCGGCCGATGGTATGTCGCACCTGATCCACTGGGGCCCTTCCGCGATGTCGCTTCGACCATGGTTCCGCCACCGGTCGCGCAGCTAGCTGATGCGAGCGGCTACCAGGACCCGCAGCAGCCGATTTCCGATGCCGAGGCGCGAGGCGTCGAGATCGTTACCGCCACGCAGCCCACCGAATTGGTCTGGACCGACGGCCCGCAGCAATTGGGTACGATCCCCGGCACCAGCCTGCTCTACGTGACCAATACCGACGCGAACTTGTTCCGAGATATTCAATCGCAGCAGTTGTATCTGCTGATTTCGGGCCGATGGTACACAGCCGGCAACCAGAACGGGCCGTGGAACTATGTTCAATCCGATCGGTTGCCTCCCGATTTTGCCCGCATTCCCGCCAACAGCGAAAAAGGCGATGTTCTGGCTCAAGTCGCTGGAACCCCGGCGGCTCGCGATGCGGTTGCCGACACCATGATCCCGCAGACGGCGACCGTCGATCGGGCGAATTATGTGCAGCCGACAATCGTTTACGATGGCGCGCCGCAGTTTGACGTGATTGAAGGCTCACCTTGCCGGTACGCGGTCAATACCTCCAGCGCCGTGCTCCTGGTCAATGGCCGCTATTACGCCTGCCATGAAGGTGTTTGGTACCTCTCTTCGACGCCGACCGGTCATTGGGACCTGTGCACGGTAGTGCCGCAGGAAATCTACCGCATCCCGCCTTCCTGCCCGATCTATTCCGTACGTTACGTTTATGTGTATGGCTCTACGCCTGACGTCGTATACTGCGGCTACCTTCCCGGCTACGTCGGCTGCTATGCATACAATGGCGTGGTCGTGTACGGCACCGGCTACTACTACCGCCCGTGGATTGGTCGAACCTATTGTGCCCGGCCCTGGACCTACGGATACGCTGCCCATTACAACGGGTACGTCGGCTCCTGGGGATTCGATTTCGCCCTTGCCTTAGGCGGCGGATCGCGCTGGGTCGGTGGCGATGATCGCGCCTGGGGCCGTCGCGAGCACTGGTTCGGATATGGCGGCTATCGCCCCGTGGTCTTCCATCGCGATGTACGCGACGAGGGATTCCGCAACGCCTACCTCTCGCGCCTGCACGAGGGACGTGCGCCGGTCGCCCGGGCCGAGTATTCGCATAATCTCTACGATCGCCGGCCCGATGTGCGGCGGGTAGACGCCGGTCTCGCTCGACGCGAAGACCTTGGAAATGCCGAACGCCGTGCGGCGGCGGAGCGTGCCGGGGCACGGGAATCTCGTCCGCTCCCGCGCAACGACATGTACAGCGACCGCAGTGGCAATATCTATCGCCGGACCGATTCCGGCTGGGAGCGCCGCGACCAGAACCAATGGCGGCCAGAAAAAGAACCGCCGCAGGAACGTACCAATCAGGAACGACGCGGCACAAATCGCGAGCAACCGGCTCGCGAGCAACCCACGCGGGAACAGCCAAATCGTGGGCAACCCGCTCGCGAAGGGCCCGCCCGGGAGCAGCCATCGCGAGAACAGCCTGCTCGCGAACAGCCCGCGCGTGAACAGCCTACTCGCGAGCAACCTGATCGCGGCAACGATCGCGCCCGTCAAGCGCCTCGCCAGGGCAACGAACGTCAGGGCAACGATCGACAGGCATCCAATGCCCCCGATCGCTCCGGCGGACAGCGCGACTTGAACCGAGACTACCAAGCCCGCCAGGCCGGCAGCGATCGCCTGCGAAATTACGAGCGGCCGTCCTCACCTCCGCGCGAGCAGCAGCGCAATAACGATCAGGAGCGCCGCGGGAATCAGAACGATCGAGGATCAAACTCTGATCGCAGCTCGAATTCCGACCGTGGCTCAAACTCCGGTCGATCCTCCGGCTCCGGCGGCGGTGCATCGTCAGGTGATCGCGGAAAATCGCGGTAACAAAATCGCGGAATAAAGCGCGCAAAGAGCCGCGCACGAAGTAAGCGGATTGGCGCAGTGTCGTGCTAATCCGCTTACTTCGTGCGCGGCTCTTTAATTGTCTTTGATTCGCCGCAGAACGATTGAAGTTTCAACTCTCCGGTCGCGGGAAATCCGGATTACTGATCGCGACGCTCGCATATGCGGCGCGGCGGAAATCGCGCGACTTGCCGAAATCCAGCTCTACCTCGCGCATCATCGTCGGCATTACCCGCAGCCGAACGCGCTCGACCGATTCCAGATGCGATGCGGTGCCGAGCAACACGCCCTTGGCATCGTATACCGCCGCGTAGATGTGAAAGTCGGCTTTGGCGTATTCCGCCACGCCCGCGTGCAGTTTCGCGGTCAATTGATCTTCTTTGCTCAGCCGGAACATCCCCATGCCGACGCTCAGGACGCGAAAGTCCCCGCCGGCCAATCGGATCCGCTCAGAACTGGCGCCAATGTGCACCTCTTGATCCATCTTAAAGGGGACCGCGCCTGGCACAGGCGCCCCCGACCGCGGAGCGTCAGCAGCCAGTGCTCCGCGAGTCGTCGCATGAATGGCCGCCGTCGCGCCCGCCGCCATTGCACAAGCGTGAATTTCCGACGATTACATGGAATCCATATGTTCTTCTTCGCGTACTGTGAGGGCAGCGTCACTTTTGTTGATGTCCCCCGCTCATCGTTTGGACGAGACAATTGATCGAAAGTTCCAACATTTCGGGGTGCCTTCCAAGCTGCCGTGAACTGCCGGATACTCGCTTGCGCATTCGCGGACGGTTCAGCGATCGGATTTAGTGTTCCCGTCCGACGGATCCGCCTTAGCAACTCGAGAGGCCGGATCCAAGTCCACGAATTAAAGGACTCAGTAAGTAGTGCGAGGTAGCCAAACCAGTCTTAATTTGACGCGGCGCGGGAGCGAAAGGCACTACCGACATACACTAGTCCCGCGGCGACGAAAAGCAGCAGGCCCGCGAGGACGAGCATACCGCCGAGGAAGGATTGAGTGAGTGCCTGGAGGTGGTAATCGACGCGTTGGATTTCGCTCAGGTCCGCCGGCTCGACCCGGCCTAGGGTGTAGACCAGAACGCCGACGCCACCCAGAAGGCTCAGAAACGCCAGCGGCGCAAGAAGGACTACAGCGAGCCAACTTCCACCGCTCGGAAGACGAGCAGCATTCGCAGGCGCTGCTTCGGGCGCAGGAACAGCTTTCGGCGCTGCCTGAGGCGGCGCTACGACCGCGGCTACCGGTGCTGGTCGTGTCGGCTTCGGCTTTTCTACGGGTTCAGACAAAGCCTTTTGAATCGCCGAGTCGGATTTGAGATGCCCGGCCACAAGAGCCGCGATCCGTCCCGAACTGGGCTGCGCCACGTGCGGCTCATCAACAACCGCCGGCGTCGAAGCGGCAACCGGCGCCGAATGCTTGGCCACTTCCGCGACAAACTCCGCCTCAGCGGGCGGTTCATTCACCACAGTGACCGGTTTGTCTTCCAACACCATTGGAACAACTGGCGAAGGTACCGCCAGCGACTCGATCGGAATGCTGGAGAACGCGGCCTCCAACTTGGCCGCGGGTGTATCTGCGAAGGGCCGCGGAGGGAGTGGAGCAGGATCTTTGGCGGGTTTGACTACAGGCGATGCGATCTGCGGCACATCGCTGATCGGTTTAGAAACGGGCAGCGATACTGATGGCGGAGGACTCGCCGCTTGTTTCTTTTCCGCGACGACCGGCGGCGCTGCGATCGGCCGCTCGAGTTTGGTGGGTAGAGTGGGAGTATTGGTCGTCGGCGCAGTCTGCCCCGCGGGCGGTTTGCGCTGATGAGGCCGAGCGGAACGCGGCGCGATAGGTGAGGGCCGATCAATTCGCTTGGGCGGCGCGGGCGGCTTCGATTCAATCACCTGCAATCCCTGGCTTCGGTCGTCATCGGTCGCTTCGCGCACCGAGGCGATGACCAGCCCTTTGCCGCGTGCAACCGCCTCGGCAACTTGGCTGCTGGCGGCGGAAATCAACAGAAATGTCTCCTCGCCCGTTTCGAGGTTGGCGCCTTCCACCCGAAAAAAGGATTCGTTGGCCATTATTGCTGTTCCCGATCAACCGATACCGCCGTCACTGCATTGTCCAATGATTTGCCGGCCTTTTCCATAGGCATCCATCTTTTCAATCAATCAACATCGGCTTTTCCATCTGACGTTTTCGGGCGCTAATCAGTTCGACCGCAATATTGGCCAGCAGAATTAAAGCGGCTCCGAGAATTGCCGATTTACTCAGCTCATGATGGACCGCCACCGCCGCATATCCCGCCGCCACGATCGGCTCCAAAAGATAAATGAGAGCCGCCCGCGTTGCATCGAGCCGAGGCTGAAAATGGGTCAAAAGACCAAAGGACAGGTCGGTGGTAAAAACCGCCAGCAGCAGCATGTTGATCCAGACTTTTGGCTCTGACAGGACATGAACCATGACCGGTGGCCGAAGAAACTTTGGATGGATCAGCGCGCAGGCGAGGAAGCACATGAGGGAAACGACGACAAATTGCGCTGCGGTCATGCGCCAGGGGCTTTCATGCGGCAAAATCGCATTCACCGCGAGGATGTAAAGCGAAAAGGTAAACGAGCACAGAAGACCCAGCACTTCCCCCAACCCAAATCCGTGAGGCGTAGCGCCGGTCATGAGCCAAACCCCAACCGTTGCCAGAGCCACGCCCGCCCACAATTCCAGCGGCGGCGGCTTTCGCAGCACGATCGTCATCAGCAGCGGAACGAACAGGATCGTCAGGCTCGTGAGAAAAGCGCTAACCGCTTCACTCGTGCGATCGAGGCCCAGATGCTGCACGACCAGCCCGACACCCACGAGAAACCCCAGCAGCAATCCGCGCGCGACGCCGCGCCATGTCCAACCCTTCCGCGCCGAGCGAAACAGCAGCAGCCAAATGATGCTGGCACATAGAAACCGCCACGCGAGCAGAAATATGGGGCCAAAAGGGGAGCCGTCGGGTAGCCCGAGCACGTGATGAACGGTTTCACCACCCATCTTTGCCCAAGTGAAGCCGCTGCCCCAGAAGAACGTCGCGGCAACGAGAGCCATTGCTCCCTCGCGCTGCTGTGCGGCAGTAAAAGCCGGCTGCGCCGACGACTCCCGCGGCAAATTGGATGGTGAGTCAGAAACCAGCGATCACTCCGCTTCAAAGGCGAGGCATTGTTGTCATCGGCCGCTGCCGATCAATCTGGCGCAGCGATTGCACTTTCGATAACAGCGAGCAAGTGTATGCCCGAAGGACCCGAAGTTCGCCGAACTGCGATTCGATTGGATGCGGCTCTGGCAGGCCAGCCGATTGTGCAGGTGACCGCGCGCACGAAGGCGGCACGCCACTGGCTTGCGGAACACGAAACTGAACTGGTGGGAAAAAAGATCGCCAAGGTTCGATCCCACGGCAAACATCTCATTGGCTGGATCGAAGGCGGCTACTATTTCCATTCCCATTTCATGATGTGGGGACGATGGGAGACAATAGCGACCCGCAAGGCGCCACAGCCCCAGCCGCGCGAGCGCGCGCGAATTGTCACGCCGAAAATGACCGCGATGCTTACCTCGGCTCCAGTCTTTGAAGTGGGAGCGGGCGATCCCTACCAAGAGCTTGAGAATCTGGCTTCGCTTGGACCGGATGCCATTCCCTATCCCGAAGATGGGCCCTTCAACGTACGCGAATTTAATCGACGATTGCGATTAACAGCTAATCGAAAGCGTGCGATTGGTGTCGTGCTGCTCGACCAGCGCATCGTCGCGGGACTTGGCAATTATCTGCGTGCCGAAGTTCTTTTCGATTGCCGGCTCGATCCATGGAAAACCGTCAGCAGCCTCACGCGCAATGAATTGAAATGCGTTGATCGAGCAGTAGCGGACATTTCCCATCGCGCATGGTCCAGCGGCGGAATCACCGTTACCGATCCGCTGCGAAAGCGTATGCTCGAAGATCCGTCGTTGACCTACCAGCCCGGCAGTGATTATGGCTCACGACATTATGTATTTCGCCGAACCAATCTGCCTTGCCTGCATTGCGGAAACCCTATTCGCCAGCTTCGGCAGATCACCAGCCGGCATGATGAGGGCGATCGGTCACGGATTACTTATTTTTGTCCAGAGTGCCAGAGCGTAGATGCCGGACGTTTGAAAAAGACAAAGCCTCTCAAGAGCAGTCCAGCAAAGTCGCGCTCATCATGAGTGCGTCTGGAACTAATATTGGCGAGCAGCGAAATACCAATCACTTCTTTCTTCGTACCTGCAGCCACACATCGACGCGCGGAACCTCCCAGTTGTACGGCTTATCGAGAATATCCATCATCCCATCGCCATTCAGGTCAGCAATCCGCGCTTCATGAAATCCAATGCCTTTGGCGAAAACCGTCTCGCGAAAATGGCCTTTGCCGTCGCCATAAAAGATAAAAGCCTCGGCATTGGGATTGTCCGGATCGCGGCGACTTTCCGTCCACTTAGCCATTTCGGCGGTAAAGATATCGAGATTGCCGTCGCCATCGATATCGGCAACCTGCAGTGAGTGGCCGTGGATCATGTCGCGACCCAGCAGGTCATGGCCGATCCAATCGGATGTCCTTTCCGGATCTCCCTTGCATTCGTACCACTTGAGCGGACCGTTGCCATCGCCCGAAGCGATGACGACCTGCGCGAATTTCGATCTTTTGATAAGCCGATCTGCGGCGATACGACCACCGATGGTACCGACACGAATGGGTTTGAACTGATTGTTACCGAGATATTTGAACCAGTAGTTGCCGGCCAGCAGATCGACCCGGCCATCGCCGTCCACATCGCAGGCGGCCACGCCTTCGGCATATTTGCCGGGACTTTCACCCGCGCTGCCGTTGAAAACTTCTGTCGCAGGCCACTCGCTCACTTGCTCGGGATGAGCCGGGATATCGGCAATGAACAGCTTCTTGGCCCCCTGGTTCCAATAGACAAGTTGCGGCCTGCCGATACCTTTGAAGTCAGCAATCACCTGATCGTGGTGCTGATGGGCACCGCCATGCTTGATTAAGTATCGCTTCCAGGGTTTGTCCGGGGTATAGGGCGGTCCAGGATTTCTCCACCACCAGACATCACCCCCCTGCCAGTCGGCGCCGAAGATCAAGTCGGGATAGCCGTCGCCGTCCACATCATAGACCACGCCGCCCGCTTCAACCGTCAAGTAATCTTTATCGATGACCGATCGTTCCCAGCCTGTCGGAGACTTCCGATACCACACCAGCGCTGGTGGCTTTTGCCGAAATGAAAGTACAAATCCGTTCACACCGCTCTTATCCAGATCGCCCACCACCGCGCCGGTCTGCTGCAGCGATGGCCCTGGCACCGGTATGTCACCGTGCGCGCTGCTCAAATGATTCCACAGCAACCCTGACGCTTGGACCGAGCCAAAATGGTCTGCGCCGTTTTCCTGGACCGCTGCAGGCGCGGCCCGACACGGGCGGGGGCCAAATATGGCACCCATGGCTGCCGCGGCCAGGCCAAGGAAGAAGATCTTGTAGTTTTGCGCAACTCTCATTCCCGGATCCTCCCGCTCAATTTGGAGCTAGATGAGGTTAGTCGGAGAGAGCGCGGCACGGAAGGGAAAACTCCGCGCATAAGAAAAGCCCCGATCTTTTGAAGGATCGGGGCTTTGTTGAATAAAGCTGGCGGTGACCTACTTTCCCGCTGAAGCAGTATCATCGGCCCCGCGGGCTTAACGGCCGTGTTCGGGATGGGAACGGGTGTGGCCCCGCGGATGTAGCCACCAGCCAAGGCAGGCCAGGCCGGTGAGGGCCTGACCTGCTGATGCTTTTGGCAAGTGTGTTTTG